>Ga0335081_10012219_pt1 | contig 13909 bp, 14 predicted proteins | sample Lox_Sample_35_FD_206713 | JGI IMG/M metagenome (GOLD analysis project Ga0335081, IMG submission 206713) | Soil microbial communities from Loxahatchee National Wildlife Refuge, Florida, United States - Lox_Sample_3.5 | ecosystem: Environmental > Terrestrial > Soil > Wetlands | place: USA... | reverse complement strand
CTGTTTCACATCCAGGTCGGCGAGACAGGGAAATATATTTTTAAATTGAAAGACGTTTTTGATGCTTGCAGTAAAAGCCAAGGACAATATTCCATTTCCTCCTTCGGCGAACAAGGGTCGCAACACCCCCCGCGCAGAGTTTGATTAGGTAAATTACGCAGCCATCCCAAAGTAGTCCGTGCACCTCATTGTTCTCCGACTACGGGATGCGATCGGCAAATCTGGAGTGCATCCCCGCTGCCGGTTGCCACCGGGTCACAGTGTTGCGAGTCTATGCTTGGCTACGGTTGAGCGGTTGGGGGTATAAAGTAGCTCATTCGCCGTGCAGACTTAGGCATGATTGGGTGAGAGTTGGCTGGTGAGCCAATAAAAGAAGTGGTCTGAATGGCAGGCTGAATTTCGCGGCTGGACAGGCATGCCTCAACTAAGCAAATTGCGACGCGCTCTGACTCAATGCTTATTTGCGCCATGACCCCTTCTACCCCCACCAACAGACAAAAGACAATTAATCATTTCTCCAGCCGAAAAGAAACATTAGATGTCGGGGATGGTTTGGCAAGTGGAATGTGAAGTTTGTCCTAGCAGCTACAGCGCCTTTCTGTTCTAATTTTTTCCTTTTTTTCTTACTTTAATGCCCTGATTTGCCTCGAATTATGTTCCAGACTCAAAACGATGGCCAACCAGCACTCCGGCTCGGTCGGACGGGAAGCTCCATGTTTTCAACCCGTTAGCATAACTTAGTTCAGCGTGCACAGCCATCGAACAGATATATTTCCCAAACTCGGCCCCGTTTAATTTGGTTACAACCCCCATCGCCCGTTTTCTCAACGCGAAAGGCGAGTCTGTGACCGCCTGTCCCTTTTCTTTTGTCTTGGCCTTCGTTTCGCATAAGAACCCCAGCATTTCATTCTTTCAAACTTGCAACGTCGAAAAGGGAAAGGCTCGATATCACAATCGCTTTCGGTCGTACTAGCCGACCCGGGACAATCCTTACCTACGGATCGTATAATCGCACTTTTTATTACACAGGCACCCCGGTTCGTATTTATCTAACGCCGCCCGACCGCTGTGTGAAATTGGCTCCTTCGGAGATTTTATATACCTTCGGATTTCACCCTCCGTCGCCTGCACTAAATCCGCCCCGACTGAACGCCGTGGAGGTATTCGTATCAACATGGTGAATTTTGGAACGAAATTATTCGCCGCTGGACTGGCGATCTTACCTTGCACTCTGGCTCATTCATGGGTATTCTTCTGTGGAATGATTTTCCGATTGACTTTTATGTAGATTGACAACATATCCAGTGGACACAGTGTTGGATACATTCGAGGATTCATGGGCCATATGGATCAATTCGAGACGTACAAAGTTCTCGATAGTGTAGGATGCCCGATATGTCATTTAACCGCTAACGCAATTAGGACAAAGGTGTCGCTCTATGTGCCAACAACCAAATTGATCCGACTAACTACACCGATCAATTTCCCCGTCTACAAGTCAAAGCGGGGGCTAAAATTATTGCCAATTACACAGAGAACGGCCACGTTACGCTAGACAAACTACCACCGGACAACAAACCTCATCCCGGAAATTATTCTTGGGTGCCTCCTCAAATCTCAGCACAATCCCTAACTTCTTTGCAGTTCTGGACTGGAATCCCTTTCACCGGGAGTTCCACCGATGGCTCCCAACTCCTCACTTTCGACGACCTCGACGAGTCGAACCGTCTCTCCGGCCCAACGAATTTCGACGACGGCGTCTGCGCCCAAAGTACTGCCAACACAATGGGTCGCATAGGTCCCCGAAATTGCCAATCTCATATTACCATCCCCGCCGACACGAAACCAGGCATCTACGCTCTCTACTGGGTGTGGGATTTCACCAAACTCAGGGCAGTGGATCCCTCGTATCTCGAGTTGTATACGTCATGTATGGACGTGGAAGTCGTTGCTGGCGGCCCCGCTTCTCCGAAATCGCCGGGCGGTGCGTCGTCGACATCTAGTAAGAAGGGACCTGTTGTGACGACACGGGTGACGAAGACGCGGCATCATACGGAGACAATTACTGCATCTAATCCTCCCCCACGCGTCGTTAAGACGATATACACCGAGACATTCGTCACTGTTACGCGGACGATATCGTAACAACTTGCGCTAGGGTGATTTTTTCAGCGGCCCGTCCCGTAATTTCTCTTTTTGTACAGTAATTTAGGGAGGAACTTCATGGGTATGACTTTGAAATTTGTTTTTCAATAACGGTCATTGAGGACGAATTGGCGTGGGCGCTAGGTTGGTAAGGATGCATTCAAGGACTTGTTCCGGAGGATAGACACGGTGGATAAAAGAAAAGCAGCGTAGTTTGACGAATCCATTTTCCTAGAGACCTCAAACATTTTTCTTCTCTTCGGCCTTCCTTTTCTGGCAGAACCAGGATTCGAAAGTAACAGGCACAGGTAATACGCGACATCTACATGTAATAATCCCAAACATCTTTATCCCAATCTTCCGTCAATACTTCGTCATTGCCATATCGCGCCTAATTGTCAGAACCGGGGCGGAAGAAGGTTCGGGGATTGCGGCTACCTGCCAGCCAAAAAACCCGTCCTTTAAGATGTAAACCTTCTGCCTTGATTTCTCAGCTTGGCTGAGTCTATTGAAATATTTCTGTGCCGCCTATCATCATTAGTCGGTACGCTCCTTTCTCCGGGATGCGGCAAGATACAGTGGGTCCTCGCTGCTGAGATAACGCACACGTAAAAACGACTGCCTCGTTGTCTTTGAATTCGTCGACGAGGTCTTCCACTCGGAAGGAGAAGATTCGAGACGGCACGTTCAGGCACCCGGGAATGTGTCCTCCAATATAGTCGTCATCGCGGACGTCAACGATTTGAAATGTTTTGGGGGGAGGCGATGATGTTGATGACCCGTCTGTTGTAGGCCCCGGGTTTTGTTGGGACAGGATCCATGTCCGCAGTGTTGTGGCTTCAAGTCGAACAGGACCTCGGGCTGAGTCATCTTGAGCTTTGTTAGCAGTGCCCAGGGCCGTTAACTGGGCCTGACGGCCCGCCGATGGGTTGCGGCTCATGGTGCCCGTGAACCGGAGGAAGATCCGCGCGCGGGCCGGCGTGCATGGGGAGGTATGTAAGTACCATCACGAGATATTTAACGTCTGTGTCGAACTTCAAATTTGTCTTGACAGATGTCAGGTCCGAGTCCTGCGGGAGTGCCCAAAGGCACACCACCTTCAAGCCCCGGCGGACGGCCCACAGAGCATCCACCGAACCAAAGGGGTCTGTCACCGAGAGAGATAGACTACAACAATCGCCTCTCCCGCACCGGCCCAGAACGCCTCGTCTTCTACTTCACAAACGCCTTCTGCGCCTTTTGGTTAGTCGGCTTCATTCGCACCCGCCGCCTCACAGCCCACCAATTCCTCGCCGAAAACTCTCATCGTCTCCCCACCTCCGACGCAGGCTGGTACCTATACTACCGCGCCAAAAACTATCGCACCCTCTGGAACGGGATCAGGGGTGGTTTTCGCTACGGCTTCCTTGGCGGCGCCACGGTGTATTTGTACGGCTATATTGAGGAATTTTGGGATCAGGAAGTCAGGGGTGGGAAGGTTGACGCGCTGGGGAGTTTGGTTGCAGGGACGTTGACAGCTGGGGTGTTTGGGATATGGAAGGGGTTGGGAACGAGGACGACGTGGAGATATCTTCGGGTTGGGATGGGGTTGGGTTTGGTGAGTGGGGTGGTGCAGGATTCAATTCGGTGGGCCAGGGGGGCGACGCCTTGGTATGTTAAGGAGTTGCGGGAACGGCGATGGGCTCGGACTTCGAAGGAATTGGAGGCGCGAAAGACGTGAAAGGTTCTGCCCGGACTTTCACTGGGTTTTGCGGCGTGTCTTGTGGATTTGAAGGCAGCATAATTTCAAATGTGAATCCAATGGAGGGCCTAGGAACTCGCTTGGGATTTGGAGTTAGAAGTTTAGAGCAATGCAAACGAGCATCTTGAGTTTCCGATATTCAGATGTCATAGATAATATTTGTTTAGAATTGCGGTAGGGTTGATGCTCACGACGATGAATGTGGACCGCACCCCGTCCGCGTGCCAAAAAAAAATTTAAAAAAAAAAAAATTATCACTGATGCGCGTCACCATAAAAACGTCCGTTCCCCTTCATCACCTTATCGCTGGCGCCACCATCAACCTTCCTCGACTCCCCCTTCTCCAAGTTCGTCCGGCCCCTCACGATCCCATCCAGTAGACATGGCCCCTTCCGCTCAAACGAACGGTGTCAATGGCCCCTGTGCCCCGTTCTTAGACAGCAAACTTGCCAACGAAATTCTCCGCGAAAATTTCTCCCCCGATGGGCTCTCGATCGAAGACCTCATGGACTCCAAGGCAAACGGTGGCCTGACCTACAATGACTTCTTAATATTACCTGGGTATATTGATTTCCCTGCTTCGGTGGTTGCGCTCGAGTCCAAGATCACGAGGAAGATCGTGTTGCAGACACCGTTGATTTCTTCGCCTATGGATACTGTCACGGAAACGGACATGGCAATTAATATGGCTGTATTTGCCCCTTCTATGGTAGGGGTGTTAATGCCGTAGTTACTCGGAGGCCTGGGAGTGATTCATCATAATTGTACGGCGGATGAACAGGCTGAAATGGTGAGGAAGGTGAAGAAATTTGAGAATGGGTTTATAACGGATCCTGTTGTGTTCAGTCCGAGTCATACTGTTGCCGATGTACACCGAATCAAGGGAGAGCTTGGGTTCAGCGGCATTCCAATTACAGGTAGTCCCCTCCCTTCTCTCTCAAAGCCCTTTATGTTTTGTGATGATTATTAAAACTTTCGTTCTACCGAATAATATCACAATTTTGTGGACTTCTTTACCATCAAATCCTGACAAACATTCTATCCTCCAATATTTCTTCTTGTTTCACAGCTTGAGCAAGCTAACGTTGATAGACACAGGAAAGCTCTACGGAAAACTTCTGGGCATTGTCACAATGCGGGACATCCAGTTCCACAGAACCCTCAACGACCCCGTAACATCCGTCATGACCCCCTACGAAGACCTCGTGACCGCCCCCCAAAACATTACCCTTGACGAAGCAAACGCCATCCTCCGAAAATCCAAAAAGGGAAAACTCCCCATTGTCGATTCACAGGGTCATTTGACCTCCCTTCTGAGTCGCAGCGACTTGATGAAGAACCTGCACTACCCACTCGCATCGAAAATGCCGCATTCGAAGCAGTTGATTTGTGCTGCTGCGGTGGGTACGAGGGAGGATGATAAGGTGCGTGTACGGAAGTTGGTGGAGGCTGGGTTGGATATTGTTGTGTTGGATAGTAGTCAAGGGAATTCGGTTTATCAGATTGAGATGATCAAGTGGATTAAGGACCATTTTGAGCAGCTCGAAATCATTGCTGGTAATGTTGTTACACGGTATATCCCCCTGATTTCCGGGATGGTTCTGACCGGGGTAGTGACCAGGCTGCGAATTTGATTGCTGCTGGTGCAGACGGGTTGCGGATAGGTATGGGATCTGGCTCCGCTTGTATTACTCAGGAGATCATGGCATGTGGACGACCTCAAGCAACCGCCATCCACGCAATCACCAAATTCGCTTCTCTATTCGGTGTTCCTTGTATCGCAGACGGTGGCATCTCCTCTCCAGGACATATTGTCAAAGCACTGGCCATGGGTGCTAATTCCGTGATGATGGGTGGAATCCTCGCAGCGACTTCCGAGTCCCCAGGCGGAGTTTACATCCGGGATGGTGTGCGGTACAAGGCTTATCGAGGTATGGGAAGTATTGCAGCCATTGAACGTGATGGGATATCTCCTGGCGGCAAGACTGGTAAGAAGGAAGAACGCGATATTACGGCTGCGACGGGCCGTTATTTCTCAGAAGATGACAAGGTTAAGGTTGCTCAGGGGGTTAGTGGGTTGGTTGCTGAGAAGGGATCCTTACATCAGTATATTCCTTATATTCTCACCGCTGTGCAACACGCGCTCCAGGTACCCGATCGTTTATTGTAAAGTGGTCTAACACGGGATAGGATATCGGAGTCAAGTCAATAGATGCACTCCGTAGGAATGTCAAAGATGGCAAGGTTAGATTTGAACTGAGAAGCAGTGCGGCCATCAGAGAGGGCGATGTTGCTGGATTCAGCAGCTATGAAAAGAGACTATATTAGAGGATGCATGTCCTATAATAATTGACATTTGTTTTTTGGCGCAGGTTTCTTACAGATTCCGTGTTCATCGCCGCGTGATTTGGTGTACGAAATTTTTGTGGCAATCAGAGCCAGGCGGAAATTAGACACCTCACACATCGTCACTACACGACTTTTATTAAAACTTCGTGGTCACAGCGCGACTCGCACTGGAATGGTAGCACCACCAGGTCATCCAACTTAATCGCTAATGCATCCAGCCTCCCAAATCCTCAGATATAGACTTGATCATTAAAGTGCGGTGTCACAAAACCTCTATCTTTCTTCTCCTCCCACCGTCATCCACCCTCCAGGCCTTAAAGGAAGAAATCGCCCGAGCGCTAAATGACGCGGCCGATTCTCCGCGAAATGTCAGGGCCGAGGATATCACAGTGTACAAACAATCAGGAGGAAACTGGAAAGAACTGGATGAGGGAGCTAAGAATTCGAAAACAAAACGATCGTGGGAGGCTACGTTACAAGACCTCGATGTAAAGGGCGTTGGGTCGGGAAGCACGCTTGAGCACGACAACGAAACGCTGGCGTACACGGTTAAGAATGGACTTAAAGAGGAACAGGAATTAGAAGTTGAGCCCTTTCCACGGGACGACTAAGTTCATGGTCATTGATATGGAGCATCGATATAATGTCATGGGTAAGTGAAATATTGGTAAATTGAATTGTACCCATTTCTCGAAAACTGCGATTCGAATTAAAACAAATTCACCGTGCGCTAACGATACATCGTCATGGGGAATCAGGAGTCTGAGATAATCCTCTCCAATAAACAAAACAAACAACACCATCCTTAAAATCAAGATGCAAAGTCATGAAAGTACAACGCCGCCATGGGCCCCGATCATTTTTCAATCACCTCCACCCGCGTTTCGCACTACTGCTCCTTCCCCCCTCCTTCCTCACTGACGACGAAACCGTCGGCGGAGGGCCCATACTCCCCCAACCCGGATTCGTAACCCTCGAAGCCGAGCCACCCAACGTCATCCTTCTTCCTCCAGTCTTCACTGGTGAATCACTCGCTCTCCTTATCCCTTGATTCTCCTTGTTCCCCACCCCACCGCTTCCGAGACTCCCCGCGGAAAAGACTCGTTTCGCGCGACCGGGGGATGCTGTAATCGTGCCACGACGTTTGGTTCCACGCAGCGCCCCTGCGTCATTGCTCGACAAATCCGCCCTGGAGGCCTTGGGACGCAGCTGGTGGTTGTTCATCCTGGCCGACTGGAGTTCAGAGAGCGGCGAAGTATTCTCGGTGGAGGAAGAATTAGAAAGGAATGAGTCTTCTTGAAGACTGCCGAATTCTGTGACGAATTGTTGGACGGAGGTGACGGCGGGGTTTTTGAGGATTCCCGTGCTGCCAAAGACGGCAGATTTTGATTTTCGGAGGGGGAGAGGGAGGATCGGACGTGCTGCGGGGAGGGCTGTGGGTGGAGCCGGCATGGTAAAACTATCGTCATCTTGAGATGCTTCTTCTTGGCTGCCTTCTCTGAAAGGGGCGACGGGGGAAGGCAATGGTGTGAGATTTTGGAACTGGAATTCTTCGGCGGGGGTTTCCGTCCAACGAACCTTTTTCCTTTCCCTTTTCGGGGACTTTCGTTTGGTGCTTACGCCGCGTTTCGGGGTGGTGACTTTGAACTTGCGAGGAGTACGGATGGAGGGCGAGGCATGGACGGGAGAGCCTTCGAATTGAGCTAGGAAGCGGGATTTTCGAGATGGCGTCAACATTGTCGATGCCGTTGCGAGGAATGGCCGAGTCGGGGACTCATCATGTCCCAGACATTTCGCCGCCTTGAATCGGGAAAGTTTGGAATTGAAGTCCCAAAGAGTCTGCACTGAAGCCGAGAGTTCGGGGTCTTCTTCAGCCGTCCATACAGACTTCGAAGCTAGTTCGTTGAACGAATTGAAATTGACGTCGATCCAATTCGTGAGGCTTGCGACGTAGTGAGTAGTGTCTTCTTCCATTTTGAGTCCCTGTCGAATCGCTGCGTCTCGTTCCATCGTCGCTTTACAGGCTCGAATTTCGGCTTTGACGAAGTCGACGTGGAATTCGTCGACGCCGTTATTCTCGAGCATTCGAAGGGCGTTTTTGCAGGATTGTTCAAAGATGTTGCCTTCTCCGCCTTGGAGGAACATTAATCGTGAGATGTAATTTCGATGTCGTCCCGTGAGACTTTTCAGCAGATCATCGGCATCGGTTTTCTTCCGTCCCGCTTCCTCCACGAATGATGACGGTAGTTTCCATCCACCGGTGTGGACATCGCCCATCACTTCCTCATATCGCCGAATCCATGTTTCGACAATCTTCTTTGCATTCTCAACACAAGTAATCAAAGCCCTCAAGTTTCCCATCTCCTCAATGTTCGCTCGTGCCCTGTCTTGGCCACTACGGACCTGCGAAATCGCTTCTTCGGTTAGCTTCCTATACCTCTCCAATCCATTCTTGAAGCCCTCTTCAACCTCACTTGATTGCGCTTTGGATTTACTCTTGAGCTCCGCAACTTCTTGACGTAGCTCGTAAATGAGTTTGACGTATTGACTGACGTGTCTGTCAATGTTGATTGTGTTCCGAGAAACTTTGGTCTTGATTTCCTTTGCTCGATTGCCGTATTTCAGCGTATTGTGGGTCTCGTCGTAGTGCGCTGATGAGGGGGAAATACACACGATCATAACTGTTTTGCAGTTTCCGCCCAGGGAGAATTTCAGGAGACGGGTGAGTTTGGAGTCTCGGTAGGGAATGTGCCCTCGTGACCTCGCGTCGCAGAGAGCATTGATACAATTGCCGAGGGCTGCAATTAGAGATAGAGTGATTACATTCGGTACCTAATAGAGACTTGTTGATGTTTGCACCCTCAAAAAGTCGAGCGCCTCGGTTCTTTGTTACCGATGCACGTTCACTACCGGCAAGGTCAATAATGGAGAGCGTTGCTTGATGAGCTTCTTCAGACACATCGCCGGTTCTATTTTTCACGGTGACGTTGATTTGAAGGACTGCGTGAGACCGAGAGGAAGTGGCGTTGGCTTCTGTAGGCGAAGAAGTGCGACGTTCATTTCCGACGAGAATCAAGTTCATGACTTCATCGACCTGCTCGTCAGTCCGTATTTCAAGACCTCGACGCTCACCCCAACGGGCTCAGCAGTACTTAGACCAGGAACGCTGATTCGTTGATTCGAGTCCTCGCGGAGCTGGAGCGGTTTACTATCCTCGACTGGGACGAGAAGGTCTCTGATCGTCTCATTGTATATTTCCAAAAAGGAGAGGGTTATCTCGATTTTCTTCTCAGTCAAGGCAGCACACCGTTCGAATAATTCTTGCGTCGTCAGGTAGATGAGACCAGGGTCTTCAGGAGTTCCGCTGGACATCAGCAACAAAAGACAGGCATACAGAATCACCTAATGGTGTGAGTTTTGCCGCAACCCGTTGCTCCGTAAGCGAATACTGTGGCATTGAATCCATCGAGGATGCCGTCCAGTAAAGGCTTGGCGCTGTGAACGAATATCTGCATATTAGCTGTTTTATGTGCTATCCGACTGATACATCCTCCTGAGTGCAATTCTCATCAAAAACACGATCGAAAGCATATCGCATATCCTTTGTTTTTCTCCCACCCGCAACAATGGTCTTAGAGTACTGAGCAATGGGGTTCTCTTCCGGGGGATCAAATATCAGGACCCGCTCGTCGACAACCTGTACGATTCGTCGGATGCCCTTTGTGGAGAACTTCTGCTGCGGAGTTGCCGTGAGGGAGCCATCGCAAATCCACTGCGACGAGTCCTTGAGCGAGGTTACGAACGGCAGTTCCTTTTTACTGAACGGCCGTACACGGACTGAGAGAACTTCAGCGCTTTCCAAGCAACAATTTTTTCAAGTACCATTGACTTGGATTGAATTCGCGGCCATGATTGATTTGGTCGGTCGTGTTCCTTCGATCGCAATCGACGATGTCCGCCAAAAAAAGAACTTGATGCCCGTAAAAGAAGAAAGCAATAGGGAAGCAGATAATGCGGTCTGTCGGTTGTGTCGATGCCGACGTCAGACGTCCATTTCCGTCGTCTGTCTTTCAGTCGGTGGTCGTCCTTGTCCGTGCGCCTCTCTGTGAACCAATTTTGAAGTGGGTGTAAACAAACCAACTTTCACGATCACGTGAGCGAAGCCGCCCGGCCTATGTCACATAGGGCGGCTTTAACCTGTAAATTTACGGCGTGAATACATCGGCCACACACCAGACCCAAGCTTTTAAGGCACACCATGCTGAAGATCTCGACTCCCACACTTCGTCGTCAGATGCAAAGTTATCACTGGCAAGCGATTTAAGTTTATTGATTATTCATTCGGACCCACTCCGCGACGAGGCTGCCGCCGATCTTCGCGGTCAGTTGCCCTGGTTCGAGGAGATGGTAACACGAGACTGAGTAAATGAAGAGCCTAAAGGCTCTATTTAATAACGCGCTACAGGCTCGGTGGTGGACATAACTGAGAAACGACGGCTAAAATAATAGTGTTATCTGCAGTTTTTCATCACCATCGTAGTCGCCTATGGCCACTCTCACAACTCAAATCTCGTCCCCCGCGGCCCTCGAAGAGGAACAACCGATTGTGCAAATCCCATCTGGACAACATCTCAACATCGCCATCTACCAAATTGCGCTCCATACTTCGCTCACCGGACTCCTCTATGGACTGGATACCGGCTCAATTGGACCCGTCACCGAAATGCCGCAATTCCGCGCCTCCGTCGGAGACTTCTCCGATATCACCCAGGGTATTTACGTCAGTTCGATTCTGCTCTTTGCCGCCCTCTCCTCGTTTGCAAACGGCTATCTCGCCGATCGGTTTAGCCGGAAATATACGATTCTCCTCGGCGCTCTTCTCGCGTGCGTAGGGGCGACCTTGTCTGCTTCGGTATCGAATCTCCCGGTTCTCTTCGTCGCGAGGGCGGTTTACGGGACGGGAATCGGCCTTGGATTTAGTACTACTAGTGTTTACTTGGTTGAGATTGCTCCTGCGACTCAGAGAGGATTGTTGGGATGTATGGTGCAGCTGCTAATTACGATCGGTATCGCCACCGCCTACTTCATTGTATATGCCTCCGTAGAACTGGAGGGCAGTATTGCCTGGCGGTTACCATTCGTGGTTCAAGTCGGGGTCGGTGTCATTCTAGCCCTCGGACTGTTTTTCGTGCCTTTTAGTCCACGATGGTTAATGCAAAAGGGACGTGAAGCGGAAGCTTTGGAGAATCTTCGAAAATTACGAAATGTTGGTACAATGGATTCAAGGGGAATGCAACAGGTTACGAGGGAACTTGCGGAGATTCGAACGGAGATTCAGTTTCATGAAAGAGCTAGACAACATACTTCATACATTGAAATCTTCCATCGCGTAAGCACCCCGAGCTCCGCCAGACTCTCTAATTGCCAGCCAATTCTCCGTCCGACGTTGTTATCCATCTTCGTCATGGGATTTCAACAATTCACAGGCGTCAATATCCCCATATACATTATTTGGCCTAAAGTTTAGATCGACGTTATCCTGTACTTTGCACCCATCATTTTCTCACAAGCCGGCTTCCCATCCCGTCAAGGCAGTTTCCTCGCATCTGGAATCTCTGGAATCATCAACTTCCTCTTCACCATCCCCGCCCAACTTTACGTCGACAAAATAGGTCGTCGATATCCCCTCCTCGTCGGAAGTCTGATCATCTCAACCGCCCTGTTAACCCTCGGTTCCCTCTACGCTCGATACGGCGAACCTCTCCCGAACGGTAGCATCGGCCTTACCGGTGGTCCACCCAAATACATTGCAATCACTTCCATCTACGTCATCGTAGCAACATTCGCATCGACCTGGGCCATCGTCGGAAAACTCTATACCGCTGAAATCATCCCTAATAGGTACCGAGCCAGGGCGTGCGCAGTACAGCAATGGGTTAATTGGACGACGAATTTTGTGATTGCGTTGACGGCACCGTATTTTCTGAGCAAGAGTGCGTGTGGGCCGTACTTTTTGTATGGGGGATTGACACTGTTTGCGGCAGTTGTTTTGGCTAAGTGGATGCCGGAGACCAAGGGGCTCGGGTTGGAGAGAATTGCGGAGGTGTTCGGGATTGTTGTGGAGGAGACAGAGATGATTACGCTAGCGACGGGACGGCAGAGTCCGGCTGGGGTTGGATTTGAGAATCGGCGAAGACCCGCGACAGAGAGGAGGGGTAGTGAGGCCTAGTATCAATGTTACTAACTTGGAATAACATCGCGTAGTAAGATACCCTTGTAACAGCTTCTATCTCAATCAAATTTATCATGGACTGACTAAATCTCGACTAAAGCATCTCCTTGCCTCCTTGGACATTCCAGAACTCGGGCAAGACGTTTTTTGCAGTGATATGATCCGTTACGCTCGGAAAGAATCCGGATCAAATACTTCGATCGAGGGAACGTTTCCTTTTTAATATGGAAAAGAACATGTTCGCCGACATTCTCCAATCAGAGGAAATCTTTGCGATAAAATTGCATACTAACATGACTTGCAGACTGCGCGCAAAAGGAGTCCGATCCACGAATTTTCAATGAAACGAATTGTAATTGACTGAACACATCAACTGGACTTCGTTACCATTCAATTGGATGCCGAATTGTTAAATTCGTAAGATTGGCTGCCGAAACTGTCATGAAGAACCTGTGAGATCGACAAGACCCGTATCCAGCTCTTGATGATTTGGTATTGTCGGCCGGAAGTATGGTGTCATTCGGGGTCGACTAAACACCACTTTTCTCATCCAAGTTACGATGGAGCCCATCATATTGCCAAACTTTGAGCGACAGAATAGAGTCGTACCGATTCAAGGTTTGAAATAATGATGTACGTTCGATGGACCGAATCATAGTCTCTTTGAAACCGACGTTTCTCAGGCCGATCGATCGGAGTCCGGTGAAATTCCCAAGCGACTCTACGCGTTCCGGAATGATGACGGGAGAGACGTTGCCGGGATTAAAGGATGCTAGGAGGGGACAGAATCGAATCAAATGCTCAATTTCCATTCCCAGAATCTTGTAGGTGTATCAGTTGGGCCCTCCGAAGTCTCCTGTGCCCCGTCGTGTTATAATGGCATAAACGAACTGTCGATTGGCCGGATATTACCCCAAGGACTGATGAAACGGCTTTGGATTCATTGAGGAAGATGTAACGATACAAGGCCGGCATGGCGAAAGAAGATGTATTGAGGCCAGCGATTGCAAATAACCATGCCGCAAAGCGCTGCGTGGTTGTCAACGATGAAGTGCCAAATCTCGATCTCGAAGTTCGACGGCAATGGAGCAAATGAACTCAATAATGTCGTTGAGAACTATGTGCAGGTCCATATTGGCAACTGGCCAAGGTCAATTAGACCAAAAAAGAGTTGACAAGCAAATACCAGGCGCCGCCACATGAACTCGTGTATTCCTAGCTCGCCTCTAGACGCAAGACCGTTTGTTGCACTATTGCTAGCCTCACAAGGTCCGGTCTCTTTCAACAAAGACGCTAAGCCTCTCGATTACTCAAGAGGCCTGGCTTTGACGTCCAGATCGACTGGGGCACAAGACCATATCAGCGTGGTGGCGTCGGTACGGCCAAAGACCAACTTGGCTTCCCCAATAGTGCCATTACAGCATAAATTTATTCATTATTTT
>Ga0335081_10012217_pt1 | contig 13912 bp, 12 predicted proteins | sample Lox_Sample_35_FD_206713 | JGI IMG/M metagenome (GOLD analysis project Ga0335081, IMG submission 206713) | Soil microbial communities from Loxahatchee National Wildlife Refuge, Florida, United States - Lox_Sample_3.5 | ecosystem: Environmental > Terrestrial > Soil > Wetlands | place: USA... | reverse complement strand
GCCGCGCCTGCCCCGACCAGCGTGTGGAGCTCGTCGATGAACAGGATGATGTTGTCGGCCTGAACGATCTCCTTCATGACGATCTTGAGCCGCTCCTCGAATTGGCCGCGGTACTTGGTGCCCGCGATAAGAGCGCCCAGATCAAGGGAAACCACACGCCTGTTCAGGATGTTCTCCGGAACGTCGGCGTTGATGATCCTCTGGGCCAAGCCCTCGACAATGGCGGTCTTCCCGATGCCGGGCTCGCCGATGATAACGGGGTTGTTCTTCGTCCGGCGGGAAAGGATCTGGAGGACCCGGTCGATCTCGGAATCCCTGCCGATGACGGGGTCGAGCTTGCCGCTCTTCGCAAGGAGCGTGAGGTCCCGGCTGAATTCGTCCAGAGCCGGCGTCGGGCTTTTCTTCGCGCTGACCTGGGTTGCGGCCCTGCGGAGGTAATTGATGACCAGCTGGCGAGAACCGAGCAGGTTCACCCCGAAGCTGCGGAGGATCTTGCCGCCGATGCCCTCCTCTTCGCGAATGAGGCCGAGCAGCAGATGCTCGCTGCCGATATAGTTATGGCCCAGGAGCCTTGCTTCTTCGACTGCATATTCGAGGACTTTCTTTGCGCGGGGGGTAAAGGGGATGTCGCCGAAGGTGAGTGTGTTTCCGCTCGAGGGTAGGTTCCGTTCCACTTCCATCCGGATCTGGTCCACATCGATCCCCATCTTGCGGAGCACGGCAACCGGGATGCCGTCTTCCTCCCGAAGCGTTCCGAGCAGGATGTGCTCCGTGCCGAGGTAATCGTTCTGGAGCCGCTCGGCCTCTTCCCGGGCATAGACTATGACTTTTCTTCCTCGTTCAGTAAATTTCTCAAACATCATACGATAACCGCCTTCATTATGATCATTCAGGCCACAATTACCTTTCCTTATACCTTAGTTAAAATATACTCCAATCCCGCGCGTAAAGTCAAGAGCGCGTTTGTTAATACGATTATAACATCATTCACGATGAAGCAGTGTGTTTTCTCGGCTGGTGATCAAGAAACCATCCGTACTTGTCTTTGTCACGCGATGCTCTTATTACCATGGCGAACCCGTTGGGGAACTGATGATCCCTCCTCCCTCCATGGCTGCCACGAATTCCGTGCCTGTCCATGATACGCTGGTCAGGTTGTTACCTGTATTTGATGTTTGCTGCGTCCATGTTGCTCCATCAGAAGAGGTGATGATGACTCCACCGTTACCGACAGCCGCAAAGAGCAGTGACGTGTCGGACCATGCGATGCTGTTGAGCTTAACCCCGGTTGTTCCCGAGTTCCGGAGTGTCCAGGTTGTCGAGCCGGTGGGCTGAGTTATGACCGTGTCAAGGTCTCCCACTGCGACAAACTTATCCCCGGACCAGGCAATGCCGTTTAAATTATTCGTTGTGTTCGTAGTGCTCGAAGTCTGGGTTGCCCAACTTACGGTTTCACCCTGAGGTGAAGTGACAACTACTCCGCCTTCGCCGACGGCGGTGAACTGTATTCCCGAGGAGGCAACGCTGTTTAGATTTACCGACGGGGCCGCATTCGCGATCGTCCAAATCGAACCCGTCACCGACGTCATCAAATTGCCACTGTCACCTACTGCCGCATATTCAATTTCTGACTTGTTCAAACTGTTCAAGTTGATAATTGTCGAAGACGTTTGGCGTGTCCATGTCACCCCTTCGGGGGAAGTCAGTATTGTGCCATTGAGACCGACAGCCACGAATTGGTTCACGAACCAGGCGATGCTCCAGAGGGAATTAGACGTACCGGACGACCTGGAAGTCCAGTTTATTCCATCAGGAGAGGTTAGAATGGTGCCGCCTGTCCCGACCGCTACGAAGAGACCGTTATTGTTATTTTGGTCCGGGGGGGCCCAGGTAACGCGCAGAAGGGAATACGCTGCTGCTGAACTTTCCGGCGTCCAACTGGATCCATCATTCGAGGAGAGGATGGCTCCACCTGATCCAACGGCAACGAATAAACTGCCGTTGGAGACAACATCCATTAAGTAACTCGTCGTCAATGTACTGGAAACCTGCGACCAGATTGCTCCATCAGTGGTGGTGAGGATGGTCCCGCTGTCGCCTACTGCAACTGCGACCTTATATGTCGGCGAAGCGGCAACACCGTTTATATTCAGATTGTTAAAGTTCGTCATTGTCGGTGTCGTCCATAGAGTTCCTGAAGGAAAGGTCAGGATTGTGCCTCCTGAACCTACGGCGATGAACTCTGGTGGTGTCGCATTTCCGAACCATGCTACACTCCATAGCTGGTTGTTTGTGCCCGAATCCTGAGCAGTCCATGTTGCTCCAGTTGGCGAGGTAAGAATGACTCCGGAATCTCCTACTGCAACGAACTCCCTTGGCGTATTCGATGGTGTGTCCGACCAGGCCACGTCCCACAAATAGTTCTGCGTTGGCAACGGCTGAACACTCCATGTTATGGAATTAGAAGTGCTCGTGGGAGCGGTCATGATGATTCCCTGTCCTACAGTGACGAGTTGTGGTCCTGACGATGAAAGCCCGAGAAGGGCATTGTCGATATCAACAGTCCAATTATTAGCTTGTGAAGGCGTTACGACCAGGTTAGTGCTGCCGGATACGACCCCGAACGGCGTGGAATAAGATGCTGTGACCGCTGTCGTTCCCGTCGATAGCGACGTGAGCAGTCCCATGTTGTTCGCGTTATTGCCGATCGTTGCCGTGGGAGCACTTAATACTCCCCAGGTCACCAGCCCGGTGAGGTCGGTGATGGTGCCGTTTGAGTAGATGCCCGTCGCCATGAACTGCAAAGCCTGCCCGGTCCCGATCACGGGGGCTGATGGCGTTACCGAGATCGTTGTCAGCAGCGTGATCGCTACGGGTGTTCCCCCTCCTTTGCTCCGGCAGGAGGGGAGCGCGATGATAATGAGTGTCAGCAGGAACAGAATCGAAAGGCTTGAAAACTTCTTCATGACAATGACCTCCAGATATCTTGAAGGGGCTGTCTCCGTGGAGCGGGCCGGGAAATTCGGAGAGACAGCGCCCCTTCGGGCAAGAAATAAAAGGATCTCTATTGTACGTTCACTATGGTGAACCCTGAAATATTCGTTCCTGAATCAATGGCGGTTATGATGGCGCTCCCTGCTCCGATTGCCGTGACGATTCCCTGCGACCCGCTCGAGTCGCTCACAGTCGCCACAGCCGGATTCGAAGAGCTCCAGGATACTAAATCCGTAAGGTCATGCTGTTCACTGCTGTCTGCATAAACCCCCGTCGCGGTGAACTGCTTTGTGGTCCCGGTGGGCAGGATTGCTAAGATGGGTAGTGCCTGCTGGACAGTGATTGCGATAAGCGGGGTATGAGTGACGATCAAGGTAGCAGATCCGGATACGTTGTTAACCACGTCTATCGCTTGGATCGTGATGAAGCCGGTCGTGAACGATGTCGCCGTTACGAGACCAAATGTTCCTATGACGTTTCCAACCGTGGCAACACTCGGATCGGACGAGACCCACGTTGCGGCCGAGGTCCAGTTCAGAGATGAGCCATCGGTGAATATGGCTGTTGCTAAAAGTTGTTGAGTGGCGCCTTCGGTCATGCGGGTCTCCGATGGAGTCACCTCGATGACCGCGAGCTTACCGCTATGCCCGACGCAGCTGAATGCGGCTGCCACGATGGCAATCAGAGCGAGGGCGATTCTAATATTCTTCAGGGTTCCCATCCTTCTTTTCCTCATCCTCAGGGCACATCATCTTAGCGACGCATCTTAACAGAAAGGATTTCGATTATCAATAGCAAAGCGGGAAAAAGCCCGCGCCACGCCGGAGATTCCGTTTTTTATTGACTTTGAACGTTCTCCTATAGTAGTTTCTGTGTATGATTCGTAAAGCGAAACTCGCTGATGTGAAGACGATCCAGTCGCTCGTGAACCGATACGCGGATTCGGGCCAGATGCTGCCGCGCTCGCTCAATGAGCTGTACGAGGATTTGCGGGATTTTCATGTTTATGAGGAAAACAGAGACATCGTCGGGGTCTGCGCGCTCCATGTAAGCTGGGACGGCCTTGCGGAGATCCGTTCGCTCGTCGTTCGCGAGGACAGGAAGAAGAACGGCATCGGATCAATGCTCGTGCGGCAATGCCTCGACGAGGCAAAGGAACTCCAGGTCAGGCAGGTTTTCGTGCTCACCTATCAGTCCGGCTTCTTCAAGAAGCTGGGTTTCCACGATATCGACAAGAAAGAGCTGCCCCACAAGATATGGACCGACTGCCTCAACTGCGTCAAATTTCCTGACTGCGATGAATCGGCCCTCGTCATCACGGTCCCGGGATAAGCATCATCGCCCGGCCGAATGGCACAGCAGTTGCAATTCTCACACCTGCGTCTGAATCTCATCACGGCCGTAAAATATTTAATCAATAAATCAACATGCTAACTCTCTATATACACATCCCATTCTGTGTCAGAAAGTGCCATTACTGTGGTTTTTATTCAACAGAATACACGCGTGAAAATGCCGATGCATATCTTTCGGCGTTGAACCGTGAGGCAGAAGCGAACCGGCCGCTGGTCGGCACTCAGACGATCAGGAGCATCTATATTGGCGGGGGCACGCCAACTGTTCTTGCCGGCAATCATCTGCAGAGCGTGCTCGCGCTTCCCCGGAAACATTTTCCTGTCGCACCCGGCGCTGAGTTTACCGTTGAAGCAAACCCCGGATCGCTGACCCGGGAGTGCGTCCAACTCATGCTTCAACAGGGTGTGAACCGGCTGAGCCTCGGGATCCAGTCCTTTTCGGACGAACTGCTCGCTTTTCTGGGAAGGCCGCACTCGACGAAAGAGGCGCTGGATGCCTACGCACTTGCCCGGACCGAGGGCCTCGGCAATATCGGCATTGATCTGATCTTTGGCATCCCGGGGCAGAGCATGCGACAGTGGGAGGAGACCCTGGACACCGCAATCGCGCTCAGGCCCGAACATATCTCCGCATACAGCCTTTCTCTCGATGAGGGGTCGAAGTTCATGCGCGCATCGGCATCGGGTGTCTTCACGCTGCCTGATGATGACGACGCGGCAGACCACTACGCTTCCGCGTTGGAGAGCCTCGGCAGGGCCGGGTATGAGCATTATGAGATATCCAACTTTGCATTGCCCGGGTTCTCCTGCCGGCACAATCTCAACTACTGGCAGCGGGGCCAATACCTTGGACTTGGCCCTGCCGCCTGGTCCTCTATCGGGAACAGGCGGTATCAAACCATTCCCGAACTCCATGAATACGCGAGGCGGATGAACTCCGGACAACCGGCAATCGCCGAGGAGGAAACGATCGATGACCACCAGGCCGCTCAGGAACGGGTCATGCTGTCGCTCAGAACGAGCCGGGGTCTGGACCTCAGTGCCTTCGGGGAAGCCTGCGGGGCAGGCGAAGTCCTCCGTATTAGAGGGAATGCCGAACCCCTGAAGCTTTCCGGACTGCTCGAGGAGGCAGGAGGCTGGTTGAGGCTCACGCGCAGCGGATTTTTACTCGCGAACGAGGTCATTTCGAGGCTCTCTCCATAGATTTTTGTTTACACATGTTGCGGTAAATGCTATAGTATTCCGTTCTTAGCGGGGATCTCGGGAGGTCGTCATCACGGTGGTGAAATATGCGGTTGCGGGAGCCCTGTGCATCCTGCTGCTAATCGGTCTTGCTGCTCACGCCGGCGCTGTGGAAGGGCCGAAAGTGACCATGGTCGAGGTCCAAGGCAACCGGAGAATCGAGACATCGACGATCCTCGCCAAGATCAAGACCAGGGAAGGCGGTGTTTTTTCTCCCTCCCAGGTCAAGGAAGACATTAAAACCCTGTACCAGCTCGGTCATTTCGAGGACGTGCAGGTAAAGACAGAGGGCTTTGAGAACGGCCTGAAGGTGATCTTTATGGTCAGGGAAAAACCCCTGGTCAGGGAAATCACCTTCGAAGGCAATGAAGAGCTGACAACGGAAAAACTGAAGGAAGGGTTGACCCTGCTGCCGCGGACCGCGTTCAACATGCAGATCATCCAGGAGAACGCGGAGAAGATACGCCTGAAATATCAGGATGCCGGCTATTATGACGCGATCGTCGTTCCCGTGATCAGTGAACTCAAGGGCGGGGACCGCAACGTCGTATTTTTTATTGAGGAGGGTCGCAAGGTAAAGCTGAGCAACATCAGTATAACCGGGAACAAGGCCATCTCCAGCGACGAGATCAGGTCCCACCTTAAAAATCAGGAATACTGGCTCTTTTCATTCATGGGCCGGAGCGGCGTGTTGAGGACCGATGAACTCAAGGAAGATCTCGAGACGATCCGGAACCTGTACTACAACAAGGGGTATATCCAGGTGCAGGTGGACGAACCGGTCATCAAGTTGAGAACGGAGACGACGAACCGCATCTGGCTGCCCGAGGAGGGACGCTTTGCGTCGGGTCCGACGCTGACCACGCCCATCCGGGACGAGCTCGAGGTGAGCATCACCATCAAGGAAGGCGACCAGTTCAAGGTCGATTCGATCGCGTTCAAGGGGAATGTCCTTCTTTCCGACAGCGAACTCGGCAGAGAGGTCAAACTCAAGAAGGGCGATGTCTTCAACCGGGACACGCTCAGGCAGGATGTGGCCAGGATCACGGACCGCTACGACGGGATAGCGCGGCCCTTTGCGAATGTGATCCCGCTTTTTAACATCAACCAGGACAAAAAGGCCGTTGCCATCACCATCGAGATCGAGGAGGGCGGAGAGGTCCACATCGGCAGGATCAGCATCACGGGAAACTCCAAGTCCAGGGACAAGGTCATCAGGCGGGAAATGCGCCTGAACGAGGGGGATGAGTACAGCAAGAAGGCGCTCAAGAGAAGCTATGAACGCGTCAACAACCTGAACTTTTTCGAGACCGTTGATATCGTACCCGAACGGCGTGCGCAGGAGCCGGTCATGGACCTGAAGGTGAAGGTCAAGGAAAAGATGACCGGCACGCTGAGCGTGGGCGGCGGGTACAGCTCCGTGGACAAGCTCGTCGGCATCGCGGAAGTCACCCAGGGAAACCTCGGCGGGCGGGGCCAACTGATAAAGTTCAAAACGCAGTGGGGCGGCACGCACCGTATCCTGCAGCTCAGCTTCATGGAACCCTATCTCTTCGACGAGCCGATCTGGGGCAGGGTCGACGCATACCGCACGTCGCAGGACTATACCGGGTATAAAATCTACTCCAACGGCGTTGCGCTGAGTGTTGGAAAGAGCTTCAACGAGTATTTGTCCGCTTCCATTCGGTACAGCTATGACCAGTCCAACGTGAGGGACGTAACTGATATCATCATACCCTACGTATTGCAGCAGCAGCTCGAATTCTACGGCACGACGATCTCGACGAGCGCCGTGACCGTGAGTGTGTCCCGCGACTCCCGGGATTTCTACCTGGATCCGAAAACAGGGTCCCGAAACACGATGTTTGTGGAATATGCCGGCGGCCCGCTGGGTGGCGACCCCGAGTTCATCAAGTCCGTGGCGGATTCGGCCTGGTATTTCCCGCTTTACTGGGACACGGTGTTCATGCTTCGGGGCAGGATCGGGATGGTAGGATCATTGATTGACAAGCCCGTCCCGATCAGCGAACGCTTTTTCGTGGGCGGCTCGGGCACGGTGCGCGGGTTCCGCTACGGTACGGCCGGGCCGGTGGACCCGGCCGGCAACATCGTAGGCGGCAACAAGGAACTGATCTTTAATTTTGAATATAACTTTCCGGTCGTTCCTGCCGCGCACCTGAAGGGCATCGTCTTTTATGATATGGGTCGCGGCTTTGACGATGGAACCGCCCGGAAGATAGGGGAGCCCGACCGCATCAATTTTCGTGATCTCAAACGCGCCTGGGGGTGGGGTTTCTGGTGGCTGTCGCCGATGGGGCCGCTCCGCTTCGAGTGGGGCTACATTATCAACCGGAAGCCGGAGGATCAGGCGAGCGAGTTTGAATTCAATATTGGGACGCTTTTTTAGCGGTAAATGCACGTGATCATAAAAATAGCGAGGAGGCTTTAAACATGAAGAGGATTCTGTTGGCAGTAGCGGCATTCAGCCTGATAGTGGCCACGAGCGCAACGGCCGCGGGCGGAAAGATTGCCTATGTTGATACCCAGGTGGTCTTTGACAAGACAAAACTGGGGAAAAAATATCAGGGCATCGTACGCGAGTATTACGAGAGCCGCAAGAAGATACTCGATATTGATGCCGATGAGATCCAGAAACTGCAGGAGGATTACACCAAGCAGAAACAGGCAAAGCTGCTGAATGAGAAGGCGCAGAAGGAGAAGGAAGAGTCCATCAGCCGGAAGATCAACGATTTCGAGAAAAAGCGCAACGAGTTCAGCGGCGAGATCGGGAAAAAGAACGAGGACCTGTCGCACGAGTTCAACGAGCAGATGATGGTCGTGCTGAAGGACATTGCCAAGCGAGAGAAGGTTTCGGTCGTCCTGAACAAGACGCTGAATATCATGCAGAAGGCTGAGGTCCCGTCCGTCCTGTACGCCGATGAGGACCTGGACCTGACCGAGAAGGTCATCGTCGAGATGGATAAGAAGGACGATACGAAGAAATAGCGGAGCCCTGTCAAAGGTTAGGCGAGACATGAAACTGAACAGGCTGGCGGAATTGCTGGGCGCGGAGTTTTCCGGGCCGGCCGACCTCGAGATCACCGGTGCCGCGGGCATCGGGGAGGCCGGAGCGGGACAGCTCACGTTTGTCGCGGGACCGCAGTATCTGAAAGAACTGCAGGCTTCCCGGGCCTCGGCCGCGCTTGTGTCCCTGGATATGCCCGCCGTGCCTCTGGCTGTACTGCGGGTGAAGAATCCGAAGCTGGCGTTCGCCCGCGTGCTGGAGCTTTTCTATGTCATGCCCTACCGTTCGTCGGGGATCAGCGACAGGGCGGTCGTGGGAAGGGACGTTACGATCGGCGCGGAGTGCTCGATCCATGCCTGCGCGGTGCTCGGCGACCGGGTGACGATCGGCGACCGGGTCGTGCTCTATCCGGGCGCCTATGTAGGCGATGACTCAGTCATTGATGATGATTCGGTGATCAACGCCAATGTCACCATCGGGCATGCTACCCGTATCGGCAAGCGAGTAATCGTGCATGCCGGCACCGTGATCGGCAGCGACGGTTTCGGGTTCGTGACCGATGGCGGCCGCCACCACAAGATACCGCAGGTGGGCGGCGTGATCATCGAGGACGACGTGGAGATCGGCGGCAACTGCACTATCGACCGCGCCACGCTCGGGAACACGCTGATCCGGAAAGGCACCAAGCTCGACAATCAGGTGCATGTTGCCCACAATGTGACCATCGGGGAGCATTGCCTCCTTGCCGGACAATCGGGCATCGCGGGCAGCAGTACCCTCGGGAACTATGTTGTCCTGGGCGGCCAGGCAGGGGTTTCGGACCACACCAACGTGGGAGACCGTGTCATGGCCGGCGGCAAGGCGGTCATCGCGAAGGACGTTGAGGCGGGACAGATCATTGCCGGGTACAATGCAATGCCTATCCGGGACTGGCTCAAGGTTCAGGCTGTCCTGCCGAAGCTGCCGGAACTCAAGAAAACCGTAGCCCGGCTGGAAAGACAGGTTAAGGAACTGCAAGATAAGATTCGTGAGACTGAATAAAGGGGGAAATGCTATGATCGGCATACAAGAAGTCATGGACTTGCTTCCTCACCGGTATCCTTTTCTGCTCATTGACCGGATCCTCGAATTTGAAATGAACAAAAGGATCGTTGGCCTGAAGAATGTGACCATCAATGAGCCGTTCTTTCAGGGTCATTTTCCCGGCCACCCGATCATGCCGGGCGTGCTGCTGCTCGAAGCGATGGCGCAATCGGGCGGCGTGATGGCGCTGAAGTCCATCCCGGCTGAAGACGTCAAAAAGAAGGTGCTCTATTTCATGAGCATCGACAAGGCCAAATTCCGCAAACCCGTGGTTCCCGGCGACCAGGTGCGGTTCGAGCTGGAATTGATCAGGCAGCGCGGGCCGGTGATGAGCTTCAAAGCTGTAGCTATCGTGGACGGCGGCGTGGTCGCCGAAGCAGAGATGATGGCCATGATCGTGGATAAATGATGATATCGGGAGCGCAGGAAGTGAGCATTCATCCCACAGCTATCGTGCATCCGAATGCGCGCATCGCGGAAGGCGTGGAGATCGGCCCCTATTCCGTCATCGGCGAGCACGTGAGCATCGGCAAGGGCACGAAGGTTGCCTCCCATGTTCTGATCGAAGGCTGGACCACGATCGGGGAGCGCAACCGCATATTTTCTTTTTCCAGCATCGGCACGCCCCCGCAGGACATCGGATACCGGAACGAAGAGACCTACCTTGTCATCGGGAACGATAACGTGATCCGTGAGTGTGCCACCGTGCACCGCGCCACGACCAAGGCGGACCGCAGGACCGAGATCGGGCACGGGAACTACCTCATGGCCTATTCTCACGTTGCCCATGATTGCAAGCTCCGGAACAACATCATCATGGCGAACTCGGCGGGCCTGGCCGGCCACATCGTGATCGAGGACCACGCGATCCTTGGCGGCATCGTCGGCGTGCACCAGCATGTTCGCATCGGCGCCTACGCCATGATCGGGGGACAGTCGGCGATCGTCCAGGACATCCCTCCCTACGTTAGCGCCGCCGGCAACCGGGCCCAGCTGTACGGCTTGAACACGATCGGCCTGAAACGGCGGGGTTTCAGCGACGAGACGATCAATCATCTGAAGAAGGCCTACAAGATCATCTTCCGGTCGGGGATGACCATCGAAGAGGCAATCAATAAGGTGGTTGAGGAATTCCCGGATTCACGAGAGGTCAATTACTTCGTGGATTTCATGCGCCATTCGAAACGGGGCGTGACTCGGTAACGCGGGAGAGAAAAAAGTCGAGTGCCACCAGCGATGCGGAAGATCGGATTAATAGCCGGGAACGGAAATTTCCCTCTTGCCTTTGCCCGTGCGGCGAAAGAGAAGGGGCTGCAGGTCATCGCGGTCGCTCACGAAGGGGAAACTCTGCCGGAGCTCGCGGAACTCGTGGACGGGATCTTCTGGGTGAAGGTCGGTCAGCTCGGCAAACTCATCAAGATATTCAAGGACCAGGACGTCTCCGATGTCCTGATGGCGGGCGGCATCAAGAAAACGCGCCTCTTCGGAGGCGGACTGCCGGATATGCGGGGCATGACCGTGCTTGCGCGGATGATCCACAAGAAGGACGATTCCCTTTTGCGCGCCGTAGCCACGGAGCTCGAATCAGAGGGCATTACCGTCCGGGAGTCAACGCTGTATCTCGACAACCTGCTTGCGCAGGCGGGCGTTCTCACGAAAAGAAAACCGACGAAGGACGAGCTTCAGGACATCGAGTTCGGATGGCATCTGGCGAAGGAGATCGGCAAGCTGGATATCGGCCAGACGGTGGTCGTGAAGGACCAGGCCGTGCTCGCAGTGGAGGCGATCGAAGGGACCGATGAGGCCATCCGGCGCGGCGGACGCCTGTGCCGGGAGGGAGCGGTCGTGGTCAAGACGTGCAAGCCGCAGCAGGACCTCCGGTTCGACCTCCCCGCCATAGGAATACAGACCATGCAGACCATGCGGGAGGTGAACGCCTCCTGTCTGGCTGTTGAAGCAGGCAAAACAATCATCCTGGACCGGCAAGCGGTCGTGCTCGAAGCCGACCGCGCCGGCATCTCGATCATAGCGCGGTGATGCGCGGTTCCCGTCATCCCGGACAGGCAAAGGCCGGCAGACAATGCAAAAGGTAAAGGTAGGCGTAATCGGCGTAGGCTACCTCGGGCAGTTTCATGCCGAGAAGTATGCGGTCATGCCGGGTGTTGAACTGGTCGGCGTCGTTGACACCGATGCCGTCCGAGGCGGCTTTATTGCCCGGAAATTGAACACACAATGGTTTCCCGAGCCGTCGCGACTGCAGGGGCTCGTCGATGCGGTAAGCATTGTCGTGCCCACGGCCCTGCATCACCGCGTGGCCCTGCCGTTTCTCGACCGGGGGGTCCATGTGCTTCTGGAGAAGCCGATCACGGCCACGCTGGAAGAGGCCGATGAACTGATCGCCTTGGCCGGGAAGAAAAAGGCCGTCTTCCAGATCGGCCACATCGAACGGTTCAACCCTGCCGTGGGTGCAATCAGGCCACTCCTTGCGTCACCCCGCTACCTGACGGCGGAACGGGCTGCTCCCTTTACGGTCCGTTGCACCGATGTGAACGTGGTGCTCGACCTGATGATCCATGACCTCGATATCGTGACCGATCTCGCCGGTTCGGAGCCGGACGCGGTAAGCGCGGCGGGGGCATCGGTCATCACCCGGGAGGTCGATGTGGCCATGGCGCGCATCCTGTTCCGGAACGGCTGCGTGGCCGATGTCACGGCGAGCAGGGTATCAGATGAGAAAAAAAGAATTCTCCGCGTCTTCGACGGTGAGAGCGTCTACACGGGGGACTACCAGTCGCAGAAAGCAACGGTTGCGAGGAAGAACGGCAACGAAGTGCCGGAGCTGAGAGTGGCCGATATCCCGACCGAACGGCGGGACACGCTGAACGACGAGATCACGGAATTCGTACGCTGCGTCCGGACCGGGAGCAGCCCCCTCGTATCGGGCCGGGAGGGCAGGAGGGCGCTTGCCCTTGCAAGCCTCATCACGGATTCCATCGCCCGGGGGATCAGCGGGTTTGTCGGGGTCTCCTGAAGAGGCGGAATCAAAAAATCCTGTATTGAGGGGCGGTTGAGCATGTCGGTACCTATGGTGGACCTGAAGGTCCAATATGAAGCGATCAAAGACGAGATCAACAACGCCGTGCTCGGCGTCTTCGAGAGCACCCATTTCATTCTCGGTCAGCACGGCAGGGCGCTTGAAGAGGCTGTAGCCGCCTATCACGGCGTCAGGCACGCCGTGGCCGTCGCTTCGGGCACCGATGCGCTCCATCTCGCCCTGATCGCCGCAGGCATCCAGCGTGGCGACGAGGTGATCACGACGCCGTTCACGTTCATCGCGACCGCCGAAGCGATCTCCTATATCGGCGCCGTCCCGGTCTTCGTCGATATCGATCCCGTGACCTACAACTTGGACGTTACGAAGCTCGAAGCCGCGGTAACGCGCAGGACCCGGGCAATCATACCCGTTCATCTCTACGGACAGTCCGTGGACATGGATCCGCTCATGGCAGTCGCGAAGAAGCACGGCCTCCGCGTCGTCGAGGACTGTGCGCAGTCCTTTGGTGCGGACTACAGGGGCAGGAAAACGGGGTCCGTGGGCGACATTGGTTGTTTCAGTTTTTTCCCGAGCAAGAACCTGGGTTGCTACGGCGACGGAGGCATGGTGGTCACCGATGACGCGGGGCTGGCGGAACGCATGATGAGCCTCCGGAACCACGGGAGTCACGTCCGTTACTATCACGACGAGATCGGCTACAACAGCAGGCTCGACGAGGTCCAGGCGGCGATACTCCGGGTCAAGTTCAGGCATATCGATGCGTACAACGCAAATCGCAGGAACAACGCACAGCTGTACAACCGGCATCTAGCCGGCGCGGACATCAGGACGCCGTCCGAGCAGAAGGGCTCCACGCATGTGTACCACCAGTACACGGTCCGGGTACGCAACCGGGACGCCGTGAAACAGAAACTGGACGAAGGGAACGTGACGTCCTCGATGATCTACTACCCTGTCCCCCTGCATTTGCAGGCCGCATACAGGGAACTCGGCGTGAAGCAGGGGAGCCTGCCCGGATCGGAACTGGCGGCTCAGGAGGTCCTCTCGCTTCCCATGTACCCCGAACTGACCGAGGCGCAGATACAGACAGTTGCCGCCGCGGTCAAAAAAGCGCTCTAGAGGGCTTGCGCCCGATGCAGGCGGGTTTCCCCGATGAAA
>Ga0335081_10012216_pt1 | contig 13912 bp, 10 predicted proteins | sample Lox_Sample_35_FD_206713 | JGI IMG/M metagenome (GOLD analysis project Ga0335081, IMG submission 206713) | Soil microbial communities from Loxahatchee National Wildlife Refuge, Florida, United States - Lox_Sample_3.5 | ecosystem: Environmental > Terrestrial > Soil > Wetlands | place: USA... | reverse complement strand
GCCGAGTGCCAACTCTCTACGCTTTCCACGACGGTCAACTGACGGTCGGACGATCTTGGACGCTCTCCCAGCTACCCGGGAATCAGGCTCTGACCTGCAATTTCATGGAGAGGTCCTCACATTTGGGCTTGACCTGCGCTGATGTGGGCTGATCGGAGGGGCGTGCACGGGCTTAACGGCCCGCGTCCGCAGGGTTTTGCCGGGTTTGGCGGGGTCAGGCGTCGCTGGCGCTGACGGCTTGCAGGGTGAGGTCCTGGATCTCGGCGAGCAGGTCGCGGATGGCGCGGGGGTTCTCGAACAGGGGCTGCCATTCCTTGAGCTGCTCGGGGGTCAGGCGGCGGGTGACGGTCTTGCCGGCGATCTTGCGGGTCCACTCGGCGTAGGGGCCGTGCAGGACGGGCGGGTCGTCGTGGCAGTGGCAGCGGCGCTTGCCGCAGGCGTAGGAGCGCACGGTCAGGGTGCCGGGCAGGGCGGGCCCGGCCGCGGCGGCGAGCTCGGCGGCGACCTGGTCCAGGTTCCGGGCCGCGGGGCTTTCCATACGACACACCGTCTCAGATCCCGGGTTCTCCCGCGTGTCCACAGTAACTTACTGTGGACACCTTACCGAGGACAGGGAGTCCCTGATGGCAGTGGCAGCGGGCGGCGAGGTGGCCGGCTACCTCGCGCGGTGGAAGCCCGCGAAGGGCACCCCGCAAGCGGCTGCCGGGTTCGCCCGCGCTGTCGTCGCGGCCTCGGCGCCGGGGAACCAGGACCGGGCCAAGTGCCTGCCATGGGCGTCCTCCAAGCTCGCAAGCTGGGCGATCCCGCCCGGGATGGAGCCCGTCCCCGAGGTGCTGCTGCACCCGTCGGTGACCGAGCGGTTCGCCGTGCACGCCCCCGCGATCTCGTCCGCCGCGCGGCGGACGCTGCGCACCAACCTGCGGTTCCTGGCCCGCTGCGCGGTGCCGCACCTGGACCCCGCGGATGAGCCGCTGTCCCGTGAGCGGGCCAAGAAGCCGTACTCGCCAGCGGAGATCGCCGGCTACCTGGCGTTAGCCGGCGCCCAGCCCGCGCAGGCGCGGGCGATGCGCGCCACGGCGCTGGTCTGCCTCGGCGCCGGCGCCGGGCTGATCCGCTCCGACCTGCGCAACGCCCGCGGCACCGACGTCGCCGCTCGCTCCGGCGGCGTCGTGGTGGAAGTCCGCGGCCGCGCGCCGCGGGCGGTGCCGGTGCTGGCCCGCTACCAGCCCCGGCTGCTGGAAGCAGCCGCATTCGCCGGGGAGAACTTCCTCACCGGCGGGGACAAGCCCGAGCGGGGCAACATCACCAACCCGCTGACCCGCTCCCTGGCCGGCGGGGGCGGGCTGCCGCCGCTGGACACCAGCCGGCTGCGGGCCACCTGGCTGGCCGAGTGCGCGGCGCTGACCGGCCTGCCGGCGTTCATGCACGCGGCGGGGATGTCCTGCTGCCAGCGGCTGGGCGATATCACCGCCGGCCTGGACCCCGGCAGCGAACAGGACGCGATCGCGCTGCTCGGCGCGACGGCGGCAGGCGGCGCACGGGCTGTGAGCATCCCGCTGGCGGTCATCGAGCAGATCGTCAGCGGCTCCGGCGTCGCCGAGGCGGTCGAGCTGATGCTCCCGGCTGGCGCGCGCGAGCGGCAGCTGAAAGCCAGGACTTTGCTGACCGGCATGATGCTGGCCCTGGCCGACGGCCGTCCCGCGCACCTCACCAGGATCCTGGAAGCCCTGACCGGCCTGCCCGAAGACGACCAGAAGCGGCCGGGCGTCATCGCGCAGTGGGACACAGGGCCGCACCAGCTGACTTACCGGCAGGTCGAGCACACCAGCCGGCTTATCAGGAAAGCGCTGGCCAAGGCCAAGCCCGACGGCGCCCCGCCGGCGGACCTGCAGCGATTGTGCGACCAGCTGCCGGAAGCCAGCATCCCCGCCGAGCGCAAGCAGGCCAGCAGCTCGCCGGCCGCCGACTGGACCGACGTGCAGGCCTGGGCGCGGGCGGTCCCGGCCAGCAGCCCCGGAACCGGCGCCGACCCCGAGGCCCGCTGGGGGCACCGCAACGTCAACCGCAAGATCGAGCTGGGCGAGATGTTCTTCGGGTATTACATGCCCGCCGCGACCATGGTGAACGACGAGGACGGGCTCGCGGTGCCCGAGCTGGCGCGGCGGATCACGGTCTGCTCCAGCGCCCACGACCCCGCTGCTGCCCTGGTCCCGGTCCTGGCGGGCCTGGCCGCCTCCGGCGCCAGGCCCGGCGACATCCTGGCCGACTCCGGGTTCTCCTACCGCGCTCCCGGCACCTGGGCGAACCCGCTGCGCGGCCTCGGCGCGCAACTGGTCGTCGACCTGCACCCGCAAGACCGCGGCCCGCAGGGAACCCACGAGGGCGCGGTCACCTGCAACGGCAATCTATATTGCCCGCAGACGCCGAAGCCGCTGCTGCAGCTGATCCCGCTGCCGCCGGGCGCCAGCGCTGCCGAGGCCGCAGCGCACGACCAGCAGACCGCCGAGCTGTCGCGTTACAAGCTCGGGCTGCACGCCACCGAAGACGCCGACGGCTACCGCCGGCTCGCCTGCCCCGCGGCCACGGGGAAGATCCGCTGCCCGCTCCGCCCCGCGTCGATGAAGCTGGAGCGCAGCCGGCCCGAGACCCTCGCCCCGCCCGGGCACCCCCCGGCCTGCTGCGCCCAGAAGACCATCACCGCCGGGCCCGGCGTCGCCGCGAAGACCAGGCAAAAGCACGACTACCCCTCAGCGGCCTGGCGGCGCTCCTACCGGCGGCGCACCGCCAGCGAGCGACTCAACGCCAGCGTCAAGGACACCGCCACCGGCTCGATCGACCGCGGCTGGATCCGGCTCACGGGCATCACGCCGCTCACGCTGTGGCTCACCTGCATGACGGTCGTGCGCAACCAGCGGATCCTGGCCGCCTGGCAGGCCCGCCACCGCGACGACGCCCGCCGCGCCGCCGAAGGACCGCCGCCACGAACCCGCAAGCCCCGCCGCGAACTCGCCACCGCCGGCCCCGCGCCCCCATAGCCAGCCCGAGAACCCCGGGCCACGGCAGCCGCCGCTCAGTCACCAGCAGCCCAGCCCAGCTCAGCCGCGCCCTGAAATCGCCCGGCAGCCTCAACGCAACACCGGAACCACCACCCAGGCCCGTCAGCAGAATGTCAGACCCAAATGTGACGATGAATGCTGGTGAGGTGTGAAGACCTCATGGAGCCCCCTTACGGAATCGAACCGTAGACCTTCTCCTTACCATGGAGATCAGCAGACTCTCTGACCAGACCACTCATGACCCCAGAAGACCGCACTACCTGCATCTTTATCGCCTGGCATCGCCCGATGACGCTGCACGTGGCTGGCCGCGACAGCCAGCGCCACCAGCGCTGCCAAGGCCGGTGGCGCGGAGCAGTAAGTCTCGGAAACGGGCCAGACGGCCGACGGATCCGGCGCAAAGTCTCCGGCAAAACCAAGGCCATGGTTCTAGACCGGCTCAGGACGCTGCATGGCGACCTCGACGCGGGCGTGCGGGCCCAGCCGAACTATACACTCCGCCGCGCCGCCGACGACTGGCTGCGCGAGGGCCTAGACGGCCGGTCCGCCAAGACGATCAAGAAGAACGAGAACGTCCTGGCGCCGATCCTGACCGCGATCGGCGCCCGACGGCTCCGCGAGCTCACCGCCGACGACGTGCACCAGGCGCTGACCACGATGGCCGACCGGTACTCCACCGCCGCCGTGGCCATGGGCCACAACGCGCTGACCCGGGTCATCCGCCACGCCGAAGCCCGCGACCTGGTCGCCCGCAACGTCGCCACGCTCGTCGACACCCCCAAAGGCCAGGCCGGGCGGCCCAGCAAGAGCCTGACCCTCGACCAAGCCTCCGCGCTGCTGGCCGCCGCCACCGATGCCCGGATGCATGCCTACATCGCCTTGTGCCTGGCCACCGGCATCCGCACCGAAGAAGCCCGCGCCCTGCGCTGGGAACACATCAGTCTTGGGGATCCGAACGCCAACCCGCCCGTCCCGGCCAGCGCCGCGGTGTGGCGCTCGGTACGAGCCCACGGCGACACCAAAACCGAGAAATCCCGCCGCACCCTGGCCCTGCCCCAGCTCGTCGTCGACCCGCTCCGCGCCCTCAAAGACCAGCAAGCCGCCGACCGCCGCGCGGCCGGGGTACAGCACAGCGAGCGGGATCTTGTCCTTCGCCACCAGATCAGGCGCCGCCCTCGACGCCGCCAACGTCCGGCGCGAGTTCCGCGCCATCTGCACGGCTGCGAACATCGGACAGGGCTGGACGCCGCGCGAATTGCGCCACTCGTTCGTCTCGCTTATGTCCACCTCCGGCGTCCCGGTCGAGGAAATCGCCCGGCTCGCCGGCCACGCCAGCACCCGCACCACCGAAGTCGTCTACCGCCGTGAACTCCGCCCCATCCTCACCACCGGAGCCGAAATCATGGACACAATCTTCAAACGACAACCATCCCAATAAACCAACGCAGGCCCGACACAGCACAGCCCCGCGACGGGGCGTTGGAGAGAACTACCGCTTCTGCCGATGAGCGGATGCGCTCATCCAGGTTATGCCGGTGATCTGCAGATTCCGATGAGCGGACGGATTGTCAACGGCCAAGTTCTCGCTTTGCCGCGCCGAACAGCGAGCGTCAGTTTTGACGCCCATCCGCTCTCTTAACTTAAGGAAGTCTGCATGAGGCAACGCCTGATGTTTTGCTGATGAAATCACCGACTAGAAATCTCTGCTAGGCAACTCAAGCGCAATGTCGGTTATTCGCGTTCTAACGTTGCTTCGAAAGCGTGGGAATAGCATCGAGTTCTTGCTCAGGATCATATTCATGATGCCCAGTGAGCTTTCACCTCGATAAGGGCGCTAAGAAGACCGCTATGGTCGTACTCGCAGAGAGCGCCGTGACCGTGTCCGCAACCGGGCCTCTGCTTCGATCGTGAGCCGCGAAACTAGATTTCGCAAGTGCAGATTTGGCGCCAGAAACGGTCATACGGTGCGGTAGAAGTACAGCCGAGACAGGGAGCGTTGCGCCGGAGATGTGGGGCCAGAGTGGCACGCGGAGGTAGTCCTACCATCCGACGCCGCGAGCCGGGCACACTGCTGCGCACACTCCGGACGGATCATGGGCTGACCGCCCGGGGAGGTCACGGAGCGGATCCTGTTCTCTCCGACCAAACTGAGCCGCATCGAGACAGGGCAAAGTGGCGCAAGCGCTCGCGACATCCGCGATCTGTGCGAGCCATATGGAATTACTGATCCCGGCCAGCGCGAGAACCTGATGACGCCTGCCTGGCAGGGCAAGCAACGCGGCTGGTGGCAGGACTACGCCTTGCCGTACGCAACGTACATTGCGCCGACAGGTGAAGCGAACTCGATCGATGTCTATCGGTCCGCGGTGGTTCCTGGCCTCCTCCAGACCGAGGAGTACGTCCGGGCCAAGCTGCGGACCCAGGTACCGCCCTTCAGCCCAGACGGAACGAGCAGCGCGTCCAGGCCCGGCGCAGCCGACAGGACCTCACGCAGGGCGAGAGCGAGCGCTGCGGTACCACGCTGTCCTGGACGAGGCGGCGCTGCACCGGTGAGCGGGCGGGCAGCAGACAATGGCCGCTCAACTGCGGCGGCTCGCTGACTCCGCTGATCGGTCCAAGTGCACGTCCAGGTGATCCCTTTCGAGACGGGCGCACACCCGGCAATGGAAAGCGATTTCTGCATACTGAAGTTCGATCAGCCCCTCGTGTCGCAGGTTGTTTACCTCGAAGGGCTGGTCGACAACATTTACCTAGAGCGACTAGCTGACACCGAGAGATACCGTCAAGTGTAGAAGGTGAAGCGGATACGGAGCGATATCGCCATGCATTCGAAAGGTTCTGCGACATCAGCCTTAGCCTTCGAAACACCCCGAGACTAACCAGTAGGATTCGCATCTCGCTAAGCCTGGGCCCGAAGATTTATGACTTCCGCGAAAGGGGGTGCACCGGTGCTGATGCTCCTTACGGCCATCTCAACAGCTGCGAGTGTGGTCAGCGCCGTGTGCGCCCTCGTCAGCGTCCTGCGTCGCCCAGGCCGGGCAGACACGTCTCACGTGGCGCGCTCCAGCGTTCTGCGACGGGGGCAACTGCGTCCAAGTAACGGTCAGCAAGGACCTGATCCTCATCAGCGATTCGAAGAAGCCCGACGACCCCGTGCGCGCGTACACCCGGGCCGAATGGACGAGGTTCGTAGAAGGCGCCAAGAAAGGCGATTTCGACGGCTTCCTCAGCCGGGTAAAGGAAATCGAGCTAGGAGATCGCGAGGTAATGCTGCCCCGTGATGAGAAACATAATCAGCCGATGATCGAACCCTCATGCCGCTAGGTGCGGTGTTGAGGTGTCAGCTGACGAGGTCCTTGGTGAGCCACATGATCACGTCGTGGTCCATGGTCACCAGCGTCCCCTTGCCGAGCCGCCGCTGGCCCCGGCATGCGCCCCGGCCGTCAGGGATATAGCCACGCTGTCCATACAGTCGCTGGGCTGGGCCATACTCGTCAAACAGGCCGACAGTAATGCCCAGCGTGACAATACCCCGGTCGCGGGCCAGGTGCTCCGCGGCATCCATCAGGAGCGTGGCAACCCTCTGCCGCCGGAACGGGCCGGCCACGGCGATCTGATGAACCAGCGGAATGCCGCGGCTCCGAAATCCGGCATAGTTGGACTCCCACACGATCGCAACGTAACCGATGACATCAATACCGTCCGTGGCGATAAGGCTTGCGCCCTCAGGTTCCGCGTGATCGGCAAGATATGCCCGCGCCTCGGCCTCGTCTTCACTGACCCACCCTATTAGGAACTGGACAGCCGACTCGAAATTACCCTCGTCAACGGACTGGACGGCAATGCCGGGAACGGCCATGGCATAAGACTGGCATACGCCAGCAACGCCGAGCTGCGTGCTGCGTGGAAGCAAGGCGGCACCGCACGGCTTTCGACCGATGAGTCTTCCTGACGAGCGACCCATCCGCTAGTAACTCCTTATGCGCGAAGGTGCTGGATGTGGAGACGTCCTCCTGATGCGGTTGTCGGGCTCGGTTGTCGTGTAAGGGCCCGCGACACGCTTGACGCTTTGTAGTCGGGAGATGCTTGACAGTTACGGTGCGTGATCTAGATGATTGCGGCCTGTGGGAGCAGACAGCAGCGACGACCGGGCGGGCCAGGAGCGCGAGTGGCTGGTTGAGCAGCGGCTGCGGGCGGTGCTGGAGGTCTTGGACGGTTCGCCGGTCGGTGAGGTGGCGGTCCGGTACGGGGTGTCGCGCCAGTCGGTGTACACGTGGAAGGCCAGGCACGCGGCGGGCGGGATCGACGGGCTGCGGGAGGTGTCGCGGCGTCCGCGGACTTCCCCGGCCCGGCTTAGCGCGGATGTCGAGTCGCTGGTGTGTGAGTTACGGCGGGCGCATCCGCGGTGGGGTGCCCGCCGGATCGCGTGGGAGCTGGCGCAGCAGGGGGCGGCGGGGGCGCCGTCGCGGGCGACGGTGCACCGGGTTCTGGTCCGCAACGCGATGGTGATCCCGCAGGCGCAGCGGCATAAACGCAAGTACCGTCGGTGGCAGCGGGAGACGCCGATGGCGCTGTGGCAGCTGGACCTGGTCGGCGGGGTCTTCTTGGCCGACGGCCGCGAGTGCAAGCTGCTGTCCGGCATCGATGATCACTCCCGGTACGTGGTCGCCGCCGCGGTGCTGGCCGTGCCGTCGGGCCGCGCGGTCGCCGATGCGTTCGTGGCCGCGATGAAGAGGTACGGGGTTCCGGCGGAGGTGCTGACCGACAACGGCAAGCAGTTCACCGGCCGGTTCAGGCCACGCCCGGCCGAGGTGCTGTTTGAGCGGGTGTGCCGCGAGCACGGCATCACCGCCAAGCTGACCAGGCCGTACTCGCCGACCACCACCGGCAAGGTGGAGCGCTGGCACCGCACGCTGCGCCGCGAGCTGCTCGACCCCTCCGGCCCGTTCGCCGACCTGCCCTCGGCACAGGCAGCGATCAGCGCCTGGGTGCACACCTATAACCACGCGCGGCCGCACCAGGCGCTGGACATGGCCACGCCCGCCAGCTTGTTCCGCCCCGGCCCCCAGCCAGGACCATCCGCGCTGGTGCCAGCTCCGCGCCCGGCACCCGAACCCGCCACCGGGCCGGGCGGGCCGCCGTTGCTGATCGGCGCGCAGTCGGCCGGGGCGGTGGAGTTCGACACGGTGATCTCGGCCAGCGGCGTGCTCGGCGTGATCCCCGCCGTGCAACGGATCAAGATGGGCACGGCCCGGGCCGGGCAGCTCGCGCACGTGTGGGCCGACGAATTCACCGTGCACGTGCTCATCGGCGGCCAGCTGGTCAAGACCGTGCCCTCCAGCCTGGACGCCGAGGACCTGGCCACGCTGCGGATGCGCGGCGCAAGCCCGGCCGGCCCGCCGCCCGCCGCACCCGCGCCCGCCCGGGCCGGCGCGCTGCCCGGCGGCACCGTCATCGAGGTGGACCGCGCCGTCGACGGCAACGGGGTCGCCGACCTGGCCGGGCACCGGCTCAAGGTCGGCGCTGAGCTGGCCCGCCGCCGGGTCACGCTCCGCCTCGACGGCCACCTCATCCACGTCATCTATGACGGCGTCCTGGCCAAGACCCTGCCCAGCCCGGTCCCCGCCGCCGGCCGCGCAAAGCTACGCGGCGCGCGCATCGCCGCAGCCGCGCTCCCGCCGCCAGCTCCCGGCCCGGTCAGCGTCCAGCGCAAGGTCCCCCGCGACGGCGTCATCATGGTCACCCGCCAGCGGCTGCGCGTCGGCGCCACCTGCGCCGGGAAGATCGTCACCGTCCACGTCGAGGACACCCACTTCCGGGTGACCCGCGACGGCGCCGAGATCTCCCTGCACCCCCGCACCGAACGCCGCCCCGTCACCAGGTGGAAAGCCAAAATCCACACCCCGAAGACCGGGCGCGTGTCCAGCAACTCCTGAGCCTGTCAACCATGTGATGAGCCGAAATCGTCAAGCAAGTCCTGAGACCACACACCACACTCGGTATCCCAGCGCATCGAGGAGGACGTCCATGAGTGACCGTAGTGGCTTGTCCCGGGGTGATCGCAACCGCAACGCGCGGCTGGCACGGCTTCGGCGGCTGCTGCCGCTGGAGAACGCGATCGTGGGGATCGATCTGGCCGATGACAAGCAGGCGGCGGTGGTGACCGATCATGACTCGCGGGTGCTGGCGCGGCGGCGGGTGAGCGCCCGGGCGTGGGAGCTGGGCGGGCTGCTGGAGTGGGCCGCGGGCAAGGCGGCCGCGGCGGGGTTCGCGTCGGTGACGGTGGCGTGTGAGCCGGCCGGGCACCGGTGGCGGGTGCTGGATCAGCTCGCCGCGGAGCGGGGCCTGGCGCTGGTGTGCGTGCAGCCGCTGCTGGTGTACCGGGCGCGGGAGGGCGAGGACCTGACCCGGGACAAGTCCGATCCGAAGGACGCGGTGATCATCGCCCGGCTGGCCGCGGGCCTGCACTGCTATGAGCCCGAGCGCGCCGATGCGGTGTGGGCGCGGCTGCAGCATCTGGGAGCGCGCCGTGATCAGCTGACCGTTGCCGCGACGGCGGAAGTGAACCAGATCCGGGACCTGCTGGAATGCGCCTGGCCCGCGGTGATGGCCGCGGCCGGCTCGCCGTTTCGCTCGGCCTCCTGGCGCGCGGCGGTGGCGGTGGTGCTGAACCGGTGCGCGGGACAGCTGGGGCGGCTCCGCCGCCTGGGCCCGGACCGGTTCGAAGCTGCCGTGCGCCGGGAGCTGCCGCGCTGGGGCGCGGCCCGGCCGTGCCTGCGGATCGTGCGTGCCGTCTTCGCCGCACTGGCCGACCCCGCTGGTGTCACCGCGCACCGGCCCGGCGCCCTCGAGCGGGTGCACCTGGCCCTGGGCGACTGGCACGATACCCGGCGGCGCCGAGCCGGGAAGCCTTGGTGCGGCACAACTCTCTTAGCTGCTCAATCCTGTCTGCCGGAGCTGGATGGCCGGAAGCTTCGTCCTGGGCCTTGCCATGGAAGTCGTAGGTCATTGAGTCATCCTCGTGCGCAGAGCTGCGGACATTGGCTGTTCGTCAGCTAGTTGGCCCTGTTCTGCTCGACGGCGACGGCGTCATTGATCTGACTCAGTGTCGCTAGCGCCTTCGCGCCGCCCGGAGTAGTGCCGATCCCTGCGTGAGCGAGGTAGCCAATCGCCAGTCCCAGGTACAGGCTGCCTTCATCGAGGTAATTCATGCCCAAGCGGTTCGAGTGCAGATGGACCCGGCGCTCCAGATGGAACTTGCGCCCCTCAGCTAGCCGCCCCTGAGCGTCGAGCCTCAACAGGGCCAACGCCAGATCGCTCCCGGCGAGCCAGTCCTCATAGGTCACACGCCACATCTCCGGACCGTCGTAGGCTGCCGCCTCGCCTTCGTATTGCTCCCCGCGTACGCCGTGGTTGCCCAGATACCAACTTGAGAGTCGCCCGCTCGCTTCGGCTTCATCCAGGTATCTGGCTAGTACGGCGCTACCTTCGCGTTCTGCACCGGAACGCCAGAGCAGCCGCAGCCTGAGATGCAGCCTCTTTATCGGGTCGTGTTCCCAGAAGTAATGCCAGGCGTCAATACGCTCCTTGAGCACCTCGTGAATCAGGGGATCGACCACATCGAGCAGCAGGACCTCCGGCAGCTCCGGCGACACCGGCAGAATATTCGCCTCAGCCCAGTCTTGGGCCTCCACTGCCAGGATGCCGGTCATGCCCGAAACAATAGCGACGCCAGCCGCTGTTCTGGCCAGTCGTGCCGAACTTCAGACGCTCTCCCCCGCGAAGCCGAGAACGCGGCTCTGCATCTACAAGCACCAGCTGGCGCAGATCGCTCACGGACAGGCCCCAGACCTTGGCCAGATCCAGGGATGCACGCCGTCGAAACAGGCACCACGCCAGGGCTCGGCTTGCTGAGGCAGACCGCCCGGCTGGCCTGGCCGACCGGAGACATATCCCACTGTTTGGGATCGCGTGGTCAGGGGCGGGCGCGAACCGCCGACTTTCCGTTTTTCAGGCGCAATTGGCCGGTCGCGGACTGTCGCCAACTGTCGCCTGATAGGCCATCTAGCTGCAACAATCGTCGCTCGGGGTCGCCGCTCGTCGCTCGAGATCTGCCTCTGTTGGCTCCCCGCTTGGCTCCCCGAATCCAGCAGCCGGGCGGTCATCGGAGCTACAAACTTATAGCCCTGCCGGTAGGCGGGTGATCCCCGACCCGGGCAGTCCGCGGCAGGGTCGTCGGACCTCGGATGACATCAGGTCGGTTGCTTCGCCGAGGCGCAAGTTCTAGCGCAACTCCCCGACAGGCCCTGCCCGCCGACGGACACGACGAAAGACGCAACATAGCTATCACAGAGCGTGACCGAATAACTCGAACGTTACGCCGCGAGTCGCTGCCGAATATCTGCAAGGCCAGACGATGAGCGGGTTAGCCCTGCATGAGCGCAGATGAGCCAGTCATGAATGCCTAAGAATCGCATATGCATACAACAGAGGATCCTACCTAGGCCGCGCGTGATCGTGGTGCGACTGTTGCAATGATCGCAGAAAGCCCTAATCCAGAAACGACTTTGCTGTGGCGCAACCCGTTGCTACCCGCATCGATCAGTGGATCCAGCCTCGGACTACGTAGGAGAGACAAAGCGCTTTAACGCGCATCAGACGCGACGTCGCCAATCAGTAGGGGACGGCCGCTCTGATTGGTCGGAGTAATGGTCAGTTTGATGCGATTGACTTGGCCATACCTGCCTTCCTGGTCGTTCGCTCCGGTTATGACCATGACGCGAACACCGGCTGTGCTGCCTGCATCTCGTTGGAGTTCTACGGCGAACTCCAGCTCAACCGGCCCTACTTCGAATCGAACACTTGATTCCCTCGTCGCGTAGGCGGCAGCGGTCAGCGTCGACCGGACCGCATCAATCGCCTCAGCCAATTCAACGTAGTTGCCCTGCATAACCCTGACTCTCCTTTTTTCAATATCTTGCCCATCGCCAGCTGGTCGAATTTCGACCACGGTTCCCTGTGCGATGGAAGATCCCGGATCGACCATGATGGACGGATTAAGCCGCACTGCCCTGCGGTAAGCGTTGACGGATTCCGAGACGAGCTCGTAGGAGGCCTCGTCGCCGAGATAGCTGAGGATGGCAATCCTGGCCTGCAGCGCTCTGCTCAACGCGGATTCTAGTTCACGGGCACCTTGTGCGATGGCGGCACGGTAGGCACGGATCGCTTCTTCGAGATCAAGAATGGATTCCTCTGAATGATCTAGGGCAGCGAATATCATCGCTCGGTCGTTAAGGGACCTAGCGAGTGCAACGATCGCTCTGGAAGACTCAGGGCGCTCACTCACGAAATGACGACGAAGGTCGATAGCGCGGGTAATCGACTCCGACGCTTCCGCCGCGCGCCCAAGATCTGCAAGGATTTCGGCACACTTCTCTAGAGCTGCGGCTGCGAGGATCTGAGATTCCCGAACGCCGCGAGCGGAAGAATCCATGTTCAGGTCCACGACCTCGGACAGGACGTCCAGTGCTTCCTCACTCGAACCCAATGCGGACAAGATCTCACCTAGCACCATGAGTGCTCTGGCTAGGCCGATCTTCTCCTGCCCGTCAAGTTTCGCAGCGGCCCGGTAGACCTGCACAGATTGCTGGCATAGTGCCAATGCTCGATCTAGATCACCTTCCTTCCGAGATTCCAAACTCCCATGAAGCGCCAGGAGCGCCCTCTTGGAGAGGTCGGACAGTTCGTCTGGACTGTTACTCGACATCATCATCGCCACCGCTCAACAACTGCTGGCTCATGATCTTCTCTGCCAGATTTTCGGAGAATACGTCGAACTCATACACCCGCCCGGCTACCGTTGTCGTACGCCAGCTCAGCACGGCCGGATTCGGGCTCGTCTTCGGCGAGACAGGATCAGGAATAGCCCCCACGGATGCTCCCCCGGAAGGGCGCATCTTCACAATGGCAACGCGTTCCGCACCACCAAACTTCGCGATGAGCGGCTCATGAGGCAGGCCGGCGGATCTCATCCTCCGCTTGGTGGCACGGAACAGGCTCTCCAAATCCGATGTAGACGATCCTCTCAATGGTGCAGCCGTTAGAGCTTCAAGAAAAACCCCGGTGAATGCGGTGTAATCGGATCCGTCTGAATCACGCGACGGCTGATTGGGGCCACTTGACGCCAAGATGCATATTCCGTCCGTACTGTCTCCGAGATAGTCGTCGTTAGAATCGGCAGGCAGCAGGTCCGATTCCTCAAGCTGAGTTTCAGTGACACCGAGGAGTCCCGCGGCGAGACCGCTAAAGCAGCAGTCGAGAATAACGATGATGATGTTGGCTCGTGTGGCTCTCAGCAGCCCACGCATAGTCGCATACCGAAGTCCGGTCGTCTCAATTGACTCCGGCTTCGAGCTACAGGATGTGAGATAGAGCTCTCGCCCGGAACGAGACCCATGACCGACGTAGTATACAAGTAGCACATCAGTGGCCTGTTGTGCCGCAGCCTGCACCGCGGCGCGCATACCCTCACCAGATTGCGGATTGATCAACATCCTGCAATTCGCTCGACTAAATCCGCCATACACAGAATCCGTCAGAATAGACTGCATACGTGAAACGTTATGAATCGCCGGAGGAACATCTGGAAACGCACCGCCAAGCGGATATTCCGCAACGCCGATCAGCAACGCACGGGAGTCCTCCGGACGAGGGAATCGAGACACCGCACCTAACGATCTTTAATGGTGGGTGTTACTGAAGGGTGCGAGGTCGAGCCCGGCCGAGGCGAGGAAGCCGTCGAGGAGGCCGGGCCGGTATTGCATCCGCCGCAGCCGGGTCTTGACCAGCGCCGTGAG
>Ga0335081_10012214_pt1 | contig 13912 bp, 7 predicted proteins | sample Lox_Sample_35_FD_206713 | JGI IMG/M metagenome (GOLD analysis project Ga0335081, IMG submission 206713) | Soil microbial communities from Loxahatchee National Wildlife Refuge, Florida, United States - Lox_Sample_3.5 | ecosystem: Environmental > Terrestrial > Soil > Wetlands | place: USA: Florida... | reverse complement strand
TCTCGCAACAAATGGTACGTGGACGAGTTATACGACCGGCTTTTTGTGCGTCCCACCGTGGCGCTGGCCAGAGCGTTGTGGCGGGGAGTCGACGTGCGGGTGATCGACGGGGTTGTCAATGGCATCGCCGGGACCATCAGGCGGTGGGGACAGGACATGCAGGCGGTGCAGAGCGGCCAGCTGCAGCACTACGCGCTGTTCATGGCGTGCGGGCTGGCGGTGTTGGTGGGGCTGTACCTGTTCTGGTGAGAGAATGATGACATGAAGATGACACGAGTGCGGCGATGGCACGGGGCGTGGGGGCCATCGGAGGACGATTCACCGAACCCGCACGGGGCCCCCACGGTTATTAACCGGGGAGGAGAGGCGCATCTCCCCCCGAATGAGCAAGCGCGGAGCGCGAGCGGATAATGGGCGCCTGGTTGACACTGGTCATCTTTCTGCCGGCCATTGGCGCGGTGGTCCTCTTGGCGGCCCGCGGGCCTGAGGCGGCCAAGCGCGGGGCGCTGGTGGTGACGGTGGCCGATCTGCTCTGCTCGCTGCCGCTCTGGTGGGCGTTTGACCGGACGACGGCGACGATGCAATTCGTTCTGGAAGCGGCCTGGATTCCCCGATTCGATATTTTCTACCGGGTCGGCGTCGACGGAATCAGCCTGCCCCTGATGTTGTTGACCACGCTGTTGATGCCGGTCTGTGTGCTCTGCTCCTGGCGTGCGATCGACCGTCGGGTGAAGGAGTTTCTGGTCAGCCTGCTGCTGATGGAGACGGCCATGCTCGGCGTCTTCGCCGCGCTGGATTTCGTGCTGTTCTACGTCTTCTGGGAGGCGATGCTGATTCCGATGTATCTGATCATCGGGGTCTGGGGCGGGGCGAACCGCCTGTATGCCGCGATCAAGTTTTTCCTGTACACGCTGGCCGGCAGCCTGCTGCTGCTGGTCGCATTGATCGCCCTCTATTTCGCGGGGGGCCGGACGTTCGACATCATGAAGTTGATGGAGGCGTCGTACGACGCCTCGTTCCAGACCTGGATTTTCTGGGCATTTTTCCTGGCATTTGCCATCAAGGTCCCCATGTTCCCGTTTCATACCTGGTTGCCGGATGCGCACGTCGAAGCCCCCACGGCCGGCAGCGTGATCCTTGCCAGCGTGCTGCTCAAAATGGGCGCCTACGGCTTTCTCCGGTTCTGCCTGCCCATGACGCCGCACGCGTCACTGCATTACATGCCATTCATCTTGACCGTTTCGGTCGTGGCCATCCTGTACGGCGCCTACATGGCGCTGGCCCAGGAGGATTTGAAGAAGTTGATCGCCTATTCCAGCGTCAGCCACATGGGGTTTGTGACGCTGGGTATTTTTGTCTTCAACGTCCAGGGCGTGGAAGGCGCGCTGCTGCAGATGATCAATCACGGGGTGACGACCGGCGCGCTCTTCCTGTGCGTGGGGCTCCTCTACGAGCGGACGCATAGCCGCATGATCGGGGATTACGGCGGGGTGGCGCGCCCCATGCCGGTCTTCGCGGCGTGTGTGGTGATTTTTGCCCTGTCGTCGCTGGGGTTGCCGGGCACCAACAGCTTCGTGGGGGAATTTCTCGTCCTGGTGGGTGCCTTTCTCTCCGCCCCAGTTGTCGCGGCGCTGGCGGCCCTGGGCATCATTCTGGCGGCCGTGTATCTGTTGTGGATGGTCCAGCGGGTCGTGTGGGGGGAGGCGAGACCGTCGCTGGAACGGCTGCCCGATCTTTCCTGGCGGGAGGCGGTCACGCTGGTTCCCTTGGTCGGGCTGGTCTTCTGGATCGGGCTCTATCCGGGGCCGCTGCTCGCGGTCATGCACCAGAGCGTTGAGCATGTGGTGGCCCAGGCTGTTCGGGACTCTCTGCCCGGCGGCGGCCATCAGCTGGTGCAATGGATCGCGGGAAGGGGGACGGGACCGTGAGCGGCGATCTGTCAGTGGTGCTGCCGGAGCTGATCGTGTCGATCGGCGCCTGCCTGCTGCTGCTTGTCGACCTGATGCTGCCCCACCCGTCGCGGGCCTGGCTGGCCTACCTCGGCCTGCTCATCGTCGGCGCGGCCGGCGCGGCCACGATCATGCTGGGGGCCGGACGCATCGAAGCGTTCGGTGGCCTGTTTATCCTCGATCCGTTTTCCTCCTATTTCAAACTCCTGCTCTATCTGGCGACCGCGCTGACCATCCTGCTCTCGATCCGGTATCTCGAAATCGAACGGATTCATCTTGGCGAATATTACGCTTTCCTGTTGCTCGCCACCTGCGGGCTGATGGTGATGGTCTCAAGCGGCGATCTGCTCCCTATCTTTCTGGGACTGGAGTTGGCCGCCGTCTCGCTCTACAGCCTGGCCGGATTGAATCGGCACGACGCCCGGCCGATCGAGGCCTCGGCCAAATATTTCGTGCTGGGATCGTTATCCGCAGCGATTTTTCTGTTCGGCATGTCGCTGCTGTTCGGGGCCACGGGCACGACACAGCTGGAGAAGGCTGCGACCGCGCTGGCGCATGGTCACGGGGGCCCCATGGTCTGGCTGGGAATGATCTTTCTCCTCGCGGGCTTCGGTTTTAAGGCGGCAGTGGTCCCCTTTCACATGTGGACTCCGGATGTCTACGAAGGCGCGCCAACCTCTGTGACGGCATACATGTCAGTAGCCATGAAAACAGCGACATTTGCAGTATTCATGCGGGTATTTCTTGAAGTCTTTGGCCCGATTAAGCCCCAGTGGACGGCGTGGCTGATCGGGTTGTCTCTGGCTACCATGGTGGTGGGCAATCTGGCCGCGATTGTCCAGCAGAACATCAAGCGCATGCTGGCCTATTCGAGTATTGCCCACGCCGGCTACGCCATGATCGGATTGATCGTGGGGGGCGAGTTGGGCATGATGAGCCTGATGCTGTACATGGCGATCTATACGGTGATGAATCTGGGCGCCTTCGGCGTCGTGATTCTGATGAGGCGGGCCGGCGTGCAGGGCGAGCAGATCGGCGATCTCGCCGGGCTCGCGAAGGAGCAGCCCGCCGCAGCCTTGGCGATGCTGATCTTCATGTTCTCGCTGGCCGGGCTTCCGCCGACGGCCGGGTTTGTGGCCAAATTTTACCTGTTCATGGCGGCGGTCGACGCCGGCCTGGCCTGGTTGGCGGTTGCGAGCGTGCTCTTGTCGGCGGTGTCGGCCTACTATTATCTGCGGGTGGTGATGGTCATGTACATGAAGGAGCCCTCCGGCCCGATCGAACTGGCGTGGTCGCCGTCGGCCGTGACGGCACTGGTCGTCATTCTGGCGGTGACACTGCTGATCGGTCTCTATCCCTCTCCGTTGGTCAGTTATACACAGGACGCGGTGTTGCGCCTGTCCGCTCATCCGTAGTCCGCGCCAGGCCCCCCCCTATAACTCGTGGTTTGGACACGTGAAATTGCGGTTTTAGACCAATTCGGTTACACTAAATGTCAATCCCAGGGATACGGGTTCATGGCCCTGAAGAAACAGTCGTCACGCATGCGCGCATCACACACCCGTCGTGCAGCCGGGAACCCGTCACACGCCGACGGGCGGCGAATGCTCGACACGCTCTTGAAGACCCTGCCAGGCTTGGCCTTCCGCTGTCGGCAAGACCGCCGCGATTGGACGCTGGAATTTGTCAGCGACGGCTGTCTTGCGCTGACCGGCTATCGACCGAATGAGCTGATCGGCAAGGGAGCCGTCACCTCCGGCCTGGATTGCGTTCATCCTAACGACCGGCCGGCGGTGCGGGATCATGTGCGGCGGGCGCTGGAATTGGGGCGGCCGTTTCAAGTCACCTGCCGCATCAGAACGAAATCAGGAGAGGAAAAACGCGTCTGGGCGCATGGATGCGGCATTCCGGGCGCCGACGGATCGTTGCTCGCCGTGGAAGGGCTCGTCACCGACACGGCGGTTGGCAGCCAGATGGCGCTCTTCCAGCTGCCGCTGGGGGAGAGTGAGCGCCGCTTCGCCCTGGCTCAACGGGTGGCCCATTTCGGGACATGGGAGCGGGATCTCGACACCGACACCCTCCTCTGGTCTGACGAATTCTTTCGCATCATTGGATACGAACCTCACGCGTTCATTCCCTCCGTCGCCAAGCTCCTGCAGTGCATTCATCCGGACGATCGTCAACGGGTCCAGCTGGCCATCGAGGCCGCACTCAAGGGCGGCAAACCGTATGACGTCCAGTATCGGATTGTGAGGCCGGATGGCTCGGAGCGGTGCGTGCACAGTCAGGGGGAGGCGATTTTTGATACGCAGGGCCGGGCCATTCGAATGTTCGGCACGCTTCAGGATACGACCGACCAGGCGCGCGCCGAGGAGGCGGTGCGCCTGAGCGAAGGACGGTTGCAGGAGGCCGTCCGCGCCGCCGACGCCGGCATTTTTGATCACGACCATCTGTCCAACACCGTCTTCTGGTCTCCGAGACAGCGGTCCATCTTCGGTGTCGGATCCGAAGAGGTGGTGACGCTGCCGATGTTCCTGGCCGCCGTGCATCCCGACGATCTCGACAGGATCCAGGCCGCCGTCCGGCGGGCCCACGACCCGGCGGGCGACGGCCGGTTCGACGTAGAGTACCGGATTCTCCGCCGGGACGGAGCCGTGCGGTGGCTTTCCACTCAATCCCAGACCTTCTTTGCCTCGGTCGACGGGGCCCGCCACCCGGTTCGCACCGTCGGCGCCACGGTCGACGTCACCGAGCGCAAGCGCGCGGACTCGGCGCTGGTGGAGTCGGAACAGCGGTTCAAGATGTTGGTGAAAAACTCCCCCGACGTCATCATGCAGGTGGCCCGCGACGGCACGGTCCTCTTTATCAACTACACACTGCCGCAATACACGCCCGAAGCGGTGGTCGGCACCAATGCGATTCACTACCTGTCCAAGGAAGACGGGGTGAGGTATCTGCGGGTGCTGGAGGAGGCGTTTGCCACGGGGGAATCGAGGACCCTGGAGGTGTCGGCGGTGGGGCCGACGCGATGGATGTCGCGCATCGTGCCCTTGAAGCGGGGCGGAACGGTCGAGACCGCCATGGTGATCGCCACGAACATCACCGAGCATAAGCTCGCCGAAGCGGAGCTCGCGACTCGCGTGCGCCAACAGGCGGCCGTGGCGGAGCTCGGACAGCGGGGGCTGACTTGCCGGGACTTTATGTCGTTCCTGCAGGATGCTGTCGAGACCGTCGCCAGGACGCTCGGCGTCGACTATTGCGACGTGCTGCAGGTGCAGCCTGACGGGAAGACCGTACTGTTGCGCGCCGGTATCGGGTGGCGCGACGGGCTGGTCGGCCGGGCGATGGTGAGCGCCGGACCCGACTCCCAAGCGGGATATACCCTCAGCTCGCATGAGCCGGTGATCGTTGATTCGCTCGAGAAGGAGACCCGGTTTGCGGGAGCGTCGATGCTGCGCGAGCACGGCGTGGTGAGCGGGGTCACTGTCGTGATTCCCGGAGGCAAGCGGCCGTACGGCCTCCTTGGCGCGCATTCCTCCTCTTGGCGCCGGTTCACACAGGACGATTGCCATTTCCTGCTGTCGGTGGCGAATCTGGTCGCGGCCGCGCTTGCCCGCACGCGCCGGGAGGAGCAGTTGCAAGAGGTTGCCCAGACCGTCACGGATCGCTACGGCGACGCTTATTTCCGCCTCGTGGTTCAGCATGTCGCCAAAGCGCTCGACGTCGAATATGCGATCATCGGCCGGCTGTCGGAAACCCGGCGAGAGCTGCTGACCCTGGCGGTCTATGCCAACGGCACGTTCATCGACAATTTCGTCCGCGTGCTGGAGGGTACGCCCTGCGGGGAGGTGGCGACCGGAGGCTGCTGCTACTATCCCCAGGATGTGGTCAAGCAGTTCCCCGACGATCACTTTCTGGCCGAACTGGGCATCTCAGGCTATGTCGGGACGTCGCTGCGTGACGCGGCGGGGCAGCCGGTCGGGCTGCTGGTGGCCGTCAGCCGGTCTCCGATCCTGAACGGGGAGGAGGCGCAAGCGTTATTGCAGATTTTCTCGGCCCAGGTGTCGGTCGAACTCCAGCGCATCCATGCCGAGCGGGAACGGGAGCAGTCGCTCTCCTTGTTGCAAGCCACGCTGGAATCGACGGCGGACGGCATTCTGGTCGTTGATCTGCAGGCTGATGGAACGATCGCGAGCTATAACAAAAAATTCCTGGAGATGTGGCGCATCCCCGAACCGGTCATCGCCACGAGGAGCCGGAAACAGGCGCTGGCGTTCATCCATGATCAGCTCAAGGACCCGGCACAATTTCTGGCCAGGCGGCAGGACCTGATCGACCATCCCGATTCTGACAGTTTCGACCTCATCGAATTGAAGGACGGGACAGTGTTCGAGCGTCATTCCTTTCCGCAACGCATCGGGGGAAAGAGCGTCGGGAGGGTCTTCAGTTTTCGCGACATCACGGAGCGCAAGCGGGCTGAAGACGCCCTGCTGGAGTCGAGCCAATTCAATCAGCAGATCATCGCCAACGCCCGGGAGGGCATCATCATCTATGATCGCGACGGGCGCTATGTGGTCTGGAATCCGTTCATGGAGGAATTGAGCGGCCTGCCGGCCGAGCAGGTCCTGGGGAAGCGGCCGACCGACCTGTCGGCGATGTACGAAGCGGCGCGCGGCAAGCTGGTCATGGAGCGGACGACCATGGAGCGCATCGAGGCCGCCGTGGCGCGAGCCATGACCGGGGAGACCTTCGCCTATCTGGAGATTCCGATTGTGATCCGAGGGACTGGCGAGCAGGGCTGGACGTCGGCCCGTTATGGTCCGTTCCGGAACGCCCAAGGCGAGATCGTCGGTGCCATCGCGACCGTCTGGGAGATCACCGAACGCAAACGCGCGGAAGAACAGCTCCAGCAATCGGTGTCACTGCTCCAGGCCACGTTGGAATCGACGGCGAACGGCCTGCTGGTGGTCGACACCCAGGGCAAGATCGTCAGTCATAACCGGCGGTTTCTGCAGATGTGGAACCTGCCGGACTCGCTGCTGGAGTCAAGGAACGACAACGAAGCCCTCGACTACATGGCGCCCCAAATGAAGGACCCGGAAGCGTTTCTGGCGAAGGTGAACGCGTTGTACGCGCAGCCTGAGGCGGAAAGCTTCGACACCCTGGAATTCAACGACGGCCGGGTGTTTGAGCGCTACTCCACGCCCCAGCGGATCGGGGACAAGATCGTGGGGCGGGTCTGGAGCTTTCATGACATCACGCCGCTCAAGCTGGTCGAACAATCGCTGACCAAGCTCTCGGGTGCGGTGGAACAGACGGCGGACAGCATTTTCATCACCAATCGCGACGGCGTCATCGAATACGTCAATCCCGCCTGCGAAGCGCTGACCGGGTACACCCGGGACGAACTGGTCGGGCAGTCAACGCGGCTGTTGAAATCGGGCCTCCACGACGAACGGTTCTATCAGGCGCTGTGGCAGACCATCCTGGACGGACGCACCTTCCAGGCCATTTTCATCAACCGGAAAAAGAGCGGTGACCTGTATTACGAGGAAAAGATTATCACGCCGATCAAGGATGCGACCGGCGAGATCACGCACTTCGTGTCGGCCGGTCGGGACATCACCGAACGCCGGCGCGCCGAGGAGGTGCAAAGCCGGCTGGCGGCCATTATCGAGGCGACGACGGATTTGGTGGGCACCGTGACCGCGGACGGCTCCTACCTCTACCTGAATCAGGCCGGTCGCGCCATGCTGGGATTCGCCGCCCTTGAGCCGGTCGCGGGGCTGCACATATCCGCGTGTCACACCCAGGAGGCGTCCGCGCTCATTCTCAACGAGGCGATCCCCAGGGCGATCAAACAGGGAGTCTGGAGCGGCGAGTCGGTGCTGCTCTCCCGCAACGGCAAGGAAATTCCGGTCTCGCAAGTCATCCTGGCCCACAAGGCCCCCGACGGTTCGGTCGAGTATCTGTCGATGATTGCGCGGGACGTCAGCGAGCGCAAGGCGCAGACGGCCGCGCTCGAGTACCAGGCGAATCACGACGCCCTGACCGCCCTTCCGAATCGCAACCTGCTCAATGACCGGCTCCGCCAGGCCATCCTCGCCGCACAGCGCGATCATCACTCGCTGGCGCTGCTGGTGCTCGATTTGGACCGCTTCAAGGAAATCAACGACACGCTCGGTCACCATTACGGCGATTTGTTGTTAAAAGAAGTGGGGCCGCGTTTACGCGCCGCGTTGCGTGAATCCGACACGGTGGCGCGCTTGGGAGGGGATGAGTTCGCGGTGCTGCTGCCGACGGCCGATCAGGAGGGGGCGGTCATGACGGCGCAAAAAATTCTGCAGGCATTGACCAGGCCCTTCACGCTGGATGAGCTGGCGCTGGATGTGGAGGCGAGCATCGGCATCGCGTTGTTCCCGGATCACGGGCTGGACGCCGAGACCATCCTGCGGCGGGCGGACGTGGCCATGTACATGGCCAAGCAGGCGGGGAGCGGCTACGCGCTCTATGCGTCAGAGCACGATCAGTACAGCCACCGCCGATTGGCGCTGATGGGCGAGTTGCGCCATGCCATCGAACGACAGCAGTTGTTCCTCCATTATCAACCGACGGTCCTCCTAAGGACCGGACAGGTGACCGGCGTGGAGGCGCTGCTCCGCTGGAAACATCCCAAATACGGCCTCGTGCCTCCGGATCAATTCATCCCGTTGGCCGAACAGACCGGGCTGATCAAGCCGCTGACGGAAATGGTGATCAACGCGGCGCTCGACCAATGCCGCGCCTGGCTTCGGGAGGGCATTCCGTTGAGCGTGTCGGTCAACCTGTCGGCTCGAAGCCTGCATGATCCGACCTTTGCGGACTATATCGACAAACGGCTGCTTGCCTACGGCATCGCTCCGCGCCTGCTGGAATTGGAGATCACCGAGAGCGCCATCATGGCCGATCCCGACCGGGCCATGGAGATTCTCAGCAGCCTGAGCATCATGGGAGTCCGGTTATCGATTGATGATTTCGGCGTCGGCCATTCCTCCCTGACCTATTTGAAAAAGCTGCCGGTGCATGAGATCAAGATCGATAAATCGTTCGTCTTGAACATGGCGGAGGACCCGGACGACGTCATGATCGTCCGGTCGATCATTGATCTCGGGCACAATCAGAGTCTGAAGGTCGTCGCCGAGGGTGTGCAGAGCCAGCAGACGCTCGATCAGCTGCTGGACCTGGGGTGCGATGCGGTGCAGGGCTACTTTGTGAGCCGGCCCATTCCGCCGGATGAATTGACCCGATGGGTCAACTCGTCGCCCTGGACGATTGTCAGGGTCTAGGGGGGCGGTGATCCCGTCCCCCGGTTGTGGTCCCGGCCCGCCGGAGGTACTCGGGCCCTTTACAGGGGCCCGGTCATTCCAGCGCCGCGGCGATGCTGGCCGGATCATGTCGTCCGGGTGCCCCGGAGTACGGATGATCCCAGACCCCGCCGGCGCTGTGGTGATCCCGCCCCTGCGATCCGCGGGTGCCGCATGATCCCGATCCGCGACGAAAATCCCGCCACCCTCGCGCCGACGGTCACGGTTTCGTTGATCGCGGCCAATCTTCTGTTGTTCCTGTTTGAAGTGTCGCTGGGCGAGCGTCTGCGTCCCTTTCTCGATCAGTTTGGCGCGATTCCCGCCCGACTGTTGGCCTCCGATTTCAGCGGGGGGACGGGTCTGCCGGCCTCCCTCACCGTCCTCTCCTCCATGTTCTTGCACGGCGGGTTGCTGCACGTGGGGGGGAACATGCTCTATCTCTGGATCTTCGGGAACAACGTCGAAGACGCCGTGGGCCATCTCCGCTACCTGTTCTTCTATGTGATCTGCGGAGTGGTCGCCGCCTACGCCCATGCGCTGACCAATCCGGCATCCACGATGCCGATGATCGGCGCCAGCGGGGCCATCTCGGGCATCCTGGGCGCCTACCTGGTGCTCTTTCCCCGCGCGCGCGTTTTGACCCTGGTGCCCTTCGGGCTGTTCGTGCAATTGATCCGTGTGCCCGCATTGTTTGTGCTGGGATTCTGGTTTGTGTTGCAACTGCTCTTTGGCGTGTTGAGTCGCGGGGCGCCAGGCGGCGGGGTGGCCTGGTTCGCGCACGTCGGAGGATTTCTGACGGGTGTGATCTTGATTCGCCTGCTGGTGCGCCGTGATTTCCGGCCGCAAGACCGCACATGAGGGGGTGAGAGGGGAATGGTTCCGGAGCCCGCGATGGACCTGTTCTTCCACTCGTGCGTCCAATCCGTCGCGTCTCTTCCCGCACCGTCGCGATGAGGCCGTCCGTCGATCAGCTGCAGGAGCACCTGAAATCAATCGAGCCGGCGCGGCTGCGCCTTCATCTGACCCGTCTGTCAATCGTCCGCAATCAGCTCCTGAACCCCCGCGCGATTGGTCGCGTGAAGCGCTATGTCGAGGAAACGTTCGATCGCGCCGGGCTGGCCGTCCGCACGGAGCCGTTCTGGTGGTGGGGATCCGGGTGGCGGCGCCATCACAACCTCATCGCCACCATTCCGGCCGGGGGCCTCGATGACGAACGGATCATCATCGGCGCCCACTATGATTCGGTGCCTTTCTCCCCGGGAGCCGACGACAACGCGAGCGGCGTGGCGGTGCTGTTGGAAACGGCCCGTGTGTGCGCCGCGTTGGCCCGTTGGCCGCGTCGGCGCATCGATTTTATCGCCTTCGGCATGGAGGAGGAGGGATGTGTCGGCAGCCGCCGCCACGCGGACCGCCTCGCGCGGCTCGGGGCCCCCGTGACGGCCATGGTGTCGCTGGAGTGCGTCGGCTATACGGACCAACGGCCGCGCTCGCAGCGCATTCCGCCCGGCGTGCCCGTTCACGTGCCGGATCGCGGCACTTTTTTAGGTGTGATCGGCAACGGGCCGGCCCGGCCCGTGACGGCGTTGCTGGCCCGCGCCATCCAGCTGGCGTCGCCGCAACTCGAGACGGTGACGCTGGTTGTCGATGATGGCGGGCTCAGCCTGCCAGCGACGCGGCTGAGCGACCACGCGCCGTTTTGGGACCGGGGCTATCCGGCGTTGATGCTGACCGATACGGCGTTTCTCCGGAATCCGCATTATCATCAATCCCATGATCTGCCAGACACGCTCGATCTTGAGTTCATGGCAAGGGTGGCCCGAAGCGTGGCGGCCTTGACGCTGATGCTGGCCGATGGCGATGAGCTCGCCGATTCGGACGGAAGTCACCGAGGGTGAAGAGAAGGGGCGACAGGGCCGCACTCCTCCCGTTTTGCGCGCTGGAACCATTCGGCGGGAGCTGAGCGACCCGGAGTCGGACGTTTCAGGCGGGGGGAGTTGCTCCGGCTCCCGGATTGTGCCACAATGGCGCCAGGAGGGATTTTTGTGTCGGATCAGAAGAGGCATAACCCCCCCCGTCGCGGAGCGCACTGGCCGGGGCGGTGGTCGAATGATCGCACGGGCCCCCGCCATGGGGGGAAAGGGCCGTTTCGCCCCCGCGACGTCCATCGTCGGGGAGGCGGGGCGTCGTCGGCCGGCGGGGCCTCCTGGCGTCAGGCTGAGGGGAGGAGCTCCACGCACACGCGGAGCGCGGCCGACCACGGGACGCCGCTGACGGATCAGATCAAGGAAATCAACCCGTTCGAATTGTTTTGCGCCTACCATCTGGGCATTACCGCGGACAAGCAATACCGCCCCTCGAATCTGCATGATGTGGCGCGGCGATTCAACGTCGATGGCAGCGTGATTAAGCAGGCGTTACAGGCCTTCGGGATGGATGCCGACGCCCTGTTGAACACGGAGTTCGATCTGACCATGGCCCAATTGGACATCCAGGTGGCCCCGGAGGGGGTTGACCGGGTGGAGTTGGCGAAAGGAATATATGATGAATTTCGCCATGCGCCCAGACGGCAGCGGGATTGGAAGCGCGTGCTGGAAGACGACGCGAGGGAAAACGCCAAAATTTTCGGAAGACGCTAGACACCGCTGGAACAATTGGAATTGTGAGAGCAGAGACATGATCGCCTCTCACGTCGGCTCGCGATCACGGGACGGTGCGAGCCCCCATAACGGAAGGAGAGCCTTGTATGAGGAAAAAACGGGTCATACGGCGTCGACGCTCAACAGCCACGGCCACCCGCAGACCGAGGACGCGTCCCGCCAAGGCCCGGAAGGCGCCGGCGGCTGAGGAACGGGTGGACCCGTTCCGTCTCGACCGCGGGCAGCGTATGCTTGAAGTCGGCAGCCACCTGATCTCCTATTACATGTTTCTGGCTCATCAATTGCAGCCCCTGACCGGCGAGACAGGGCCGTTCGCCGGTCCGGCTAACGCGCCCGACCGCTTCAAGGGCCAGTTTAATGAGGTGCGCCGCGCATTGCTGAGGGTGGTGGGGCACCACCCGGTGCTTCGCGGGAAGATTGAGCGACTGGCCTCGGAGACGGAGCGCATGTTGGGTGAAGGCAAGCGCTTTTCCTCAGACCACCCCAACCGGCTCATGGTCCAACAGGAGGCGAAGGCGCTGAGCCAGCGACTCAGGGAGAGCTCACGGGCCATGAGCGACCTGGTGGCGATCCTTCGCAACGTGTAGCCGGCAGTTGGGTCATTTTTCGTTGGAGATGGGTGCCCGCATCCGGGCCGGCGTCCCGGTCGGATGCCGGGTGCACATCGCCGCACATTCTCCCAAATCGAGGGATCGGATCAATCTCGGGCTGTACGGAAGTGGTTCAATGGCCCGACCAGGGCCGATCTGGGCGCACTCCTCACGCATGCCATAGGATTGTCAGGAATCTGGCCTGCCGCGTCCCGGCAGCAGGGACGTTCTGAACGGCGATCGATCACGTGATGGTGTCGAGGGACAAGGTGTTCGCGCGTGACCGCGGCATGCGCAAGGGGGGCGATACCCGCCTGCCTCCCTCCCATTACCGGTGGATGGCTTCCAACGAAGGACGTGCTATCCAGAAGCGACTGCCTGGAGATAGCGCAGCGGATTCGGTCTCAGCACGCATTCCTCGGCGATCCGTACCGGATTGATTGCACCGCGCTGCCGGAGATCGTAGAGACGGGGCACGATCTTGTCCCGCAATTCGTATGGCGTCACCGGGTTGATGTAAATCCGCGTGCCGCCTTCAAAGCCGGCTGGATTGTTGATGCGGAGATGGAGCTGGACATGCCAGGGGACCCGGTCGACCGAGTCGAGCGGCAGATAGTACCATTCCTCGTTGGATGACACCCCCGATCCCATCGCCGCGTGGCAGGCATGGACCATGTCGCTGATCCCGCGGATCTCCTCGGGCAGATGCTCCCACGGGCGTAACCGATGGCTCTTGGAATAGACCGAAATCGTGGGAAAGAGCTGACCGACTTCGACGAAGGCCAGCGCGTGATCGTTTTCCGCCACGACCAGGTTGTTGTAGGACGCGAAATTCACGACCGCTTCGTTAAAGACGTTGGGATTTTCCCTGACGGCCTTGCTCTGGGCTTTGAGCGCATTGCCCCAATCGTCCAGGCCGACAAGCTGTTTGTGCAGGTGATCAAACGACGCGCCGGCGGGGCGGAGCCAGTTCTGAAAGACGGCGACGTAGCGCACATAGCGGTTCTGGGCGTAAATGTCCCGGATGGCCGAGATGGTGAATGCGAAATAGCGATCGTGTTCGTCCGGTGACAGCTCACCGGATGAGACCAGGTCGGTGTCATTTTGGGCGTGCGGCGTGTAATGGCGGTCCACGACGATCAATTCATGGGCACCCCCGAAAAAGGCATCGGCCAGACGGCTCACCGAAGCGTTATCGAGACGATTGGAATCCTCCTTCATCTGCCCCATGGCGGCCAGTTTGATTCCCAGCACACGCCGCACGTGGGACTGCCCCTCGGGCGAGGAGAGGTACTGTTCCTTCCAGAGCCGGTTGCGATCGGAGAGCCGGTAGCCGTAATTCTTTTCCCAATAGTTGATGGTGACGATTTCGA
>Ga0335081_10012212_pt1 | contig 13913 bp, 18 predicted proteins | sample Lox_Sample_35_FD_206713 | JGI IMG/M metagenome (GOLD analysis project Ga0335081, IMG submission 206713) | Soil microbial communities from Loxahatchee National Wildlife Refuge, Florida, United States - Lox_Sample_3.5 | ecosystem: Environmental > Terrestrial > Soil > Wetlands | place: USA... | reverse complement strand
CCCCCTGCGCCAGCCTATCCTCCTAGCAGTCTTGACCCGAAGTTAACGAGGTTCCCTTCCGGGTCGATGTGGTGCCCTTCGCGCATCTTGTAGTCCGTGTCGTGCGGCTCGCGCAACCTGCGCACCCCAGCCGCCTTCCATTCCTGGTAAAGGGCGTCCGCGTCCTCGCACCTGATGTAGATCCACGAGGCGGTCTTCTCCGGGTCGTGCTCCGGGTTGACCGCAAAGTGCGGCGTCACGCCGTCCCGCTCTGCTATCGCAAAGTCGTCTCCGAAGACGTTGAAGGTGAAGCCCAGCCGCTCCTTCGACCGCTTCAGGTCTCGCGTGGCCATCCCCGGAGCGACGCTGAGACAACGGCCTCGTCGAGGGCCCATTCCCTTCACTCTTCGCTATCTAGCTTGCTGAAGAAGCAGCTGTGCTTGCCCGTGTGGCACGCTGGCCCCACCTGGTCGACCATGTAGAGGAGCGTGTCGTTGTCGCAGTCTACCAGCACCCTCCTGACCTTCTGGACGTGCCCGGAGGTGTCGCCCTTTATCCAGAGCTCGTTCCTGCTCCTGCTCCAGTAGGTCGCCCTCTTGGTCTTCATGGTGGCCTCCACCGCCTCCTTGTTGGCGTACGCAAGCATCAGCACCTTCCCAGTCCTCGCCTCCTGGGTCACGACCGGAACGAGGCCTTTTCCCTTGGCGAAGTCTATCTCCCCGATCTTCGAAGTTTTCAAGGTCTGACCACGACCCCCCTCGCCGCCAGATAATCTTTCACCTGACCCACGGTCAGTTCCCTGTAGTGGAACAGGGAAGCCGCCAGCGCCGCGTCACAACCCCCCGGCCCCAGCGCCTGGTAGAAGTGCTCCAACGTCCCAGCCCCTCCGCTCGCAACCACCGGCACCCTGACCCTGCTCGTTATCGCCTTCAGCAGCTCGAGGTCGTACCCGAGCTTCGTCCCGTCCCTGTCTATCGAAGTGACGAGGAGCTCGCCCGCCCCTAGGGACGCCGCCTCTTGCGCCCACTCGACGGCGTCTACCTTCGCCGTCTTGGTGGCTGAGTGGCTGAACACCTCGTAGTCGATCCCGCCACCCCCCTTCGCCCTCTTGGCGTCGATGGCCACGACCACGCACTGGGACCCGAAGACGTCTGCGAGCCTGGTGATCAGTCCAGGGTCCTGGAGGGCCGCCGTGTTGACCGCGACCTTGTCCGCCCCGCTCGCGAGGACGAGCCTCGCGTCGGCCATGCTCCTTATCCCCCCGCCGACGGTGAACGGTATGTCCAGGCTGGCCGCGACGCTCCTCACCAGCGACCTGATCGTCTTCCTCTTCTCAAGGCTGGCCGTGATGTCGAGGAAGACCACCTCGTCCGCCCCCTCGTCCCTGTACCTCGACGATAACTCGACGGGGTCTCCCGCGTCCCTCAGCCCCTCGAACTTCACCCCCTTGACGACCCTCCCCTCCTTGACGTCCAGGCAGGGTACGACCCGCTTGGCGAGCGTCATCTCAGGTCCCCCTCGAGCTCCGCCTTTGCCACCCGGAGCTTTATGCCTCCGTCGTAGAGCGCCCGCCCGATGATCGCCCCCGCCGCGCCCGCCTTCGCCAGCTCGCCCAGGTCGTCGATGTCCCTTATCCCCCCGGAGGCGAGGACCCTCATCTTGGACGACGAGCAGAGCCTCCTCGTGGTCTCCACGTCTGGCCCCTTCGCCGTCCCGTCCTTGCCCACCGCTGTCGCGAGCATCGTGAGCACCCCCGCACTCTCGAGCTGCTTCGCCGCCTGGAAGACCGAGATGTCGACGCTCGACGTCCACCCCTTGGACATCACCTTCCCCTCGGGCGAGTAGTCCGCAGCGACCACGAACTTCTCCGGGCCCCGGTCGTCGAGGAGGACGGACAGGATCTTGGGCTGGGCGTAGGCGAGCGTCCCCAGGATCACCCTCGAGACCCCCCAGTCGAGGAGCGCCTCCGCCGCCTCGCGGCTCCTCACCCCTCCGCCCACCTGGACGGGGATGTGCGCCCTGTCTACGATGTCGCGGATAACGTCCTTGCTGGAGCCCCTGCCGAACGCCGCGTCGAGGTCGATGATGTGGAGGCCGTCCGCGCCCTCGCGCTCCCACCTCGACGCCGACTGGAGCGGCCCCTCCTTCCAGCTCGTCTTCTGGCTCTCCTTCCCCTGCCTCAGCGTGACCACCGACCCTCCGAGTATGTCTATCGCCGCCCAGAGCTGCATGGCGTCCGCTACCTCTTGACCGTCTGGAGGAAGTTCCGGAGTATCTTCCTCCCTGCCGCCCCAGACTTCTCCGGGTGGAACTGCGTCCCGTGGACGTTCTTCTCGCTGACGACCGCTGGGAACTCCACTCCGTACTCCGTGGTCGCGACCACCCACCTGCCCTTCGCGGCGGGGTAGAACGAGTTGACGTAGTACACCCAGGGCTCCTCCCCGAGCCCCTCCACCAGCTCGGAGCCCCCCCTCACCCGGACGGTGTTCCACCCTATCTGGGGTATCTTCATCCTAGAGGGGAGCTTCCTGACCTCTCCGGGGAAGAGCCCCAGCCCTCGCCCCGGCCCCTCCTCGCTCTTCGCGAAGAAGAGCTGGAGGCCGAGGCAGACACCGAGCAGTGGCTTGCCCGACCTCACGGCGTCCCGTATCTTCGCCATCGGGAGCATCTTCGCCGCCTGGTTGAAGCTCCCGACCCCGGGGAGGACGATGGCGTCAGCCTCGCCCATCCCCTTCCCGTCCTTGGTCAGGGACGTCCGCACCCCCTCCTTCCTTAGGGCTGCCTGGATGCTGAAGAGGTTCCCCGCCCCGTAGTTGAAGACCTGCATCTTCATCCTTTGCTACATCGCTCCCTTGGACGAGGGCGGGCCCTTCAGCTTGGCGCGCCTCGGGTCCTCCGAGGTCGCCTCCCTGAGGGCGAGGGCGAGCGCCTTGACCGCCGCCTCGAACTTGTGGTGGTCGTTCGACCCCTCGAGGACCTTGACGTGGACGGTCGCCTCCAGGGAGGCAGCCAACGACCCGAAGAAGTGCTCCAGGTCCTCCCTCGGGGCGTCCTCGAGCATCACCCTCTCCAGCTTGAGGTCTACCACCGAGTACTGCCTCTTGACCAGGTCTACCGCGGCGAGGGCGAGGGCGTCGTCCATCGGGACCACCGCGTCCCCGAACCTCCTGATCCCCTTCCTGTCGCCCAGGGCCTGGTTGAGGGCCTTGCCGAGAGTGATCGCCACGTCCTCCACTATGTGGTGCTGGAGGTCTCCCTTCCCCCTCACCTCGAGGTCCATCAGGCTGTGCGTCGCTAGCGAGTCAAGCATGTGGTCGAGGAACCTCACTCCCGTCCTAGCCTCGGTCCTGCCGGTCCCGTCGACCCTCACCTCGACCGTGATGTCCGTCTCCTTGGTCTTCCTCGCGACCTTCGCGCTCCTCATCTTGTCACCGTCCCCTCCCCGCCATCAATAACCGTGGCGGAATGTCGTTGACAGACCTCACCACGAGGTCGGCCCCTCCCTCGGCGAAGAAAGCGGCCTGCCCCTTGGGGTCGGGCGACATCCCGCACACGCCGGCGAACAGGCATCCCTCGAGGAGGCCCCTCTCCTTCGCCCTCTGGACCATCATGAGGTCCTCCGCCGAGTCGCCCACGTACAGCAGGGTCTTCGACGAGAGCCTCTCGCTCGCCCTCACGAGGGCGTCGGGGCTGGGCTTCCTGAACCTCTCGTACTCGAACCCCAGCTCGGGGTAGAAGTCCGCGTCCCCGATGAACATCGACGCCCCCCTGTCGAAGTGCCCCATCACGGCGTCCCCGAGGGAGTACTCGGTCCCCAACGAGGGCCTCCCGCTCACTATCGCCATCCTGCCCCTCCCGACCGCCCTCTCGAACGACCTCAGTGTCCCCTCCCTGACCAGCGTCCTCTCCATCTCGATGAAGCCCCTCCTCCTCTTCGACGGCGCGACGCCGTGCATCTTCTCGAAGAGAGGGCCCCCGAGGTAAATCTCGTCGAAGAGGGTGGCCAGCCTGCTCTGCGGCGGCCTCCCGGGGTACCCGAGGAACTGCCTCGCCTCGGCCAGGCCCCCGCCCAGCTGGGGGAACTCCCTGTCCAGGAAGGAGTCGACGGCCGCCGCCCCCACCCCCCTCGGCGCCGACCCGAACCTCGCCACTATCTCGGCCAGCCGCGTCGATGCCCTGCTCGCCCCTCCCCTCGCCTCCGTGGCGGCGACGAACGAGAAGAGGGTGAGGGCGTATGTCGCGTCCCAGTCGCTGTTGAACCCTCCCGTCCTCCTGACCGTCGAGATGAGCTTGGGCGCCGTCCTCGACAGAGAGAGCTTCGCGCCCGTCAGCTCGCCGGCCATCAGCTCCACCACGACCCTGATCGCCCTGTCATAGGACCGCCGGGCGTCGATGAGGACGCCGTCGCAGTCGAACGCGACCGCGTCGGCCTTGAGCTTCGCCCCTCCCTTCCCTCCGCCCTTCATCTCTTCTCGAACCTCGCTTGCGCCGAGAGGAAGTGGTTGGGCAGCCCCTCCGCCAGGGCCAGCTCCTTGAGCGGGGGGATGAGCGCCTTCAACCCCTCCCTCGTCCCCTCCACGACCCAGTTGACCTTGACAAAGTCCAGAGCGGTCAGCCCCGCGCGCTGGAGGGCGACCCCTTCCGTCGGGAGGACGTGGTCAGTCCCCACCACGTAGTCGCTCGCCGCCCCAGGCGCGAAAGGTCCCGCCAGTATCAGCCCGGCGTTCTCGATTCCCTCGGCCATCTCGCCAGCTCCCTCGACCAACAGCTCCACGTGCTCGGGAGCGAGAGCGTTGACCAGCTCGACCGCGCCCTCGCGGTCTTTGCACACCACCGCCGCCCCCCTGCGGAGGGTCGCCCGGACGAACTCGCTCCTCTCCAGGCCTGGCACCAGCTCGCCGACCGTCTTCTTGACCCTGGCTGCCAGCCCCGCGTCCCAAGTGATGAGGCAGGAGAGCCCGTCGCCTCCGTGCTCGGCCTGCGCGATGAGGTCCCAGGCGACGAGGCGGGCGTCGGCCTTGCCATCCGCGACGACGACCATCTCCGTCGGCCCCGCGAGGAAGTCTATGGGCACGTCCGACGAGACAAGCTTCTTGGCCGCGGAGACGTACAGCCCGCCTGGACCCACGACCTTCGACACCCTGGGGACGGTCTTCGTCCCGTAGGCCATAGCCGCTATCGCCTGCGCGCCACCGACCCTGTAGACCGCATCGACCCCGCAGAGCTCCGCCGCCGCCAGGATCGCCTCGCCCACCCTTCCGTCCTTACCCGCAGGGCTGCAGACCACCACCCGCTTGACGCCGGCCAGCTTGGCGACGCCGGCCGTCATCAGGACCGTGCTCGCGTATGACGCCTTGCCCCCTGGGACGTAGCACCCCACCGAGTCGAGGGGCCTGACTACGCTCCTCACAACGAACCCGTCGGAGACGTAGGAGAACTGGATCCTCCCGAGGAGCTGCCCCTGTGTCCTCTGGATCCGCCTCAGCGCGACCCTCATCGCGTCCATCAGCCTGGGGTTCACGGTCGCCCCCGCGGCCGCGATCTCCTCCCTCCTCACCTGGAGTGTCCTCTCCGTGACGTCCGCCCCGTCGAGCTCCCTGGAGTACCTCGCCAGCGCCGCGTCGCCCTCCCGGCGCACAGTCTCCACTATCCTCTTCGTTCCCTCCATCGTCTTGAGGAGGTCCCTCCGCCCGCCCCTGATCCTCCTCACGACGGCCTCGGTTGTGGTTTTCTTGTCGATGCGGATCAGGGGCAGTAGCTCGGCGCTCATTCCCCTCTCCCTTCCTCGAACTCTTCGAGGGAGAGGATGTTCTGCGGCTCGTGTATCACGAGCCCCTGGGCCAGCTTCTTGAGGACGGGGAGCATCGCGTGGAGGTCCTTCTTGCTGATCACCGAGTTGACGGCGTACCAGCCCTTCTCTGAGAGCGGGCTCACCGTCGGGCGCTTGAGCGCCTTTAGTTCGGAGAGGAGCCTGTCAAGGTTCTTCTCCTTGACGTTGACGAAGATGTGGAGCTGCTTCTGGGCCTCCACCACGCCCCTTAGCATTATCTTGATGTCGAGTATCTTCTCTCTCTTCCAGGAATCCTTCAGCGCCTCTTTGTTAGCGACCAGGCGCGCGGTCGACCTCATCAGCGTCCCGATCTGCTTGAGGTTGTTCTGCTCCAGGGTCGTACCCGTCTCGGTGACGTCGACTATCATGTCCACTATCTCGGGGGGCTTGGCCTCCGTCGCCCCGAACGAGAGATAGACCGCGGCCCTGGGGTTCTCGCCCTTCCTCCACCAGGGCGTGATCATCATGGGCTCCTTCTTCCCGAACCGTTTCTTGTACGCGGGCTGCGCCTTCAGGTATTCCGCAGTGACGTTGAGATACTCGGCGGAGACCCTGAACTCCTCGCCCTTGGACCAGAAGCTCTCCATGAGGTCGTTGACTGTGTCGTAGGGCTGGGACTTTGGCGTCGCCGCGACGAGCTTGACGCCCCCGAACTCCAGGTCCAGGACCTCCTCTATCTTTGCGCCCGTCTCGGTCACCCAGTCCACCCCGGTGATTCCCAGGTCCTGGATGCCGTCCGCGACGTAGAGCGGTATCTCCTGAGGCCTCAGGACCCTGAGCTCGACGTCCGGGTCGCTGAACCCGGGCCTGTAGCTCCTGTCCTGCCCCGATATCTTGTAGTACGCCTTTTGGAAGATCTCGATGCTCTTCTGGCCGAGGTGCCCGTTGGGGATGGTGAGCCTGAGCTTCTCTTTGGCCATCAGCGGACCCTCCTCACGGTGGGGGTAGAAACCTTATCGCCGCGAGAAAGCGATTTTGTGTTCACTCGTGGACAGCGAAGGCTACAGATGAACGGAACCAGCTCCCATTACCGTGAACTCCATCGCCTTCCATCCTTTCCACTGGTCCCGCTGGCCAAGGGCGAGTTCTTAAGCGTTTGCGGCCCACAACCAGGCAGGACCAGAAGAACCATCAGGGCGCGCAATCAGAAGTTGTCCCTCAAGTCGGTACCGCGTCGGTCGCAGGAGAACGGCTCCCACCGAAGCAGAGGGCAAGGCAGCGCATCGCGGAGGTCTTGATGCTTGGGCCAAAAGCGTTTGGTGCCTCATGCGGGGTCCATGAGGGACTGCAGGGGGACCGAGACCTCTCGCTCGAGCTTCGAGATGTGGACCATCGCCCCGTCTTTCCCCTTGACCATGTGCCGAGTCGACTTGGGAGGGAACTTTGGGCCCTGTACCGCCGCCTTGACCACCGACTCCTTCGGGATCTTCGACTTCCTGTCCTTCCCCAGGACGACCACGTCCTCGTCGGAGTAGTCTACCAGCCACGCCGGGACCCTCGAGGCTCCCAGGAGCTGGAGCGCCGTCAGCCTGTGGACGCCGTCGAGGACGACCAGCGAGTTGGCGTCCACTATGATTGCCTTCTTCACGATCCCCATCGACTTCATCTGCCGCATCACCCTCTTCACCCGGTCGTTCTCCGCCGTCTCGTGCGTCTTGAGGTCGCGGATTGGCACGAGGGCGAAGCGGGTGGAGACCAAGAGGTTCTCGGCGGCGCTGCCCGGTCCCAAGATATAACCCATTTCAGATTTTTCTCCCCCGGACCATCGTTCCAACGCTTATTACCGCCCCGGCGCGACCGAGACTTCGGGCCGGTCGTTCAGCCTGGTTAGGACGCTAGAGTAATCCGTCAAGCCCTTACATGGCAGAGGCCGAGAGTTCGAATCTCTCCCGGCCCATCCCTCCATAGCAGAGGAGGGACAGACGTCCGGTAGGGGTATATGTCCGACCACGATTTCCCTACGCTAACCTTTAATTAGCATGGCTGAAGCGGGCCATCCCACTGCGGAACTTACAGTAGGAGGATGAAAGAAAGATGAGTTATGGAAACAGAGGAGGAAGGGGAGGATTCGGCGGAGGCAGTAGGGGAGGCGGAGGCGGCTACGGCAGCAGGCCGGGCGGCTTCAGCACGTCCTTCAGACCAAAGCCGGTCGAGGTCGGCAAGGAATACGATGTCACAATCTCCGACACCAGCAGGCGCGGAGAGGGCATCGCAAAGATCGACGGCTTCGTCATCTTCGTGGCGGGCGCAAAGCAGGGCCAGAGCGCGAGGATCAAGATCACCCGCGTCACTGACAGGTTCGCCACGGGCGACGTGATCAGCGGCGCAGGTGCGTCCAGCGCGGCCCCCGAGTCCGCCGAGTCAACCGAAGAGCAGGCCCCAGTCTAAGACAGGGCTTCTTCACCCCCAACCTGGCTGCCCCGAGAAAGGGGCGCCAGGCGCTTTTCCTTTTTCTCTAGCACTCAAGACCTAAATAGGGCCCCTCGGTTGGTCCCCTTCCAGGATATCAGTATTCCTAGCCACGTGATTGATTATATCAAGTGCATATGCGAGAGACCCAGGTAGACAAAGGCGCTTCGAGGAGGCGAGCGACAGGTGCCCCCGATGCGGCAAGACAAGCATGGTCACCGACAGCCACCGGGGCGAGGTTCTCTGCACAAACTGCGGCTTCGTCGTCCGCGAGAACGTGATCGAGACCGGCCCAGAATGGAGGTCGTTCTCCAACGAGGAGAAGGACGAGAGGAGCAGGGCGGGGATGCCTACGTCGGTCGCAATCCATGACATGGGCCTCGCAACGATAATCGGCTCCGAGAACAAGGACGCCTCGGGGCGCTCCCTCAGCGGCGCCATGAAGTCGAGCGTCGAGAGGATGAGGACCTGGGACAGGAGGAGCCAGGTACACGAGTCCCAGGACAGGAACCTCAAGCAGGCCTTCAGCGAGCTGAGGATGCTCTCAGAGAAGCTCGCCGTCTCAGAGGCGGTGACGGAGCGAGCCGCGTACATCTACAGAAAAGCGCTCGACCTCAACCTCGTCAGGGGCAGGTCGATAACGGCCATCCTCGCTGCCTCCCTATACGCCGCCTGCAGGGATAGGGAGGTCCCGCGCACGCTGAAGGACGTCGCCGCGGTCGGGCTGGTCAAGAAGAAGGACCTCGCAAGGTCGTACAGGCTGCTGCTCAAGGAGATGGACATCCAGATGCCCGTCGTCGACCCGTCCAAGTGCATGTCAAAGATCGCCTCTCGCGCGAACGTCAGCGGCAAGACGCAGCGGAGGGCTAGGGAGATACTCCAGAGGGCCGAGGCAGCGAGGATCTCGGCGGGCAAGGACCCGATGGGGATATCTGCGTCCGCCCTCTACGTCGCGTGCATCCTCGAGGGGGAGAACATGACACAGCGGGACATCGCCGACGCCGCCGGGGTGACCGAGGTCACAATCAGGAACAGGTACAAGGGCCTCAGGCTCGCCCTAGGGATCTAGAGCTCGCAGCCAGCACAGTCGAGATTATCCTCTCGGTCAGTCCCCACATCAGCAGCCCACCGTAGACCAGAGCGGGGAACTCCAACGTGGCGCCGTGCCGTTGGACCCGGTACTTCGACATCGCCTCCTTCCTCGCCAGCCGCGCGAGAGGGACCCATTCGAACGCCGCGACCTCCCCGTTCATCCGCACGTCAGGCGCCTCGTCGACCTTGAAGACCGACGGCACGACCCTGACTGGCCTCCTCCTCGCCTCGAACTCGCGCATGTACCCGACGAACGAGCCCTCACCGAGGTCGACTCCCACCTCCTCCATGGTCTCTCTCCTCGCGGTCTCCTCGAAGCTCGTGTCGGACTCCTCGACCATCCCGCCCGGGAAGGCCACCTGCCCCGACCAGGGGTCGCCCGCCCGCTCCGCCCGCGTGATGAGCAGGATCTCTTCCTTGGTGCGAGAGCCGTGGAATATCAGGGCCACCGAGGCACTCTTGCCTGGGACGAGCTCCGATGCATTGGTCTTTGCGAGAATCGGAGAAAGCGACTCCAGAAATCCCAAGGCGACTAAAACTCCACCGAATATTAAAATACGCTTTTCGGTTCGACAAATCCGTTGTCCGATTCAGAACTTGACAAGATTGTTGCAGACAGAGCGAAGCGCCTGCTCCAAGAGAGCCAGCACAAAGGCGAGGTTGCGACGCTCACGGCGTCCAACTTCGACAAGACGGTCGGAAGCTCGAAGCCGACCTTCGTCGACTTCTGGGCCGTCTGGTGCGGCCCTTGCAAGGTGATGGAGCCAGTCGTAGAACGGCTCGCGGCAAAGATGGGAGGGAGCGTCACCTTCGGGAAGCTCAACGTCGACGAGCACCCCGCCATCGCGACCAGGTACGAGGTCCAGTCGATCCCGACATTCATGGTCTTCAAGAACGGGAAGCCGGTCGACGCGGTGATCGGGACGATGCCCGAGGCCCAGCTCGAGCAGAGAGTCCGCAAGGCGTCCGGCGCCTAGCCTACCCGCGTACCATCCAGCAGGAAGATGTCGGCGTCGCTAAGCCGGAACGACCCGGACGAGAGTATCGGCCCGAAGTCGAACCCGCCCTTTGCGTTTATCGCCTGACCCCCCACCAGGTTGTTGAACGGCGGCATCACGACGAGCTTCCCCTCTCCGCCCCTCCCCTTGGGGTACCCGGCCTTCTCCAGCATGGCCGCGACGTCGTAGTTGGCGAACAGCCAGACCGCCTCCTTGGTCCTGACGCCGAACCTGTCCCTCATCTCGTACCGAAAGTGCGAGTGGCCCATCACGATGTTCTTCGATGCTATCACCTCTCTCGACGGCCAGGAGTGGCCGTGCGCCACCCCGACCTTGTTCCTCTTCCCGATGACGGTCCCCTCGGCGGGGTGGAGCTTGACCCTCTGAGGGAGGAGCGTCTTTATCAGGGCGTCGTGGTTCCCTGGGACGACCTCGACCGCGGGGAAGACGTCGAGGAGCGCCTCGAAGAACCACGGGATTATCCCCCAGTCGATGTCCTCGACCTTACCTATCGAGTGCTTGACGTCCCCGACGACTATCACCCTGTCGAGGCGGTTCTGCTCGGCCATGGCGTTCAGCCGGTCCAGCATCTTCTGCGAGTAGGGCGGGACCCTGAACCCCTTCGACGCCATCTCCTTCTCGAGCCCGAGGTGGAGGTCCGAGACCAGGACGGTCGACTCCCCTCCCTCGCTGTGGATTAGGGCCGACTCGTTCGGGACGACCTTGAGCAAGGCTCGACCGCGGCACTCCTGGTGGACTTTAATCCTTCCCGACGCACGGGGGCGACTCGCTTGTTCGAAGTGGCGCCCGCCAGGAGCGGCGAGGCCCTCGAGATGTTCGTCGAGCTCTCCGAGGAGTACGTGACCTGGATAACGGCCGAGGTCAAGAGGCGCTACCGGGGGCTCGACGTCGAAGCGTTCAACGCAGAACGCGGCTACGACGACATCAGGAAGAAGTACCTCAAGGAGCACGTCCCCCCTCGAGGCGACCTCCTGCTGGCGGTGAGCGGGAAGGAGGCCTGTGGCTGCGTCGCCGTCGGGAGGCTGACCAAGACCATCTGCGAGATGCGGACGCTCTACGTGAGGCCGGCCTTCCGCGGCGAGGGGCTGGGCAGGGCCCTCGCGGTGGCCTCGGTGGAGCAGGGAAGGCGCCTGGGCTACCGGAGGATGCGGCTCGACACCCTGTCCTTCCTGGAGGGGGCGATCGGCCTGTACCGCTCCCTCGGCTTCCGGGAGACCAAGCCCTACCACGGCGTCTCGGGAGCACTGGAGGGGCACATCCGCTTCATGGAGCTGAGCCTGTGGCCCAGCCGGACGAAATCGACAGAGGTTTAACCCCGCGCCCGCCCTCGCTTGGGTGCGATGTCCGGAGCCGCAGAGGCCGACGTGCCGCCTCCTCCCGACCTGGTCAGGGGAGAAGCGCCTTTCTGGAAGATGGCAGACGTAAAGGGAAGGTTCGTGCGGCACTTGGTCACGGGGTACCTGGTGACCAACTACCGTTGCTTCATCTGGGACGTGGAGGCGAACGTCGTCAAGGTGAACGTCCCGATGCGCATCGCCGATGTGGCCGTGGAGAACAACAGGCCCGGGAAGAGAGCGAGGCGGGGAGGTAGCTTCTTCGTCCCCCGGACGCCCGACTACGTGCCACCGGCCATGGGGGAGCCCGTCGAGATAGGCGACCTCTTCTTCCGGGTCAAAGGGGAGACCGTGATGGTCTTCCGAGACGTCGCCGAGCCGCTCAAGGTGAAGGCGCTGATAGACGCCCTCAGGGCGCACCTGAACGCCCACGTCAAGCCTCCGCGAGGTACGGGCGTGGACAGCCTGTGGAGAGGGGCGCGGGAGCAGGGGGTCGGCTAGCCGGACGAGATGAGCGGTAGTATCTCGTTCCTGACGTACCCCTTGAACTCGGGGAGGTCAGTCCTGCTGAACACCGTCACGACGCAATTCCTCGTCACGCCGACGACGTATCCGTACTTTTGGGACTTGACCACGGCGTACCAGATCTTCCCGTGCGTGAGGTAGTCGTTGTAGAGGTTGGTCGACCCGAGCCCCTCCCCGTAGAGGGATAGCTTCGTGATGTTCGGGAGGTCGATGTCGTCGAAGAAGAGTATCTTGGTCTCCTCGAAGTTGGCCTCGTGGAACCTCTTGAGAGTCTCGGGCTGTATCCTCCCCTCGACGATCTGGCCCAGGCTCATGAACAACGCCTTGCTCATCTCGTTGGCGATGTTGTTCGCACGGCTCTTCTTGTCGAAGACGCTGAGGAAGAGGCTGTCCCCGAGGAGGTCGAACGAGAAGGGCGCCTCGTAGGTCTTGAGTATCGGGACCATCTTGCCGTGCTGCTTGACCTGGAAGACGGTGTCGAAGGCGAAAGTCCCCTCGAGGCCCTCCTTCGATATGTCCATGTCAGTTATCTCTGAGAGGAGGCTGAAGCTGTCGCCCTCTATCCTGACCTCCTGCTCGAGCTTGAAGTCCTTGAGCTTCGACGCTATGAGGGGGAGGTTCCTCTCCTCCTGGACGACGAAGACCTTCGCCGCTAGGACCAAGTCTGGGGGTGCCCGACGGACCCCATTCAAAAGGTTGTTCTGACGTCGCTTTCCGCAGATGGGTGGTCAAGTCCGTAAGCAGGCTTACACCGCGAATTGAGGGTCACCAAGGCAATTAGCCTTCGGTGTCGTGCCTTTGAGGCCCTCACCAGTCTCTTCGAGGATTTTCGCCTGATGTGCAATGACGCGATAAGGCTTGCTACGAGAGCGAATCCGAAGAGCAGGTTCAAACTTGTCGAATTAGCCTACTAACACCCTAAAGGAATACGTGTCGCACTCTCACCACATTCTATCGGCGCGCGAGGTTGCGGGACCCAATTTCTTGCAATTTTTGCACCACAGGGCTAAAATAGTATCCTAGAATGCTACGGGGAAGACACTTGTCAGGGCCTTTTGAGGAGCTCTCCACAGAGCAGGAGAGGACGTTTTCACCTCCGATCAAGGAGATCATCCTGGAGAACTTCATGAGCTACGAATACGCCCGCATCCCCCTCAACCAAGGCCTGAACCTGATAGTCGGGCCCAACGGAGCGGGCAAGTCCTCCATCCTCCTGGCCATCTCGGTGGCCTTCGGCCAGGCCTACACCGAGCGCTCGAGGAAGCTGAGCGACCTCATCCGGAGGGGGAAGGACATCGCGAGGGTCTCCCTCATCTTCGACAACAAGGTCAGGGACGGCCGGAGGCCCATCCCGTACTCAAAGGCCGACACCTTCATGCTCTCCCGGTACCTGAGGAAGGACGGCTCCTACTGGTACGAGGCCGACTACAAGGAGATAGACAAGAGCGAGGTGGTCCGGCTCCTCCGCGAGTTCGGGATCAACCCTGACAACCTCCTGATAATCATGCACCAGGGGATGATAGAGGAGCTCGGCGCCATCTCCCAGGAGCAGCGCCTCGTCATGGTGGAGGAGGCGGTCGGGTTCCGGGAGTACAGGGAGAGGATACTCGCCGCGGAGGCGGACCTCAAGGGGATGGTCAGCGAGGAGGGCTCCCTCGTCCAGCTCATCGACAACGCCAACCAGACGATAGAGTACTGGAAGCAGATCTACGACAGGTACCTGGA
>Ga0335081_10012211_pt1 | contig 13914 bp, 8 predicted proteins | sample Lox_Sample_35_FD_206713 | JGI IMG/M metagenome (GOLD analysis project Ga0335081, IMG submission 206713) | Soil microbial communities from Loxahatchee National Wildlife Refuge, Florida, United States - Lox_Sample_3.5 | ecosystem: Environmental > Terrestrial > Soil > Wetlands | place: USA: Florida... | reverse complement strand
TACGTCGATAAAGAAACCAATCTTCCGGTGAAGACGGAGATGACGTTGAAGGGCCCCATGGGTGAGATTCCGGTAGAAGCTACCATCGGCGACTATCGCAAGGAAGGCGACCTCATGATGCCGCATAAAACGATACAGAAAGCGGCGGGGCAGGAGATCACCATTCTGTTTGACAGCGTCAAGTTTAACGTGGACATCCCGAAAGAAAAGTTCGATGTTCCGGAGGAGATCCAGGCGCTGCTGAAGAAGCAGTAATTCCCTCTAGTACCACGGCTCCTATGAAACTGCGGACGAAACAGCCGCCGGTGATATCGTATCTACCAGGGGGAAGTATGTCGTACGCAACGGGGTTTTTCCTTTCCTTGGGGCTGCTTGTCGGCGCCGCGAATGCCGCGCCCCAGAACGCGCCCGCGGCGCGTTTAAACGCACGCGAACTGTTCTATAACACCACCACGGCGTCGTCGCAGCCCGCACCGCCATCCGCCGCCAAACCGGCCGCGCAGCCCAAGCCGAAACCCAAGGCGGTAGCCAAGGCCGCGCCGCCGCCCGCGCCGGCTTCATCGGCGCCGCAGCAGCCGCCCGCGGCAGCGGAAGGCGCGCATCTGACACCGGTCTCCGCCGCCGTTGAGCCAACGCCTTCCTCGCCGCCGGCGCCGGCGCTCGGCCTCAAGTACACCATCCTCAAGCTGGTGGACAATCAGCCGGTGGAAACGGCGCCCGACACCGTTTTTCACGCGGGCGACCGCGTCCGCTTCAGCATCGAACCGAACGGGCCCGGCTTTCTCTACATCGTGAAGCAGGGTTCCAGCGGCACCTGGGAGACGGTATTTCCGTCCGCGGAAACTGCCGGCGCGAGCAACCGTGTGGATGGCTGGCGCAGTTACGTCATGCCTCCCCGCTCGCGCCTGGCATTTGACGAGCAGACCGGCAAGGAGAAAATTTTCATCGTGCTCTCGCGTGTCGAGGTTCCGGACCTGGAGCGGCTGATGTATTCGCTGAAGAACGGCGTGCGGCCGGCCTCGACCCCGGAAGCTCCGCAACCGCAAGCCAAAACGCTGATCGCCGGGCTCACCATCGATGATGCCACTGTCGGCCGCCTGCGCAATGCCTACGCGCGCGACCTGATCATCGAGAAGGTGGACGACGATACACCGGGCGAGCGCAAGGAGAAAGCGGTTTACGTGGTCAACCCCACGGGCAGCTCCGATTCGCGCGTGGTGGCGGACATCGAACTGGTGCACCAATGACGCGCGCGGCGGCTGCGTTAGTGCTGGTTGCAGGCTGTTCGTCCCCGGTTGTGGCGCAATCGCGCACCCTGAATAACGGTGCGCATCGCATGGAGATTGTGTTGGAACGCCGCGCGCCAGGAGGATGGCGCGCCATCGATCCCGGGCTGGTCCTCGACCGGGGCGATGAAGTGCGCTTTCGTTTCCGCACCAACTTCGACGGCTACCTTTACGTATCCAACCACGGCACCTCGGGCAGGTACGACCAGTTATTCCCGCGCCAGGAGACCGGGCGGGACAACCGCATCGCCGCCGGGCAGGAGTGCCGCGTGCCGGCCACCGCAACTGCTTTCCGCATCGCCGGACCGGCGGGCCACGAAATTGTCTATTGGCTGGTGAGCCCGGCCCGGCTGGGCGACGCCGTTCCACGCCTGGATATCCCCGCCGAACCTCACACCCTGATTCCCCGTTGCGACGATGCGCGCATGAAGGCGCGCGGCGATTGCGTGGATGTTTCCGCCGGGCCCAGGTTGGTGCCGCGGGATATCGAAATTCCGCCAGGCCTCTCCGACGCCGCCGGCCGCAGCCAGCGCGACCTGATGTTTATGCGGCAGCAGGACACGGCGGTGATTTCTTCCCCCGAGCCCCTGACCGGTCCGGTGATTTACGAATTCGTGCTGGCGCACAGGTGAACTTATGAGAACCGCCGCGTTCTTACCCGTTCTGATATGCGCCGCGCTGGCGCAGCCTCCACAACCGCAGCAGCGCGACCTGAAGATCGAGCGGATGGAAGATGTTCCCGCTCCGCCCAAAACCGTGACGCCGCCGCGAAGCTGGGCGGTGGTGGTGGGCATTTCCGCCTATCCCAAGCTGGCGGCGAACCAGCAGCTTCAATTCACTCAACGCGATGCCCAGTCTATCTATACCATCCTGATCAGCCCCGAGGGCGGCAACTTCAAAGCGGAGAACGTGCACGTGCTGAGCGGCGCCAAGGCGACGCTGGCCGGCTTGCGCCACGAAATCAATGAATGGCTGCCGTCCGTGGCCAAACCCGATGACCGCGTGCTGATCTATTTCGCCGGGCACGGCTTTGTCTTTGAAGGCCAGGGATACCTGGCGCCATACGATATCGACCTCAATAACATCAAGGGTACCGGCTATCCCATGCGCGAGCTGGGAAACGTGGTAGGCAACCAGATTCATGCGCGCTGGAAAATCCTGCTGACGGATGCCTGCCACAGCGGCGCCATCACTCCGGAAGAGAGCCAGAACCTGAACAACACGCTGGCCGGCCTGCATGTCTCGCTGTTCTCCCTCACCGCCAGCCGCGACCGCGAGCGCTCTTTCGAAAGCCCCGACCTGGATGGCGGCCATGGTGTCTTCACTTACTACGTGGTGAAAGGCATGGAGGGCGCAGCCGATACCTCGCGCGACGGCATCGTCACCGCCGACGAACTGGCGGAGTATGTGCACTCGCAAGTGCGTGAATATACCCACGGCGAGCAGAACCCGACATCCGACCGCGGCAGCTTCGACGCCGCCATGCAGCTTTCCTATGTGCCCGCCAATGCCGCCCCGGCCACGCCGCCCGAACCCAAATACGGCACGCTGGTCTTCGAAGCGAATAAGGAAGAGGTGGAAGTATTCGTGGACGGCAAATCGATCGGCGTGGTCAACCCGGGGAAGCCGCTTTCCGTGCCCGGCCTCACGCCCGGTGAGCACACGGTGAAGGGCGTCAAGATGGGTTACGAACCGGACGGCCCGCGGCAGGAAATCGTCTATCCCGGGCAAACATCCACCGTAACCCTCAAGATACTGATCCCGCGCCGGCGCGCCAAAGCCGTGCAGGATCTGCTCGACAAAGGCATCGAATCTTATCAAAAGGGACTTCAGCAGAATTACCGCAAAGCGGCCGAGTTATTCGAACAGGCCCTCCGCCAGGACCGCACTTACAGCCAGGCGGCGTTCTACCTGGGTCTGACTTACAATGCCCTGTTTGATGAAGACAAGGCCGCGCAATATTACAAGCAGGCCATCGAGATCGATCCCGATTATCTGGAAGCGCGCGCCGATTATGCCGGCATGCTGCTGGATACAGGCGATGTGGATGAGGCGATTCGGCAGATTAATGCCGTGCTGACGCGCCAGCCCGATCACGCCGTGGCCCTGACCATGCTCGCCCAGGCCGACCGCGTCAAGGAACTGTATCCGCAATCGATCGAAGCGGCGCGCCATGCCATCCGTTTGACGCCCAAGAACGCCGAGCCGCACATGTGGCTGGCGGACAGCCTGCGGTTGGGCGGCAAGCCGGCCGACGCCATTCCGGAGTATGTGCAGTATCTGAAGCTGAGCGATTTCGACAGTAAGCTCGCCGGTCAATTGAATTACTACGTGATCGGCTCACTTTTCGGCATGGGACGCAAGAAGCGCGCGGCCCAACAGGATATATGGAAGGACCTGCGCAGTCTGGCCTACTTCGGCATCTGCGACTGCCACAGCCTGCTTGGCAATTACAACCAGGCGGTGGGTTACTGCCAGAAAGCGCTGAGCTACGATGCACGCGATCCTTACGCGCACTTCGTCTTAGGCGTCTCATACATGCACAAAGCCAACGATGAAAATTCGGTGGCGGAACTCGAGCCGGCTCTGCGCCATTTGGAAGAGGTGATCGCCATAAACCCGGATCTGGACGAGGCAGCCAAGGCGCGCAAGAATATCGAAACCATCAAGAGAGCGTTAGGGCAGTAACGGCCTGCCTGATGGCTCGCCGGCATTATTGCCCGATTACAAGAAACCAGCGCCGGAAGTGGGCAGACCGACACGTGGTACGAATCTACGAGCGGGTTAAGAGCAGCACGAAAATGCATGGGAAGGCTGCCGTAGCGTTGGGCCGCCACTTGGCGGAAGCGTCCTACAGGATGTTGAGCAAGACAGAAGTTTACCGGGAGCCGCAAGGGAAGCGGCCAGCACTTTCGTCGACGCACGGTAAGCGCGACTGTCCCATGGCCCTACCTATGCAGTTTTGCGGGTAAGGCGGCCGAGCGCCAGCAATGCAGCGCCCGTCAGCAGCAGGGTTGCAGGTTCCGGAACGGGTGGCGGATCGGATGGTCCGGATGGACCGCCGCCGGTCGGACCCTGGTTACCGGTTGGACCGCCGCCGGTCGGACCGCCGCCGGTTGGACCCTGGTTGCCGCCGGTCGGGCCGTTATTGCCATTGCCGAGAGTGAAGAGGTTTCCGTTGGAAAAGCTATCGTCACCCGAACCCCCGGGAGGCACCCATGTTTCAGTGTTTCCAAAGCCGAACAGCAGCGCTATATTACTGAATGGGTCGGTGCCGTCGGTGGGTAGGGAGGTGGTTGTAGTGAAGTCGAACGTCACCGAGCCACCCAGATATGAGCCCGCCAGCGGGGTGGAATACGGGCCGTCTCCAATAATGTCAGGATTGCCCTCGCTGCTGCATTCGGCGCACAATACCCAGCCGTTGCTGGTTGCCTCAAATCCCCAGCCGGTTGTGCCGGACGACAGTTCCGTGACCGAGCCGTCGGCATTCACCAGCATGAACTCGCCGTTGCTGCCCACTAGTACGACACCTGTAGACGTAAGGCTGAAGCTCATTCCCGACAGCAACTGCTCCAGAGACTGCATAGAGGTTGTGTTGGTGAGGGTGATCGTGAAATCGTTAGCGTCTACGATGGTAAAGACTGCAGTTGCAGAAACTTGGTCGCCGCTGCTGTCTGTACCTGTCAGATTGAAATCAAAGGTGAGAGGCGAGGCCTGAAGCGCTGCGGACCCGAAGAGTAGTGCAAATAAGCAAAATGCCCGTGACATAAATCGCGAACGCACCCAGGCGCGTTGTGATTCAACATACCAAAAAATCCCCGTAAGTGCCGTCACACTTTGGTTAACTCCTATACCGCGGTGGTACTGGTACCAAGGTCAGGCTTGGATGCCCAACAGATCGACGAACCCCTGGGCGGCGCGGTGAAACTGCTTCCGTCTCCGGCGAACGATGCCGACCGGCCGCGACAGTTCCGGAGCGTTCAGGCGGATGGCCACCAGCCGGCCCTGGTCGATTTCGGTCTGCATGGTGCGAGCGGGCAGGATGCTTATACCGGAACCCAGCGCGACCGCTTCCTTGATGGTCTGGATATTGTCGAAGTTCATGACAACATTGACGTTGATGCCCTGTGCGCGCAAAAACCGGTCCAACTCGCGGCGGATAGACAGGTCTTCATCGAAAGCTATAAACGGGATACCGTCCAGATCGGCGGGGTTCACTTCGGTGCGAGCCGCCAGCGGATGCGAGGGCCAGGCCGCCACCTGCATCTCCTCGCGCCTCCACAGAATGGCTTCGATTTCGCGGCTCGATTCCGGGTAGCTCACCAGCCCGAGATCCGCCGTGCCGCCGCGAACCGCCGCGTAGATACGCTCCGGCCGCATGTACTCCACGTCGAGCTGCGCCTGGGGATAGCGTTCGGCAAACTCCTCACGCAGGCGGCTCATCTCGGAGAGGCCGATGGAGTATATAGAGGCCACCCTCACCGTGCCGGCCACGTCGCGCTTCAGGCTTTCCAACTGCAACCGGAACTCGTCTTCGCGGCGCAAGGTATCGTGGCAGAAGGCGGCGTAAAGTTCCCCCGCCGCAGTCAGCTCGATCGGCCGTTTGGTGCGGTCGAACAGAACCACGCCGAAGCGCTTTTCCACCTCTAGCACGTGCTGGCTAGCGGCAGATTGGCTTACGCCACAATGAGCCGCTCCCTTGGACATGCTCTTGGTATTAGCTATCTCCTTGAAAAGCTTAAGGTCAGAAAAACTCACAGGCCTATAATATCATAAGTATGGCTAATTGTAATAAACGGTTAAATTTTTATTGCCTAATAGTATCAGTACTGATACACTGGGGCTTAAGGCAACCGCCGGCTGAGACCGAACCAAGCCGTGATCGGACTACCCTCCTAACGGCGTAATTCCCCATAAAGCCATGACTGACTCTGTTGTCCTCAACGGTCTGCCTCCCGCGCAGGGTCTTTACGATCCCGCCAACGAGCGCGACGCCTGCGGCATTGGTTTTGTGGCCAATATCCGCGGACAGAAATCGCACGACATCATCGTCAAGGGCATCCAGGTCCTGCTCAACCTGACCCACCGTGGCGCTTGCGGCTGCGACCCGGAGACCGGCGACGGCGCCGGCGTGCTGATTCAGATTCCGCACCACTTCTTTGCGCGCGAATGTGCCCGTCTGGGCTTTACCCTTCCGGCGGCGGGCGAATACGGCGTCGGCATGACCTTCCTGCCGGTGGAACCGCACCAGCGCCTGCAATGCGAGGGCATCCTGGAGCGCATCGTGCGCGAGGAAGGACTCACCGTTCTGGGCTGGCGCGATACTCCCATCGATGGCTCGGCGATTGGCCGCGTGGCGCGCGTTTCGCAGCCATATATTCAGCAGATCTTCGTGGGCCGCGCCAAGGGAATGACGGAGGACCAACTGGAGCGCAAGCTCTACGTGGTGCGCAAGCGGGCCGAAGCCGAGATCGGCGACACCGACCTGGCCGAGAAGAGCTTCTTCTACATCCCCTCGCTTTCGGCCCGGACCGTGGTTTACAAAGGGCTGCTGCTGGCGCCGCAGATCGCCAATTTTTATCCCGAGCTGCGCGACCCGGAAGTGGTGAGCGCTCTCTGCCTGGTGCACCAGCGCTTCTCCACCAACACGTTTCCCACCTGGCAACTGGCGCATCCCTACCGTTACATCGCGCACAACGGCGAAATCAACACGCTGCGCGGCAACGTGAACTGGATGCACGCGCGCCAGTCGGTGCTTGCCTCACCGCTTTTCGGTGCGGACATCAAGAAACTTTTCCCCATCATCCAGCCGGCCGGCAGCGATTCCGCGGCGTTCGACAATGCGCTCGAACTGCTGATGCTGTCGGGGCGCGACATAGCCCATTCCATGGCCATGTTGATTCCGGAAGCGTGGTCCAAGAACGAGCACATGAATCCGCAGAAGCGGGCCTTCTATGAATATCACGCCTCGTTGATGGAACCATGGGACGGCCCGGCCGCGATCGCGTTCACGGATGGCCGCTCGATCGGCGCCACGCTCGACCGCAACGGCCTGCGGCCCGCGCGCTACCTGGTGACGCACGATGGCCTCATCATCATGGCTTCGGAAGCCGGCGTGCTGCCGGTGAAACCCGAAGAGGTCAAACAAAAAGGCCGGCTTCAGCCCGGCAAGATGCTGCTGGTGGATACAGCCGAGGGACGCATCGTCGCCGATAAGGAACTCAAGCAGCGGCTCTACAGCCGCAATCCCTACCAGCTCTGGATCAAGGAAAACCAGATTACGCTCGATTCGCTGCCGGAGCCGCCGCGCGAGCACGGCATCGATCATGAAACCCTGCTCCAGCGGCAGCGGGCCTTCGGCTATACCGATGAAGACCTGCGCATGATCCTGGCGCCGATGGCGGAAAAAGGGGAGGAGCCAGTGGGCTCCATGGGGACGGACACGCCGCTGGCCTGCCTCTCCGACAAGCCGCAGCCTTTGTTCCACTATTTCAAGCAGCTCTTCGCGCAAGTCACCAATCCGCCCATCGACCCGATTCGCGAAGAGCTGGTGATGTCGCTCACCAGCTACATCGGCACCGAGCGCAACATCCTGGCGGAGACGCCGCAGCACTGCCATACCCTCAAGCTGCCGCACCCCATCCTAACCAACCACGATCTGGAGAAGCTGCGGCGCGTCTCGCAGGGCGACTTCCTGGCCACCACGCTGCCAATGCTGTTTCCGGTGGAGGACGGCGCCAAGGGCCTGGAGCGCGCGCTCGATCAACTCGCCAAGCGCGCTTCGCTCGCCATCAAATCGGGCTATACGCTGCTGATTCTCTCCGACCGCGGGCTCGACTCGGATTATGCCCCCATTCCCAGCCTGCTGGCGCTGGCGGCCGTGCACAATCACCTGGTGCGCGAGGAAACGCGCACGCAGGTGGCGTTGATCATCGAATCCGGCGAGCCGCGCGAGGTTATGCATTTCGCGCTGCTGATCGGCTATGGCGCCAGCGCCGTGAATCCCTACCTGGCGCTGGAGACATTGCAACCGGCCGGCCAGAATTCCGAGCGGGCAGTAGCGAACTTCATCAAGGCTATCAATAAGGGCCTGCTGAAGACGTTTTCCAAGATGGGCATCTCCACGCTGCAAAGTTACCGCGGCGCGCAGGTGTTCGAAGCCATCGGACTGCGCAAGCTTCTGGTGGATAAATATTTCACCGGCACGGCTTCGCGGATTGAAGGCGTAGGGCTGGAGGTGCTCGCCGAAGAGGCGATTCGCAAGCATCGGCACGCTTTCCAGCCGCTGAGCGAGTCCGACACCGAGCTGGCCGTGGGCGGCAACTACCAGTTCCGCGCACGCGGCGAGTACCACCTGTACAATCCGCAGACCATCGCCAAGCTGCAGCACGCGGTCCGCCGGGAAAGCTTTTCCACGTTTCAGGAGTACACGGAGCTGATCGACCAGCAGAACCGCCAGCTTGCCACGCTGCGCGGCTTGCTGGAGATCAAGGAATCCGCCGAACCCATTCCGCTGGGGGAGGTGGAGGCGGCCGCTTCCATCGTGAAGCGCTTTGCCACCGGCGCCATGTCATTCGGCTCCATTTCCAGGGAGGCGCACGAGACGCTGGCGCGCGCCATGAACCGCATCGGCGGCAAGTCCAACACGGGCGAGGGCGGGGAAGACGAGGAACGCTACCGAGACGATCGCCGCTCCGCCATCAAGCAGGTGGCCAGCGGCCGTTTCGGCGTCACCGCCAGCTACCTGGTGAATGCCGACGAGCTGCAGATCAAGATGGCGCAGGGCGCCAAGCCAGGTGAAGGGGGCCAGCTTCCCGGCCACAAGGTAGACGAAACCATCGCGCGTGTGCGCCACTCCATCCCAGGCGTGGGATTGATTTCGCCGCCGCCGCATCACGACATTTATTCCATCGAAGACCTGGCGCAGTTGATTTACGACCTGAAGAACGTCAACCCGCGCGCCCGCATTTCCGTGAAGCTGGTGGCCGAAACGGGCGTGGGCACGGTGGCGGCGGGAGTGGCCAAAGCGCATGCCGACGTGGTGCTGATCTCCGGCGACAGTGGCGGCACGGGAGCTTCGCCCCTCAGTTCCATCAAGCACGCCGGCGTCCCCTGGGAGCTGGGCCTGGCGGAAACGCACCAGGTGCTGGTGCTTAACGATTTGCGCGGCCGCATTCGCGTCCAGACCGATGGCAAGATGCAAACCGGCCGCGACGTGGTGATTGCCGCTCTGCTGGGCGCCGAGGAATTCGGCTTCGCCACTGCGCCGCTGGTGGCCATGGGCTGCATCATGATGCGCAAATGCCACCTCAACACCTGCCCGGTGGGCATCGCTACGCAGGACCCGGCGCTGCGTGCCAAGTTTGCCGGCAAGCCGGAAAACGTCATCAACTTTTTCTTCTTCATTGCCGAACAGGTGCGGCAATACATGGCACGGCTGGGCTGCCGCACGTTCGACGAAATGGTGGGACGGGTGGATTTGCTGGATGCGCGCCAGGCCATCGACCACTGGAAGGCCAAGGGCCTGGATTTTTCGGCCATTCTCTACAATCCGCAGATGCCGCGCCGCATCGCGCGCCGCTGTGTACAGGCGCAGGACCACGGGCTCGACCAGGCGCTCGACTATAAGCTGATCGACCACGCGGCCGACGCGCTGGAGAACGGCACGCGGATTGAAATCAAGCTGCCCATCCGCAATATTCACCGCACGGTGGGGGCCATGCTTTCCGGGGAAATCGCGCGCCGCCACGGCTCGCGCGGTCTGCCCGAAGATACCATTCGCTTTCAGTTCAGCGGATCGGCCGGCCAGAGTTTCGGCGCGTTTCTGGCGCGCGGCGTCACCCTCGAGCTGGAAGGCGACGCCAACGATTACGTGGGCAAAGGCCTTTCCGGCGGCCGGCTGGTGATCTATCCGCCCAGGGGTTCCACCTTTTTACCGGAAGAAAACATTCTGATCGGCAACGTGGCGCTCTATGGCGCTACCAGCGGTGAGGCATTTTTCAATGGCATGGCGGGCGAGCGCTTCGCCGTGCGCAATTCAGGCGCCACCGCCGTGGTGGAAGGCTTGGGCGACCACGGCTGCGAATACATGACCAACGGGCTGGTAGTGGTGCTGGGCAAGGTCGGCCGCAATTTTGCCGCCGGCATGAGCGGGGGCCTGGCCTATGTACTCGACGAACAGGGCGACTTTGCCGCGAGGCGCTGCAACCAGGCGGGCGTGGACCTGGAACCGGTTCCCGGGGAAGACGTCGCCAGCCTCCGCGACCTGATCGAGCGGCATGCCGATTCGACCGGCAGCCCGCGCGGCAAATGGGTGCTGGAAAACTGGGAGCAGATGCTGCCGAAGTTCATCAAAGTGTTCCCGCACGAATACAAGCGCGTGCTGGGGGTCGAACGCTCCCTGACGGTCGCGGCTCCGCGCGGAGCGTACGACCTCACCGGAGCCGCGACCGTGAGGGAGCGGTTGGGAGCCTAACCCATGGGTAAAGTCACCGGTTTCATGGAATACACCCGCCAGGTGGCCGAGCGCCGCCCTCCCGCCGAGCGCATCAAAGACTGGTTCGAGATATACAATCCGTTCCCCGAAGAGAATCTGCGCGAGCAGGGGGCGCGCTGCATGGATTGCGGCGTGCCCTTCTGCCATACCGGCTGCCCGCTCACCAACCTGATTCCCGATTGGAACGATTTTGTCTACCGTGGCCGCTGGCGCGAAGCCGCCCGCCAGTTGCACGCCACCAACAATTTTCCGGAATTTACCGGTCGCATCTGTCCGGCGCCCTGCGAAGCGTCCTGCGTGCTCGGCATCAACGAGCCGCCGGTCACCATCAAGCAGATTGAAAAGGCTATCATCGACCGGGCGTTCGCGGAAGGCTACATTCGTCCCGAGCCCGCGCCGGTGCGCACGGGCAAGCGCGTGGCCGTGGTAGGTTCAGGGCCGGCGGGCCTGGCCGCGGCGCAGCAACTGGCGCGCGCCGGCCACGACGTCACCGTGTTCGAGAAGAACGATCGCATCGGCGGCCTGCTGCGTTATGGCATTCCGCATTTCAAAATGGAGAAGCACCTCATCGACCGGCGGCTGGAGCAGATGCGCGCCGAAGGGGTGAAGTTCCAGATCGACGCGCATGTGGGTGGGAACATCCCAGTGGAGCGCCTGTTGACCGATTTCCGCGCCATTCTGCTGGCGGGCGGGGCGGAGCAGCCGCGCGATCTGAACGTGCCCGGCCGCGAGCTGAAGGGCATTCACTTCGCCATGGAGTTTCTGCCGCAGCAAAATCGCCGCAACGAGGGTGATACCGAACCCGCGGCGGAGGCCATTCTGGCCGCGGGCAAACGCGTGGTCATCATCGGCGGCGGCGACACCGGCGCGGACTGCCTGGGCACCTGCCACCGGCAGGGCGCCGCCTCTGTGAACCAGTTCGAGCTGTTGCCCAAGCCGCCGGACGAGCGCTCCCCCGCCACGCCGTGGCCGCTTTGGCCGATGCAACTGCGCAACGAAAGCTCGCATGAGGAAGGCGGCATCCGCGACTGGAGCGTCTCCACCACCCATTTCACCGGCGACGACGAGGGGTGCGTGCGGCAACTCCATGGCGTTCGGGTGGGCGCGCCGCCCGGATTCGAGTCCATTACTGGCACCGAATTCACCCTGGGTGCGGACCTGGTGTTACTTGCCATGGGCTTTCTCGGCCCTGTGAGGAACGGGCTCCTGGAGCAGTTGGGCGTGTCGCTCGACGCCCGCGGGAACGTGGCTACCGACGAGCGCCACATGTCGTCGGTGCCGGGCGTGTTCGCCGCCGGCGATATGCGCCGCGGCCAATCGCTGGTGGTCTGGGCGATTGCCGAAGGGCGCAAAGCGGCGGCGGGAATCGACGCCTACCTGGCGGAGCGGTAGAGCTATATCCCGCGATACCGGCACTGAAATATTCCGAATCGGAGTTGCTTTTCTCCGCCATTTCAGGCAAGCTGAAAGGTTTTCCTCAACTCTTCATGCTGATGCGAGTGCTGTATCACGATCATTGCTTCGATGGAGCGGCGTCAGCGGCTTATTTCAGCCGCTTCATCGCAGGAGCTGTCCACCCCGGGGCGGAGTTCCGGTATACGGGCATGGCTCACCGCGCGGCGCAGGCGTTCGATCCAGCGCTGTTCGATGGCGACGAAAACGCCATCGTCGACTTCAAGTATTGCAACAATCCGCGGCTCACCTGGTGGTTCGATCATCACCAGAGCGCCTTCCTCACTCCCGAGGATGCCGCCGATTTCCGCCGCGACACTAGCGGCCGCAAGCTCTACGATCCCAGCTACAAATCGTGCGCTTCCTTCATCGCCGCCGTGGCCTGCGAGCGGTGGGGCTTCCGCGCGCCCGACCTCGACGACCTGGTTCACTGGTCGATCATTATCGACGGCGCGCAGTACCCGGATGCACGCACGGCAGTGGAGCTGGGTGCGCCGGCGATGAAGTTGACGCTGGTGATCGAGGCGGCCAAAGGCTCGGATATCGTGCACAAGGTGATCGGCTGGATGCAGCGGCGCAAGTTGGACGACATCGTGGCGGAGCCGGAAATCCAGGCGCTTTACGCTCCGCTCTACCGGCGCCACGTCGAGTCCATCGACATCATCCGCGATCGCGCGCGGCAGGACGATGGAGTGGTGTTTTTCGATCTGGCCGGACACGACATGGAAGGCTACAACAAGTTCATCCCGTATTATCTGTTTCCGCGTTCGATATACACCGTTTCGGTGAGCCCTTCGAGCTTCCGTACGAAGATTTCGGTTGGATCGAACCCGTGGTCGCCCGAGGAGCCGCGGCATAACCTGGCGAAGATCTGCGAGCGGTACGGCGGCGGGGGTCATGCGCGCGTGGGCGCCATCAGTCTGGAACCGGGCCAACTGGAAAAGGCGCGCACTGTGGCGGCGGAAATCGTGGAAGAACTGAAGCGGTAGGGGAGAGCGGCGGCGCCGCGGCGCGGAGACCGATGGCTGCCGCACCGCGGTAAGTGGAACCGGTTTTCGGGACGCGATCCGTTACAGCGACCGCAGGAAATTCAGGATGTCCTGCTTCTGCGACTCGCTGAGGGACTGGAAAAACAGAATCACCTTGTTGGCTTCCGAGCCCAAGCTCTGATGATCCAGGATGGCCTGCAGCAGATCGGAGGTCCGTCCGTCATGCAGGAAGAAAAGGCGCTGTCCTACGCCCCAAAGCGGCGCGGTCCGAAACTCGCTGCCGGTTGCGAGGCCCTGCGAAACGCCATCGGCGAGGCCGTTTCCCATGTTGTGGAGCAGCAGGTCGGAGAAGAGATTAGCGGGCCGCTGGTTCAGCGCGGGAATGTCGCTATGATCCGTCTGCAGGCTGGGAGTGTGGCACATGGCGCAGCCGATACTGACGAACATGCCGTTTCCGCGCTGGGTGGAGGCGGTGGTGGGAGCCGGGGCGGGAGGTGCGAGCAGCCGCCCGAAAGTTGCGAAATGCTGCATACCACTGGTGGCGCCGCCATCGGCGATATCCGACCCGTAGACCACGTGGTCCTCCGGCTGCGTGTTGAAGTTGCAATCCGGTGTCATGTTGCGCTCTGTCTGGAACAGGTCGTTGGTGACGCCCATTTCGACGTTGTAAGCCTCCCCGGAAAACATCGTC
>Ga0335081_10012210_pt1 | contig 13915 bp, 14 predicted proteins | sample Lox_Sample_35_FD_206713 | JGI IMG/M metagenome (GOLD analysis project Ga0335081, IMG submission 206713) | Soil microbial communities from Loxahatchee National Wildlife Refuge, Florida, United States - Lox_Sample_3.5 | ecosystem: Environmental > Terrestrial > Soil > Wetlands | place: USA... | reverse complement strand
GTATCGTCTGGCCGGCGTCTACACCGGCCGCATTCTCAAGGGCGAGAAGCCGGCGGACTTGCCGGTCCAGGAATCTACCAGGGTCGAACTGATCCTCAATCTCAAAGCAGCCAAGACACTCGGCATCACCATTCCGGTCACGTTGCTCGGCCGCGCCGACGAGGTGATTGAATGAAGCGACGCGAGTTTATCAAGGTGCTCGGCGGCGCGGTCATCGCTTGCCCACTTACTGCGCGCGCACAGCAGGCAACGACGCCAGTAATTGGATTTTTGCATTCCGCATCCCTTGAGCCGAACGTCAAGCTTGTGGCTGCATTCCGCAAAGGCTTGTTCGATGCAGGCTTTATCGAGGGCCAGAACGTGGCGATCGAATTTCGCTGGGCAGACGGGCAGCTCGAGCGGTTGCCAGAATTGGCCGCCGAACTTGTCCGCCGGAAAGTGGCAGTGATTGCTACGCCCGGCAGCACGCCCGCGGCTCTCGCGGCCAAAGCCGCGACCACAACGATTCCGATCGTGTTTGCGACCGGAGGCGACCCCGTCGCACTTAGTCTGGTCGCCAGCCTCAACCGTCCGGGCGGCAACGTTACCGGTATCAGTTTTGAATCGACGGAGATCGCGGCCAAGTCGCTCGGACTGTTACACAGGGTCTTGCCGCGAGCCGTCCGCATAGCCGTGATGGTCAACCCCGACATTCCGTTCACCGAAACGGTTGTCAAAAACCTGCAGGTGGGTGCGACGTCCCTTGGGCTAACTTTAGAAGTACTGCACGCGAGCACAGACGGTGAGATCGAGGCCGCGTTTGCCAAGATCGCACAACGACCCGGTACGCCTGTGCTATTGGGTCCCGATCCGTTCTACACGAGCCGCAGGGTGGAAATCGTCTCCTTGGCGGCGCGTTATAGCCTGCCCGCGATGTACGTGCTCCGCGAATTTGCCGAAGCCGGGGGGCTGATCAGCTACGGACCAGATCTGACCAACGCCTATCGCGAAGCCGGTACCTTTAGCGGCCGCATCCTCAAAGGCGAGAAGCCCACCGAGATGCCGGTTGTGCTACCGACGAAATTCGAGTTGGTCATCAACCGCAAAACCGCGAAGATGCTTGGCCTTGCAATTCCTGATCAATTGCTCGCGCTTGCCGATGAAGTGATCGAATAAACATGGCGTCATTGTCAGTTCCAAAGCCAGATTTTGCCGCCGTCCTCGGTTATTCGGCAGCTGGTCTGGCACCCGCATGCACGCGTTCCTCTCCCGCCTTATGGTCGAGCGATAACGAACCGGAACTTATTGGCGAGGTGGCAAGTTCCGCGGGCGGACTTGAACGGCGCGAGTGCCGCGAGCAGCGCCGCGTGTAGTTTGTCGCGGCCGGCTACGCGAATGGCGCGGGTTCCAGGTCCGGAGGCGGCCATGGCGCGGTAGCCGGTCTCGTCGTCTGCGAACTCGAAGGGCACGTCGACATCTACGGCTCGGCCCGGCTTGAGACCGGCCTTTGCCAGCGTGTCCTCCACAATGCCGGGTTCGGACAAAGCGAACGGTCCAGGTGTGCCGGGTGGCGGCGGCGGCAAGAGACTGCTCATGGCCTTCAATAGGACGGCCGCCTGGCAGTCCTTGGGTAGGCCCCACACGGCGATGGCGACCGCTCCAGTCGGCTTGGTCACGCGCTTGGCCTGCCTTAGGGCGTTGACTGGATCAGCGGCGAACTGGAACGAGTTAAAGCCACTCACCAGATCGAAGCTCGCATCGGCAAACGGCAGTTCCTCCATCTCACCGACGCGGAAATCGCCCGAGGGCGTTCGTTCGCGCGCAATCGCAATCTGGCCTTCGGATGCATCGATACCGGCGACACTTGCTCCGCACATGGCGGCGAGCGAGCAGAACACGCCGGTACCGCAGCCGACGTCGAGTACGGTGGTGCCCTCCCGAACACCGACGCTGTCAAGCACACTCTGATAGAGCGGAGAAAATTGCGGTTCCTGCAATTCGGCCCAATCGCGCGGGCTGCCGCTCCAGAGAGCGCGTTGGATTGCTGCCGTTCCCATTTCCGATGTCCTTGGTCCCAACCGCGGCAGACTCCGCCACGATGAGACACCCCACGTTGTTGTGTCTATTGCAATTATATGTCACTTGTTGTTGTTATAATTGCAAAAATCAGCATCATGAATTTGCGTCAACTGCGTACCTTTGTCCTCATCGCCGAGACGGGCGGTCTCACCCGTGCGAGCAACCGCTTGCACTTGAGCGTCCCCGCGGCGTCACGGCAGATCCTTGCGCTTGAGCGCGAATTTGGCGTCAGGCTCTTCGACCGGATCGGCCGCCGATTGCAGCTGTCATCGGACGGTGAAGACCTGCTCGCCTACAGTCGTCGGGTATTGAGTGAAGCAGAGTCGCTTGGCGAGCGCGCGCGCAAGTTAAAAGCCGGAGAGAACGGATTGCTTCGAATTGGGTCACCTACACACGATATCGAAGCGCTATTCGCTCCGTTCGCGCAACAATTTAAGCGGCGCTATCCTGGCGTTGATGTGCATCTGGTGGAGGACTCGCCGGGCAACATACCAGACCGCCTCGAACGCGGCGACGTTCACTTGGCAGGGATAGAGGCCGGCGATGAGCGCTTCCACACCCGGGCATTATTTCCAATTCATGCCGTCGCGGTTTTTCCGCAAGGTCACCGACTGGCTCGCCGCGCAACGCTGGATATCACCGAATTGGCGCACGAACCGTTGGTGCTACCACGCCGGGAGTTCCGCACTCGCGGTTGGGTCGATGCCGCATGCAACAGTGAGCGTATTCGCCCCGACGTGCTGCTGGAGAGCGCCGCCCCGCACACGCTCATCGCTGCCGCCGCTGCTGGATATGGCGTAGCAGTCGTGCCATCCAACGTCCTTATACTTCATCAGGGAGTGCGCGCGATTCCACTCGTTGTACGGGGCGCATCGCTCGGTACATGGGCAGCAATAGGATGGCACCCCCAGCGTTTTCTACCGCCCTATGCCGAAACGTTCGTCGAGCAGTGCGTCGCGTATGCAGTACGCGCCAATCCGGGTCGTAACATTGTCAAGCGAGCACCTCCCTTGCGCCGGCCGAAAGATAGCGTAGGCACCAAATAGGTGGGGATTTTCTGCACCGCGCTTCGGTCGGTAATAGCACCAAGCGCAATCTTGCGCGCACCTCAGATAGTCCGAAGTCGAGCGTATAGCTGACATCGGCGGGGATTCATTCCTAGCGTCGAGGCGCGGCCGGTCGCTGTTCGCGACGCAATCGGCGGGTGAGCAGACATGGTTTGTGCAGGCGGAATCAGTCGTTCGTGACCCGTTTCGACATTTTTGCCGGTTTATGTTGCTGTGGTGCACAACAGAGCATGAGGTTAGCTTAAATAGCGCGGTGGTGCCGTTACTGGAAGACCGCATCCGCTTTGGCAAGCCAACCGCCGGGGCGATTCTCAACGAAGACCGATTGGCCGATACGCCCCTGGAGCTTCGGCGCCAGCAACTTGGCGCTGGTGTCGGGCACGCCGCCGGGCGCGTAGGACACGATCAGCCTGATCGGCCGGTTCGGATAATCGGCGTCGGCAACTGCCGGCCGCGGCAGGCACACGGCAGCGCCGAGCAGCACAAGCGCGATGAGGCGTGCAATACGGTTCATTGGATTAGCATCGGCAGGTTCAGCAGGCGCAGTTCACCGACCGCGCCGCCGTAGACGGGCACGAACTCGGGATCGGCAAGCCGCGCTTTGGGAAAGCGGGCGAGCAGGCGCTCAATCGCTATCGTGATCGTGGTGCGGCCGAGAATGTTGCCGACGCAAAAATGCGGCCCCACGGCGAATGACATGATCCGCTTCGGCTTGCGATGGATATTGAAGCGCCCCGGATCGGGATACGCCAGCGGATCGTAGTTGGCGGCGAGCGGCGACGGGCGCACAATCATTCCCTCGTAAATCGGCGTACCGCCGACTTCGGTGTCGCGCGTGGCGATCCGCGCGAATGTGAAGTAGCCATTGCTCGCGATGCGCAGGCATTCCTCGACGGCATCCGGTATCAGCGTCGGATCGCGAATGAGCTGCGCTAGCTGGTCGGTGTGGCTGTAAAGCGTGTAGAGCGCGCCGCCGGCCGAGCGACTGGTCGCCGCGATCGCGGCGAACAGGCCATAGATCATGCCGAACAATTCCTCATCGCTCAGCTTGTCGCCGCGGTCCCGTGCCTGGACGAGATCGTTGAGGAAATCGGCGCGACGGCCGGCTCGCCGCTCGGCGATGGTGAATTCCACCAGCTCGGCGGCGCGCTTAGCGACGCTTTCGTATTCGGCCGGATATGGCTCGCCCGGCTTTCTCGCCGTGGCGAGCGGCAGCACCTCTTGATAATCGATCAGCACCCGCTGCTGCTCTTTGTTCAACCCCATCATGGTCGAGACCAGCGCCCCGATCACGAGCTTGGCGCCGTATTGCGTCATGCCATCGAATTCCGGCCCGGTGCGCTCGATGTCGTCAAGCATGCCTTCGACGATGTCGGTGATGCTCGATTCGATCTGCTCCATGCGGTGCGCCGAGAACGCCGGGATCAGGAGTCGGCGCAGCCGCGCGTGCTGCGCGCCGTCCGTCTGGGTCAGGAAGGTCAGGCCCATGAACTTCTCGTATTGCTCGTAACCCGGCCCCTTCGGCAGCTCCGAGGCAAATCGCTCGGCGTCCGAGAACACCTCATGCACGTCGGCATAGCGGCCGACGATCACCTGGGGCGGTCCTTTGCCAAGTACATAGAAAGGCGGTCGAGTGGCCCAGTCGGCGACGAGGCGATGCGCCTGCTGTCTGAATTCGGCGCTGACAAAGTCGAGCGCGACGATTTTGCTGCGGTCGAGATCGCCGGCAAAATCAAGTCGTCCCATGGCGTCACCTATTATCGGACCGACATCGTAGGCCGTGCGGCGATGCGGCGAAAGGGCAAAGCCGTTATTAGGGCGGATTTGTGAGTACACGCCCTAGACGCCGAGGAACCGCGACTTGGTCTCGGTATCATTGGCAAGCTCGACGGGAGCGCAGTGATGCACGATTTGTCCCTTGCTGAGAATGTAGATGCGATCGGCATGGTGCAGCACGAAGGCGAGCTGCTGCTCGACCAGAAGGATCGAGGCGCCCGTTGTCTTCAACGTCGCAACCAGCCGGCCAAGCTCGCGCACCATCAGCGGCGCCAGCCCCTCGGTCGGCTCATCCATCAACAGGAGCTCGGGATTGCCGACCAGGGCGCGACCGGCGGCGAGCATCTGCTGCTCACCGCCGCTCAGCTTGTTCGCGGTCTGATTAAGCCGCTCGGCGAGGTTCGGAAACAGCTTGATCATTCGCTCGAGCGTCCAGCGCGCCGCGCCGCGGCGGCGGGCCGTGACCTGTAGATGCTCGCGCACCGAGAGCGACGGAAAGATGCGCCGGCCTTGCGGCATCAGCCCGATACCGAGCTGCGCGATGCAATGCGCCGGCATGGTGGTGATCTCGGTATCCTTGAACACGATGCGCCCGCGGCGTGCCGGTGTCAGGCCGATGATCGAGCGCACGAGCGTCGTCTTGCCGACGCCATTGCGTCCAATGACCGCGACCACCTCGCCCGGCTCGATCGTGAGCGAAATGCCCTGCAGGATATGGCTGGCGCCGTAATAGGTATGGATGTCGTCGACCTTGAGCACGGTTTCATTCCGTTCCGAGATAAATATCGGCTACCTGCTTGCTGTCGCGGATCTTGGCCTCATTGCCTTCGGCGATGATCCGGCCCTGGTGCATGACCGCGATGCGGTCGGCAAGCTCGAAAGCAACGTCCATATCATGCTCGATCATCACGATCGTCATGTCGCGCCGCAGCGCATGTACCAGTGCGACCACGCGGCGGGTCTCCGCCGGCGAGAGGCCGGCGGTCGGCTCGTCGAGCAGCAGAAGCCGCGGCTTGCCCGCCAGCGCCAGCGCGATCTCGAGCTGGCGCTGCTCGCCATAAGACAGAGTCCTGACAAGGCGCGGCGCCGTCCCGGCAAGGCCGCACTGATCCAGGAGTTCTTCGGCCTTGTCGCATTGGCTCCGACTGGTCGAGAGAGGCCAAAATAGCTGCATGCCTTGCCCGCTGGCGCCGTGTTGCGCGAGCAAGATGCTGTCGAGCACGGTCAGTCGCGGGAACAGATTGGTGATCTGGAAGGTGCGGGCGAGGCCTAGCCGCGCCCGGCGATCGGGCCGCAGCCTCGTGATATCGCAGCCGAATAGGTTGATGCAGCCGGCCGACGGCATGATCGCGCCCGCAATGGTGTGAAAAAGGGTCGTCTTGCCGGCGCCGTTGGGGCCAAGCAGGATGCGGCGCTCGCCCTCTCCGACCTCGAGAGAGACGTCGGTAAGCGCACTGACGCCGCCGAAATTCTTGGAAACATTTTCGATGGCAAGCGCGGTCATGGCTTGGTGCGGTGTTGCCGAAATTCGATGAAGATCCCGATCAAGCCGCGCGGTGCAAACAGCGTGACCGCCACGTAGATAATGCCGAGGATCAGAACCCAGTGTTCCGTCATCGAGCTGATGAAATCCTCCAGAAACACGATCAGGCCGGCGCCAATCGCCGGCCCGATCAACGTGCCGGCGCCGCCCAATATCACCATGATCAGCGCTTCGGCCGACTGAACCACATAAAGATATTCCGGCCCGACGAATCGATTGAAGTAGGCGTAGAGTGCTCCTGCGATTCCAGCAAAGGCGGCAGCCAATACGAAGGCCACATATTGGTAGCGCCACACGTCGTAGCCGAGCGCCCGCATTCGCGACTCGCTGTCGCGAATGCCGCGCAGCGCGCGACCAAACGGCGATCTGACGACAGCGACGAGCAACAACGCCGCAGCGCTGACCACCACCAGCACGAAGTAATAGAACGAGGTCGTATTGTCGAGCGACCAGCCGAAGTCAGGGCGGACGACTCCGGGCAGGCCATCGTCGCCTTCGGTGAGGGAACGCCAGCCGAACGCGATACTCCAGACCACCTGGGCGAGCGCAAAGGTGATCATCAAAAAATAGCTGCCCCGGGCACGCAGCGCGAGTGGCGCAAATAGCGCTCCGGTGACGGTAGCCGCGCAAAGCGCTGCTGGAAACGCTGCGGCGCTGCTCACCCCCGCACGCACGACCAGAAGCGCGATGGTATAGGCGGCCACGCCGAAATAGGCGGCGTGGCCGAGCGATGCGAGGCCGGTATAGCCGAGTAGAAGGTCAAGGCTCATCGCGAACAACGCAAAGATCAGCATTTTGGTCGTCAGCGCGAGGTAATACGCCCGCAGAAATTCCGGCAGCGCAATGGACAGCGCCACAACCGCGAACAGGCACGCCGCGGGCCAGATGCGCAGCTTCATTGGCGGCCGAACAGGCCGGTGGGCCGCACTACGAGAATGACGGCCATCGGCACAAACACGGTGAACAGCGCGAACTCGGGGAAGAACGCCTTACCGAAATCGTCGAGAATGCCAACGAGCAGGGCCCCCGCGAGCGCCCCTCTCAAGCTGCCGAGTCCGCCGACGACGACGACGACGAAAGCAAAGATCAGCACCTCGAAATCGGCGCCCGGATAGAGACTAAGCACCGGACCGGCGAGGACGCCGGCCAAGGCGGCAAGCGCGGCGCCGACAGAGAAGATCAGCGTGAAAAGCAGCGAAACGTTGATGCCGAGAGCGCGCGCAATCTCGGCATCGTCGACGCCGGCGCGCAGCATGGTGCCCAGCCGCGTGCGCTCTTGAAACCACCAGAGCGCGACAGCGATGACGATGCCGACCGCGATCAGAAACAGCCGATAGACCGGATAGGAATAATAGCCCATCGGCACCGAGTGTTGGAAAACGGCCGGCATGTTGAGCATCAAGGGATTGCCGCCCCAGATCCACAGCGACAAGTCGGCGAAAATGAACAAAAAGCCGAAGGTCAACAGGGTCTGCGGCAGCTCGTCGAGATAAAAGCGGCGCAGGCAAAACCGTTCGATCGCAGCGCCGACGAGTGCAATAACGCCGACGGCGGCGACGAGCGCGAGAACGAAGCTGCCGGTGAGCTGCATCACCGTGACACCGATGTAGCCGCCGACCAGATAGAACGAGCCGTGGGTCAAATTGAGAATTCTCATCAACCCATAGATGAGCGAAAGTCCGGCCGCGAGTAGAAACAGCAGCATTCCAAACGCGATGCCGTTGAGCGTGTGAATGATCCAAGTCATCGAGCGACCGATCCTGCGCGCATCGCCGCCCGCAGACCGCGGGTGTCGAGCGGCAACGCCTGTCCTATTTCTTAGCCAAGAGCCTAGTGCAATCGGTCAGCGAATTTTTGGAATCCTTGTAGCTGTATTTGAAGGAGTCGAATTCGGCTTCGGTATAGGGCCAAAACTGGTCGACGTTCTTATAGGACGCAATCGGCACGTTCGCCGTCTGGCCATTCACTTTCTGGACCTCGCGGATATACATGGTCTGGATGACCTGACCGTACTTATCGAGCGAGATTTCGCCCTTCGGCGAGTCGAATTTGATTGCCTTGAGAGCGGCGATGAATTTCATCGTATCCGAAGGATCTCCGTTCACGGCTTTTATCGCATCGACGATGGCATGGGCGCCGACGTAGCCGTTGGGTCCCTCATTGGCCGGCAGCGAATGCATCCGCTTTTGGAATTCGGCCACGAAGCGCTCGTTCTCGGGCGTCTTGAGCATCGGCGTGTAGAACAAGCTCGAATAGATGCCAAGCGTCGCATCGCCGAGCTGCGGCAGGTTCGACTCGAAGACAAGGCCGCCGTAAATATCCATAATCGGCAGTTTGTCCTTAAGTCCAAATTGGGAATATTGCTGCGCGAGCCGCAGTCCGTCGGCGCCCGGCTCGAACGTCACCACGGCATCGGCGGTGCGGACGAGATTAGTGAGATAGGGACCGAAATCAGCAGTTCCGATCGGCGGCCACTCGGCCTGGATGACCTTGCCGCCGAGACTGCAGAACGCCTGGGCAAAGGCGAAGTTCACGTCGACACCGCCGGCGTAATCGGAGCCGATCGTCGCAACCTTGCGCCAGCCTTTCTTATAAGCCCAGTCGGCCGCCGCGGATGCCACCGAGCGGCCGTTTTGCGACGTGCGCACTAGATAGGGATTTGCGAGCGGTCCCGGCATCGTCAGCTCGTCGGCGCCGGCGTCGCCCGACAGCACCAGTGGGACCTTGTTGTCGCGCGAGAAGGCGTTGACGGCGATGGCCTCGCCGGACGTGACGACACCGGTGAGCACCGCTACGCCATCGCCTTGCACCAGCTTTCGCGCCTTGGTCACGGCAGTGTCGGGCTTGCCTTGCGTGTCTTCGACGATCAGAGTGATTGCGTGGCCGTCGGCCTTGTTGCCGACCTCGTCGAAATACATCTTCAAGCCGGTGAGGGTTTGCTGGCCGTTCTCGGCGAAATTACCCGACAGCGGGAGTAAGACGCCGATCTTGATCGGATCGCTCGCCCCGCTCGGCAGCGCCGGTGCGGCCACCATCAGCGTCGCCATGCCCACCATCGCGATGGCGCTTAGTACGTGCCGACACGCGGAACCTTCGCGCGCGCGCGCGATCGTCGCGTTTAGCGGTGTCCTGTCTGTGGTGGCCATGGTGCTTCCCCCTAGATTTGCGATATTGCTGTTATTGTCTTATCGCCAAATCGAGCCGTAACGATTGCTCACTTGGCTCGGCCGCAACTGCTGCCCTGACTGCAGGGTAGGCCAGTGTGGCGCGCTCGCGGCTCCGACGCTAGCCTACACCAGATAGCCTGACTGCGTTGAGAGGAGCGATGTCGCAGTGCGCCGCACCTCGCACAACTTGCGATTTCGGCGTTAGCTGTTCGCAAGCTATAACGCCATCTTTGGCACTTCGCCGACATTGGCGATGGCTGCGCGCAGGCGTCGCAGTCGCCCCAGTCTCCAGGTCTGTCTACCAGTACTGATCTCGTGCGCTATGACTTGGAAGACCGATGACGTGGAAATTTTTCGCGCTTGGTTCAAGCCGAAGGGCGGGCGATTGAAGCTCGCTGAATAAACTGCGATCCGAGCGCCTTCGCCTAGACCGCCTACGCTGAACGGAGGTCCTCCATGCGGTTTGCGATCTGGTCTCCCACCGCGCCGGTACCCTCGCCTAACCTGATGATTGCCGCGGCGGCGAGAAGCACCAGTCGCATCCGGCTCGGCGCCATGGTCAATATCCTGCCGTATCGCAATCCACTTCTGGTCGCAGAGGAGGCGGCGATGCTCGATATGGGGATCGGCCGCGGCCTGCGGCCGGTCGAGTTCGACGCCTTCTGCGTGCCGCAGGCGGATTCGCGCGAAATGTTTCTCGAATCCATGCAGATCATCTGTCGCGTGTGGGCCGACGAGAATTTCAAGTTCTCCGGCAAGTATACGAGATCAGTAAAAGCGCGCCACTTTCGCCTCCGCTGGTGCAGAAGCCGCATCCGCCATTTCTGATCAGCGCGCAGAGCGAGGAATCAATACGCTTTGCCGCCGAAAATGACATGCCGTTTGCTCAGATCGACGCATTGATCGAGGATTGCGAACGCGATCAGCGGTTCTATCGCGATATCCAGATCGCCAGCGGCCACAAGCCGGCAAGCCGGCTGTTCATCACGCGGGAAATCTATGTGGCGGATACCGACGCGGGCGCGGCAGGAGGCGCTTCCCTACTTGCTGCAATATTGGGACTTATGGGGGCGCTATACCCAGTTCGCGCGCGAGGGCCGGATGCCCGACAATTGCGAGATCTGGTCAAAACGCGCGCCGATGCTCTATGCAATGGAGTTCGACGAGCTGATCGAGCGCGGCCTGGATTTTGGCGGCGCTGTCCGCTGCGACAGTGTGAGGTTTGGATATGACAGGCCCCGTCGCGAGAGGGCGCCCCGCCGTCCGCATTTAACCGCATGGCGTGGCCGGTGCCAATAGGTAGAGGCGGGACCGCTTGTCCTCACAGTCCCGCCTCTTGTCCTCTGCCGGGTACGCTTGGACAGGAAGCCCGCCAGCAATCCAATCGTGCCCGAAAGGACTTTCAGAACCGTTAGCGGAGGACGGCTTAACTTTTCAGGCAATTGCTCGCAGCTCACCGTCACTGGCTGCAAATTCCTTCCCAGTGAGTGTGAATCTGATTTGGTATTGCGGCTGGCCGTCCGCCTCGGGCAATCGTTGCGTGACCCGATAGGGCCGATTTAGAGGCGCATCGATCCGGCGGCTGGGCCTCGGATGAAATAGACCGACTCGCCGATCTTGAACCTGTGTTCTGCCATTGCGTGCCCGTTGACGACGAATCTCGACGCGGCCCAAGATGATTGCGTATGTAATGGCACTGAACGTCACTTCACGCGCAGCTCTAATTTGGTCCAAGTCGAACGCACAGCTGACATCGCTGGGCATTCGTTCCTACCGCCGAGTTGCTGTCGGTCGCTAATCTCGTCGCGATCGGGGGAGGAGCGGACATGGCCCGGTCAGATGGAATCGGTCGAAGGTGACCCAACTGCGACATCGGCATCCGAAATATGTTGTGATGCACAAGGGCCGTTACGCTACAATACGTTGCCGGCGAACTCGGGCTGAGGCCAACCGATGAGGAGACGGGACTTCGTCACGCTTATCGCCGGCGGTACTGCGGCGACTTGGCCGCTGAGAGCGCGCGCACAGCAGGGCGAGCGTGTGCGCCGCATTGGCGTACTGAATCCCGCCTCAGCGAATGATCCGGTATGGCAGGCCCGTATCGGGGCCTTCCAGCAGGAGCTGGCGCTATTGGGCTGGAGCATTGGCCGCAACGTACGCATTGACATCCGCTGGGCCACGACCGATGCCACCGAGATTCGCAAACAAGCCACGGAATTGGTCGCGCTCGCGCCGGAAGTCATCCTAGCCGCTGGCGACTCGACTGTCCCACCGTTACTGCAGCTGACTCACAGCGTTCCGATCGTTTTCCCGGTCGTTGTTGACCCAGTCGGCGCGGGTTATGTCGACAGCCTCGCCCGGCCGGGTGGCAATGTGACGGGCTTTATGACTTTTGAATACGGCCAGAGCGGAAAATGGGTCGAACTGCTTAAAGAGATTGCACCGACAGTCACGCGAGTCGCTGTCCTTCGGGATCTCAACAACACCGCCACGGTTGCCCAGTTGGGCGCAATCCAGGCCGTGGGGCCCTCGCTCGGACTAGAGGTGATCCCGATCAACATGCGCGAAGCTGCTGAAATCGAGCAGTCCGTCAAGACTTTCGCGAACTCCCCGAATGGAGGTCTGGTCGTCGCGGCGAGCGGCGCGGCAATACGTTACCGCGATCTGATTGTCACGTTGGCGGCCAAATACAAGCTGCCGGGCGTTTACCCGTATCGTTTCTTTGTCACCGCCGGGGGCCTGGCCGCCTACGGGGCTGATCTGATCGACAATTACCGCCGCGCAGCTGGCTACGTCGACCGCATCCTTAAGGGCGAGAAGGCGGCCGACCTGCCGGTTCAGGCACCGACAAAATACGAGACGGTCATCAATCTCAAGGCTGCCAAAGCGCTTGGCCTCGCAGTGCCTCAATCACTCATTGCCCGCGCCGACGAGGTAATTGAATGAACCGGCGTGAGTTCGTCGCACTTGGTGGTGCGGTGAGCATTTGGTCGCTCGCAGCACACGCGCAGCAGCCGGACAGGATGCGGCGCGTCGCAGTATTACTGGGAGGACTTGAGTTCGCCGATGCAAGTGGACAGGTGGAGGTTGCTGCCTTCGAGAGCGGTCTGAAGGAATTAGGTTGGACTCGCGGCCGCAACATTGACCTCGACTATCACTGGCCGGGCGCCGAAATCGCCCGAGTGCGCGCCGTCGCAGACGAGATCGTGGCTGCACATCCCGATCTTGTGCTCAGCCGCTCGACGCCGGCGACAGCTGCCCTCATGCATGCCAGCCTTCCGGTCGTTTTTGTGCTGGTCGCCGATCCAATAGGTTCAGGATTTGTGCAAAATCTCGGTCACCCCGGTGGTAATCTTACCGGGTTATCGACCTTTGAATCTTCCGTTGGCGGCAAATGGCTCGCGCTGTTGAAGGAGGCTGCACCGGAAGTGTCTGGGGTTGCAATGCTTTTCAATCCCGAGACTGCGCCCTTTGCTGAAGGATACCTGCGTTCGGCGCAAGAGGCGGCGCAGACGCTTCGCGCCACTGTCATTGCAGCGCCGTGCCGCAGCGACGCCGATATTCAAGGCGCATTCGCCGCGCGGGCGCGCGAAGGCGGCGGTGGCATCATCGGCATCGCTGACACCTTCGTCGCCGATCACCGCAACCTCATAGTCGCGCTTGCCACACAGCATCGGCTGCCCGCTATCTACGGTAATCCGGTCTTTGCCCAGTCCGGTGGCTTGATGGTCTTTTCACCCGACTATGTGGACATCTACCGTCGCGCCGCCGATTTTGTTGATCGCATACTCAAAGGCGAGAAACCAGGCGACCTGCCTGTGCAGGAACCGGATAAATTCACGCTGTCGGTCAATCTCAAAGCTGCCCGGGCAATCGGACTAAGCTTGCCGCAGCCTTTGGTCGCCCGCGCTGACGAGGTGATCGAATGAGCGGGCGGAGCGGGTTAGCTGGCGCGATCCGAGCGACAGTCGGCCCCCACAGATTCTATGCGCCCTGGCGCAGCCGTGCCGGCAACCATGCCAAGATGAGACTATGAAAGCCGATGTCGACCATCACACGGGATCAATGGGCGCGCTCGCCAATCGGCTAAGCGTAGCCGCCTCCGCGCTCGGCGCGGCGACCTTTCGTAGCCGGCTGTTCATCAAATACGCCGCCTTGTTCGTTACCGTCGTTGTTCTGGCGCTGGTCGCCAACGGCGTCTTCGAGATCTGGTTCTCGTATCGCGAGAACAAGGCCGCGCTGATCAACATCCAGCGCGAGCAAGCCTCTGCCGCCGCCGGCAAGATCGAGCAGTTCGTCACCGA
>Ga0335081_10012209_pt1 | contig 13915 bp, 13 predicted proteins | sample Lox_Sample_35_FD_206713 | JGI IMG/M metagenome (GOLD analysis project Ga0335081, IMG submission 206713) | Soil microbial communities from Loxahatchee National Wildlife Refuge, Florida, United States - Lox_Sample_3.5 | ecosystem: Environmental > Terrestrial > Soil > Wetlands | place: USA... | reverse complement strand
GTTGGATTGCTGGCATAATCCGCCGGCACTACCTCGACGACACCAGTCTGCAGCACATATCCCGTGAGCGGGTTGCTGGTTAAGTCCGTATTCACCGAGAGAGTCAGCAGCCCGTCCGGCGTTACCGGGCAACCACAGCACTCGCTCATCTCCTGGTTGGAGTCAAAGACGTAAACCATGGCACAGAGGTTTCCGCCGGTGAGTCCCGGGTTGTCAACGCGAACCGTGCCGTCGGCTGTCAGTCCGGAAGTATTTGCCGCCGAGAAATAAGTGACCGCCAGCAGCGGATCAACGGCGAGCTGGGCCGATCCACTCACTGATCCTGAGACCGCTGAAATCGAAGTGTTACCGATTCCGGCGGCGAAGACTGTACCGCCGCCACTCACCGTCGCAATGGTGGAGTCAGCCGCGCTCCAGCTCACGATGCTTGTGACGTCCTTGGTGCTTCCGTCACTGTAGCTTCCGGAAGCAGAAAGTTGTTCGCTTGTTCCCAAGGCTAAGGTGGAACTTGCCGGCAAAACGTTAACCGCCACCAACGCCGGAGGCCCCACTGTTACAGGATCGCTGCCGGAGATCGTTCCGGATAGCGCAGTGATGGTGGCTGTCCCTTGCGTAAGAGCCGATACCAAACCCGTCGCGCTGACGGGTGCGGTGCCCGTGGCGGAAGAGCTCCATGTCGCCGCGCTGCTCAGATCTTGCGAGCTGCCGTCGCTAAATGTCCCTATTGCACTGAGTTGTTGTTGTTCACCGAGTGGAACCGTCGGAGCCGCGGGCGTGACAGCGATAGAAACAAGAGATGCAACGCTGAGCGAATCATTGCCGCTGACCGAGTTGGAGGTTGCGGTAATCATTGCGGTACCGCCCGTTACCGCTGTGGCTAGTCCAGCAGGGCCGACGATGGCCACTGCAACCGGGGAAGAACTCCAGGCGGCCGAACTCGTGAGGTCCTGGTGGCTGCCGTCGCTGTAAGTTCCCGTCGCCGTGAGCTGCACCGACATTCCCGGGCGAAGCGAGAGATTCTGCGGGCCAACGCTGACTGACACTAGGGTCGCCGCCGTAACGGTTAAACTCTGCGACGCTGAAACAGATCCCATCGCGGCGTTCACGGAAGTCGTTCCCACCGACTTCGAGGCGATCATGCCGGGGGCGCTTACCACTGCCACACTCGGCTGAGAGGTGTTCCAGGTGACCACGCTTGTCAGATCCGACTTACTTCCGTCGCTGTAGTTCCCGGTCGCCCAAAATTGCGCGGACGTGCCCAGGGTCACGGTCTGACTGCCTGGCGTAATGGTGATAGATCGGAGGCTCTTGGCAGAACCTTGTGACGACTGACTGCTTCCGCCACCGCAGCCGGTCAAGCTGCCAGCCATCATCAAACTTAGAACACATGCAAGAGCAGACACGCGTGTCCGCACTCGCGTCGGACAATAAGAAGATAAGCGCATTTTTGGAATTTCTCCCCGCAAAGTGTGCAATGCCCGGGGGAGGGAGGTGGAACGACTCGTGCCAAGTCTAGCCGCCCACCAAAGGTTTGCAATTCTCCAGTATGTTTAACCCCAAGGTATTAACCCGCTGGGCTACTGGCGACTGAATCTAAAGGAGAAACTGCAACCCAGAGAGAAAGCTTTCTGGCTTCACTGTCTGTTTGCGAGTCCAGCAAACCTGCATCAGCGTGGGCACGCTGACGGGAACATCGGCCACTTGAATTTCGCAGCGCACGAGGGAAGATTGGGCGAAAGGTTGCGAACTCACCAGGCACATTCCACCCTTGCTGACGTTTTGTACTCTCGCCGTTGCGGCCGCCCCCGGGCGCAAGGCGGACTCATGGGGCGGCGCTTCCCTGGCCTGCACGTCCAAGACCTGGGGGAAGCGCGGGTAGCGCCTTCGATCCCGCTCGGAGACCCTTTTCACAGGCCACGATAATCGCGCTAAATTACGTGGAAATAAAACTGGTCAAATGGATTAGTTCGCCATGGCTAGCTTGTGGATCCATCACAGTGCGCTGGAATTCGAGCCCACGACTTTACCCACTATGCCGGAACGCGTGGAGACTCCCATTTTCACCATGACCAGACGCAGAAATGCTTTCACCGTGTTTGGACTGATGTTCATTCGAGCCGCAATTTCCTTGCTTGTGAGCCCCTGCAGAAGTAATTCAACCGTCTCTCGCTCGCGCTGGGTGAGGTCGAAGCGCTTGCAGATTTCAGACAATGCGGCCGCGCCACCGGAAGAGTTTCGCTCCAGCAACAGCGCGATTGCCGGCCGCACCGGATTCGTGGCGGGAGTATCCAGCCGGAACGTGCGGCAAAGATAGTGGCGGTTGCCCGACTTGAATTCTTTCACGAATTCCAGTCCATCGGCCGATTGCCGATTGACCAATCCCGAGCGGATCTTGTCTGCGAGAAATACCTCGAGCCGCTTAATGCGCTCCGGTTTATTTGGGAAAGTCAGAATTTGAATGGCCTCGAGGTTTGCGGTCACGGTGTTCAGTGCGTTGTCAACCAAGAGGAGGCCTGCCTGGGATGTTCCAATCGACACTCGGATGCTCCATGCTGGCTAAGCGGATTTCAACTGCGGAAATCCCCGCCCCGGGATCGAAACTTAGTTGCTGATAGCGAAAATCCGAATTTCAACGGCTTGCACCGCTTTGACGCGGGGATAAAGTCGCCCCTTGCTGCTGCGACTGTCCGCACGACGGCCACCGCGAACACTGATCGGCCATTGGATCTGAAAGCAAACTCCATTGCAGGGATCCTGGCAGCTCCTTAGGGAGAGGAATCGATCTCATGCCGGGTGCTTATCGCAAAAACCAGCCTGACGCACCTCCTACCGGACAGGCAGGTAATTTGCTGAGACTACGACTTCTGGGGAAGGATTGCATTGAAGTCTCTTCTATTTTGGGCAACTTGTCAAGTGTCATAGACTTAGTTTCTGTCTCGGCTTGCCTCCGGGTTTAGCCCAAATGGTTAGTCCGAATGGCCGATTGCCATGCTCGAATGAGGATGGTTTAGTCGGAATAGCCCTCCCCGGGATAGGACCCATGAATCGGAGCTTGGGAATGGCCCAGGCGTCAGCTCGATCAGCTGCGCTTAAGGAACCCTTTCGGGGTGTCGCTGTTCCTTGCCTGTTAGCATTCTCCAGCGTCCTTCTTTTTTTCGTTGTTAGCAGTGCTTTCGCTGCAGAGAACGCAAAACCGGACGTCGTCACGCCGGTTCATTCGCCCAGGCCTTCGATCGTAAACGCTGTGCCCCCAAAGAAAGACGCGAAACCAGTGGTTTGTGATCCGAAGGCGGCTGGTCAAGCCAGACCGGGGGCCGAATCTAACCAGGTGTCTTCTCGCAGCTCCAACGCAGAAGGCAATAATAAGAACGCAAGCGGCCAAGCGGGAAGCGATCTAAGTGTGGGTCTTTCCAAGGTGGAGAGCCCGGGAAGGAGCGATGCTCGGAGCACGAGCTCCGAAGCGGGCGAAGATAATGGAGGCGAGAATACCAGTACCGGCGAATCAAGCGGCTTGGAGGTTCGCTTGAAAGACAAAGAAATTGAATCAAGTCCACCGCCGTCTCCGCCCCAATGCAGCGTCCCCGGCGCTTCCCAAGCTGAGCAATCGCCCGCTCCTCATTGATGGGCTGGTGTCGTGTTCGTTAAGTAAAGATATGAAACGTTTGTCATTGGCTTCGGTTCTAATGTTCGCCGCCCTGTTCGCGGGGCTCGGTCGCCCGTCGTTGGCTCAGGATTCAATTCCGGGTTGCGTCGTTAGCCAAAACGGAATTTGCCTGGACGGAAAATTGGGAAAACCTGCGGAAAGTCCAGCCCCGACGCCGTCCGCCAAGCCCTCTCCAGTGACTTTCCAGGGTGGTCTCCTATTAATCACCTCGGACACTTCAACCCTGAAGAATATCTTAACTGCCGTGGCTTCACTAACCGGCATTGAGATGGAACTGCCCCCCGCCGGCCTTGACGAGCGAGTCGTCGTGCACCTTGGGCCTGGTTCCATGCGCGATGTGCTAGTGGAATTGCTGAACGGATCATCTTTCAATTACGTGATGTTGGCTTCGCCAGCAAATCCCTCGATACTGAAACGGCTGGTGCTCACTAATCGCGGCGGGCAAACTGCGGCCGCCACACCTGCTCCACCACCCCCTGCCGAAGCTGGTGAAGATAACGGGCCGGCTCCATACGGACAAGGGTTCAGGACAGACCCGAACGCCGCTGACAATGGAGAGCCGCAACCTCCGCCAACCGCTGCCAAGGACGCGGATTGGGCTCACACCCAGGGCCAGCTTCTGGACCAAATGCAGAAACAACGCATCAAGGAACGTGAGGAGCAGCAGCAACAACAACAGCAGCAACAGCAGCAGCAACAGCAACCGGGCAACCCCGAATCACAATGAAAAATAGCCTGACCTCCCCGAAAGTTCTCGACTTGAATCCCCCGAAACAAAATACCTGAATGGATTAATCCGGCGGGCTAAGCGATGTGGCTAACGCGATCAGGCAATTGAAAAACTAGTTCGATTGGATTAGTTTTTCGATTTAGTGAGTCTGACTAAGCCACGTGGGTACTTGGTAAAACCCGCGCCAGAGGCTAGGTTTGACGGGCATGCTCTGGCTGAAATTTATCCCCTCCCCTCGGCCGGCTGCGTTCAGGAGGATCCTTTACCGATATGTGTAAAAAGCTACCCATTTTTGTAATCGCTCTGGTGACCCTGGGTCTGCTGACTGTAGGCATGGGCGTCGCTTCGGCACAAGATGTATACAAAGTGAATTACTTCTCCAACGCCAACACCTCGGGCGCTCCGGATGGCACAGTCCGGATCGATAACCCCGGCGTGACCGGCGGCAACCTGTGCGCCATGATCTACGTGTTCGACTACGACCAGCAGCTGTCAGAATGCTGCGGTTGCCAGGAGACCCCGAACGGTCTGCGCACACTTTCGATCAACCAGAATCTGACCAGCAATCCGCTGACGGGTGTCTGGTTACACAACGGCGTGATCAAGGTTGTATCGTCAACGGTGAACAACTCGCCCTGCGATCCGACCACAGCTGTAACTCCCACGCCGAATCTGCGGGTTTGGGTTACCCACATTCAGAATGCCGTAAGCGGGCCCAATGGCCCAGCTTACCCAATCACGGAGACGGAGTCCTCGGATTCGACTCTGGGTTCGACGGAGCTCAGTTTCAACTTGCAGGCGGAGTGCCAGTTCATCCATATTTTGGGCAGTGGACATGGCATCTGCTACTGCGGTTGGGGCGACTAGCTGCCGCGGGGCAAAGCGGCGGACATCGCCGGTTGGAATTTTGAACAGTGTTTTGTGACGATCGCAATTTCGCGCCAGACGGCGGCCTCGGCAGTTGTCTGGCGCATTTTCGTTTAGTCTGAATTTCGGGGAGGAGTCGGAAAATGAAAGTAAGGCGAGTGCAGGTGTGTCTGTTTTTGGCAGTGCTCTTATCCGCTACTACAGCTCTTTGGAGCCAATCAAATCCCTCTGATAAGTCCGAAGTAGTTGCAATTGTCGACGGCGAAAAACTCACCCTTAACGATTTGGAGCAGAAAGAGGGTGGCCAACTCCTCCCGGCACGATCCAAGTATTACGACAGTCAACGCAAGGCTCTCGACCAGCTTGTCGACGAAAAGCTGCTGGAGATGAAAGCGCACAGCAAAGGACTCACGGTCGATCAACTTTTGAACCAGGAAGTCTACAACAAGATCAAGGACCCGACGGAAGATCAACTGGAAGTTTATTACGAGGGCCTCGAGACCAACGAGAGTTTTGAAGCTGTGCATGATCGCGTGCTGGAGCACATTCGTGAGCTCCGTCATGGTAAAGCGCGCGCGGCATACGTCGCCGACTTGCGCAAGGATGCCAAGCTGCAAGTTCTTCTGCAGCCACCGAGCGCAACCCTGGACGTTAAAGATGCCTACCTGCGCGGGAATAAGGCTGCGCCGGTCACATTGGTCGAGTTTGCGGACTACGAGTGTCCTTATTGCCAGAGGGCCAAACCGGACTTACAGAAGCTGCAGGCCGAGTATGGCGACAAGGTAGCGCTGGTCTACAAAGATTTTCCTTTGCCCATGCACCATCGCGCCGAGAAAGCTGCAGAAGCGGCGCGCTGTGCGGGCGAACAGGGAAAATTCTGGGAGTACAACGACGTACTCTTCTACAGCAAGCAGCTTGACATCAAAGACCTGAAGGAACACGCTCACGTCCTTAAGCTCGACGAGCAGCGGTTCGACAAGTGCCTTGATGACGGCGCCGAGGCGGCCGCAGTGAAGAAGGACCTGGAACAGGCCAAGCAGTTAGGATTGAGCGGCACACCCAGCTTCTTCGTGAACGGTCATTTCATCAGCGGCGCTGTGGAATATAGCGCTCTCAAAGAGATGGTTGACCAGCAGCTGGCGGTCGCGCAAAACGCTCAACATGCCCCGAGCGCGACGGCTGCGCAGGAAGTGTCCCAGAAGCAGGAGGTGTCGCAACAGTAAGTCCGTAGCTCCTCCCCCCATTTCCCAAAGCGGCGGTGTCCTATGAAATGGCTGACAATACTTGTGTCGTTCGTGCTTGTTCTGGGTCTTCCTGTTCAATCGAGAGCGGCGGTCGCGGTCACCGTTTCTCCCAATTCGGTCCAGGTCAGCCCGGGTTCGCAGGTCCAGTTCTCAGCCGCGATCGCGGGTACTCCTACGTTGGTTATCTGGAACGTTACGGGCGCGGGATGCAGTGGCATTACTTGTGGCACAATCACCGCTTCCGGCTTGTACACCGCGCCGGCGAGTGTTCCCAACCCGAGTAGCGTCACCGTCACAGCCATCGCAGTCTTTGTCACGGCGAATCCGGGAAACGCTTCCGTAACTATCCAGGCGCAACCAAACGTTGGAGTTACCGTCTCGCCAGCTTTAGCTCCGCTGGTTGTGAACGGGCAGCAACAATTCAGCGCGACTGTAACTGGAACGGTCAACACCGCGGTGACCTGGAGTGTAAGTGGGTCTGGCTGTGTGGGGAACTCCTGCGGAACAATCACCTCATCGGGTCTTTACACCGCTCCGAGTACGATTCCCATCGTTTCTTTGGTCACTGTCACCGCGAAATCGGCGGCCGATCCGACCAAGTCGGCCTCGGCCACGGTCGTCATTCAATCCTCTTCTACGATTTCCGTCAGCGTCGTTCCTAATACCGCGCAAGTGCCTGCCGGAGGCCAGCAGCAATTTTCCGCTGCTGTAACGGGGACTTCCAATACTGCTGTTACATGGAGCGTCTCTGGAGCAGGATGCGCCGGGGCAGCCTGTGGCACGATTAATAGCGCGGGCTTTTACACCGCCCCCGCGACAGCGCCGAATCCTCCGTCGGTAACAATCAAAGCCACATCAGTTGCCGCTCCGGGTCAGTCAGGCGCAGCATCGGTGAGTATCGGAGCAACGGGTGGGCTTACGGTTTCGCCTGCCGCACCCCAGGTCAAACTCGGAGGCCAGGTTCAGTTTTCTGCAACTGTGACCGGCAGCACCAGCGGTGTAGTGCTGTGGAGCGTTTCGGGAAGCGGTTGCAGTGGAATCACCTGCGGCAGCATCAATGCCAGCGGCTTGTACACCGCACCGGCCGTAGCGCCGAATCCACCAACGGCCACAGTTACCGCGACCCTGCTTTCGAATCCACCGAAATCGGCAACTGCGACAGTTACCCTGGGTTCTTCCGGCGCCGCCGTCGGAATCACGATTTCCCCAACCAGCGCCTCGATGAAGACCGGAGGCCAGCAACAGTTCCAGGCTACGGTCACGGGATCAGCGAACACGAGCGTGAACTGGAGTGTCAGCGGAGTCGGTTGCGCCGGGGCAGCTTGCGGCACGGTTTCGAGCACGGGATTGTACACAGCTCCGCCGACGGTCCCACCTGTTTCGCTCGTGACCGTAAAAGCAACATCGGTGGCAGATGCGACCAAATCAGCTTCTTCGTCCGTGTCGCTATCCACGCTGGTCATAGTGAGCGTGTCTCCGAAGTCGATGAATCTTGCTCCGGGCGCCCAGCAGCAATTCGCGGCGAGCGTAAGCGGCACTGCCAACCTGGTGGTCACATGGTCGGCGACGGGTGCTGGATGCTCTGGACTGGGTTGTGGGAGCATCAATGGTAACGGTCTTTATACAGCGCCGACGGTCGCGCCGGCTTCGGCAGTAACGATCACGGCAACATCGCAAGCGGATTCCACTAAGTCGGACACGGCCTCGGTGAGCATCATAGTGCCGGTCTCCGTCTCGGTGTCACCCACCTCGATTGGCGTGACGGTGGGTCAGCAACAGCAATTCGGAGCTAGCGTTGCCGGCAGCGCAAACGGTGCCGTGAACTGGAGCCTGGCCGGCGCGGGCTGCGGCGGCGCGACGTGCGGAACAGTGAGTTCGACCGGCCTGTACACGGCTCCATCAAGCGTTCCCAGTCCCGCTACGGTTACGCTAACGGCTACTTCGCAAGCCGATTTAACAAAGTTTGCTTCGGCTGTGATTACAGTTCAACCGACGAACAATAGCAAGTTGAACGGGCAGTATGCCTTCCTGCTGAAGGAATTCGACCTGTTCGGAGCCTATGTTGCCGCCGGTACCATCACCGCTGATGGCAATGGCAATCTAACAGGAATCGAAGATGTGAACCGTGCTCTCGGCCCACTAGTCAACGCTCCGATCACAGGCACGTACAAGCTGGGCGGCGACAATCGCGGCACGATGACCATCACCAACTCGCAGGGTAGTTTGACCTTCGCCTTTGCTCTAGGCACCACAGGCAAAAATGGCCGGCTCGTATCCTTCGATAACTCGGGAGTCCGCGGAACGGGGATTTTACGGAAGCAGGATCCCTCAGCTTTCAGCACGTTCGCTTTGGCAAGCGGATACACGCTGAATCTAACCGGACGAGATTTCTCGGCGCAGCGCGTTGGCATTCTGGCCTCGATATTCCCCAATGGCTTCAATGCCATCTCCGGCTCGGCTCTTGACTACAATGACGGGGGAAGCGTGCAGACCTTTGGCACCTTCAACGGTCCTTACACCGTAGGGGTGAATGGCCGTGGCACGATGACGTTTAACATCCTGGGAATTGGCCCGCTGGATTTCGCTATCTATGTGGTATCAGCCCAGGAAATGATTCTGGTTTCGACCGACCAACTGAGCCCGTTCAACCCGGTACTCGCCGGACTGGGCGAGCAGCAAAGCGGAGGACCTTACCTGTCTTCATCCTTCCAGGGATCTGCGGTGTTCAACGTCGCCGGTCTTAATTCCGGCTTCGGAGAAGGCTACGTTGGCCGCATGACCTTCGATGGAAACGGCAATGTCACCGCGCAATATGACTTGAACAGAAACGGGACCATTACCATCGGCGGCACGTTCACAGGAACTTACACGATTGCGCCCAACGGCCGAGGTTCGCTGAATCTTTTCAATGCGGCAAATCAGCTTTCCATCTGGACCTTCTATGCGATTGCGCCAAACCGTGCTTATCTGCAAGAGCCTGGATTTACGGTGGCGCAGGGAGAAATGAAGAGCCAAGGAGTCAATCCGCCGTTCGACAATGCCGATCTTGCAGGTCAACTCATCTTTGGCTCAGGAGAACCCCCAGCGATCGATGCCAAGCTCTTCACCGGAGTTGAGCCATTCAACGGTGGGACGGTCATAACTGGCACCGAGGACATCAGCCAGCTCGTCGGTCAGAGTTCAAGCCAGGTATTGGGCGGAACGTTCCAGGTGTCGTTGGTCTCGAATAATGGGCGGGGAATCATGCTGCTCACTTCGCCCTCTTCAGCAAGTGTGGCAACCTGGCTGATCTCGGCTTCCGAAATGGTCGCCATGGATGTCGATAGCGGAAATGCCGAACCGACCATCTTGTTCTTCGAACAATAATTACTGCAAGATTGTCAGGTCCGCGCGTTATGGAGATTGGGAGGAGTGAATGATGAGAAGTGCGGCTCTGATCGTTGGGTTTTTATTGGGTGGTTTGGTGGTGGCTGCAGCGCAGCAAGATATTCAATCGGCGCTGCAGAAGGCCAATGCCGGTGACCCGGCAGCACAGGTAAAAGTCGGGATGATGTACGCCATCGGCATGGGCGTACCGCGCAATTCGCAAGAAGCGATCAAATGGCTCAAGAAGGCCGCCGATCAAGGCTATGCTGACGGCGAGTATCGCCTGGGCGGAATGTACGACGTTGGCCATGGGGTGGACCAGGACCCGGCCACAGCGGTCAAGTATTACATGCTTGCAGCCAAGCAGAAGGACGTGAACGCTGAGTACCGGCTGGGCCAGATGTACGAACAGGGACGTGGGGTCGAAAAGAACGAAGCCGAAGCGGCAAAATGGTATACAGCCGCTGCGCAGCCGGGAAGAGTCAGCGCTCCACAAGGCAGGCCCGAAGCTGAGTATCGCCTGGGCGAGATGCACGAGCAGGGGATTGGCGTGAAGCAAGATTACGCCATGGCCCTGAAGTGGTATAAGCAGGCTGCCGCGCAAAAACGTCCAGAGGCTCAATACAAGATGGGGTACATGTACGAGAACGGCTATGGCGTTCCGGAGAACACGACGGAAGCCATTAAATGGTACAAGCTGGCCTCAGCTCAGGGATACGCGTATGCCCACCAGGCCTTGATCGCTCTTGAGAAGTAACGTTCGATGGATGTTCGCCGCAACGCAAAAACCCTCTGACTAGCGTCAGAGGGTTTTTCTCTTGTTTCCGATCCAACATGCCTACCGGAAGATTTTCGCCATCACGCCTTTGATTCTTCCAAAAAACCCGCGCTTATGCTTGGCTGCAGGCGCGGGAGCCGGCGGAGCTGTCGCGTCCGGTGCTACGGCCGGCGGCGGGGCAGAATAAGCCAGAGGCATATTGTTTGCCTCAGGAGCTGCCTTGGGCGCGGGCGGAGTGACTGGTTTGGCGCGGTAAACCAGTGGGGCGGCCACATCCAGTTGAATTGTTTCGGGTTTTTGCGTCTTGGCAGTCACCGCGGCGCCGGCAGTCTGGTCCGGTTCGGTGGCTGCCGGATCTTGCCGCTTGGGCTGCACCACGGGGAGTTCGCCTGGCTGGGGAAGGTTCAGAGACGCGAGCTTTGTGTTCTCCTCTGGCGCGGGCAATTCCGTAGGAATGGGCTGCGATGCGGCCGGGCAGCCGCAATTTGCCGGTAATATGGCGTCTGCCGTATCGACGCGGCCGGCATGAAATGTGACGTTTTGCCCGAGCCTCAAGTTGTAGATGCCACTGCCCATCAACTCCGCGACCTCAGCCGGTGCCGTGTTTCCGGGAAGTTCGCGCACGCAGGTATTCCCCTGGGAATCGGCGGCAATCGCATAATGGAACTCTCCGGGACCGCGCAGAAACACGCGGAAGTCAGGGGTCAGAATCGAGTCTGTAGAATTTTCCAGCGCGTAGCTCGTCTCGACGGCGCCAGTCCCCATGCCCAGCATCAAATTGGCGTTGTCCTGCGAGCGCGATAAGACTACCGAAGTGCCCGGACAAACCTGAATTTCTCCCCCGCGCGCCAGGCGCAAAATGACCGGCTGCTTGCTCGCGTGGACGGACGCGCCGGTGGGAATCAGACTGGCTAGAATCGTTTTCCCCGTATTGACTGCGCTGACCGGCACCGCGACCGGTTCATTTACATTCGTAAGCGTCGAAACCGTGGGCGGAGGCGCAGTGACTTCTTTGGTCTCCCGGTGTAGCCTGACCATCAGCCGGTTGCCCGTGGCATCCCAGGTATAGCTGCACGGCTCGTTGAGATGCACAATCACGCGCACCGTGGCAGGCGAGATCTGATGGCTGCCAATATGAAGGGCCAATTGGCGGTCGAGATCAATGGCGCTGATTTCCTTGGCATCGACTTTGATCTGCTTGTTTGGGATCGAAATGTTTGCATTGGGCAGCGTGATGACCAGGCGCAGAGGATCATCTTCTTTCGCAATCGTCGGAACGATTGGCTTGGTGGAAGTGATCTCGAGCGCCGGCGACTCTTCGTTGAGCAGAACTCTTACCCTCGAAATCGCCGCCGGCCTCATGGCCTCGGCAGCGGTCGCGGTGTTCTGCGCCGCGGCTTGTCCAGACGCAAGAATCACCGCTAGTGAAAGCGTGAGAAGAGAGCGAGTGCTGTGCGCCCGGAATTTCATCAGGCAGAATCGAATGGGGGATAGAATCGTCTAGCTACAGCTATTCTACGCCTCAGCGCAGAAGGTGAAATTGGGGGGATGCCTTAGTATAACCTAGAAACACCGATTTTCGAGCGGTGGCCTTAATCTCTTGATATAGAAGGCCTTGTTCGGAGCATCGATCGTTCTGCGACGAATTCGACGAAGGTATGAGAATGCTTTTCGAAGGCAAAGACCGGCGCGAACTGGAACGGCAAGTGAAAGCCGAAGGGCGCTTGCCGCCCGGTCAATCGTTGACGCTCAAATGGCCTGTATTGCACTACGGGTCGGTGCCGCGATTTGACCCTGCCACCTGGGATTTCCGCGTTTACGGATTGGTGGAAACTCCGCTGCGATTTTCCTGGGACGAGTTCAATGCCCTGCCAAAAATCCAGCGCACCAGCGATTTCCATTGCGTGACTCGATGGAGCCGTTTTGACAATCACTGGGATGGTGTGGCGATGAAAGAAATACTAAAGAGGGCAAAGCCCAAGCCTGCGGCAACGTATGTTCTGGTGCATGCGGAGCAAGGTTTTACCGCGAACTCGCCCCTGGCGGACCTGGATCGCGATGAAGTTCTGCTGGCAACGCATCATGACGGAGAACCGTTAACGGCTGATCATGGCAATCCGCTGCGCCTGATCATTCCGCATCTGTATGCCTGGAAATCAGTAAAGTGGGTGCGCGGGCTCGAGTTCCTGGATCACGATGTGCCGGGATTCTGGGAGCAGAATGGTTACAACATGTACGGGGATCCCTGGAAGGAACAGAGGTTCAGCAGAGATTAAAGAAGTCAGAAGTAAGAAGTCGGAATTGAAAGATCAGAAGTACCAATGCAGAACTAAGAAGACAAAAGTGAGAAATACTTCTGCATTCTGACTTCTCACTTCTTCATTTCTTCAGAATCGGATTGTATCCGTCGCTGACCAGTCTGGCTCGCACCGCCTCGGCTTCCTTGATGTCGCCAAACGGCCCCACCTGGACGCGGATGAACTTGTCAGACGAAGAATTTGCCGAGAAGGCCGGATACTGCTTTTTCTTGAGTGCGTCCACGAGAGCGTCTGCATCTTCCTGCTTGCTCACCGCGGCCACCTGCACGAAATATCCGTTCAATGAGGGCGGAGCCGGAGAGTCGGAAGCCGCAGGGGCGGAGGGTACGGGCTGCGCGGAGGTTTCGGCCGCGTTGGACGCGGCGTTTGCCACCGGCTGAGCGTCGGCAGGCTTCTGGCTGACGGGTTTCAACGCCGGGTCGGGGGCAGAAGCGGCGCCAGGACTCTTTAGAGCCGAGGGCCGGTAAGAGTTCTCGGCGGTTTGCAAGCTCGCTCCCTGCGGCGCCAGCTGCGCTTTCACGGAATTCTTGCCGAAGGAAAATCCCATGCCAAAAAATACAGCGCAAAGCGCCACCAGGCCGAAGAACAGAAGCAGCATTTTCCCCGTGCCCAGGGTTATTTCTGTGTCGCCAGCAGCAGCCATCACTCACCCTCTTGGTCTTTTGGAGCGTTTAGCTTTTAGCTAAAGCGCTAGCCAGCTTTCGCTTGATCTTTTCCCAGCATTTTTTGCAGCCCGGAAAAGAAGTCCACGGGAACAGGGAAGATCACGGTCGTGTTCTTCTCCACGCCAATTTCTGTCAACGTCTGCAAGTAGCGGAGCTGCACGCTGACCGGTTCAGTGGCCAGCAATCTGGCGGCGTCGACCAGGCGCTGGGCGGCGGAGAATTCTCCTTCCGCGTGGATGATCTTGGACCGCTTCTCACGTTCCGCCTCGGCTTGCTTGGCCAT
>Ga0335081_10012206_pt1 | contig 13919 bp, 13 predicted proteins | sample Lox_Sample_35_FD_206713 | JGI IMG/M metagenome (GOLD analysis project Ga0335081, IMG submission 206713) | Soil microbial communities from Loxahatchee National Wildlife Refuge, Florida, United States - Lox_Sample_3.5 | ecosystem: Environmental > Terrestrial > Soil > Wetlands | place: USA... | reverse complement strand
GACCGAACGACACCATCGCCCGCATCCTCGGGCAATATTTGTCGGCGCAGCTCGGTCAGTCGGTCATCGTCGAGGATCGCGTCGGCGCCGGCGGCAATGTCGGCATGCAATACGTGCTGGCCGCGCCGCCTGATGGCTACACCATCGGGTTTGTCGCCCCGAACAACGCCATCAACGCCACGCTCTACAAGCACATCCCGTTCGACTTCGTGCATGACAGCACGCCGGTCGCCGGTACCATGAAGCTCGCCAATGTGCTGGATGCCAATCTGTCGTTCCCGGCGAAAAGCATCGCCGATCTGATCGCGATGGCGAAAGCTACCCCCGGCAAGATCAATTTCGCCTCAGGCGGGGTCGGCACCTCGCCACACATGTCGGGCGAGTTGCTGGAGGCGATGACCGGCATCAAGCTCACGCACGTTGCCTATCGGGGCACCGCGCCGGCCATGACCGATCTACTCGGCGGCCAGATCCCGCTCTTGTTCGACAACCTGCCGGGCTCGATCCAGCAGATCCAGAGCGGCCGGGTGCGCGCGCTTGGCGTCACCACGGCGAAGCGTGTCGACACGCTGCCGAATGTGCCGACAATCGGCGAAACCGTGCCGGGTTACGAAGTCGTCGTCTGGTTCGGCATCTGCGCGCCTAAAGGCACGCCGCCCGACGTCGTCGACAAGCTCAACAAGGCCGTCAACACCGTCCTGGCCGATCCGAAGCTCAAGGCGCGATTCCACGAGCTCGGCGGCGAGGTCATGCCGATGAGCCCGGCCGAATTCGGCAAGCTCGTCGCCGACGAGACCGCCAAGTGGGCCAAGGTGGTGAAATTCGCCGGCGTGTCGGTGAATTGATCGAATTACTTCGCCGGCACGATCAGCGAGTAGCGCTCGTCGGCGGCGAGGCATTCGGCTTCCGGATAGCCCAGCTCCTTGCGCACGATGTTGGTGCCGAGCACCAGCGAGACGATTTTGTAGAAGGCGTGACGGCGGCTCATGCCTTCGCGGCCCATGCCGCAATCGGTCGAGATCACCAGCCGCTCGGGCGGAATGTGCTTGAGCGCGGCGCGAATCTTCGCCGCCACCTCATTCGGCGATTCGACCTGCAGTACGTGATGATCGATGACCCCGATGGCGATCTTCTTACCGGTGATGGTCTTGCCGATGGCTTCGAGATCGATGCCGCCGGAGCTTGACGATTCGAACGTGATGACGTCAGCGTCGACCGTATTGTAGGTCTCGAGCGCGGGCTTGTAGCTCTGCACCTCCGCGAACATGCGCTGCTGCGAAGGATTGCCCCAGCACGAATGCGCCCACACTTCGGTCTTGGCGCGCAAGCCCTTCACGGTGCGATTGAACACCTCGACCATCAATTGCGGCGTGATCACCTTGTCCTGGATCTTGCGGATGGCGATCAGGTGGATCTGGGGCTCCTCGATCTGGATGACCGGGCAGCCGGCATCCGCGAGCTCGTGATATTCCTCGTTGAACGCGTCAGCGATGGCGAACATGCGCTCGGGGATGCTCTTGTAGTGGCGGTCTTGCAGCGCGAACGCGACAATCTCGGCTGACACTGCGCCGAATTTCACCGGCCGCTTGGTGAAGCGCTGCGCCGCCTTCCACATCGCCGTGTATTGCAAATTGCCGCGCCCGATCGGACCGGTGATCACCGGCATGACGCGCGATTCCAGGTAATCGTGCAGGATATGGCCGCGCGGAAACATGATGCCGCCGCGCCCGGCCGGCGTCGGTTCGGGATGCGCGGCGTCGAGCCCGCTCATGTGGTTCGGCGGATACGCGGTCCAGCTTTGGCCGCCGACGTCGTCGTCGAAATGCGCGTCGCCGTCGGTGACGATATCGAGGCCGGCCAGTTCCTGGTCGCGCAGATAGCAGGTCACCGCGTCTTCATACTGCTCGCGGAAACGGCGGGTGACCATCGCTTCAAGAAAATGCCGGGTGCCGAGATTTTCCGTGTACCAGCTCGGCCGCGGCAACGAGCCGGTAATGGTCGTCGGCAACATGATGTCCTTGGTGCCCCGATACACGGCGAACTCCTCCCCAAAAGCAATTATGCGGTCATGCCCGCGCTTGTCGCGGGCATCCACGTCTTTAGTGATGAACATTAAAGACGTGAATGGCCGGGACAAGCCCGGCCATGACGATCATCAACGCGGCTGCCCAACTCGGCGATTTGGGTTGGGCAAGGGTGGGCAGGAAAGCCGTCTCAGGTGCCGGTGAAGACCGGCTTGCGCTTCTCCATGAATGCTGCGCGGCCTTCGTTGTAATCGCGGCTGGCGAAGCATTTCTCCACCATCTCGACGGTGCGCGGCACGTTGCGCTTGCCTTCGTCCTTGAGGATTTCGCCCACCGTATATTTCACCGCCTGGATGGTGAGCGGCGCATTGGCGCAGATCATGTCGGTGATGGCCTTCACGGTATTTTCAAGCTCGGCCGACGGCACCACGCGATTGACGAGCCCCATGGCGAGCGCTTCCTGGGTGTCGAACTGCCGCGCGGTGTAGAAGATCTCCTTGGCGAAGGCCGGCCCGACGATGTCGACGAGTCGTCTCAGGCCCTTATAGCCGTAGCCGATACCGAGCTTGGCGGCCGGCACCGCGAACTTCGAATTGTCTGAGGCGATGCGCAGATCACAGCAGGTGGCAAGTCCGAGCCCGCCGCCGATGCAATAGCCGCGAATCATGGCGATCGTCGGCTTGGGAAAATCGGCGATGCTGTCGTAGGCGGCTTCGGTCTTGGCACCGTAGGCGCGTGCCGCGTCCAGGTTGGCGCGCTCGCTCTGGAATCTGGAAATGTCTGCGCCCGAGACGAACGCCTTGCCGCCCGCGCCGGTGACGACCACGACACGAATGTCGTTGTCGGCCGCGAAGTCGTCGAGGATGCGCTTGGTCGCCTCCCACATCTCCAGCGACACGGCGTTGTGCCGCTCCGGATTGTTGAAGGTCACGATGCCGACGCCGCCTTCCTTGCGCGAGAGCATCTTGTCGGTTTGGGTCATGGTGTTTCCTTTGAGTAGTCGCAGCAATCCATTCCGTCACCCTGAGGTGCTCGCGAAGCGAGCCTCGAAGGGCGACGGCCCAGGCGCCCGGGCCGTATCCTTCGAGGCGCGCCTGCGGCGCGCACCTCAGGATGACGGTTTCATCAAACAGCCTTCGCCTTATGCAGCGCGGCGATGTCACGCGCCGAGAACCCGAATTCCTTGAGCACCGCGTCGGTGTGCTGGCCGATACTCGGCGGCGGCGCCGCGAAACGCGACGGCGTGCGCGACAGCGTCACCGGCTGGGCGACGAGCTGCATCTTGCTCTTGTCCCTCTTGGTGACGCTCTGCGCCATTTTAAGATGCTTGACCTGCGGGTCGGCGAACATCTGGTCGACCGCATAGATCGGCCCGCACGGCACGCCGGCGGCGTTGAGGCGTTCGACCCAATCGGCGCTGGTGCGCTTTTCCATATAGGCCTGGATTTCAGCGTTGAGCGCGTCGCGATTCTTGGAGCGATTGGCGCCGCCTTGATATTCCGGTTTTTCAAGCAGGTCGGTCGCTCCGGCAGCCTGGCAGAACCGCTCCCAGATTTTCTGGCCGGTAGCCGCGATATTGACGAAGCCATCCTTGGTGCGGAACACGCCGGTTGGAATGCTGGTCGGGTGATTGTTGCCGGCCTGCTTGGCGACTTCGCCCTGCACCAGGTAGCGCGCGGCCTGAAAGTCGAGCATGAAAATCTGCGCCTGCAGCAGCGAGGTCGCGATGTGCTGACCCTTGTGGGATTTTTCCCGTTCCAACAGCGCCACCAGAATGCCGATCGATGCAAATAATCCGGCGCTGAGATCGGCGATCGGGATGCCGACGCGCACCGGACCCTGCCCGGGAAGGCCGGTGATCGACATCAGCCCGCCCATGCCTTGCGCGATCTGGTCGAAGCCCGGCCGGTTGGCGTAGGGGCCGTCCTGGCCGAAGCCCGAGATGCTGGCGTAGATCAGGCGCGGATTGATCTTGGCGAGCGCCTTGTAGTCGATCTTGAGCCGCTTCTTCACGTCGGGGCGAAAATTCTCGACCACCACGTCGGCTTTCTTGACCATGCGCTTGAAGGCGGCGAGCCCTTCGGGCGCCTTCAGATTGAGCGTCATGCTGCGCTTGTTGCGGTGCAGGTTCTGAAAATCCCCGCCCTCCCGCGGGCCGCCCATCGGTTCTTCCAGGCCCGGCGGGCTCTCGATCTTGATGACGTTGGCGCCCCAGTCGGCAAGTTCGCGCACGCAGGTCGGGCCGGACCGCACGCGGGTCAGGTCGAGCACGGTGAAACGCGCAAGGGCTTTTGAAGCATGGGGAAAGGGCATCGCGGGGCGCCTCGGTACCGGGAAAAATTGGCGGGCGAAACTTTGCCGATCTGATCGCCGTTGTCTACCGGCTCGCGCGCGGTTGGCCGATCGTTGCGCCCGCGGCGATGCGCTAGAATGCCGGCCGTTGCGGCCATCTTTCCGGCGCTTTCAGGAGACGATCATGAACGAAGATGCTCTCAATGGCAGCGTACGCAAATTTCTCAAGAAGGTAGGCATCACGTCCCAGCGCGAGATTGAGCAGGCCGTGCGGGCTGCCGTGAGCGGCAGTCGGCTCAAAGGCAATGAAACTCTGCCCGCCAAGGTATCGCTGACGGTTGAAGGGATCGGCCTCGCGCTCGATATCGAGGGCGCTATTGAACTCGAATGAAGCTTTGGATTTTCAGGAAAATACTCATGGATCTTAGTCTGCGGACTCTTGCGGCTTGCGTGTTCGCAATCTCTGTGGCGACCACGTTCGGGATATCGGCGATCGCACAAGAGCATTCTGGGCAAGAGCATTCGGGGCGTCCTGGTACTGACCATCGCCCAGGACAGGGTCACCCCGGCGGCAGTGCTGCCGGACATCCGGAGCAGGGTGGGCCGGGCGTCCTGTCGCTGTTGCCGGGCGACTCCGTCACTCAGCACAGCATCGATCTCGCCGGCGGTGGCAAACTCGACTACGCGGCGACGGCTGGAACGTTCTCGCTGTTCGATCAGTCCGGAGAACGTTCGGCCGCGATTTTCTATACCGCGTACGTGGCGAAGCCGTCTGGCCAGGCGAACCGTCCGGTGACCTTCGTATTCAATGGCGGCCCGGGCGCCGCTTCGGCGTTTTTGAATCTTGGTGTTGTCGGCCCACGGCTGGCCCAGTTTGGTCCGGATGGGCGTGATGCCGCGAAAGTGCGCCTCATCGATAATCCGGATAGCTGGCTCGCCTTCACCGATCTGGTGCTGATCGATCCGGTCGGCACCGGCTGGAGTCGCGCGGCCAAGTCCGACGGCAGCGAAGCATTCTGGGGCGTGCGTGCCGACGCCGAATCGATGGCCAAGGTGGTCGCGCTCTACGTCGCCAAGAATGCCCGCGTCAGCTCGCCGAAATTTCTGCTCGGCGAAAGCTATGGCGGTTTCCGCGCCGCCAAGGTGGCGCGCGCCCTCCAGGACGAGCAGGGCATTTCGGTGAACGGAATTCTGATGCTGTCACCGATGCTGGAAGGGGCGTTCCAGTTCGGCGGCAACCGCTTTGCGCTCGGCGCAGCGCTGCAACTGCCCTCGCTGGCGGCGGCCGAAATGGAGCGCAAAGGCACCTTCAGCAGAGAAGCGCTGGCGCAGGCCGAGCATTTCGCGCTGACCGACTACCTGGCGGCGCTTGCCGGGCCGCCGCTCCAAGGCGATGCGGCCAAGGCGTTTTATGCGCGCATCGCCGCGATGACCGGATTGCCGGAAGACGTGCTGGCCAAGCGTCGCGGCTTCATCGGCAACTCTTATGTCAAAGATCTGCACCTGAATGATCGCAAGATCGTCAGTCATTACGACGCGACATTCGCGGTTGACGATCCGAACCCGGAATCGCCCGAGGCGCGCGGCCCCGATCCGATTCTCGACGGGCTGGTGCGATCCTACGGCAGTGCCTTCGCTTCCTACGCACGCGACGAGCTCGGCTTCAAGACCGACATGACGTACAATTTGCTGAATTCCGAGGTTTCCGGACATTGGAAATGGGGACAGGGACGCGCACAGCCGAGCGTGTCCGAGGATTTGCGGGCGCTGTTGGAGCTCACGCCTTCATTCCGGCTGATGGTTGCCCACGGTTATAGCGACATGGTCACACCGTTTGCGGTGTCTCGGTATGTGCTCGATCACCTGCCGCAGTCCGAGGCGGAGGAGCGGACGCAGCTTCGGCTATATCGCGGCGGGCACATGTTCTACCTCGACCCTGACTCGCGGAAGGCGTTCACTGCGGATGCCCGGACGATGTACGCATCGCCGTGACCCGTGGCATTGCCGTGCCGCGAGATTTGGCAGCGATAGGCGGCTGCGTATCATTGGGGCAGCGGCAGAAGCGGCCGGATCGCTACATTGTAATGGCATGAGGATAGCGGCGCTTTGTCTCACCGTTGCTTTGGGGCGTCCGCCCATCTCGCCGTTCCAGAATCCTTGCTTCCTGCCGCGAAAGTACATGAAGCGCGGCCTGTCCAGGCCGATTTTACGCCGCGCCGCCAATTAACTTTCGCGCTTCCTTTTGCATCCCGCGTCAGAATATGCTGATAGAGCTTGCTCACAAGGGGACGGCTCCTGAACGCCGGCCCTTCAAAAAGAAGCCAACGACATATCGACAAACATCGAAAGGGAGTGGAACCGTGATGTCCAAGGATTGGATCAGCGCGCCCGTACAGCGCCGAACGGTATTGAAGGCCGGCTTGACGCTGGGCGCCATGCAAATCGCGAGCCCCTTCGTGGTGAAGTCGCTCGCCGACGAACCGGTCAAGATCGGACTCGACAATCCGTTGACCGGCACCTACGCGGCGCTCGGCAAGAACGAGCTGATCGGCGCGCAGCTCGCCCTCGACCAGATCAACGCCAAAGGCGGCATTCTCGGCCGCAAGGCTGAGCTCCTCATAGAAGACTCCACCAGCGGCGACGCCGGCACCGCGGTGGAAAAGGCGCGCAAGCTGATCGACCGCGACAAGGTCAATTTCTTGCTCGGCAACATCAACTCGGCGCTCGCTGCGGCCATGGCCAACGTGTCCTACGAAAAGGGCATCTTCCATGTCGTCCCCGGCGGACACACCGATCCGATCACCGGCACGAATTGCCATTGGAACGTCTTCCGTGTCTGCAACACGACGCAGATGGAGGCCAACGCGGTTGCGGGCGCATTGATCAAGACCGCCGGCAAGAAGTGGTACTACATCACGCCCGATTATGCGTTCGGACACACGTTGCAGGCCGGCTTGGAGAAAGCCTGCACCGCGCTCGGCGGCAGCAAGGTCGGCGGCGATCTTACCCCGCTCGGCACGACCGACTTCTCGTCATATCTGATCAAGGCGCAGGCCGCGAACCCCGACGTCATCATCTTCCTGGTCGCCGGCGACGACGCGGTGAACGCGCTCAAGCAGGCGGTGCAGTTCGGTCTCAACAAGAAGACGCACATCGCCGGCGCCCAGCAGGAGCTTGAAGTGCTGCTCGGCCTGCCGCCGGAAGCGCGCATCGGCACCTGGGTGTTCGAGTGGTACTGGAAACAGCCCGGCGTGCCGCACGTGGACGAGTTCGTTGCTGAAATCAAAAAGCGAAGCGGCGGCCATGTTCCGACGGCCCGCACGTGGTTCGGCTATGCGGGAATGTGGACCTGTCAACTTGCGGCCGCGCAAGCGAAGTCGCTCGACGCGGTCAAGATGGCGAAAGCCATGCAGGGCTTTAAGCTGCCGCCGGAAGTCTCGCTGATGCCCGACGGGGCGTTCTATCGCGCCTCGCAAAACCAGCTGATCCCGGACCTCTATGTCGGGACCGCCCAATCGAAGGGGCCTGGCGGCGCCGAGGACTTGTTCAACGTAAGCCAGGTCGTGAAAGGCGAAACGGCGGCCGGCACGGTGGAACAGACGGGCTGCAAGATGACTTGGCCGACCTGATTGAGTGAGATTTCCGGGCGCCGCAGCGCGGCGCCCGGAATTCCGTCCGGGGTGAGGGGTTATAGCGAACAATGCCCGTGGATCGTGACCGCATTGGCGCCATGCACAACGGCGACGCGATCAGCGGGCCCGGCATGACGTTATCCGGCGCATGACTCAGGTTCTGCTGTTCAACGTCTTCAACGGGCTTATCGTCGGCGCCTTCTATGCGCTGATGGCGCTCGGCCTGTCGCTCATACTCAATCTGTCCGGCGTCATTAATTTCGCTCACGGCGGATTTCTGGCGATCGGCGGTTACCTCGCCTACACGCTGATTCCCTACGTGGGCTTCTGGGGTGCATTCGTCATCGCGCCGTTTCTGGTTGCCTTCATCGGCATCATCGTCGAGCGCGTGCTGATCCGCCCACTCTACGGCCGCGATCCGCTTTATAGCCTGCTCCTGACCTTCGGGCTCGCCTTCATGTTCGAGGACGGCACGCGCTTCATCTGGGGTGCGCAAAGCCTGCCCTATCAGGTGCCGGGCTGGCTGCTGTCGCCGTTGAGCAGCGCCTATTTCTTTCTCACTGGCTATCGGCTGTTCATGGTGCTGATCGTCGGCATCGCGGTCGTCGCGCTGTTCCTCATCCTGAATTACACTAGGCTCGGCATTCGCATTCGCGCCGGCACTCTCGACCTGGAAACGGTTTCGCTGCTCGGCGTTAACGTCCGCGTCCTGCGCAGCTTGAATTTCGGACTTGGCGTCTACCTCGCCGGTCTCGCCGGCGTGTTGGCGGTCGGCCAGCTGGGTCTGCAGCCGACGATCGGCGCATCGCTGATCATGCCGAGTTTCGTCGCCATCATCGTCGGCGGCCTGGGCAGCCTGCCAGGTACGTTGCTCGGCGGTCTGTTGATCGGCGTCGCCTCCGGCATCACCACGGTGTTCTGGCCCTCGGCGACCGAGGCGGTGATCTACGTGATGATGGCGGCGGTGTTGTTGGTGCGGCCGCGCGGTCTGCTCGGCGAAGAGGGTCGATTCTAGTGGGCGCATTCGATTTTAAAAGACAGGCGCCAAATCTTATTGTTTGGCTGTTGCTACTTGCCATGCCGTTCTGGCTGGTGGCGGTTGGCGGCTATGTCGAACTGGGCACCCGCGTCGTCGTGCTTGGCCTGGCGGCGATGGCGCTCAACTTTCTGCTCGGCTACACCGGAGTGCTGTCGTTCGGCCACGCCGCCTATTTCGGCCTCGGCGCCTACGGCACCGGCATGATCATCCGTTATGTCGTGCCCAGCACTGGGCTCGGCATCGTGGTCGGAACCCTCGTCGGCACGCTTGCCGCAGCCATTATCGGTCCCCTGATCATTCGGCTGCGCGGCGTCTATTTCGCCATGGTGACCATCGCTTTTGGCCAGGTGTTCTACTTCATCGCGTTCCGCTGGAATACGGTGACCGGCGGCGACGACGGCTTGACCGGCTGGACGCGCATGCCGCTCGATTTCGGCTTCGCCAAGGTCGACATCCTGCACAAGCCGGTCGCGTTTTATTATCTCGTGTTCGTAGTGTTCGCGATCTCGGTCGGTATCATGGCGTGGCTGTTGCGCTCGCCATTCGGCCGCACGCTGATCGCGATCCGTGAAAACGAGCGGCGCGCGAGATTTCTCGGCATTCCGGTCGACCGTCATATCTGGATTTCCTGGGTCATCTCTTGCGGCTTCGTCAGCTTGGCCGGGGCGCTCTATGCCCTCCTTAACAACTTCGTTGATCCGCGCGCGCTGTATTGGACCCAGTCCGGCGATTTCGTCATCATGGCGGTGCTTGGCGGCATGCGATCGTTCTGGGGGCCGCTGCTCGGCGCGGCGATCTTTGTCGTGCTGCAGGATTACCTGTCGAGCGCAACCGAAAACTGGATGTCGTTTCTAGGGCTGTTCTTCGTTCTGGTCGTATTGTTTTTTCCGCGCGGCATTCTCGGCATGCTGCGGCGCAAGGCAGTGTCATGAGCCTGTTGCGGGTCGAGAACGTCTCCAAGCATTTCGGCAGCCTGATTGCGGTCAACGATGTGTCGATGACTGTCGAGCCAGGCGAATTGCGCGCTGTGATCGGCCCCAACGGCGCTGGCAAAACGACCTTTTTCAACCTCATCACCGGATTCTTTCGGCCCACCGCCGGGCGCATCATGTTCGATGGCGATGATATTACGGCGCTATTGCCGGCGCGCCGCGTCTGGCGCGGCATCGCGCGAACCTTCCAGATCACCGAAGTGTTTCCCGAACTGACAGTGCACGAAAATCTGCGCATTCCGGTCGAGGTGGCGTCCGGCTTTCGCCTGCAGCCGTGGCTGTCGCGCGACGCCGACGCCAAGGTTCGCGCGCGCGTCGATGAGTTGCTGCAGATGGGCGGTCTCGCCGGCAAGGCTGGCCGCCTGGTCGGCGAGCTGGCGCACGGCGATCAGCGCGCCACCGAGATCATGATGGCGATCGCACTCAATCCGCGTTTGCTGCTGCTCGACGAGCCGACCGCCGGCATGGGCGAACAGGAAACGTCGGACATCATCCAATTGGTTCGCCGGCTGCACAGGGATTCAAAACTGACAATCGTGCTGATCGAGCACGACATGCGCGTCGTTTTTCATCTGGCGGACCGCATCATGGTGCTCGACCAAGGCAAGTTCCTCGCCGAAGGAACGCCGCAGCAGATCGCCGCGAACGAAGCGGTGCAGACCGCCTATCTGGGCAAGGCCGCATGACCGCAGCGCTGACCGCCGAGGGGCTCCATACCTATTACGGCAAAAGCCACATCCTGCACGGCGTCAGCCTGGAAGCGGCTGAAGGCCAGGTTACGGCGCTGCTCGGCCGCAATGGCGCCGGCAAGACCACGACGTTGCGGAGCCTTATGGGGCTGACGCCGCCGCGCGACGGCAAGGTGACGATCTTCGGCCAAGAGACGACGGGCTGGCCGCCGTTTCGCGTCGCCGCGCTCGGCGTCGGTTATGTCCCCGAGGGCCGCAAGGTCTTTCCAAACCTCACCGTCGAAGAGAATCTGCGCGTGCCGCTGGAACGGCCGGGACCGTGGACGGCGGACAGTGTGTATCGGCTGTTCCCTCGGCTGAAGGAGCGCAAAACGAATCGCGGGCGTCAGCTCTCGGGCGGCGAGCAGGAAATGCTGTCGATCGCGCGCGCCCTCTTGATCAACCCCAAGCTCCTTATCCTCGATGAACCCTCGCAGGGTCTCGCGCCGTTAATCGTGCGCGAAGTCTTCCGCATCGTGGCGCAGATGCGCGCCGAGGGAATCACCGTTTTGCTGGTCGAGCAGAACGTTCGCATGAGCCTCGAAATTGCCGATCACGCCTATGTGCTCGACGACGGACACGTGGTGTATTCCGGCCCGGCGCGCGAACTCGCCGCCGATGCTGCCCGCGTCCGGTCGCTGGCCGGTGCGAGCGCCGAAGAGTGGACGCCGCAGGCGCACGCTTAGCGCGGCTGAACCTGCTTGCGGCCGGAAAGTCGCCAAGATACGTCGCTATGGCGATCGCGCTCATACGGCGGAGCGCATCGATGAGTCCATTCCGGAGCGGGAGTCCAAGCCGTGATACCCAAGGATCGCGTTAGCGTGCTTGTCCGGCGCCGCGCGGTGCTGCGCGGCGGCTTGGCGGCGGGCGCCATCCAAATCGTCAGCCCCTTTGTGGTGAGGTCGCTCGCCGACGAGCCCGTTAAAGTCGGATTCGACAATCCGCTGACGGGCGCCTTCGCGGCGCTTGGCAAAAACGAGCTGGTTGGTTGTCAGCTGGCGCGCGATCAAATCAACGCCAGCGGCGGCGTACTCGGCCGTCCAATAGAGCTTGTCGAGGAGGATTCCACCAGCGACGACGTCGGCGCCGCTGTCGAAAAAGCGCTCAAGCTGATTGACCGCGACAAGGTCAATTTTCTGCTCGGTAACGTCAACTCGGCGCTTGCAGCCGCCATGGCCGAAGTCTCGCGTCAGAAGGCCGTGTTCCACGTCGATCCGGGAGGCCATGCCGACCTGATTACCGGCACCAATTGTCACTGGAACGTGTTCCGGATTTGTAATCCGACGCAAACTCAAGCGAATGCGTTGGCGCGAGAGTTGATCAAGAGCGCCGGCAAGAGATGGTACTACATCACGTCGGATTACGCCTTCGGTCATACCCTGCAAGCCGGCTTGGAGAAGGCATGCGCGGCGCTGGGCGGCAGCAAGCTCGACAGCGATCTTGTGCCGGTCGGCGAGACTGATTTTGCGTCTCATCTGACCAAGGCGCAGGCGGCGGGTGCGGATGCTGTCCTCCTTCTGCTGGTGGGCGACGATTTGGTGAATGCGCTCAAAAAGGCGGCGCAGATCGGCATGGAAAAAAAGACCCACGTTGCAGGTGTCCAGCAGGAGCTTGAAGTGCTGCTGGGGCTGCCGCCGGAGGCACGCATCGGTACTTGGGTGTTCGAATGGTACTGGAAGCAGCCAGCCGTGCCTCATGTGGCCGAGTTCGTCGCGGAGATCCGCAAGAGAACCGAGGGGCATGTGCCGACGGCGCGTACTTGGTTCGGCTATGCCGCGACCTGGACCTGCGCGCTCGCTGCGCGCGCGGCGAAATCGCTTGATGCCGTCAAAATGGCCAAGGCCATGCAGGGCTTCAAACTGCCGCCGGAAATTTCGCTGATGCCAGACGGAGCGTCTTATCGCGCCGCGCAAAACCAGCTTATGCCGGACCTTTATGTCGGGAACGCGCTGGCCAAAGGTGACGACCCTGAGGACCTCTTCAAGGTCGCCGAGATTGTCAAAGCCGACAGCGTCGCCGGTCCGTTGGAACAGACCGGCTGCAAGATGACATGGCCGGCCTGACGGCTGCGCGAATCAGCTCGCTTTGTTGGGATCGAGATCGTACTTGGCGCACATCTTGGCGACCAACGCCACATCCTTGCCGCCGGCAATCAGACCCATGGTGGCGGAGATCACCCTTCCGCCAAGGATCTTGGTCTCGACGATGTAGGCTTGGCGCCCGTTATAGGCCGGATACGGGCTCTTGCCGTCTACAGTTGCGCAATAATTGACCGAATCCTGCGCCGTCATCTCGGGGAACTTCGTCCAGTGATATCGCGCCGACTTCGGATCGACGAGGCTGAGCCCGACCGCATCCATGATGATCTTCTTTTCCGCAGGCGTCAGGTCGCGCTGGCCGATCGCCGCGGTGCCCGCCGCGGTTCCGGGGGCGGCGCCTGATGGCGCGTTCGCCGCGCATCCCGACAGTGTCACCGCGGCGGCGAGCGTAGCCAATGCTGTCAAACCGGCCGGTTTCACGAGCCGCGGTTCCTCGTCAAAATTGTGGATGCCGGTCGGGAGGGGTTAGGCCGGCGGCGACGTCACGAGCCTCGGCGGCTCGCAGTCTTCGCGCCAAGGGTATGGAACCGATTCCATTGCATCGTCAATCCCTCAGACCTCGGCATGGCGCGTGCGAGACGATGCGACAAATTGGTAGCTGCAGACATGGCTAAACATGGCAGCGACAGGGTGATTTCGTGTGAACTGTGTCTTTTCTGCACTAGGAATCGAACATCATCCAACTATGGTGCGATCGTTCATGGCACCGGGGAGAATGGTCAATGAAGAAACTCGCTTTAGCAATCATCGCGGTGCTCACTCTCGCGACTATTGCTGGCTGTGCCACCCCGCCGCCGCCGGTGGTGACGAAGGGGTAATCTCGGCACCAAGCCAAGATTGGGGAAAGGGTCGGCTAACGCCGACCTTTTTTCCTTTTCGGAAGCGCTAACCGAGGTTGCGACTGCTCATTCGGCGGCGCGCTTGTGCGCCAGCGCTGCCGCCGCCTTGTCGTAGGCTTCCTCGCGCGCCAACTGCTGCTTGAGCCCCACCAGATCGTAGTAGTCTTCGAGCGGCAGCAAATGGTCGAAGGTCGGGGTCAGCGAATTCTCCTGCTTGAGGATGCGCAGCACGTTGCGCACCGCGTTAGCGGCGGCGAACAGCGCGACCGACGGG
>Ga0335081_10012205_pt1 | contig 13919 bp, 16 predicted proteins | sample Lox_Sample_35_FD_206713 | JGI IMG/M metagenome (GOLD analysis project Ga0335081, IMG submission 206713) | Soil microbial communities from Loxahatchee National Wildlife Refuge, Florida, United States - Lox_Sample_3.5 | ecosystem: Environmental > Terrestrial > Soil > Wetlands | place: USA... | reverse complement strand
CGCCATAGGGACATTCGCCCCATGTGGTCAGGTGCTCAGGTCCTCGTAGACACGCGAAAGCCCAGGTAGGAGCGTCAGGCGGAGTGCTTTCCGGGCGGCGCGGCGGGTGGCCGGACCGGACGCTCAGGCAACCGGCGGGGGAATGTCGCCAGACGCCAGCGACTCGGGCTCCGGTTCCGGGAACAGCAGGCGGTACAGGCCCGCGGCGACCAGGCCGCCGACCAGCGGGGCGACGATGAACAGCCATACCTGGCTGAGTGCGGTGCCCCCGACGATCAGGGCGGGCCCGAGGCTGCGCGCGGGGTTGACCGAGGTGCCGGTGATCGGGATACCGATGAGGTGCACCAGCGTGAGCGCGAAGCCGATGACAATGCCGGCGGTGGTGGCGGTCGCGGTCTTGCTCGTCGCCCCCAGGACGGCGAACACGAACATCGCGGTCATCACCACCTCGATGAGGAAGGCGCCGCCCGCGCCGATGTGGATGTGGCTCGCCGCCCCCCAGCCGTCCGTGCCCAGCCCGGTCCTGGTCCTGCTGTACAGGGGAGAGGTGCTGAACGTGCCCCACAGTAGCAGGGCACCGAGGATCCCCCCGGCGAACTGCGCGACCCAGTAGCCCACGGCCTCGGTCAGCGAGATCCGCCCGGACCCCCACACGCCGATGGTCACGGCCGGATTGATGTGGCAGCCGGAGACCGGGCCGATCACGTACGCGAGGACGAGCAGGACCAGCCCGAAGGCGAGCGCGGTGGCGACGACCCCGGCTGAAAAGCTCAAACCCGCGAAGCCGAACCCGAACGACAGGGTGGCTACCCCGACGCCGAAGTACACCAGCAGTCCCGTGCCCAGCAGTTCGGTGACAAGCCTCCGGGCCATGCGGTCCCCCGATTTCCCTCGCCGTATCCTTTCATCGCTACATTTGGGGCTATTGCGCCACTTGTCAATAGCGGGTCCGGCGCGGCGGGCAGGGATAACCGTGGCGTCTGGTGCGCGCCGCCGGGGGCCACCCGGCGGCCACCCGGCGCGTTCCATCCGGCAGCACGGCCGGCCGCCGCAGCCGGCCCGGGTCGGCGATCACGCCGATGGCGGCGAACATGCCGTGCCGGACGGACGCGAGCCGCCCGGCCCGGGGTGAGCGTGCCGGACGCGTGTCACCGCCGAACGGCGGGTGGCTCCGCGGCCGCCCCGGGCTGTGCCGTCCGTTACCGGTGACTGGCCCTGTCTGCGTCCAGCCAGGCCCATGCGCGGACCATGGCGGCCGTGGGGCTGTGCGGCCCTACGTTCGGCACGGACGAGCCCAGGACCACCATCCCGAGCACGAGAGCCGGGACACTGGGCAGCGCAGCACCGATAATGATCATGAGCAGTGCGCCGGAGACGAGAGTTACCGGCCACCATCGGGCTCGCGCCATCTGGGTGAGCCGTGGTCCGGCCGGTTTCCGGCGAAGCGATCGCATTGTCATCACAGCCCCCTATCCCACCGGAAGCCCAGCGACGCCTCTTCGTCTGCGTGCGCCTAAAATACGCTTGCCGTTACGCCCGGGTAAGGATCAGTACCGGGATCAGCCCCAGCCTCCGGCATACGGGCAGGTCAGCAAGCTGGGATAGGCGACGGGCCGCGGTCAGGCGTCGTCGGCGGTGATGGTCTCCCGGGTGTGCAGCTGAATGCGCAGTCCGGAAGGGTCGGCCACGTTCAGCGCCCAGCCCAGATGAGCCGGGTGCGGGCTGGAGTGCTCGACCCCGAGGCCGGTCAGCCGCCGGTCCCACGCCGTCAGGTCGGCGCGGCTGGCAACGCGGAAACTGAGCAGAGCCACCGAGTTCCCCAGTTCCCGCCGCGGCGCCGGATCCGGCGCGGTGTGCAGGCAGAGCACCATCCCTTCCGGGTGCTCAAGCATGATCATGGTGACACAGGCTTCGTCCTCCTCTATCAGGATGCGCTCGAAGCCGAAGACACGCTCGTACCAGTCGCTGCTGCGATCCAGGTCCCTGGCCGGCAGGCTGACATGGTGGAAGCCGCAGATTCGCGCCACACACCGACCCTACTCATCCCGGCCCGGCCTTGGTCAGGGCTCCAGTTCCGGCGCCTTCCCGGCCTCGGCCACGGGACGGGAACGGAAGCCTCCCGCGGGCAGTACGCCCCGGGCACCGCATTCGCCATCGACGGGCTGACCCTGGTCGGCAACACCGGGACCTACCTCGATGCGCCCGATCACCGCTATCCGGCCGGCGCGGATCTCGGCGCGGTCCCGCTGGCCCGCACGGCCGACCTGGAGGCTGTCGTGGTCCGGGTCACCGGCGCGGGGCAGCCCGGCATCGACACGGGGGCGCTGGCGGCGCTGGACGCCCGGCGGCGGTCCGGTCCGGCGCGCGTTTGATGCGGACCTGGCCGGGTACGGCGGAAAGGTCACAGAGATGCAGATGCCGGATCGGGGTGATCCGAAGTGCCGTGGTGGGGAGATGTCCTCTTCCTGATGGCAGCGGGTGCGGCAGTCTGGGGATTCCTCTCGCTCGTCGGAATGCGTACCGATATGCTCACCCGCAGGACCAGCCGCAGGGCTGAGGACCTGTACGAGAACTACGCCGACTCCGCGCGCAGGCAGCGCCGGTACGCGCGGGAACACGGCGGCCAGTGGCGCGATCACGACGGAGCGCCTCGCCGCTCCGAGAACATCAAGCGGTAGCTGACACGGGCAGCGTGCCGGCAGCAGCGGGCCCCGAGGGAAAACCCGGGACACTCGCGGCCGGGCAGTTCACCGACCCGGAGGGAAACCTGATTGGCGTCGCCGGGACCCGGTAGCCGTCCCCGCAGGCCATCACCGGACTCACTGAATCGCCTGAGTACAGTTGCCAGATGGCGGAGTTGCAGCTTCTGCAGGCCGACCATGCGCCGATGGTCCTGGCCTTCGGAACTGGCGAACCGTGCCTACTTTGCCGCCTCGATCCCCGACCGGGGCGATGACTGCTACGCCCAGTTCACGGAGCGGCATAATCGCCGGGGCGCTGTCGAGGGCCGAATATCTCGACGGGCTGGCTGCGGCCGGGTTCGCGGACGCGTCGGTGACCTTCACCCATGAGGCCGCGCCGGGCATGCATTCAGCGATTGTCCGGGCCGTCAAGCCCGTCGGCGTGTGACCGTCCGAGCCGGGCGGCACCGAGGCTGCGACCGGCACCGCGCCAGCGAGGGCGGCTGCGCCTCGCTGCAAAGGGACGGCCTTGTGGTGCCCGTCTCCGGTTTGCGGTGCACATCCCTCCCGTCTCGCTGGATCTGCTGGCAGATGCGTAACAAGAACGGGTTCCTGACCTGTGTTGATGGTGCCCGATCTCAGTCACCTATATGCGTTCGATGACTCCGCTGTGGGCGATCACGGGCCCGCACGCGCCGACGCGGAGCGGTCACGACCTCGCGTCCGGCATGTACCATCACGGCCATGTATGCCTCGGGCCATTACAAGCGCCGGATTCACCCGCACCAAGGAGAAGGGGAAGGACAGTGACCGACGAGCAGTTGCCTGCGCCTCCCGGGAAACGGCGCCGCGTACGCAACATCCTCGCTGTGGCTGCCGCGGTCGTAGTCGTCGGCGCGGCCACCGGCATCGCGATAGCCGCAGCGAACGCCAGGGCTGCGAACGCCGTCAGCGCCGCGCAGGCAGCGGCAAAGTCGGATTATGCTGCCCGCAACGCCGCGCTGAACCGGGAGGCCGCGACGCTGCAACGGCAGAGCCAGGCCATCGCGGCCGAGAAGGGTGAGCTGCGAGCCAATACCATCCGCGCCGATGGCATGTACATGGTCGGCCACGATGTCAAGCCGGGCACCTGGCACACCATCGGTGACGGCAGCGCCAGCGGTGGTCATTGCGCTTACGCCGTGATCGGCAGTGCCAACACGGCCCAGCGCAACATCTATTTTGACGGCCCCTGGACGGTTGACCTGTCCGGCGCCCACGCTTTCGCGATCAGCGGGCCCTGCACGTGGGTGCGCGTGCCACCGTGACGCGCCCGGACGGTCTGACGATCGCAGGAACTGAACCAATCTGCGAGATTTGAGCCGGTCGAACTCTTACGGGGTTTAACCGCTGACCTTCGGTGGCTGATCAGCCCAAACGCAGGTCAGGCGGAGTGCCCGGCTGTCCGTGAGCGACCGTGAATCACCCCGGTTCACCGTCCGATCGGGCACGCGGTCATGTCGGCCAGGGCGTCCGCATCACCGGCGGCCCCTCGGCGGGCGTAGGCGCGGATGACGCGGCGGATGAACGAGGCGTACTCGTCGTTCTCGGCCGGCCTTCGCCGCCGGCCGGGTGTCAAGGTCGTCTTGACGCTGGATCGCCGGGCGCGGTCGGCCGTGCTGGCTGGGTGGCCTGCCGTGGTGGGGGTCATTTGCCCCTGCTCCTTCTGCCCCGGCCGCGGGAGGGGTATCGGCCTGGGGCCTTCACCCGATAGGCGCCGGGGTTGTGGTGCCGGGAGTGGAGATCAAGTTGCGGCTGCTTGATGCTTTTGGACTGGCAGTGGTATCCGCACGAGCGAGTTGTGCTCGTGTGGGGGGCCGGGCCAAAGGATCATGCGGTTAGCCGCTGCTTGACCGGAGCGGACGGCGTAATACGATCCCGGTCCGGGTGAAGCCCCGCGTCATGGGTGTACAAAGGTGGGAAGACAAGCTCAATTCCAGGCGGATAATTGGACCGGTGGAGCAGCCTCAGTGTTGACGGTGGCGGCCTTGGCTGCATGCGGTAGCACACAGCAACCAGGCTCTGGCCCGACTGTGCCACCAGAATTCCGGGCAGCCTGCGGACATCCGGGCGCTCACGTGACGGTCCGGACTGTTCCGGTTACCATCTCTCATGCGGCTTGCGATCTGACCGGGGTGGCCATTTCTTACCCGGGCCGTGGTGGTGCAACTGTGCCGAGTGGCCGAGGTGGGATCACCATTGGCAATAGCCTTGGCTTCAGGCTGACGGTTCACTCGGGCACCCTGGACGTGACGGTGAATGTGACCGGTGCTGTCGGCAATGCATAATGCCGGATCGTCCGATTAAGGATGCACCGGGCTGGCCTGTGGCCCCGGCGATGGTGGTCTGGCTCGCCGCACCGGGAAACAGACTAGAGAAGCTCGTCGGCAATCGCGCCGGACAGCATTCAATCCGGATCAACGATCAGTACCGAATTTGTTTCGTATGGACCAAGCAAGGACCGGCCGACGTCGAGATCACGGACTACCATTGAAATCGGAGACGCTGATGAGCGCGAAGGTGCACGCCCCCATCACCCCCGGCGAGATCCTTCTTACCGAGTTCCTTGAGCCGCTGGGAATCAGCCAGTACCGGCTCGCCCAGGCGGCAGGGCTGCCGCAGACGCGAATCAGCGAGATCGTGCGCGGCAAGCGCCGGATCACCCCGGATACCGCGCTAAGGCTAGCCCGTGCCCTCGGGCTGTCGGAACGGTACTGGATCAACATGCAGACTGACCACGACATCGAGATTGAGCACGATCTGCATGATGAAGATCTGCGCCGGTCGAGGTGCTGGTCTCAGTCTGAGGTCATCGCACAACTGAGCCGCCTTGCGCTGCGGCGTTGAGAGTGGGCGACGGGAATCGAACCTGCATGACCAGTTTGGAAGGGGTACAGCGTGCGGCAAATCGAAGAGATGATCCCGTAAAAAAGGTACTGAAAGCGCGACGAGTTTCCACGGGAATGGCTCGGCGCAACCGCTGGTATGCGACGCCATCCAGATGAGCTGCAGCTCCCAAAGGGTGTGCCGCGGCATACGTTCTCGGCGGTGTTCGGCGCGGTGATCGCCAAGGGCCTGGACTACCGGGAGACGTTTCAGGTGTTCCGACCCGGTTTTGAGCTGGACAAGGCGCGGCAGGAACGGGCTGATGCTGGCCAGCCTGAGTGGTTCGGCGAAGATGATCTGTATCCGGACGTGCGGCCATCGCTGGCCCGGCTTCGGGCCGACGGACTGTGGGTGGGCATCGCGGGGAATCAGACGGTTCGGGCGGGCGGCATCCTCCGTGATCTGGATCTCCCGGCCGACATGATCGCCACGTCGGACGACTGGGGCGTGTCCAAGCCGGACCCCGGTTTTTTCCGGCGAATGCTGGAAGTTGCTCCGCGCAGTGCAGACGAGATCCTCTATGTCGGTGACCGGCTCGACAATGACATCCAGCCTGCGGCCAGCCTCGGATTGCGGACGGCTCTGATCCGCCGCGGCCCATGGGCGACTATTCAGCAGGATGACGCGGACGCGGACCGGGTACCGACGATGAGGATTGACTCGCCGGCGGAGTTGCCGGGCAAGATCGCGGTGTTCAACGCTGGAGCGTGCTGAGGGTGGCCTGCCAGCCGTAGAGCTGGTCATCGAGGGCCTGTACGCAGTCCTGTTCGGCCCAGGGCTACAGAGTCTTGCGGACGTCGAGGATGCGGTCCATGCCGGTGGCGTACCAGGTGATGGCGAGCTGGTGGAGGGCCTGTTCGGCGTAGGCGCAGGCAGCCCCGGGGTTGCGCTGGGCGGCTTCGACGGCGGCCAGGTCGCCGAGGATGACGGTGCGCTGCTTGTCGTCGGCGGGCGTTGCCTCGTTGAGTGGCGCGGAGTATCTCCAGTTCCTGCTGATGGCCGAGCCGCGTGCTGCCGGGCGCGCTCGCCATGTGGTTGCGTCGGTATTGGAGGGGTGGCAACTCGGCCGGCTGGCTGACGACGTTGTGACCTGCGTTTCTGAGCTGGTGGCCAATGTCCACGAGCACGCCTCCAGTTCGGCGATCGCCGAACTGTTCCTCTTGTGGGTGCCGGGCGCCTTTTTGAGCGCGGAGGTCCGCGACCAGGACCCGCGGATGCCAAGTCGCGGCACATCCGCGGAGCGCAGGACACTGCCATTCGCGTTAACCGAAACGGGCAACGACGAGCTGGAAATCATGCAACTCGCCGAAGCAGGCCGAGGCCTCGTCGTGGTTGAGGCCCTCTGCGATCGCTTGTGGTGGCGACCGGACAACAGCGGCGGAAAGGTGGTCCGCTGCCACTGGCGACTCAAGGCCGCTAGCGACACCGCTCACGGTCACTCTGGGCCCATGAACCATTCATCGGGCTGACCCGAAAGACACAAACCACCGCCCTGGCGCTGGCACGTCAAACAGTTTTTGCCGCGAGCTGAAACCAGCCAAGGCGATCTTCTTGACGCGACCGGCCTCTATCTGTGCCGGATCTGATCCGTCTCTGTTTCCCGACCATCACCCGCCGGGCACCTCTCATCGCTACTCATTGACTTCTCCCCGCTGCTCCCTCATCCCTCCAGTCAAGGAGATCGAGTTGGACGTATCGCGACGGACCCGCGCCGAGCGGCTGGCTATGCCGCTCGCCCGTGAGGTCGTCAAGAACCTGGCCGTCGAGCATGGCGCCTGAAGCCGACCCCGGACGGTACGCCTGGGAACCCGTCGCCCCCGGCGACCCCGACCATATGGAACACGCCCGGCGGCTCCTGCACGTCGTCGCCGACCGCCAGCGCTGGCAGGCATCACTCGCCGAAGCCAGACGCAGAGCAGGCCTGCAGCCCGCCCCAGATCTTCCGGCAAACGGGAGGGCGGCATGAAGGGGCAGGCCAAGAGCCCGTCCCCTGAACGGCTCCTCACTTTGTCGGAGGTCGCGGCGATCCTCGGTACCAGCGAGCGGTTTTCGCGACGGCTGATCGCCGCCCTGCCGAATCGAATTCGTCAGGGTCGGCCGTCACGTCCGCATTCGCGCATCGGTGCTGGATGACTTCATCGCGTCCGGCGTCGTCGCGCCGATCACGGCTCGCAACTACAACGGCTCGGGCATTCCAGCGTCCGTGCGGCCCTGATCTACCAGCACGCCACCCGCGACCGGGACCAGGCCATCGCCAAGGCCCTCGGCGCGTACGTGCGCGAAGTCCGCACAGGAACTGGACGACAAGCCAGAACGCGGAGAAGGAGGCGCGTGACACGGCACCGCTGTGGCACGTATGTGGCACGAACGCCCCGCGAGCACCCCGACCCACCCGAACCCGGAGCGACGACACCGCCTCTGACCTGCACCGGAGCAAAAGAGCGGGCGAAGGGAATCGAACCCTCATGACCAGCTTGGAAGGCTGGGGCTCTGCCATTGAGCTACGCCCGCACGACGGCGGCAAGCTCGGCAGATCCCGCCTTCCGTCAGGGGTAGCGTACCGGCTCCGTTTGGGGCGGCGCACCGCACGCCCGGCGGGGCAGCCAGGAGGCGCAGGCCAGGCAGCTGGGGCGGCGATCGCCGGCGTCGCGAAGGCGGCCGGCTCGCCGCGGACGCACCGGGTCGCCGTGATCGCTCTCGGTAACCGGCCGTCCGGTTGCGCTGCGGACGCGCCAGATGCCCGGCATACCGCACATCACTCTCCGCCGACGATATCGTGGTCAGGCGTGACTCCCCGTATCGTTAACGAAGTCACGCGTGGTGGTCGCGGCGTGGCTGCTTGAAATTTGCCTTTTGTACACCCAATCCTGACTTTTAGCCGCCTATGGGGTTGTGTACTGAGTTGGGGGGCATACGGCCGTCGGCCGACAGCCGTATGAGCCGACCCCGGTCGCAGCACGCAGCCACGGCATGCAGCGAGCAGCAGACGAGGGGCCCGGGATGACGCGCGATGACGAGCCACGGCTGAGGAAAGCGGCGCTCTCCCGCCGGCTCTTGCTGGCCGCGGGCGGTTTGGTCCTGCTCGGTGAGTGCGTGGCCAGTGAGGGGTCCGGCGTGGCCGCCCGCCAGGGCCAGCCGTACCCGATGGCCATCCCCGGCATCCCGGCGGGCGCCAACGCGCGCCCGATGCCGACCAGGCACCCATCCGGGCCAGGCGGCCCGGCCCGGTCCCGGCACGATCCGTCCAGCCCCGCGCGCGAGCCCGTCCCCGGGCCGCGGCATCCGGGAAACCCGAACGGCGAGCCGATGCTCACCGTTGACGACGGCCCGAACGTCATCGCGCTCACCATCGACGACGGCCCCAGCCGCGTGTACACCCCGCAGGTGCTGAGTCTGCTGAGTTCCTACGGAATCACCGCGACCTTCTCGATGGTGGGCCGGAATGTCGCCGCCAACCCCGCGGTGGCCCGCGACGTGGCCGCGGCCGGTCACCTGATCGCAAATCACACCTGGTCACACGCCAGCCTCCCGGCGCTGGCCCCGATCGCGGTGGCCGATCAGATCAACCGCGCCGGCGACACCATCCACCAGGTCACCGGGCGGCAGCCGACCCTGTTCCGGGCGCCGTACGGATCCTGGTCGGAGGAGGTACTCGCGCAGTGCCGCCACCTGGGGCTCACGCCGCTGGACTGGTCGGTCGACCCGCGGGACTGGGCCCGGCCCGGGGTCAGCGCCATCACCGGGAACATCCTGCGGAACACCCGTTCGGGCTCGATCATTCTGGAGCATGACGGCGGCGGGAACCGGTCCCAGACCGTCGCCGCGCTCACATATGTGCTGCCCCGCCTGCTGGCCAAAGGCTTCCGCTTCGGCATTCCCTAACGGCCGGCCCCAGTAGCTACACTCACGTCAGACGGCGGGCTGTAGCGCAGCTTGGAAGCGCACTGGCTTTGGGTGCCAGGGGTCGCGGGTTCAAATCCCGCCAGCCCGACGAGGCGGCCGGCCCTGCTCACCGGCGCGGCCGATTTCGCTGGCAGCGGTTTCAGTCGTTGCACCGAAAACGCTGCCAGGCTGGGTGAGGGGCTGGCCGGGTTAGGGAGCGTCCCCTAGATCTTGCGCCCGATGCGCCGGGCATCCGGATCTTGCCCGGTCTCTGCTGCTGAAACAGCGCACAACGCACACCATCTCTATCTGAGGAGGCCGGGCGGGCAGGGCGGGTGGGGGCGCGGCCGCTTCGGCGTCGCCTCAATCAAATCTGGTTCCGCCACTCCCCACGATGATCTAAAGGACGCTCCCTAGCGGACGGCGCGGCCGGCGTGGCGCCGGCGGGCCGACGGCTCATGGCGCAGCGGTCCCGACGTGCGCAGCATGAATTCGGGGAACGTCTCGGGCGGGGTGTCCGGCTCGGTCAGGTACTGATCGTAAGACAGCCGGCGGTAGGTGAGGCGCCGCTGCGCCTCGTTGCACTCGGCGATGATCTGGCTGATGCGGCGGGCAACGTTCATGTGACTATCGTCACTCCCGGGCGCCGTCCGCGATAGTGGCAGGAGTGACATTTAGGGATGACATCCTGCCAACCGGCCGGCCATACTCGCATCATGCTGAAGAACGTGGCGGTGGTCGTCCTCGACCGCATCGAGGCGTTCGAGCTCGGCGTGGTGTGCGAGGTGTTCGGCATCGACCGCACCGACGAGGGCCTGCCCGCCTACGACTTCGCCGTGGCGGCCGGCGAACCGGGCCCGATCCGCTGTAATCAGGGCTTCACCATCCAGGCCCCGCACGGCCTGGATCGCCTGGAGCAGGCCGACCTGATCGCGGTGCCCGCGGTGTCTGACCGGCGGCTGGGCCTGGACCACCGGATCCCCGGGCTGGCCCCGCCAGTGCCCGGTGGCGGGGCAGCCGCGGGCAGCTGGCGGCCCGGCGGCCGGGCCGACAGCGGGCAGTTCCCTGAGCCGCTGCTGGCGGCGCTGCGCCGCGCGGCCGATCGGGGCGCCTGGGTGCTGAGCGTGTGCAGTGGCGTCTTCGTGCTCGGCGAGGCGGGGCTGCTGGATGGCCGCCGGTGCACCACCCACTGGCGGCACAGCGAGGACCTGGCCCGGCGCTACCCGACCGCCCGGGTCGACCCGGGCGTGCTGTACGTGGACGAGCAGCCCGTGATCACCAGCGCGGGCACGGCCGCCGGCATCGACGCCTGCCTGCACCTGGTGCGCAAGGAACAGGGCTCGCGGGTGGCCAACGGGATCGCTCGCCGTATGGTCGTGCCGCCGCACCGCGACGGCGGCCAGGCCCAGTACATCGACCGGCCGCTCGCCGAGAATTCCGGCGGCAGCCTCGCCGAGGTGCTCGACTGGATGGCCGCCCACCTGAGCCGGCCGCTGGCCGTCAGCGACCTGGCCGCGCGCGCGCACATGTCGCCGCGGACGTTTGCGCGGCGCTTCGTCCAGGAGACCGGCACCACGCCGCTGCGCTGGCTCACCTCCCAGCGCATTCTGCTGGCCCAGCAATTCCTGGAAGAGTCCGACGAGACCGTGGACGCCATCGCCGAGCAGGCCGGGTTCGGCAACGCGGCGACGCTGCGGCACCACTTCCGGGCCTGGCGCGATACCACGCCGGATTCCTACCGCCGCCTCTTCCGCGGTCCCGCCGCGCTCAGCGGTCCCGCGGACGCCGGCGCCGTGCGCGGGCTGGCGCCGGAGCGAGACCCGGTGCCCGTACCGGCCGCGTAGCGCGGTCCGGGGCCGCTGCGCCCGCTGCCGGCCGTGGCCGCAGCGTCCTTGGGCGGGCCGCGCGGCCGGTAGGCTTATCCGCCGTAGCCGCGGCTGTAGCCGTGAGTGAAGACCTGAGTTCCCGCGTTCCCGGTCGCATCAGGCGGCAGGCGGTGGAGGGAACCCATGCAGGGGAACACAAGGAGTGACGCCGAGGTGAAGACAGACGTCGAGGAACTGAGCCCGACACGCGTCAAGCTGAGCGTGGAGGTGCCGTTCGACGAGCTGAAGCCGAGCATCGACAAGGCCTACCGCGAGGTCGCCCGGCAGGTCCGCATTCCCGGCTTCCGGCCGGGCCGGGTCCCGCCGCGGATCATCGACCAGCGGATCGGCCGCGGGCCCGTGCTCGAGCAGGCCGTCAACGACGCGATTCCCGGGCTGTACGGCAAGGCGGTCGAGGAATCGGAGCTGTTCGCGCTCGGCCAGCCCGAGGTGGCGATCACCAGCCTGGACGACGGCAAGGAGCTGTCCTTCACCGCCGAGGTGGACATCCGGCCCAGTTTCGAGCTGCCCGACCTGGCCGGTATCTCGGTGACCGTGGACAACGCCACCGTAACACCGGATGACGTGGAGGAATACCTCAGCAGCCTCCGCGAGCGGTTCGCCTCCCTGAAGGGCGCCCAGCGCCCGGCCGAGAGCGGCGACTACGCGTCCATCGACCTGTCGGCCACCGTGGACGGCGAGCCGGTCGAGGATGCACAGGCGAGCGGCCTGTCCTACGAGGTGGGCAGCGCCTCGATGCTGGACGGCCTGGACGACGCCGTGATCGGGATGGCCGCGGGGGAGACGAAGACGTTCAGCTCCGAGCTGGCGGGGGGTGAGCACGCCGGTGACGAGGCCGAGGTGACCGTCACCGTGCACAGCGTCAAGGTCAAGGAGCTGCCCGACTTCGACGATGACTTCGCGCAGCTAGCCAGCGAGTTCGACACCATCGGCGAACTGCGCGCCGACACCCGCCAGCGGCTGGAGGCGATGCGCCGCCAGCAGCAGGCCATCCAGGCGCGTGACCGTGCCCTGGAGGCGCTGCTCGGCCAGGTGGACGTGCCGCTCCCGGAGAGCATCGTGGGGGAGGAGGCCCACCGCCTTCAGCACTCCATGCAGGAGCAGATCCAGCGGGCGGGCGCCGATTGGGAGACCTACCTGCAGATGGTCGGCAAGACGCAGGAGGAGTTCAACGCCGACCTGCAGGAGCAGTCCCGCCGCAGCGTCAAGACAGGGCTGGTGCTGGACCAGGTGGCCCGGCAGGAGGACCTCGGGGTCAACGACGCCGAGCTGTCCTACTTCGTCACCCAGCAGGCCGAGCAGATGGGCGTCGATCCCCAGGTGCTGGCGCGCCAGATCGCCGAGAGCGGCCAGATCGGCGCGGCCGCGGGCGAGGTGCTGCGCGGTAAAGCCATCGCCCTGCTGGCCAGCAAGGTGACCATCAAGGACGAGGCCGGCCACGAACTCGACTACAGCACGCTCATCGGCGCCGACGACGACGCCGAGGACAGCGCGGATGCCGCCGAGGACAGCGCCGAGGACAGCGGGGATGCCGCCGCCGAGGACAGCGCCGGAGGCAGCCCGGAGGAGGCTGGCACGGACGCCAGCGGCGCCGACACGGCCGGCGCCGACCCGGCCGCCGCCAGTACGGCCGGGGCCGAGACGGCCGGCGCCACTGCGGCCAGCGCCAGCGCTGACGACGCGGCCGAGGTGGCCAGGGCGGGCGGCCCGGACGCCAGCGCCGGCCCGGGCGCCAAGGCCTGACCGGCCTGCGCCCGGCGCCGGGCGGCCGCGGGCGCTCCGCCGGCCGCCGGGCGGTCCTGGCACGCCCGGCCGCGGTCGCCGGGGGTAACCGCGTGCGCCGACAGCGAAAACCACGCCGCGGCGGCATACCGCGCCCGGAGCGGGCGCTATCGTCCAGATCAGAGACACCAACATGACGTCGAACGCAACAAGGACGGCGGCGGGCCGGAGCCCCATTCACGCGGGCCGGCGGCACCGCGCGCCCAGTCATAACGAGGAGAGCGCAGTGACCACGGATTCCCCCCTGGAGGTGGCGTCGATCGTGAAGGCGGCCATGCCTGACGGCGCCGTCCAGCCGTTCGGCGACCAGCTGTTCCAGCGGCTGCTGCGGCATCGGATCATCTTCCTCGGTCAGCAGGTCGATGACGACCTCGCCAACCGGATCTGCGCCGAGCTGGTACTGCTGGCGGCCGAGGATCCGAAGCGTGACATCGCGCTGTACATCAACTCACCCGGCGGGTCGGTCAGCGCCGGCCTGGCCATCTACGACGTCATGCAGTACGTGCAGAACGACGTGGCCACCTACGTGATGGGCATGGCCGCGTCCATGGCCCAGGTGCTGCTCTGCGCGGGCACCGCGGGCAAGCGGTATGCGATGCCGCACTCCCAGATCCTCATGCACCAGCCGTCCGGCGGTCTCGGCGGTACCGCCACCGACATCCGGATCCAGGCCGAGCAGATGCTCTACATCAAGAAGACGATGGCCGAGCGTATCGCCCACCACACCGGGCAGACGTTCGACCAGATCGAGCTGGACTTCGAC
>Ga0335081_10012203_pt1 | contig 13919 bp, 15 predicted proteins | sample Lox_Sample_35_FD_206713 | JGI IMG/M metagenome (GOLD analysis project Ga0335081, IMG submission 206713) | Soil microbial communities from Loxahatchee National Wildlife Refuge, Florida, United States - Lox_Sample_3.5 | ecosystem: Environmental > Terrestrial > Soil > Wetlands | place: USA... | reverse complement strand
CAAGATCACCTACCAGGGCAAAGAAATCCCCAAGGGTGGCGATCAAACTGACAAGCCGCAATCACCCCAGTAGCGCCCCACGAATGTTTGGGCGAAATTCGGGTCTAGATGAATACCACGGTCTTGTTCTGGTAGACGAGAACACGGTTCTCCAAATGCCACCGCACAGCGCGCGAGAGCACGACTTTCTCCAGGTCGCGACCCTTTCGTAGCATATCCTCGACACTGTCGCGGTGCGAAACGCGCACGACATCCTGCTCAATAATCGGTCCCTCATCCAGGGTGGCAATAACGTAATGGCTGGTCGCGCCAATTAATTTGACACCCCGGTCAAAGGCCTGGTGGTAGGGTTTGGCGCCAACAAAAGCCGGCAGAAAGGAATGATGAATATTGATCATTCGCAGCAAGTATTGAGCAACAAATTCCGGACTCAGGATTTGCATATAGCGTGCAAGGACGATCAGGTCCAGGTCGGGGCCGAGTAGCTCAAACATTTCCCGCTCGGATTCGTGTTTATCTTGAGGGCAGGTCAGGAGATGAAAGAGAATCCTATAAAATTCCGCAAGCGGCTTGGCGGTAGGATGGTTGCTGATAATCATGACAATATCGCACGGCAGTTCGCCGGTGCTCTGTCGGTAAAGCAGGTCGGCTAGACAGTGATGATACCCAGAAACCAGGATGGCCACCTTGGATCGGTAGTCGGTCAGCGCTAAGTGATACTTGACCATGAAGCGCTCTGCGACAGGCCTGAAGTCTTCCTCGAAGTGCGACAAGGGAATATCAAAGCCATCCAAATCCCACTCTAGCCTCGACAGAAACAACTCTCGGCCACTATCCACATGGTCGTCGGTATGCAAAACACTGCCGTTGTGGGCGATCAGAAATTCAGAGATTGCCGCGACTGCGCCTTTGCGTGCCAATGCGACGGGAGTGCTGAACAGTAGCACCGCAGTGTTTTTCATGGCGGGAAATCATATCTTACTTTTTTGCCTCGCAGCGAAGGCTACGGGAATAAGGGCGGTGAATTTCCTGGCACTCATCACGTCCCAGAAGCTGGTTCGGTAGTTAAGCCTTTTGAAACCAACCCCTCTCACAAATGGAATCATCGAAGCCAACACGAGGTGCCAAATGATTCAATATGTGTGCGATACCTGTTCGGCCGTCATGAAACCGCACGAACCGTGGCTCGTGGGCCTCGCGGCCGAAGCCGTGGGTGCCACCTCTGCTCGGCGCGAAGTAACCATTCAATCAGTCTGGAGCCGTGAAACCGCCGTGCATCCACTCGCGGTTCACTTTTGCTCGATTCAGTGCAAGGACGACTATATGGCAAGGCTCTTCGCTCCCGAAACATCCGCCGAAGAAGATGATGAAATTCAGGGCAGCATCCCCTCCGAGATCGTCATTAAACGAACGATCCCCGCGAAAACAGCGACGGAAACCGGGACTTCCAGGAGGACGGTTCGGAAAAAGCGGGCAGCTTAGAGGCCAATTGCGAGTCTTGTAGGGCTCTCCGACTCGTTCCTGACTGAAGGCTGACTGCTGCGAACGGACGCCTAGTAGAACAGATATTTCCGCCACTTATCGTCAGAGCGTCCCATGAGACGCATAATGTGGCGGCTGGTGTGAAGATTAAATGCCCGCGGCTCCCGCATGAGTCTCATGCCCGCCTCCGCGGGCAACTGATTCCCTTTCCGCCGATTGCACAAATGGCAACAAGCGACCAGGTTCTCCCATGCGGAAGCTCCGCCGCGAGAGCGCGGGACCACATGATCCAGCGTGAGCTCACTTGAGGGCAATACTTCACCGCAGTACTGGCAAGTGTTTCGGTCCCGCAGCAAAATGTTCTTCCGAGAAAGCGCGCGAGTCTGGTGAGGAATGCGTCGATACTCCAGCAGTCGAATCACCGAGGGCAAACGCATCGCTAGCCGTGCGGCGTGCAGAAAGTGACCGTTCTCCTCCTCCGTCATGGCAACGCCCTTCAGAACTAAGACAATGGCCCGCCGCGCAGCGCAGACATTGATCGGTTCATAAGAAGCGTTCAGCACAAGCACCGGCGCGTGCAGCACGTGTCCGTCGACATCCAGGCGCACTTCACCCATTGCCGCCGGCGCACTCTGCGTCCGGTTCAGATTCGGCGAATTGTGCCACTTCCCCGACATATTTCTCGTGTTCCTGCTTTTTGCCGACCGTTACTAAACGTCACAGTTCCGGGCGGGCTTAGCCCGCTGCCGCCGCAGCCATGTGAGATTCCCGTTCTTCCAACTGCGACACGACGTGCTGGACCTCTGCCTTCAATGTCCTCGCGACCGTGGCTACAAATACCTTAGATGCTCCTGCACGCCGAAGTACCCGCGCGCATTCGGAAGCCGTGGTGCCAGTAGTAAATACGTCGTCCACCAGTAATACCTCGCGTGCCGCCACCAGCTCTGGCCGAATCACAGCAAATGCACCTCGCATGTTTTCGCGTCGTTGATGACGGGAAAGTCCGATCTGCGACTGCGTTTCGCGACGGCGCTCCATGGCTGCAGAACATAGCTCGAATTGGTTCCGTGTAGAAATCGCCTTCAGCGCCGCTCGTGCGATCAGTTCTGATTGATTAAACCCGCGCTGCCTTAGTTTCCGTGCGTGTAGCGGCACAGGGATTACAACGGTTTTCCCGCCTAAAACTAATGCCAAGTCGGTAATAGCCTCGGAAAGCATCCTCCCCAGCACATTCGCTGCGGGCCGAACCTGCTGGTATTTCAGCAAGTGAATCAATTCCCGCAATCCACCCTCGTAGCTCCCGTACGCCACAGCCTTCACGTATGGCGGTTCGGCACGTCGGCACAGTTCGCATCGCATTTCACCTTCGATTGCATGCAAACCAGGCAGGCGCTCGCCGCAGATAGCACACAAACCTGAAGAAATCGGAGGCATGGCGGACAAACACACGTCGCAAACCGGAAGGCGGGAAATGTTTAGCAGTGGCCTACCGCAAATGCGGCAATCTGAAGGAAAGACGGTGGTAAAGAGCGCCGCAGCGACGCCGTACAATCCCGAAGTCAGACAAGAAAACGAGGACCCCTTGCCGACTTCGACCTTCTCCTTGGTTGGCGTACCTGAGTTATTGCCGCTACTGCTGAAGACGACCCTCCCTCGCTCAGCGGTTGCTGCGGAGGCTCCGGCTGAACGAATCTCCTCAAGTATAGCGGTGCTGGATCATACCGCGCAATTGCCGCGAAGGTATCGAAAGTAGATACGCCTCCCGGTCACTTCCAGTTGCTGGCACTGCGGGTCACGACGCTTACAATGTTTTGTAACTTCCGCACTTGTAATCCGCTATTGGCGCATGCTAACGTCGCGCGGTCATAGGTTTATATTCTCAAAGGCCGTAGTTCGCGAGGTTTTTCCGCTATGAGCACTCAAACTCTTCCTGCCGTTCAGAAGAAGTATCAGCCTTACGTCCCCCAAAACATGGAAATGCGCGAGTTCACTTTCCGCGCAGTTTTGTTGGGAATGTTGATGACCGGCATCCTGGGCGCCGCAAATGCCTACCTTGGCCTCAAGGCGGGAATGACCATCGCCGCCACCTATCCTGCCGCCGTGATTGGCATGTCCGTCCTGCGCCTCATGAAAGGCTCGCTGCTCGAAGAAAACATCGCCCGAACCGTCGGTGCGATTGGCGAATCGGTCGCCGCCGGAGCGGTTTTCACCATTCCTGCGTTCGTGCTCGCAGGCTTGTGGCCCAGCCTTTCAATGGGGAGATATTGGCAATCCGTCGCGCTTATGGCCATTGGCGGGCTGTTGGGAATTTTATTCGTAACCTTGCTCCGTCGTGTAATGGTCGAGGATCCGGAGCTCCCTTTCCCCGAGTCGGTAGCCGCTTCGGAAATCCACAAAGCCGGACAACAAGGCTCCAAAGCCGCGAAGATCCTCTTCGCGAACATGGGCTTTGGCGCACTGATGTACTTCCTCTCACAAATCAATGTGTTCTGGTACACGCGAAATCTGCTCATCAATATCCCCAAAATGCCCGCCGGCTTGCGACTCGGACGCAGTACTAGCGCACCAATGCTCGCGACCGGGGGCATGACCACCTTCACTTCTCCCGCGGTAAGTCCTGCGTATCTCGGCGTCGGCTATATCATCGGGCCTCGACTGGCGTCATTGAACTTCGCCGGTGGAGTCTTGGCGTGGGGTCTGCTGGTTCCGCTTTTGATCTATTTTCTTGGTCCGAATCTTCCGGCTCAAGCACCTGGAACAAGTTCCGCCGCCTACTGGAGCGGGGTCGCTTTTAGCGTGTGGTATTCCATCGTGCGTCCCATTGCCGTGGGTGGGATGTTAGTGGGTGCTGGATTTACGCTCTTTCGCATGCGCAGCCAGCTGGGCGCGGGCATGAAGCGCGCTGTTTCTGATCTCAAAAAATCCGCGGAAACGCGTCAGGCCACCGACCGCACCGAACGCGACCTCAGTTCGAAAACAGTTTTTGTCGGTGTAGGACTCGTTTTCATCGCCATGATCGGGCTTTACTACTTCTTCATCGCTGGCGCCCACAATTTGACGTCCAACAAAGTAATTGCCGGTGCCATTGTCGCTGCAGCCGTCATGGTTGTGCTCGGTTTCTTCTTTGCCGCCGTTTCGGGGAATCTGGTCGGCATGATCGGATCTTCCAACAACCCCGTTTCTGGCCTGACGCTTTGTACACTTCTCGTCGCCGCACTGTTAATGGTCGCTATGGGCGTCTCCGGCGTCGGTGGTGTGGCAGCCGTCCTTGGAGTAGCCGCCGTTGTTTGCGTTTCCTCCGCTGTCGCCGGCGAGATGCTGCAGGATTTGAAAGCGGGTCATATCCTTGGAGGCACGCCTGCCAAAATGCAGATTGGCGATATTTTCGGCACGGTCGTCGCCTCTCTCGTCTTGTTCTTCCCGCTGATGATTCTGGACAAGGCGTACCACTTCGGCAGCGCTGCCCTGCCTGCACCCCAAGCTGGCTTGATGGCCATGCTCGCTCAAGGAATCGTTGGTGGGAACATGGCCTGGCCGCTGGTCGTCGTTGGGATCCTGTTGGGCTTCTCGATGATCATGGTCGAAGTCAAGAGCCCGATGCTTTTCTCGGTGGGCATGTACCTGCCGCTCGAAACTACTTTCGCTATTTTTCTGGGTGGAGTCATTCGCTGGTTTACCGACAAAATTCGTGACCGCCGCGGCTACAACGATGCCCAGAAAGCGCGTGTGGATAATGCGGGCGTACTGACCGCATCAGGTCTGATTGCCGGCGAGGCTTTGTGCGGACTCGTCATCGCCGCGATCGTCGGCTCCAATCACCAGCTTTGGCATATTGACATCGGGGATGTCGCGTTTTCCGGCCTAATTGGCATGGCCGTGTTGATCTTCATAATGATGAAAGTTCCATTGTCAAACGCAGGCAGCCCGGATGAACCCGCCCCACCCACGGCAATCATGTGAGATGAAACGGAAACCCTTGTTAGCTGCGGTCTGCCTTCTTTGCGCCTACCTGACGTTTAAATACCCAACCGGGTTATCAGGAACGGAATTTAGCGCTGGCTGGCTCACAGGCCGCCTGCTCGACGCCAGTTTCTTGGGATTCTTTGCTTTCGCTGCGTCGGTACTGCTGGGGTTAGTGTGGCCCAGGATTGCGGCGGTCACGGCGCTGATCGCATCTGTCATATCTTTTCCGCTTTACCTTTACTTCGTGATGCCGGGACTATACAGGCAGATCTTCAGAGGACCCTGGAGCGTGCCTCTCCAATCATACTTCGTCGCCGATGTGTGGGCCTTAGTCAGCCTGCTCGCGATCCTCGCCGCTATGGCCGTCTCCACTTACGTTCTGCTGAGTCTCAAAAGCAGGAATTCTGTATTGCCGACTCCATCAAAAGCAGGTTCGGTGGAAGCGTCCTAGTGTCAATTTCGGACAACATCGCCACCATTCAGGAACGCATCGCCGCCGCCGCGCGTCGTGCGAACCGTAATCCCGAACAAATCGCCCTGATGGCCGTGACTAAAACTCTCTGTCCGGAGGATATTCGCGAGGCCTACGATGCTGGCCTTCGTCTCTTTGGCGAAAATCGCGTGCAGGAGTTCGCCGGAAAAGCTGAAGCATTACGCGATCTGCGTGATGCCAATTGGCATATGATCGGCCACCTGCAAGCCAACAAAGCCGGAAAGGCGGCAGAGTTGTTCGCAGCCGTGGATTCCGTAGACTCGTTACGCCTCGCTCAGAAACTTCATGCGGCTGCACAGCAACTTGGGAAGAAGCTTCCCGTTTTAATTGAAATTAACATTGCCGGCGAAGCTGCCAAGAGCGGAATGCAGGCGGCATCCAAAGAACTCGAAGAATTGCTGCAGTCCGCGGTCGACTTGAAGCAACTGGAATTTCAAGGATTGATGACCGTTCCGCCATTCACTACCAATCCAGAAGAAGCCCGGCCGTACTTCCGAAAGCTTCGTCTGCTGCACGATGACATCGCTAAACGCGCCTTTCCAGCCGTCAGCATGGAAGTGCTTTCCACGGGCATGTCGCACGACTTTGAAGTCGCTATCGAAGAAGGATCTACCTGTGTGCGACTAGGGACCGCGATCTTTGGAGAACGACCGAGAATACAGAAGTGATACTGAAGTGTTGTTCCTCTGTGCCCCTCTGTGTTCTCTGTGGTGAGAAGTAACTACCGAGGCCACAGAGGACCACAGAATGAATCCCTAAGAATTCAGGATGCAGAATTAGAACAAGCGCGGTAGCGCTCAGAGTTTTACTCTTGCATTCTGGAGTCTATCCTGTGACTTTCGCATGATTTCTTTTCGCGAGACCGCAGCCGGCGTCACTTTTGCCGTTAAAATTCAGCCCCGAGCGAAGAAAAACGCCATCGCTGGTCTTGTCGGAGATGCACTAAAACTGTCGATCGCAGCACCGCCTCTCGAGGGTCGCGCTAATGCCGCTTGCATCGAATTTCTTTCCGACCTTCTGCACGTGCCACGGTCTTCCATTACCATAATCTCCGGCCAGACCAGCCGCCGAAAAATTATTCGCGTGACCGGAGTTTCCATCGAGCTGATCAAAACAACTCTGGATAAGATCGTCTCAGGGGGTGACTGAATTCTTAATGCCCAAGCGCAAAATCACTCCTGACTACATCGCCGCCCATATCCGCCGCGTGCTCAAGGATGGCGGCTCCGCTCCACACGCGGAAGAGGTGCAGTGGTTCTTCAAGGAAGAAATAAAATCTCGAGGCTGGTACACCGGGGAGCTGCGCAAAGTTGCTGCCCGCTTTCGGCGAACCATTCTCAAAGAACTCGGCCTTCCATTTCTTCTTCAGGTCTGCGACAAACTTTTCACCGGACGATGCCTCGAGGAAAAGGTATTTGCCGTCCTAATGCTGGAGAAACTCGTCAATCGGCTCAACGATCCCGAATTCCGCCTATTCGAATCCTGGTTGCCGCGTGTCAGTAGCTGGGCGGATCACGACGGTTTGATCCACTATCTTATCGCGCCGATGATTGTCGCCAAACCGCCCAGAGCTAAGTGCGTGTTTCGCTGGGCGAAGTCACGCGACCACTGGCATCGTCGCGCAGCATGCGTCGCCCTGATTCAGGGCACGCGCCGTAAAATGTTTTTCCCGGAAATCAAACGCCTGTCGCATGCGCTCTTGTCCGACGACGATGACATGGTGCAGAAAGGCTTGGGCTGGCTCCTTCGCGAAACCGCCAAGGCTGATGCGAAAGGTACTATCCCTTACCTCATGTCAATCCGTCGCCGTGCGACCCGCCTCGTCCTCCGCACTGCTTGCGAGACACTGCCGTCCTCCACTCGAAGGAGCATCCTAGGCTGAACAGATCCCAAGCAGGGCACCAGCGAGTTTTGCTGCCCCGATTCGCCCAAAACCGCGCTCTTGTTTAGAATAGAGCTTCACGCATGAATCTGCCTGCCATTCAATCCGCTTTGCGCGAGCGCAACATCGACGCATGGCTTTTCTACGATCATCACCATCGCGATCCCGTTGCCTATCGTGTCCTTGGATTGCCCAGCAACCAGATGGTCACCAGGCGCTGGTATTACCTGATTCCGGCCAATGGCGAACCGGTGAAACTGGTTCACAAAATTGAAGCCGGCCACCTCGACAGCCTGCCCGGCCACAAGTTGCAGTATTCCGGCTGGCAGGAGCTTTTTGATCAGATCAAGCAAATGCTCGCAGCACATCGCGACATTGCCATGCAGTATTCGCCCAATAATTTGATCTTCACTGTCTCGTTGGTCGACGCTGGCACCGTAGAACTGGTGCGCGGCTTAGGGAAGAATATTGTCAGCTCAGGCGATCTTGTCGCTCAGTTCGAAGCAACATTGAACCCAGAGCAGATCAAAAGTCATTTTGCAGCACGCGACAAAATTGATGCCATCACTGCAGCGGCTTTTCAGGAAATCGGCAGGCGGGTACGCAATGGCGGCACTAACGAGCATCATATTCAGCAGTGGATTCTGGAGGCATTCCAGCGCGAGAACCTGGTTGCCGATGACCCTCCAGTAGTTGCAGTAAACCGCAACACTGGCAATCCGCATTACGGACCCCTCGCAGAAGACTCTTCTCCAATCCGTGAAGGCGACTTTGTCCTTCTCGATATATGGGCCAAATTGAACACCCCTGATTCTGTCTACTACGACATTACCTGGACCGGATTCCTGGGCAGCGCTCCCTCCACCCGCATGAACGATATCTTCACCACGGTGCGCGATGCGCGAGATTCCGGCGTGAAAAAGGTTCAAGAAGCCTTCTCCGCCGGCAAGACGATTGCAGGATGGGAAGTCGACCGCGTAGTTCGCGAGCAGATCAAGAAAGCCGGATTCGGCGATTACTTTATCCATCGCACGGGACACTCCATTGGTACTGAGGTCCACGCCAACGGCGCCAACATGGATGATCTCGAAATTCATGATGAGCGCCGCATTCTGCCCAATTCCTGTTTCTCAATTGAGCCTGGCATCTATTTGCCCGAATTCGGCGTGCGCAGCGAGGTCAACGTCCTGGTACGGCCCCAGAGCGCCGAAGTTACGGGTAAAATTCAAAGAGAGCTTGTGATCATCTGAAATGGCGAATTCATCCACCAAAGACAACACGGTCGCGGCCCCGGCCAAAACACCCGAGCACTCGATCACCACAATGTCGGTTCTCGCGCCGGCAATCGGTTGGCTCATTCCCGGTGCCGGCCATTTAATTCAGAAACGCTGGATTCGTGGCCTTCTGCTGATGTTTTCTATCGTGATCATGTTTGTGCTTGGGCTTCTGATGCAGGGCCATGTTTACCAGCCGAATGGCGGGGACATTCTCGATATCTTGGGCTTTGTCGGCGACGTCGGCGCAGGCGGCTTATACATCTTGAGCCAGGCCATGAGTTGGGGGCAGAGCATTATTTCTCACGCCACCGCAGACTATGGAACCAAATATCTCATCGTCGCCGGGCTGCTGAACTTCATCAGTGTGGCTGACGCTTACCACATCGCGATTGGAAAAAAGCCGTGACCCTCGCTCTTTCCCACTTCAGTTCTGCTCTGTTGTTTGCAGTTTTTGCTTCGGTTGTCTTTGGGATTACCCAGCGCAGCACGTCCAGTGAGCAAATCCGCTACGGCCTCTATTGCTTCGCCATGTTCGTAGGAGGAGTACTCGTCGCGGGCTGGGTGATGTGGATTCTGCGAAGATAGCAGTCAGTACTCAGCCATTTGGAAGGTTTTTTCATCCACACTTTGACTTGCTGACTACGGACTAACTGACTCCTGCTGCTCACCCCTCCCACACAAACGCATCGAATACCCGCTTGGTCTCAAACCCCAGCCGAAGATAAAGATCGACCGCCCGCTTATTAGCCTCAGTCACCGTTAACGAGAGCAGAGAGAACTTTCTTTGCCGCAGATTGGCAGCGGTGCATGCCATCAACGTCTCTCCGATTCGCAACGAGCGGTACTCAGGCAGCACGCAAACTTGCGTGACGTGCCCAACGTCATGTCGCACACGCGAGCATAGGATGAGCCCCACCACTGCCCGAGAGCGCTTGTGCAGGGCCACAAAGGACGATTCCGGATCAAAGGTCCCACACCCGGGAAACCGCACAATGTTATTAAGAAATCGCAGCGATCCGCTGAGTGTCCTGTACTGATCATTAATCTCGGAGTCGACATGCCCACGATAGGCATTCGTGATGATCGCGGCTGCCGTCTGATAATCCTGCTCCGACCAGCGGCGGACTTCGATTTCCATCTGCGCGGGAACTGTCAAAGGGTTCACCAGCGACTGCACCATGAACAGCCGTGCATGCCGGCTAAACCCCTGCTCCAGGAACGGTTGCGCCACCGCCTTTGCGTCATGCAGCAGCAACTGCGCCTCAATCCGATGAATCCCGGGTGACTGCTGCAAGGTTTCGATCACGTGCACAACCAAACGCGATTCGATCTCATTCACATTGCCTAGTTGGCGTCCGTTCGCCACAAACAAATCGCCAATTACGCCTTTGTTTCCTTCGTACACAAAAAATGCATAACCGAACACGCGTCCCCGATCGATGGCTGCATAGCCGGGCAAGATCTTGGCATCGACATAGCGCAGGATCATCTCCGCAGACCCCGTATAATCCCAGGAAAGCAAGCGCGACCACACATCGATTTCAGATTCAAGCAGCGGACGTAAATCTACGGACGAGAAATGCCTGAGATCGAGAATTTCCACTCGGGGCCCCCGCAGGGCGACAGCAGCCATTGCGCCTCCTGTTCAGACGCAAAAGGGAGTGTAGTTGCTTTGATGCCACGAGGCAAACCGGAGAACACGAACTGGCAACAACCGCAGGTTTAGGGATTGGCAATTGAGAATTGGCAATTGCAACTACTTGCTTGCCCCCACCCAGTAGTAATCCAGCCCCTGCGGCGCATAGCTACCCAGGTAAGAAACACGACGACCGGGTACTTGCTTGGCTATTTCAATCTGACTTCCTTCCGGAGCTACGAGTATGTGCGCCTCTGCTGGAACCTGACCTGGCCCGTATTGCGCGATCTTCTGGTTTCGATAAAACGCTAAACCAAACTCAACCTCGCGCGGAACATGAAAGACCGCCAAAGGGAGTCGCGCGTTCTCTATGCGGCGGATCTCATTTGCAATCGGGCGCGCCGAAAGCGTGCTGTCCAGGGCTGGAGCGCCCAACCTCAGTACCGCCGCCACCCCGAGCGCGACTGGAACCAGCGTAAACCGAATTCCGCCCAATCCAACTCGTGATCGCAAAGTAAACGCCAGCGCAACTGCCAGAATCCCCGCGAATGCAAATGAGATCGCTGCCGCGCTCCCCCAGGGCAACCGATGCTGCATAACAACGTATTGAATCATTAATCCGGGCACGATCGGCGCGGCGGCTAAAATTGAATGCAGGATCACCACACTAGGCGAAAGGCCTTCTTCACTCGACAAATGCCGGCGAAGATACTCAGCCGCCAATAATGCTCCTGCCGGTAATGCTGGAAGAATGTATCCTGGCAATTTCGATTGCGAAGCAGAGAAGAAGACCACCGGTACAAGCAACCATAGTAGTAAGAAAATATCCAGATCGTGCTCACGGCGTGCCCGATCTGACCACCAAGCCTGGATGCTTTGCGCAAGCGATACGCAGGCCAATACGGTCCACGGCACCAGGGCTAACAACGTAACCGGGACGAAATACCAGAATGGCTGCTTGTGATGATAAAAATTTGTGCCAAAGCGGGCGAAGTTGTGTTCGAGAATAAATACGTGAAAGAAATCCGAATTCTTTACCTGAACGGCGATATACCAAGGCAAGGTCACCAACAGGAAACCCAGGATCCCGGGAAACCACAGCGTGCGCGATACAATTCTGTAATCTTTTTTTACAGCTGCAAATATTCCGATGACGATTGCTGCGAGCAACGGCGCCACCGGTCCCTTAGCCAATGCCGCCAATCCAAGAAATACATATGCACCCGCTAGGTACATGCCAATGTTGCTTTTGTACCAGGCGTACCACGCCAGCATTGCAATCGCGAACATCGCCGCCAGTGGCATATCGGTTGATGCGGCACGCGAAAAGCCGATCACTCCTGCAGTAGACGCTGTGATCAACGCAGCATCGAGCTCAACCGCCCGAAGATATTTTCGTGAAAACAAATAAATCACGACCACCATCAGCGTGGCGTCCACCGCCGAAGGCAGTCGAGCCGTCCAATCACTCACGCCGAAGATGCGGTACGCGATCATCGCCTGCCAGTAATAAAGCGGGGGTTTTTCCAGCCATGGCTGCCCCCCCAGCACAGGCGTAACCCAATCGTGACGCTCCAGCATCTCGCGTGCGATTTGCGCGTAACGAGGCTCGTCAGCGCCGATCAGTCCAAAATTCGAGAGTCCGTAGAAGAAGAGGAACGCACAAAATCCTGCGAGCAGTAACCAGTCAGTGCGCAAGTTCCAGACCGGCCTTGCGCGCGCCGTTTCGATTTGGGTTTGTGGATTGATGTTTCCTAATTGTAGAGACAGGCGACTATTGTACCGAAGCAGAGCCCCGAAGTTTCTCCACCACGCGCGCAACGGCAATGGACAAGGGGCCATCGAGCGAGCAACCGCTGGCACATTTGTGACCGCCTCCACCGAATTGTTCTGCCACCGTCGAGACGTTCATTTGTCCTTTGCTGCGTAGGCTTGCGCGCAGGCGACCATCCGGTAATTCACGAAAGAATACCGCCACTTCAACATCGTGAATCGATAACGCGTAGTTCACAAGCCCTTCGCAGTCCTCTTCCTTTGCGCCGACACTCTCCATTTGTTCCCGCGTCACCCAAATCCACGCTAGCGTACCTTCACGATGCAGGTTGGAAAGTGCTGCTCCCAATAGCCGCATCTTCGCAGTGGAGTGTCCGAAATAGATGCTGCGTGCGCAATGCGCGGGGTCCGCCCCTGCTAACACCAATTCGCGAGCCAACGCAAACGTGTGCTCGTTGGTGCCTTCGAACATAAACGAACCTGTGTCTGCAAGCACCGCGGTGTAAATGCACGTCGCGATTTCACGAGAGATTTTCACACCCGCCTGTCGCGCCAGTTTGTATATCAATTCCGCGGTCGCGACCGCATTCGGCTCGATCCAGTTGATGTGAGCAAATGGCCGGCCACTGACATGATGATCAATGTTGATCAGAAATCCATGATCCAGCCCCTGCAAACGCGTACGCTGAATGCTGTCACATTCCAGGAGAATCGCCGCTTCGTATTTGCCATTGACCTGCTCAGCCGTGATCACTGTATTTGCAAACGGCAATTGCTGATAAATTCTCGGAACTCCATCGCGCAGCACAACTTCAGCCTCTTTGCCCATCGCCCGCAAGATTTCACTGCATGCCAGCGCCGACCCGATCGCATCACCATCGGGGCGAGCATGCGTGGTTAGCAAAAATCGCCTTCGCTGTCCGATTTCCTTCAGGATCTCTTGCAACATACACAACTCGTCTATTTACTTTTCTTCTTGGCTCGACTCAAAAGCTCGTTGATGCGAGCTTCATATTTCTGGGAGCGGTCCAGCTGAAAAAACAATTCCGGAGGGCGCCGCAAATGCAAACGCTCGGCTAATTCGTGGCGAATAAAGCCAACCGCCCCGGTCAACCCTTCAAGACTGCGATCGGCCTCAGCATCATCGCCGTCGACTTCGACATATACCCGGGCTGAACGGCCATCTTCGGCAAGTTCCACCTTGCTGACATTCACCAGCCCGATCCGCGGATCCGCCAGTTCGCCTTCCACCATGGTTTCAATCTCCTCGCGCAACGCTTCCCCCATGCGTTCCCGGTGGTGCTTTTGTCCACGCCGTTCCACTGTTCCGGCCCTCGGATAAAACGAATGAGAATATCAGAAAAGTCGCCTGGGTTGGCTCACGATTTGGACATCTGTGAGTACTTCGGTTTA
>Ga0335081_10012201_pt1 | contig 13922 bp, 10 predicted proteins | sample Lox_Sample_35_FD_206713 | JGI IMG/M metagenome (GOLD analysis project Ga0335081, IMG submission 206713) | Soil microbial communities from Loxahatchee National Wildlife Refuge, Florida, United States - Lox_Sample_3.5 | ecosystem: Environmental > Terrestrial > Soil > Wetlands | place: USA... | reverse complement strand
CGTCGGCTGGTTGGCCGACTCCCTCGAGGACGAGGTCGCTCGCCTCGAGGCGGCAGGCCTCGTCTCCTTCCACACCGGCCGTATCGGACCGGTGTCGGCGGTTTGGTTCGACGGTGGCCCGCTCCTCGGACACCCGATCGAGGTGCTCCAGCGGCGCGACGAGCTGCTGGGCTTCTACGACATGCTGAGGCGCGCGAGCGAGGGATGGGACGGTCAGGAGCCCTACCGCATCATGACCGCCCCACCCGAATGAATCCGCCGGCAGAAGTCGACGTTCTCGTCGTCGGGTTCGGCGCCGCCGGCGCGGCCGCGGCGATCTCCGCCCATGATGCCGGGGCGCGTGTCTCCATCGTCGAGAAGACCTCGTCGGGTGGCGGCAACTGCGTCCACTCGGGCGGCTTCCTGTTCGACGTCGAAGGGCCGCACGCGGTCGATCACCTCGAGGCGCTGTGCTTCGGCAAGACCGACCGGGCGGTGCTCGAGGCGTATGCGCGGGGCTTGGCAGACGTGCCGGAGTTCGTGCAATTGCTCGGAGGAAGCGCCCTACCCGTCGACGTGCAGGCGTTTGGCGGGATGCTTCCGTCGTGGCCCCATTTTCCGGGCGCCGGCGACGTCCGCTACCGCCAGTTCGTTCCGGCGCCCGGCGAGCGACCCGGCCCGGGTTTGTGGCGGGTGCTCGAGGGCGGCGTGCGCGACCGCGGGATCCCGGTGGCGCCCGACACGCCCGTCGTCGACCTAGAACTCGACGGCGGCCGAGTGACGGGCGCGCTCGTCGAGCACGACGGCGAGCGCACGAAGATCGCGGCGCACGCTGGCGTGATCCTGGCCAGCGGCAGCTTCGAGGCCGACCCCGAGCTGCGCGACACCTACCTCCCGCTCCCGCTCGTCTCAGTCGGCCATCAAGGCAACACCGGCGACACCATCCGGCTGGCCCAGTCCGCCGGGGCGTCGCTGTGGCACATGGGCGCGTTCTTCGGCTGGCTGTCGTTCGTGCATCCGGACTATCCGGCCGCGTTCACGCTCGACGTTCACGCCCCGAGCTTCATCTACGTCGACGGCGACGGCCGGCGGTTCGCGGACGAGACGGGCTGGGAGGTGCACGACCGGGTTCGGTCGGTCACCGCATACCTTCCGCGGCGCCCCAATCGACCGAACATGCCCGGATGGATCGTCTTCGACGAGGCCGCGCGCTGGGCCGGTCCGCTCCACGGGATCGTCGGCAGCCCGAACGGCTACGAATGGAGCGCCGACAACTCGGCCGAGGTTGCCGCCGGCTGGATCAAGCGCGGCAACGACTCGGCGGAGCTAGCGGCGGCAACGGGACTTGACCCGGCGATCGTGAAGGACACGCTCGCTGGGTACGCGGCCGCCGTGAGCCGGCGCGGGGACTACGAGTTCGGCCGCGCCCCGGCGACGCTCGTCCCCCTCCTGCCACCGCTATACGCGATCGAGATGACGCCGGGCGTCGCCACCGCATCGGGCGGCCCCCGGCGTGACGCCGACGCACACGTCCTGCGCCCCGGTGGCGTCCCGATCCCGGGACTGTTCGCGGCCGGCGCCGCTGGCTCGATTTGGGGACACTTGACCGAGCACGGCGGCGGGCTCACCGACGCGATCGTGTTCGGCCGGATCGCGGGCGAACGCGCGGCGTCGCGTGCCGGCCGCCTTGTCACCAACGCGACCACTTGAAGGAGTGACATGAGCGTAGAGACGATCGAGGTCAGCACCCCGCGCGGCACGATGCCGGTGCACGTTCACCGGCCGAGTGGCGACGGGCCGTCACCCGTCGTCGTCCTCTACATGGACGCCCCGGGGATCCGTCGCGCGCTCCACGACCACGCGGAGCGACTTGCCGGCGCCGGCTACACGGCACTGCTCCCCGACCTCTACTACAAGTTCGACCCGGCTGAACGACTCGACGCAGATCGCCTCAAAGCGGGCGATCCCGAGGAATTCAAACGGATGCAGGGGCTCGTCGCACGCGTACACGACGACGACGTGGTCGAGGACACGAAGCTGATGCTCGAGGCGCTGCCGGGTCGACCTTCCGGGCCGTGGGGCTGCGTCGGCTTTTGCATGGGCGGCCGGTTCGGGCTGCGCGGCGCCGAGGCGTTCGGCTCGGACCTGTCAGCCGCATCGCTGCTCCACCCCTCGCGGCTCGTTACCGACCAGCCGGACTCGCCGCATCTCTCCGTGGACCGGGTGGCGGGCGCGCTCTACCTCGGCTTCGGCGAGGCGGACCACGTCACGCCGGTGTCGAGCATCCCGCCGTTGCGCAAGCAGCTCGTGCGGGGCGGCGTCGAACACCGCATCGAGGTGTTCCCGGACGCCGACCACGGCTACACCATGCCGGACCGGCCCGCCTACAACCACGACGCCGCCGAGCGCGCTTGGGCGGGAACGCTTGAGCTGCTGCGCGAGCGGTTGTGAAGCCCAGCGCGTTCGAATACCTCGCGCCGGAGTCGTGCGACGAGGCGATCGATGCGCTCGCCGAGCACGGCGACGAGGCGGCCGTGCTCGCCGGCGGGCAGAGCCTCATCCCGATGATGAACCTGCGGATCGCGGCGCCGCCCGTCCTCGTCGACATCATGCGGATCGCCGACCTGCGCACGATCGAGCGCGACGGAGACTGGATCGAGATCGGCGCCGGGATCCGGATGACACAAGCCGAGCAGGAATCGGGCGTCCCGCTGATAGGGCGCGCGCTCCGCCACGTCGGCCACTCCGCAATTCGCACTGCCGGCACCGTGTGCGGGTCGATCGCGCACGCCGATCCCGCGGCCGAGTTGCCCGCTGTGCTCCTCGCACTCGACGGCGAGGTCGTGCTGCGGAGCGTGCGCGGGCGGCGCGTGATCGCGGCCGGCGAGTTCTTCCGCTCCTACTTCACGACCGCGCGCGAGCCCGACGAGCTCCTGGTTGCGGTCCGGATCCCGGTAACGCGACGGCGCGTCGCCTTTCTCGAGGTCACGCCGCGGCTCGGCGGGTCGACCGGGGAGTTCGCGACGGTCGCGGTCGCCGCGACGGCCGATCTCGACGACGACGGCCGCTCCTTCGCCAAGGTCTCGCTCGCGTTCGCCGGAGTGGCCGAGCGCGCGATCCGGGCGCGCGAGGCCGAGGCACTCCTCGCCGGAGCCGAGCCCACCGCCGAGACCCTCAACGCAGCAGCCCGGGCCGCGGCGCAGGCGGCCGAAGACCCGCCCGCTGACGTCCACGCGGGCCCGGCCTACCGGCGCCGGCTCGTGAACGCGCTCACACGCCGGGCGCTCGAGGAGCTGGCGACGCCATGACCGCGATCTCGGTCACCGTCAACGGGACGACCCACGAGGTCGACGTACCGCCGCGGCTGCTCCTCGCCGACCTCCTCCGCGACGAGCTCGGGCTCACGGGCACGAAGATCGGCTGCGCGATGGGCGCGTGCGGAGCCTGCACGGTGTTGGTCGACCGCGACCCCGTGCGCTCGTGCCTGATGTTCGCGGTGCAGGCCCATCGCCGCAGCGTACGAACCGTGGAGGACCTCGCCGCACAGAACGGCGACCTGCATCCGGTTCAGGCGGCGCTTCAAGCGCACCACGGGCTCCAATGCGGCTACTGCACGCCGGGGCTGCTGATGGCGGTCACGCCGCTGCTCGAGGCCGGCCAGCCGCTCGACCCCGACGCCGTGCGCGAGGCGATCGGCGGCAACCTGTGCCGCTGCACCGGCTACGAAACGATCGTCGAAGCGGTCGTGGAGGCGAGCCGGCGGTGACCGAATGGCAAGCACAGGCCGAGCGGCGCTGGGCGGGCAGGAGCGTGCAGCGGCTCGAGGATCCGGGGATGCTCACCGGCGCCACTCGCTACGTCACCGACGTCCAGCTGCCCCGAACGCTCGAGCTGGCGTTCGTCCGGTCGCACGCACCCAGCGCCCGGATCCTGTCCATCGACCTCGACCCCGCACGCGCCGTCGCCGGGGTTCACGCGGTGCTGGGGCCTGCCGACGTCGCCGACATCCAGCCGACCGTCGACATCCTGCATCTGGACGGGGCGCTCAAGACGCCGCGGTTCACGCTGCCCGGCGACCGCGTCCGCTACGTCGGAGAGCCGGTGGCTGCCATCCTCGCCGACGATCGTTACACCGCGGAGGACGGCGCGGACGCGGTGACCGTCGAACTCGAGCCGCTCGGCGATGACGAGCCGATGTATGCCGACATTCCCGGCGGCCGGTACTTCCACCAGGCTGCAGCGCACGGCGACGTCGACGCGGCGTTCGCTCGCGCGTCCCACCGGATACGCCGGCGCCTTCACGTCCAGCGGGTCGTCACCTCGCCGCTCGAGGGGTGCGGGATCATCGCCGACTACGACGCGGCCACCGGCGAGCTCACCTGCTACCTGTCGACGCAGCAGCCGCATCTGGCTCGCGCGGCGCTCGCTGAGGCCGTCGGGCTGCCGGTAAGCCACGTCCGGATCATCTGCCCCGCGATGGGTGGCGGCTTCGGCGGCAAGGAGGTGATGCTCCCCGAATACCTGTGCGCCGCGGTCGCCGCGACCCGCCTGCGCCGGCCCGTGCGCTGGGTCGAGGACCGAAGCGAGGCGCTCACCGCCGGGGCCCACGGCAAGGAGGCCGAGGCCGAGCTGGAGGCCGCGCTCGACGGGGACGGCCGGCTTCTCGCCATGCGCTCGCGTTTCGTCTCGGACACCGGCGCGTACTCGAGCGGGATCGGCGCCTACGTCGAGTTCATGGTCGGGGCCTTCACCGTGCCGGGCCTCTATGACCTCGGCGGCTACGCCTACGACACCGGTGGCGTCGTCACCCACAAGGCGCCGCTCTCGCCGTTCCGTGGCGTCGGCATGACGACGAGCCAGACACTCCGCGAGGTCCTGCTCGACGACGCCGCGCGCGCCCTCGGCATCGATCGGATGGAGCTGCGCCGGCGGAACATGGTCCCCGACGGCCCCTGGCGAACCGTACTCGGCGAGGAGTACGAGCCGGGAAGCTGGAGGACCGCGTTCGAGCGGGCCCTCGAGCTCATCGACTACGACCGCTTCCTCACGCGCCAGTCCACGGCGCGCGAGCAGGGGCGCCTGCTCGGCATCGGGGTCACTCCGTTCGTCGAGGCCGCGGGGATCGGATCGGCGGGCGGGGCCGGCGGCCTGCCCGGCGGCTCGCACGACAACGCCACGATCGCGATCGACCTCTCGGGACGCATCACGGTGGCACTGCCGACGTTCTCCCACGGCCAGGGCCACCGCACGACCGCCGCTCAGCTCGTCGCCGACATTTTCGGGGTCGATCCCGAGGACGTTCGCGTGATCGACGGCGACACCGCGCGGACGCCGTTCGGGATGGGGACGTTCGGCAGCCGGAGCGGCGTGTTCATCGCGGGCACGGTGAACCGAGCCGGTGAGGTAGTGCGCGACAAGCTCCTGCGCGTTGGCGAGATCCTGCTCGAGGCCGCGCGCGAGGACCTCGAGCTCGTCGAGGGCGCCGTCGGTGTGCGCGGCGCCCCCTCGCGCCGCATTCCGCTCGCGGCCGTCGCCGGCGCCGCCCACTTCGCCCCGCACGTCCGCGCCGAGCTCGGCGACCCCACGCTCACCGCGACCGCGTTCTTCGATCCACCGCGCCCGACCCACTCCAACGGGACGATCGCCGCCACCGTCGATGTCGACCCCGACACGGGTGGCGTGGCGATCGAGCGAATCGTCGTGGTCGAGGACTGCGGGACGATGGTCAACCCGATGATCGTCGAAGGGCAGATCCGCGGCGGCGTGGCGCAGGGCGTCGGCCTCGCGCTACTCGAGCGCTACGTGTATGACGAATCCGGGCAGCCGCAGACAACGACGCTCGCCGAGTACCTCCTCCCTCGCGCCACCGACCTACCGCCGATCGAGATCGAACACATCGAGACGCCGTCCGAGAACGGGACGGGCGGGATCAAGGGCATGGCCGAGGGGCCCGCGTCGGCCACGCCCGCCGCGGTCATCTGCGCGGTGTTCGATGCGATCGCTCCCCATGGCGCGACCATCGAGGAGCTTCCCCTCCGCCCCGAGACCATCGCCGCGGCCCTCGCGCAAAGCTGACGTGGGCTGGATCGACGTTCATCATCACATCCTGCCGCCGCGGTTCGTCGCCGAGCAGCGAGACGAGATCCTGTACTTCGCGCGCGACCCCGCCGTGCTCGACTGGACCCCGGGACGCGCGTTAGAGCAGCTCGACCGCTTCGGGATCGACACTGCGTACGTATCGCTGGGCGTCCCGGGCGCGCCCGACCTGCCACTCGCCCGCGCGTGCAACGAGTACTCGGCGGAAGTAAAGCGCGACCATCCCGGCCGGTTCGGGGTGTTCGCCTCCCTCCCGCTTCCAGACATCGACGCGGGCCTGAGCGAGCTCGAGTACGCCCTCGATCAGCTCCACGCCGACGGGGTCGGGCTGCTCTCCAACTACAACGGCCGCCACCTCGGCGACCGGCAGTTCGCGCCGCTGCTCGAGGAACTCGACCGCCGCGGCGCGGTCGTCCACGTCCACCCCATTGCTCCTCCGGCTTGCCGCGGCGCGCTGAGCGGTTACCCCGATCCGTTCCTCGAGTTCCCGTTCGACACCACCCGCACGGTCACCAGTCTTCTATACGCGGGCGCGTTCACGCGCTGGCCGCGGATCTCGTTCGTCTTCTCGCACGGCGGCGGAGCGGTGGCGATGCTGTCACAGCGCATCGCCGCGCTCGCGCAGATGACCGGAAACGTGGACGATCCGCTGGGGCTGCTGACGCGGCTGCGTGCGGACGTGGTCACGACCACGAGCCGTCCGGCGTTCGCGGCCGCCACCGAGCTGTTCGGCCACGACCGCATCCTCTTCGGCAGCGACTACCCGTACGTCCCGATCGCGGCCACCGCCGACGGCCTCCGTAGCCTCGGCCTCGACGATGCGGCGCTCGGGGCGATCGGCGCGCAGAACGCGCTCAGTTTGCTGTCGAAGCGCGCGCCGTGAGCGCGTGACGGCCGGCGGTCCTCGTCTCCACCGATCCGTCGGGCAGCACGATCTCCGCGGTTGTGCCCGGCGGGACGACGACGTCCAATTCGAAGGTGTCGCCGGCAAACCGCCACGACGACTCGATCCGGCCGTACGGGCTGTCGTGCTGGGCTTGCGCCCAGGTGATCCCGCTACCAGGGCAGGGTTCGATCCGGAAGTGCCGGTACGCGGGACCCCGAGAATCGAGCAGCCTGATACCCGCAACGTAACGGTGGAGGAACGAGATCACCGCCCCCTTCGAATAATGGTTGAGCGACTCGTACGGCTTGCCGTCAGCTTCGATTCCATTCCAGCGCTCCCAAACGGTCGTCGCGCCGCGGTCGATCATGTACAGCCACGACGGCATCGTGTCCGTGAACAGCAGCTCGTAGGCGACGTCCACGTAACCGGTGTCGGCGAGCACCGGAAGCAGATACGGCGTGGCCAGGAACCCGGTGCCGAGGTGGTTGTGGGCCGCCCGGATCAGCTCGACGAGACGCGCCGCCGCACCAGAGCGCGCCGCAGACGGGACGAGCTCGAAGGCGAGCGCGCGCACGTGGTTGGCCTGGGTATCCGGGTGCAGCCGGCCATCGGATAGAACGAACTCCGCAACCCAGGCCGCGCGCGCACGCTCGGCGACGTCCCGGTAACGAACCTCGTCCTCGGACCGCCCGATCACCGCTGCGATCTTGCTCATCAGCCGTGCCGAGTACGCGAAGTACGCGGTGGCGACGTCGGCCTTGTCGGCGCGGCGGAACGCCTCGAACTCGTCCGGTCCTTTCAGATCGGCGCCGGGCACGAGCCACTCGCCCCAATGAAAACCTGAGTCCCACAGGTAGCGCTCGTGCGGCAGCGGCTCGGCGCGCCGGGCCGCGCGTTCGGGGTGGCGCGCACCCGCAGCCGAACGCTCGACGAACGACAGCCACGCCACCATCGACGGCCATTGCTCCGCGAGCAGGCGCCGGTCGCCGTAGGCGCGGTAGATCTCCCAGGGGACGATCACGGCGGCGTCGCCCCAGCCGGCGGAGCCGTTCAACCCGGCGAGCGGGCCGGCCTCGGACTCCGACGGCGGGCTGGGCGCGAGGTTGGCGACGAGTCCACTCGCCCACTGCTCGACGGCAAGGTCGCGCAGCCACTTGGTCGAGAACCCGGCGACGTCGTAGAGGAAGGCAGCGGTGGGCGCGAAGATCTGCCAGTCGCCGGTCCAGCCGGCACGCTCCCGGGTCGGGCAATCGGTCGGGATGTCGCAGGCATTCCCCCGCAGACTCCAGACGCAAGCCTCGTGCAGCCGGTTAATGCGCTCGTCGCTGCAGCGGAACCACCCCGTCCGGGTCATGTCGGTGTGGACGACGACCCCGGTCAAATCGCCGACGCCGAGCGAGTGCGGATGCCCCTCGACGCGCACGTACTGAAATCCGTGCGTCGTGTGCCGAGGCTCGAACCCCTCCCCCGTTCGCCCCGCAGACACCACCCGGTCGACCTGGCCGGCCGGCAACGGCGCGGGCAGGAACGGGAGGTCCACATCGAGATGCGCGGTGGTGACGTCGCCGTCGGATGCGAGTGCCTCCCCGTGAGTGAGTGTGATTGCCGTTCCCTCCGGCCCAAGGTTCCGCAGGCGCACCCACCCGTTGATGTTCTGCGCAAAGTCGAACACCTGCCCCCCCGCGACCTCATAAACCGCTACCGGCGCCAGCTCTCCGACGGCACGGACGGGAGGCGCCGGCGAGGCCACAAGATTCTCGTATCCGTGGTCAGCGACCGTCACCGGATCCCACCCGGAGTCGTCAAACCCGGCCTCGCTCCACCCGCCAACAACTGTCCGGAGATCGACCGCCTCCCCCGCTATCAGGTCCGCCGACTCGATCTCCGACCGCGTGCTCCGCCAGTCGGGTCCCGTTCCGGCGACTGCGGTCGCGCCACCGTCGAACGTCGCGCACACCTGGGTCAGGAAACCGAGCTCCGATCCCCACTGGTCGTGCGCCCGCGGCAGTCCGACCTGACCCCTGAACCAGCCGTCCGAAACGATCGCGCCAACGGCGTTCCGACCCGGCCCCAGTCGCTCGGTGATGTCGTACGTCTGGACCTGGAGGCGGTCGCGGTACTCGGTGTAGCCCGGGGTCAGCTCGGCGTCGCCGATGCGCTCGCCGTTGACGAACACCTCGTAGATGCCGTGCGCCGTCGCGTACATCCGGGCACGAACGACGGGCGCCTCCGGAAGCTCGAACTCGCCACGGACGAGCATCGCCGGCCGCGCCCCAGCGGGGAACCCGGCAACCTCAACAGGAGCGACCCATTGCGCTGACCAGTCATCGACCGAGAGCAACCCGAGCTCGAACACCGCAGAGTGCGACCAGTCGCTCTCGCCAATATCCGTCCACACCTTGACCTGCCAGGCGACGCGGTCGCCCGACCGCAGCTCCGGACCGTCGTACTCGACGAGCACGCTGTCGTCGCGGTCGACCCGGCCGGTGTCCCAACCGTTGTCGGCAACGATCCGATAGGCGAACTGCCGGCAAGCCCCTTCCGGAAGCCACCACGAGAACCGCGGCCGCGTGGTGTCGATCCCGAGCGCAGTCCAGAGGTGCTCGACACGGAGCCGAGTCGGACGGTCGGGCCGGGCCCGATCAGAGTCAGGCAACCGGATGGTGTACGTCGAGCTTGTCCGGCGATGGGTCGGCGGCCGGGGTGGTCGCGCCGTTCGTGACGACCTCCGAGCCGGCGGCGGCGGGCTTGCGTAACCCGAGCACGCGGTCACGCAGCTTCATCAGTGCCACCGCGGGTCCCTTGCCCGTGGTCGTGCTGGTGAGGCCGTCCGGGTTCTGGACCGCGGTCAGCACCAGGGCGACGCCCGCGACGATCGCCTGGTACTTGCCGACGCTCAGGTGGATGTCGAGAAACGTCACGAACAGGCCGGCAGCCGAGAACATGACGCCGGCGACGACAGCGCCCGAGATGCGCCCCACCCCGGCCACGAACACGATCGCCAGCAGGCTGATCGACGTGAACGCCGCGAAGCTGTCGGCGGTCAGCTCGCCCTGGGCATAGCCGGTGAGGGCGCCGCCGACGCCGGCGATGAACGCGGCCAGCGCGAACGCCATCAGCTTGCCCTGGGCGACGTTGATCCCGACGGAGCCGGCGGCACGCTCGTTCGAGCGGATCGCCAGCAGCATCCGGCCCGCCGGCCCGCGTCTGAGCCGGGCGACGAGCAGCCCGATGAGGATCACCACGATGAGCACCATCACCCCGAAGATCGGGCGGTTCGTCGAATGGCCCGAGTCGATCGCCAGGTTCAGGCCGAACAGATGCGGCGCCTTGATTGGTAGCCCGGCGGTCCCGCCGGCGAAGCCCGCACTCGAGAAGATCAGCGCGTCCATCGCCGCGGCGAACCCAAGTGTCACCACCGCCAGGTTGACGCCGCGCAGCCGCAGCGCCGGCAGCCCGATCACCAGCCCGACGGGTACCGCGCACAGCCCGGCCAATATCAGCGAGAACGGGAAGCCGAGGCCCCATCCGTGCGAGATGTGCCCAAGCATGAAGCCGCCGATGCCCGCCAGCGACATCTGCGCGAGCGAGACCTGACCAACGTAACCGGTGAGCACGACGACCGACAGAGCGACACACGTCACCGTCAGTGACGAGATGAACGCGAATCGCAGCACGTTGTTGAGCAGCAGAAGCAGTATCACGCCGGCGACGAAGCACCCACCTGCGGACCGCAGTGGCGAGGAGGGCCGGCCGATTGACGGGTTCTTCTGTGTGGCGTCTCCGCCTCGGGCCAGCACGGAGCGTGAGCGGAACGCCATCACGACGATGATCACGACGAATGGCACCGCATCGGAAAGCCCCGTTTGGGGCAGCCATGTCCACACCGTGATCAACTTGTTGATCTCGGACTGGAAGCAGCCGATGAGCAGGCCCGCCAGCGCCGTGATCCAGAACGACTCGAACCGACCGACGAGCGCCGCGGCCAGCGCCGGGACGATGAACAGCGTGTAGGACGTCGGGTCGAGGCTCGAGACCGGAACGATGAGAATTCCGGCGGCGCCCGCCAGGACCGTGGCGATCACCCAATTCTGCGCCGCGACGCGGTTAGCCGAGATCCCGGTGAGGGCGGCGCCGCGGTCGTTCTCAGCGCCGGCGCGGGTGGCGAGACCGAAGCGCGTGTAGCGGTAGATGAGCGCGAGCGCGACTGAGATCAGGATGACGACGCCGGTGAAGTACAGCCGGTCGCGCGGGAACGTGACCCCGGAGATCGTCAACCCGCCGCTCGGGAAGATCGGGCCGGTTGCCACTGGCTCGGTGCTGTAGTTGAGGACAGCGATCGCCTGCAGGGCGAGCATCACGCCGACGGACGCGCACACCCGCGTGAGCTGGGATGCGCCTCTCAGCGGCCGGTAGACGAGGTAGTGGAGGATCAGTCCGAAGATCCCCGCATACACGAGCGAGACCACGATCGCGAGCGTGGTGTTAAAGCCGTGCCCGCCGTTCAGCGAGATCTGGTGCGGGATGATCACGACGGGCAGCTCGAGCTCCCCGAAGCTGCGGAGGTTGACGAACACGTAGGCGATGAACATCGCCACCGCGCCGTGGGCGAAGTCGACCACGCCGGCGCTGCGGTACTTGAGGACGAGTCCCTGGCCGAGGATCGCGTACGTGGCGCCCGATCCGAGGCCGAGGATCAGAAAGAGGATGTAGCTGGACATGTGTACTTACGTGTTCGCTGTGTGAGTGAGATCGATCCCGCCCACCCGCCCGCCGTGCGGCGGGCGGGCGGGGCCGAATCAAACGGTCAGAGCCCTTGGCCCTTGTAGTAACCCTTCGACGTCGTCCAGTCGGTCGTACTCGGCTGCGTGAGCTGACCGCCCTTGACCTGGTTCATCAGGTAGTAGTCGTTGCAGATCGCCGGCGCTCCCGTCATCTGCTGCCCGTTGCACGTGTACGGGTGCGACAGAAAGTTCGGGTGATTGCTGCCGGACTTGAACGCGGCCAGGATCGACTTGGTATCAGGCGTTCCCGAGATCTTGCTCAGCGCGGCCTGGACGTTCATCACCGTCGCGAACCCGGCCACCGACGGCGAGTCGATGAGCGTGCCGGGGGCCGCCCACTTCTTCATCGCGGCCTGGAACAGCTGCGCCTGCGAGCTGGTCCCGGTCGGCAGGAGGAACGGCGAGGCGATGTACATGCCCTCGGCGCCACCGGCCGAAGCCGAGATCACCGGCGGCGCGCCGCACGGGTCGATGCCCATGAGCTTGCCAGCGTAGCCGACGCTCTTGAGCGACTTGAGCACGTTGCCGCAGCCGTTCGGCACATCGATGTACGACAGGTCGGCGCCGCTCGACTGGACCAGCGCGGCCTGCGGGCTCGGGTCGGGCGAGGTCGGCGACAACGGAATGGTCTTGACGGTGCTCACACCGGCGGCTTTGAACACCGGCACGATCTGGGGAATGATCGACTCGCCCTGGGGGTTCGAGAAGTACATGAGGGCGACGGTCTTGGCCTTGAGTGTCTGACCGGCGTACACGGCGGCGGCCGCGTTGTCGCCGACGCTCACCGACCAGAACTGGATCGAGTTCGGCGCGGTGAACGGCACCGGGGTGAACGGGATCCCGCCGATGTAGGCGAGGTTGGCGTGCGCGTAGATCGGGATCGATGCCGGCGCGCCGACGTCGGCGGCGCCGAGGATCGCGAGCGGATGCTTGGCCACGAGCTCGGTGGCGCAGCGTCCGGCGCCGGCCGGCGTTCCGTCGCCGATGCAGTTGTCGATCACGATCGGATGGCCGTTGATGCCACCGAGGTAGTTGTTGACGTACTCCATCGCGGCGATCGCGCCCTGACGCGCCTCCGGGAAGGTCACGGCGCCCGTCTCGTCATTGATCATCCCGAACACGTACGGGCTTCCGGTGGCCTTTTTGGGCGTGCCGAACGCGGCCGAGCCCGCCGTCGCTGCCGTGGTGGTCGTGGCGCTCGTGCCGGCGCCGGACGAACCACCGCTGCCGGTCGTGGTAGTGCTCGAGCTGCTCGATCCGCAGCCGACGGCCAGGAGCCCAGTGGCGACCACCGCGGCCGCCGTGGCGAGCCATCTGGAACGTGTCATCGATTTCTCCTCGTGGTTGTGTTGCCAGGGGACGGACCGATCACGCGGCAGCCGCCTCCCCGAGGTAACTGGACGCGAGCAGCTCGCGCCGCTCGCGGAGTTGGGCGGCGGCGCCGTCGAGCGCGATCCGACCGTGTGACAGGACATAGGCGCGATCCGAGATCTCGAGTGCCAGCGCGACGTGCTGCTCGACGAACAGCACGCTCGTGCCGCGCTCGTCGGCAACCCGTCGCAGGATTGGCAGTAGCCGTTCAACGATCACCGGGGCCAGGCCTAGGCTCATCTCGTCAACCAGCAACAGCCTCGGCTGCGTCACGAGCGCGCGGCCGATCGCGAGCATCTGCTGCTCGCCGCCGGACAGCAGCCCCGCCTTGCGGTGCAGGCACTTCTGGAGCTCGGGGAGCATCTCGAGCAGCTCCTCCTCGCCTCTGCCTCCCCTCCCGCCCGCGAGCCGCAGGTGCTCGCGGACGGTCAGCCCGGGGAACAGCGCGCGCCCCTCGGGCACAAGCGCCAGCCCCCGGCGGGCGAGGACGTGCGCCGGCACTCCGCCCACGTCCTCACCCGACACCTTTACCTGCCCCGAGATCGGCCGGTTGAGCCCGGCGATCGTCTCGAGCGTCGTCGTCTTGCCGGCGCCGTTCGGCCCGAGCAAGGCCACGACCTCACCGGTGTGCACCTCGAGCTTGAGGTCGCGGACGACCGGGATCTGCTGGTAACCCGCGCATAGCCCGTCCAGGACGAGGGCGTGGCCGGAAGCGGCCGGGCTAGTGGGCTGCGGCGGCATGGTGCGCTCCCAGGTAGGCCTCGATCACGCGCGGGTCCTCACGGATCTCCGCGGGGGAACCGGTG
>Ga0335081_10012200_pt1 | contig 13922 bp, 14 predicted proteins | sample Lox_Sample_35_FD_206713 | JGI IMG/M metagenome (GOLD analysis project Ga0335081, IMG submission 206713) | Soil microbial communities from Loxahatchee National Wildlife Refuge, Florida, United States - Lox_Sample_3.5 | ecosystem: Environmental > Terrestrial > Soil > Wetlands | place: USA... | reverse complement strand
GCGCCGCCCGGCAGCGCGGCGGTCACGGCGAACAGGTGGCCGTGTCGCCGGGATCCGGGCTCTGGTGCCCCTGCCAGGCCGAGGACATGCGGAGGGATGGACAGCGCGGCGGCAAAGCGGCGCAGCACCATGATGTCGGTCAGCGGGGTGACGCCCCGTTCATAACGGGACACCTGCGCCGCCGAGTACCCGGTGCGTTTCCCCAGTTCGGCAAGCGTCAGGCCGAGGGCTTTGCGGGCGGCGCGCACGATCATCCCCGGCCGGGACTCGGCCGGCGGCTCGGCTGATGCCGGGTGCATTGACAGCTCCGAGTGAAAGATCCCCTGCCGAGGGTAACCGTGCCCGCGGTAGGCGGCCAGACACTTTGCACGCTATGCAAGTATTTGCCCACCGGGGCGGGGCGGCTGCCGTGGCGGGCATGCACACGGTTCCTCAGCTCAGAGGTGGCGAACCCCGGAGTGAGCGCAGGAGAACGTGCCGTGTCGCATCATGCAAGCGATTTGCGCATTCTGCAAGCGGCCTGGCCGAGCCGGGGCATCGGACTTTACGGTGGGGAACGGGCAAAATAGGGCAAGGCGGGAAGGCTCACTTGGGCACACCCTGCGCACGGAGGCCAGCGATGCGGCTAAGTTTCATCGGTATCACCCCGGACACCCCCAGCAACGGGTGCCCGGCCGTGTACGTGGACGAGGACACTGGCGACTTCTGGTTCCAGGGACCGGCCGTCACCGACCCGGATGCGCTCGCGGAGGTCGCCCGGCACAGCCCCATCGGCGCGGGCGAGGCGGTGGTGAAGCTCCCGGCGGTGATGGGCGCGATTGTCTTGGAGGCAGCCAGTGGCAGCTATGAACGCGGCAGGCACGGACCTGGCGATCACTGAGGCCGCCCAGCTGTGCGATGACCTGCTCCGGGCGTGCACCGTGTCCGCGGTCCACCTGGAGCTGCGCGACGACTACACACCCGGTGACCCGTGGTTCCGCGCCTGGCGTGAGGGCGACCGGGAGGAATTCGAGCGCCAGCTGGCCCAGCCATGGTGGCTGGGCCTGATCCGGGAAGTCACCGGCCGCGGGGTCGCGGTGCGGCGGCTGCGGGTGGTCTCCGAGCCGGTGACCGACTACATCCGGTTCGAGCACGCGACCACGGGTTCCAACCTCGCCGCCGGCGAACAGGTGCGGTGGCTCCCGCGGCGGCAGGCAGCGGACTTGCTGCTGCCGGGCTGCGACTGCTGGGTCTTCGACAACCGCCGGGTACTGTTCAACTTCTTCGACGGCCCCGGCGAATGGGCCGGGGCAGCAGTGTGCGACGACGCCGAGGTTGCCGCCCGGCACGCCGCCGCGTTCGCGCAGGCGTGGGAACGGGGCGTGCCGCACGCGGACTACCGGCTGAGCTGAACACGATCCGGACACGACGAATCTGCCGCGCCGGTGCCATCGTCGTCCTCCAGCGCCCAGCAGGCCCGCCAGATTCTGGCGGACCGGCTTCGTGAGCTGCGCGTTGACGCCGGGCTGACCGGCAGGGAGCTTGCGTCGCGGGCCGGGTGGGAACGCACCAAGGTCTCCAAGATCGAGCACGCGACCCGCCCGCCGTCTGCGGACGCGATCCGCGTCTGGTGCCGGGTGTGCGGTGCCGAGGACCAGGCTGGTGACCTGATTGCCTCACTGCGCGCGGCCGAGGGGATGTGGATCGAATGGCACCGCATGGAGCGCACCGGCCTGCGGCTGGCCCAGGAAGGCATCCTGCCCGTCTATGAGCGCACCCGGCAGTTCCGGGCCTACAGCTCCTGGATGCTGCCCGGCCTGATCCAGACCGAGGGGTACACCCGCGCGGTGCTGCGCGCCTACCAGCAGCGGCGCGGGCTGCCCGACGACGTCGAGGACGCGGTCGCAGTCAGGATGGCACGGCAGCGGCTGCTGCGCCGCGGCGGCCGGGTCGCGTCATTCGTGATCGAAGAACCGGTGCTGACCACGGGGTTCGGCGGCCCGCAGGTGATGGCCGGGCAACTAGCGCACTTGGCAGAGGTGACCCGGTGGCCAGCCATATCCCTGGGCATCATCCCGGCCGGGATCACCGATCGCGGCCCGGCCGGACCAGCAGAAGACTTCTGGATCTTCGACAACGAACTGGTCACCTCCGAGCTGATCTCCGGGTACCTGTCGATCACCCAGCCGCGGGAGATCGCCATGTACGCCCAGATGTTCGCCCGGTTCAGTGAGATAGCCGTGTACGGGCCGCGCGCCCGGGCGCTTATCGCCGCTATCGCAGATGCCCGTAGCTGCTCGCCGCAGGTGCCCTGAACTCTCGCATGCCACACTTGGGCACACTCCTGGCCTCGGCATCCCCTGGCTTCCTACCGTGAGAGCAGCCGGCCCTTCGGTGAGCCGGAGTACGGACCGGGGAGGAGCGCGAACGCTAGATGCGCACGCGCAGTGGCTATGATCCGGCTTTGCTGGCCGTCGTAGATGCGTGCGCGCCCGCCGACCAGGCTGACCGGCTGAAGCGGTTCCGCCGGGAGCACCCGGAGGTTGAGATCATCAGGAACGCCCCGTGGGAGGCGACCATACCCGAGCCTGACGGGGAGCGGACCATCGTGCGATGGGAACTGCGTGAGCTGCTCGACAGGCTAGATGAGCTGCTCGATGCCTGCTGACAGAACGGTCCGCCAGATGCACCCGGTGATGCGGGAACCCGCGCCCGCAGACCGGAATATGCCGGACGTCCCGGACAGGGCCGGGCGCGCCGACCTCAGGGCCGAACTGGTTGACTTGCGGGAGCGGATGCGCCGGCTTGGCCTGGGATATAGCGAGATCGCTAGCGAGATAGCGCGACGGTACCGGCTGCGTCCCCGCGAGGCGTACCGGCTGGCCTGGGGCTGGACGCCAGAACACGCCACCGCGCGGTTCAACGCCCTGGCCGTCGGCGAGGGTGCTGGCCCGCAGCAGCACATGGGCCTTACAGGATCACAGCTGCGGGAGCATGAGCGCTGGCCGGCCGGCGGGCGCAAGCCGCCAGTGCGGGTGCTGCTCTTGCTGGCCCAGATGTACCAGACCGATGTGGGATGCCTGCTTGACCTTGCTGACCATGAGAACCTCGCGCCGCCGGACCGGATTACGCTGACTGGCCCGCCGCAGCCAGGCCAGACACTATTCGGGATAAAGCTCGCCGCGCTGATCGAGGAGCGCGGGATGTCACTGCGGGAAGCGGCGCGCCATGCCGGGTACAGCGCGGGCTACCTGTCCAACGTCATGCACGGCCGCAAACGCGCCACCGATCAGATCGCCTCCCTCCTTGATGACCTGCTGGACGCCGACGGAGAACTGATCGCCCTCGCGAAAGCGGCGGCACGCGACAGCAAGCCCGCTGCCAGGAGGAACCGGCGCGGCCAGAACCGCGCCACCCGAGCTGCCCAAACCGAGAGCTTGTCACTATCCCTGCCCGACGGCCCGTGCCACCTGGTGATCGAGATATCCGGCCCGGACGCGAGCCCGGGCCGACGCGTCAGCGACAGCGATGGCCGCAAGACCGTCAGCGGACGGCTCGCCCTGATCCCCGACACGGCCTCACCCGGGGCCGGGCGCACGAAGGCGACTCGCGCATGACATGGCCTTCTTGGCAGCCCGCTGGCCTGCAGCCCGCGCTTAACCGTACCCAGCTCTCATCCAGGTACGGGCTATCATTGGTCAGGCCGATGGAGTTGGTCACGGTCGCGCAGAATGCCCAGGTGGGCAAGCAGATGGTTTGCGAGCTTCTCCTGATCGGCAGCTTTGTTCTCCGGGGGGAAGTAGTGCCATTCGACGGCGACGCCGTCCCAGGTCGCGGTCAGCGTGTCCGCGGTTATGGCCTGGATCTGCGGGTGACCGGGCACCGGCAGTCGGCCGATGACCTTGGCCGCCTCCGCCCTGGTCCGGCCGGTGTAGAGGCAGGATGCTGAGCCGTCATCCTCGGCGCAGACCTCCACGTCCGGTGCGCCGGGCAGGCTGGTCACCTTGAACACCGCCGGGTCGCTGCCCGGCGGAAACCACACGTCGTACCCGTGCACAGTAAGCCGGGCGGCCAGCGCCCGCGCCATCTGGCCGGTCACGACCTTCGCCGTCATGCGCCGGGCGCCTTCGTCCGTGTCGGCCTGGTGTCCCGGACCAGGGTCAGCCGCCCGCTGGTGATCTCGTGGTCAGCGCTGTCGCCTGCGAGCTGGCCGCTGTTCCCGGCCGGGCCGGATACCTCGATTACCAGGCGGGCGGGAACGTACGGGAGCGACAGCGACAGGCCCTCGGCCTTCGCGGCCGGAGTGCCAGCGGGGTGGCCGGGGAGATTCGTGCGCGGTACCGGCTCGGCATCACCGGATACGGCCTCGGCGGTTTCAGCCAGTGCGACCAGTTCCCCGCCCGCCTCCAGCACGTCATCCAGCCGGGCCGTCACTCGCCGCGACGGCCGCTTGCGGCCATGAAGCACATTGCACAGGTAACCCGCGCTGCACTCGACCCGCCGCGCGGTCTCCGCGGCCGACAGCCCTCGCGCGTCCATCAGGGCGACCACGTGCTCCGCGAACGGGGTCGCGGCACGCGGGCGGCGCAGCAGCACCAGGCGGTCCGGCTGCGGCAGGCTCTCATGGTCAGCCAGATCCAGCAGGCACAGCACGTCGGTCTGGTAGATCTCCGCCAGCATGAACAGCACGGACACCGGCGGCTTGTGCATGCTGCGCGGCCACTTCTCGATCTCGGCTAGCTGGGAGCCGGACAGGCCGAGGCGGGCCTCCGGGTCCGCTTCCGCCGCGGCTGCATGCTCGTTGAACCGCGCCGTGGACTCCCCCAGCGTCCACCCCCAGGCTAGCCGGTACGCCTCACGTGGCCGTATCCGGTACCGGCGCGCTATTTCTGCGGCGATCTCGTCCGTGTGGAATCCCAGGCCGCGCATCCGTTCCCGCAGCCGGTCCAGTTCCACACTCATCTCCTTACGCGAGGACGTCACCGGTATCCCCGGCGGGGTCCCGGAGTCGGACTGGCTCACGGTCAAGCCCTTCCTTCCTTTCAGGTCGCTGGCAATTACTTTGACGACGCTCATTTCCTGGCCGTGAAGGCTTCTCGCACATGCCGCAATATCCCCCAGCGTGTTCCGCCTTGCGCGTAGTATTCTCCGGCCAGCCGCCATTGAGACAGGAACATCACTCCTGGGCCGACCGGCTCGAAGCCGTTGAAGAATGCCGTCACCTGCTCGCGCCCACGCGTGACAAGCGGTGCGTTTGCATTGTCATGAACGTCGCCTATACCGGTGAGTGCGCCGAGTTCCCGGCCATCACCCGTGACGTGCGAGAGCACAGGAACCCTCCCGGACACAGCGAGTCCTGAATCTTGCCATCGGCAGCCTTGCCAATTGCTGCCCGTTGCATCGGGAAACCTCCTAATCGCGTAGGTGGCTCACGTGCTCACGGCAGGAAGTCGCGCACTTACGGTCCGGACACCCAAGCGGGATGGGACGACGCTATGAGAGGTGCGCACGGTTAAGTTTCACGGTTGCGTGAAACTGTGAAATTCAGGAGAGCCCCATCCGCGTGGCGAGGCCGCGCAACGGCTCGGGTAGCCGCCGCTGATGATCCAGGAGCTGCGTAACGGTCTGGCGGGCCATCGGGTGATACCGGGTCCGCTGGGGTGCCAGCCGTTCCGCGGCAGTCACGCATTCCAGCGCCTTGTCGAACCTGCGCTGCCAGACCCATGCCCTGGACAGATCGATGTAGTGGTGGCTGGATCTTTCACGCGGCAGGTCATCGGGGAGGAGAAGCTCTGTGCCACGCCGCACCGCCTCGTCCGCGTCCCCCAGTTCCACCGCTACGGCGACGCCATGGATCGCGACGTTGGTCGGGCCGAACAGCAGCCCGTAATCCCTGGTGTCGTGCCCGAGCCGCCCGGCCACCTCTTCGGCCTGCGCGATGCTCGCCCACGCCGGGCCGGGCATGCCGCCCCGCGCCGCCATGATCGCGGCCCGCAGATGGATGGTCCCGGCAATGCTCAGACCAGAGTCTCCTCTGGCCTCGCCGGTCATGTCCCTGCTCGCGCGTGCCAGCAGGGACATGCCGCCGTCCCAGGCGCCGGTCGCGAGGAACACGCTGGAGCGGCGCATTGCCGCCACGGGCTTCAGGAGCGGGTCGTCAGACTGCGCCGCTGCCCACGCCATCCGCTCCACCGCAAGCGCGAATAGGTCCATGTAGCCCAGCTTGTACGCCATCGAGTCGGCAGCGGTGTACGCGGCGGCCAGCAATCCGAACGCGCGGGCCTGATCGCGTCCGCTCAGCGTGTGCGCGTGCACTGTTAGCTCCTTGAGCAGCCGCGGGAGCAGCTCGCCGAGCTGGGTGTAGCTGGGCCTCCATCCTCAGCCGGCCGACCCGCTCCACTTCAGCGGCCAGCTCGGGCAGCGGCCTCGGCGGGATCTCAAGGTCCGGCGGGATGTCCCAGTACGCCAGTGCCTGCCGGATCTCCGTTATCGCCGCATGGATGCGATCGGTGCGCGCGTTACTGCCGCGGTAGGGCTGGCCGGTCAGCTCGGTCACGTCAACGTTCAAGACCTTGGCGACCGCCGCGATGAGCGTCGGCGTCGCTGGTTTGTGCCCGCGCTCGACCTGGGCGATGAGGCTCTTGCTGCACGGGATCCTCGCTGCCAGCTCGGCCTGCGTCAGGCCCCGGAGCTTGCGGGCATGGGCGATCCGCTGGCCGATCGTGATAGCGTCGGCCATAGACCCTGCGCCTTTCCTGTGTCAGCTCCGCAATTGACAGGATACGCGGGGTCTGTGCTTTGTGCGCTTAGCTACGCCGCAGGTGCGCGTGTTACTGCCGAGGAGGCATCCCGGTGAACCATTCCGGACGAGCGCTTACGGTCATCACTTGCGCTGCTGGTCCCGCGATTGCTATCGGCAAGCTGGTCGGCCTTGCGCTCGGCCGCGGCTGGGGAGTGCAGCTCGTGGCGACACCGTCCGCCCTTGCATTCTTCGACCCTGCCGAGATGGAACGGGCGACAGGAAACCCGGTACGGAGCCAGTACAGCAAGCCCGGTGAACCCCGATCGCTCATCCCCGATGCCGTCATCGTCGCCCCTGCCACGTACAACACGATCAATAAGTGGGCGCAGGGCATCAGCGATACCTACGCGCTCGGGGTACTGGCCGAGCTGACCGGGATCAGCGTCCCTATCGTGGTCCTGCCGTTCGTCAACTCGGCGCTCGCCAGCCGCAGACCCTACCAGCGCAGCATCGAATCCTTGCGCGCCGAAGGCGCCCGGATCCTGTACGGAGCCGACGGCGTCGAGCCGCACCCGCCGCGTACCGGTGGTGAGCTGATTGCCACCTTCCCATGGCACGCTTGCCTGGACGAAGCGGAGCGCTTGATCGGCAAGGTGACCAGCGCTTGAAGTTCCCCCAGCCCTACGCCTGCCGGGATCAGTCCGCTGAAGGCGCAGCACGGACGGCGAGCCCCTCCTGCGCGACGCCTTCCTGGACGGGTACGGGCGCGCCTTGACCGCCGATGAGGAGTCCGTGCTTCGGGACCTCGCCGCGCTCGACGCGGTCAGCGCGATCCAGTGGGGCTCCGCGAACAACGACACGGACATCATGACCCGGTACCGGATGCTCGCCCGGCTGTGGCCAGCCGCGCCGGGTCCACGCGACCCTGGCAGCTTCGTCAAACCCCGAATGGCCGCGCGAGAACAAGACCAGAACTCGTGAACAGCCCTCAGCGCAGCGACGCCGGGCAGCCGGTCACGCTTTAACTGCTCGCGCCTGCTGTGACTCCACGACGGACAGATAGCACTGATCCACCACTTAGACGGCCAGGCGGTGACCAGTACTCGCTGCCTGGCGGCCTTGTCCACGCTGACCAAGAGGTCACGGCAGCGCTCGCCTGCGAGCTCAACGACGAAGGTAGCGTCCCGTTCCGTCTGCTGCAGCTCACCCACGTGCTACGCGAGCTGCCCCAAACCTCCGGGACAGCATGGCAGTCACCGAGCAAGGATGCCGGAGACGATGCCAGGATCATCTGAACGCGAATCGATCAAGCCGACCGCCTCCATCTGCATCCCGAAACCGGTGATGCTATCGAGACCCTAACCAACACATGCGGCGAGCCTCCCAGGTGCTTCTGCCGCCAGCTGACCAGACCGGGCCGCTAGGGCGTGTCCCGTGGATCATGGGACGGGGTCGCGTAGCCAGATGCTGATCGAGGCCACGTCGATGGTGCCCTGGTAAATCCGCTCGCGCTTGTCATAGCGGGTGGCCACGGCCCTGAACTGCTTGAGCTTGGCAAAGCAGCGTTCCACGGTGTTGCGCTTTTTGTACCAGCCGGCGTCGAAGGCCGGCGGGCGGCCGCCGGCCCGGCCGCGGTCACGGCGATGCTTCTTCTGGTCTTCCTTGACCGGGATCACGGCCGTGATGTGGTGGCGCCGCAGCCAGGCCCGGTTCGCCCGGGAGGAGTACGCCTTATCCGCCATCGCGCGGCCGGGCCGCCGGCGTGGCCTGCCCAGGCCCCGGCGCCGGATGCGGATCGCGTCCATCAGCGGGACGAACCGCGGGGAGTCACCGTGCTGGCCGCAGCTGGTCAGCCGCGCGACCGGGCGGCAGCGCAGGTCAGCGGCCAGGTGGATCTTGGTGGTCAGCCCGCCGCGGGACCGGCCGATCGCCTCCCGGCCGGATTTCGTGTCATTCGCTGAAGCCCCCCGTGAGGTCATCAGCGGCCCGGGCACGGCGGGCCCCGGCCGCATGCTGATGCGCCCGGGCGACGGTCGAGTCCGCGCTGACCGTCCAGTCCGCGCCTTCGGCCTCATCGCATCCGGCCCGCAGCCCGTCCAGGATCTGCTCCCAGGTCCCGTCCAGCGACCAGCGGCGATGCCGGTTATAGACGGTCTTCCAGTTCCCGAAGCCCTCCGGCAGGTCCCGCCACGGGCAGCCCGCCCGGGCCCGGAAGAAGACCCCGTTGATCACCATCCGGTGATCGGCCCACCGGCCGCCACGCCGCTGCGGGCCGGACGGCAGGAACACCCGAAGGCGCTCCCATTCCTCATCGGACAGGTCATGACGATTCAGGCGATCAGGCATCGTACTGATCTACACGAACCCGCTTCGAAGATCCACGGGACACGCCCTAGGCCCTAACTCACAGAGCTATCGTAGCGTTCAATTCTGGAGAGCAGCGCGACGACCTCTGCGACCTCCGCCGAGGACTGGCCGTATACGGCGATCAGGTCGTGTCGAAGGTCCTCCAGCGACATGAGTGCTTCCTGGTGGTGACCGGCGCTGGCTAGCAGCAGGCCGACCTGGCGCCGGGCATCGAGAGCGCGCTCGTCATGATCGTCCGCTGTTCGTGACCGGTCGGCGAGGTAGGCGCGGAAGGCGGCGAGCGCCTCGGTGTTTTCCCCGAGTGCGGCCTGGCAGGTGGCCGCGTAATAGCGGCAATCCATTGCTTGCGTGTCAGCGGCGCCGTACCGCTCGGCAAGCCGGGCTCCGGCAGCCTCGAATTCTGTCAGCGCGTGGCGGTAGGAGCCAGCCACGAACAGCACGTTGGCCAGGCTGAAGCGCAGTTCATCGGCGAGGGCATCGTCGGCGGCGCATCGTCCGATCGCGGCGGTGAGTATGTCTGCGGCCTGGGAGAACTGCCCGGCCTGGGCGAGTTCGGCCGCCTGCTCTGTGATGGCCTGGGCCTCGCTGGAGGATAGCGTGGTGGGGCCGGCTGTGGCTGGCGGTGCGGGCGCTGGCGTCCTGCGGTGGGGAGTGGCCGCCATTGGCCGAATGAAGGGCCGGGTCGGGTCTAGTTCACCGCGGGCGAGGCTCGCCGTGCTGTCGCGGGCGTAGGGCAGCAGCCTGTCGTAGACCTCATCCGGTCCGGGCCGCTCGTCAGGGCTCTTGGACAGGAGCTTGAGGATGAGCGTCTCGATAGGGGCGGGTATGTCCGGGCTGATGGCCCTGACTGGCGGCGGCGGGCTATGCACGTGGTGCCACTGGACGGAGACGCCGCCGGATGGCGTGAAGGGCAGCTGGCCGGTCAGCATCTCGTGCAGGACGCAGCCGAGGGCGTACAGGTCGGCAGGTGGCCCGACGGCGCTGGCGAGAGCCTGCTCGGGAGCCATGTATGGCGGCGTGCCCACCGTCTGCCCGGTCATGGTGAGCTTGACGATCTCCCCGGCGCCCAGCAGCGCGGCGACCCCGAAGTCGAGTACCTTGACGATGCCGCCCGGGGTGAGGAACAGGTTGCGTGGCTTGATGTCACGGTGCACTACAGACAGCCGGTGCACTTCGCTGAGCACGGCGGCGACCTGCGCGGCGATGGCGGCTGCCCAGGCGAGCGGCGGGGGGGAGCTGTCATAGTCGTGCTCGGCGATCAGGTCCGCAAGCTCTGCGCCCGTGAGCAGCTGCATGACCAGGTACAGGTCGCTGGTGGCTTCGTCGGTGCCTGTGTCGTGGACGGCTGGGATGCCGGGGTGCGCCAGGGCGGCGGTGGTCTGCACTTCGCGCAGGAACCGAAGCCTGGCGTTCTCCGCCGCCTGGGCCTGCTCGGCGCGCAGCGCCTCGGCCAGGGCGCCGGGTGCTCCTCGCGGGCCGGGTGCCGGGGGAGGCTTCATCAGCTTCACGGCGATGCGGCGGTCGAGCCGAATGTCGTAGCCTGCCCACACCTCGCCCATGCCCCCTTGCCCGATCGGGCGGTCGAGGCGGTATCTGTCGGCGATCACCCGGGCATGCTCAGTCCACGGCATGTCGGTCATAACTCGCAAGCTTCCCAGGAGTAATCAGGCGGCCACAAGGGGGCAGTCTCAGGGGTGAGTGCCACCAGGGTCCTGTGCCGGGCCTGACCCTGTGGTGCGCTGCTGTGCCTCGCGGCGGGCCGGGCGGCGGATCAGCTCGTAGGCGTGCCGGCGGGCGACGTGCGTGAACGCCTCGTGGAATCCCTGGTCGTCGAAGAAGCGCCTGACCAGGGTGTCGTTGGCCTCGGCCCGGTCGACGACGACCCGTTCCAGGTGCTCGTCGAAGACCTGGCCGAACTTGTCGATGTCGTTGACCAGCCCGGCCTGGGCGACTGCGGGGTCCTCGGCGATCGCGACGACCTGCTGGACGGCCCAGACCTGGTCGGCGGTGCCCAGGTCCAGGCCGTACCGGTTGTTGAGGTCGGAGATGACCTCGGCCAGCGGCACCTCCTCGGGCTCGGCGGCTGCGCCGTCGGCGTCGGCCGCGAATCCCGGCAGCAGGTGCGGGCCCTCTGGCGCGAGCCGTACGTCTGCCTCGCCGGTCTTGACGATCCGCAGGTGCGTCAGGTCGACCTGGCCGACGTCCACCCCGGCGTCGGCCCGCCGGGGGAGCCGGTTCCACAGGAACCTGCCGTAGAGGTAAAGCGCCTCGAGTTCCGGGTCGGAGTAGCCGACGATCTGAGACAGGAAGCCGTAGGCGCGGACGTAGTCGTTGAGCGCGGCCCTGAACTCCTCGGCGGTTCGCGGGTCGGCCTCGGCCAGCGCCGCGTACCGGTCGCGGGCCGGGTCGGTGAAGCGGTACAGCTGGGCGTGCGCCCGCTCAAGCTGGCTGCGGGTCGCCGATGTCTCCTCGGCCTTCAGGTATTCCGCGGCGAAGGCCATGATCTCCGAGTCGACCAGCAGCTGGTAGCCCTTGAGGTCGCGCTCCTTGACGTAGAGCAGGTTCGGGTCGGTCGGCTCGGCCAGCGCCTCTTCGAAGTAGGGCTTGAACGCCGCCTGGATGTCTACTGCGTCGTTGGCGAGGTCCAGGACGCACACGTCTTCCTGGCTCTTGAGCGGGTGCGTCCGGTTGAGCCGCGACAGGGTCTGCACGGCGGCCAGGCCGACCAGCGGCTTGTCCACGTACATGGTGGTCAGCAGCGGCTGGTCGAAGCCCGTCTGGTACTTCTCGGCCACGACCAGGATCCGGTACTCCTGCTGCCCGCGGCTTGCCGCGTGCGGGTCGTCGGCCTTTACGTACCCGAACCGGGCCGGCAGCTCCCGCTCGGGGAAGCCGTTGAGCTTCGGCTCGGTGTAGTCGAGGTCGTCAAGGGTCAGCGTGCCGGAGAACGCCACCAGCGCGGCGCAGTCCGTGAACTCGCGCTTGCCGTTGTAGGCGCGGATCGCCTGGTAAAGCCGGACGGCGTGCTCCCGCGAGCGGGTCACCACCATCGCCTTCGCGCGCCCGCCCAGGCGGCCCATTGCGTGCTCGCGGAAATGGTCCACGATGATCTGCGCCCGCTGCTCCAAAGACGTCGGGTGCAGTTCCGCGGCGCGGACCAGCTTCGCCTTGGCCTTGCGGGGATCGACCTGCCGGCTGGCCTCCTCGACCGCCGCGTTCCGCAGCCGCCAGTAGGTCTGGTAGGTCAGGTAGTTGCGCAGCACGTCCAGGATGAATCCCTCGTCGATGGCCTGGCGCATCGCGTAGGCATGGAACGGCTCCCAGCTGTCGGCCGCATCGTTCCTGCGGCCGAAGAGCTGGAGCGTCTTGTTCTTGGGGGTAGCGGTGAAAGCGAAGTACGACAGGTTCGGGTGTCGGCCCCGGGCGAGCGCCGAGGCCGTCAGCGGGTCCCCGTCGTCATCGATGTCGTCGCTGCCGAGCCGGCCGAGCGCCCGTTTGAGCGCCTCCGATGACTTTCCGCCGGACTGGGACGAGTGCGCCTCGTCGATCACGATCGCGTACCGCCGGCTGGCCAGCCCGGCGACTTTGTCTAGCACGAACGGGAACTTCTGCAAGGTGGTGATGATGATCCGGGCGGTCTGCCCCGCGAGTGCCTGCGCCAGCTGCTCAGAGTCCTCGTCAATGCGCTGGACGACCCCTGAGACATGCTCGAACTGGTAGATGGTGTCCTGCAGCTGCGAGTCCAGGACCCGCCGGTCGGTGATCACCACCACCTTGTCGAACACCGGCTCATCCGGCCCGAGTCCGGCCTCGCGGGCGGCAGGGGCGATCATCGCGGGATCGCCGGGGGTATGCAGGGACGCGAGCCGGTGCGCCGTCCAGGCGATGGTGTTCGACTTCCCGGACCCCGCCGAGTGCATGACCAGGTAGTTGGTGCCCGCGCCGTGCGCTGCAGCGTGCGCGATCAGTTCCCGCACCGCGTGCCACTGGTGGAAGCGCGGAAAGATCAGCGGCTGCACGTGCGCGTCACCGCGCCGGGGCGCCGGGGGGCGGCCCTTCTTGGCGTTCTGGTCCTCCACGTGCAGGAACCGGTGGATCAGGTCCAGCCAGGCGTCCCGCTGCCAGACCTGCTCCCACAGGTACGACGTCCGGTAGCCGCCCGGCGCCCTGGCAGGCGGGTTGCCGGCGCCCCCGGGCCGCCCAGGCCCGGCCGAGCCCATGTTGAACGGCAGGAACCGCGTCTTGGCCCCGGCCAGCCGGGTGGTGATGAACGCCAGGTCCGGGTCGACGGCGAAGTGGACGAGGGTACGGCGGGCGAAGATCAGCTCCTTGGGATCGCGGTCGGCGCGGTACTGCTGCTTCGCGTCCTCGACGGTCTGCCTCTTGGCGGGATTCTTCAGCTCTGCCGTGGCGACGGGGACCCCGTTCAGGAACAGGGCCAGGTCGACGGACTTCGCGGGATCTGCCGCGGAGTAGCGGAACTGGCGCGCGACCGTCAGCCGGTTGGCCTGGTACAGGGTAAGCGCGCCCTGGGCGAGGGTGTGGCTGGGCCGGAAGTACGCCAGCTTGACCGTGACGCCGCGGTCCTTCACCCCGTGCCGCAAGACGTCCAGGGCTCCGCGGTCATCGATCTGGGCCGCGACCAGCTTGGCCAGCTCCCGCCGGGCGGTCTCGGCGCCTCCGTGCGCATCGGCCAGCCGCCGGAACTCCTTGGGCTGGGTCGCCTGGATGAAGGCATCCAGCTCGGCCGTGTCCAGGCCGAGCTGATGCGAGTAGCTCGCCGGCCCGGCCAGCCAGCCGCCCTCTAGCAGCGCTGACTCGATTGCATCCTCGA
>Ga0335081_10012198_pt1 | contig 13925 bp, 11 predicted proteins | sample Lox_Sample_35_FD_206713 | JGI IMG/M metagenome (GOLD analysis project Ga0335081, IMG submission 206713) | Soil microbial communities from Loxahatchee National Wildlife Refuge, Florida, United States - Lox_Sample_3.5 | ecosystem: Environmental > Terrestrial > Soil > Wetlands | place: USA... | reverse complement strand
TTACCGACGCCGGCGCGTAATAGCGGCGTGCGTAGTGAAAGGCGAATACGGTATGGATCAGCATCCATGACAGCAGCAGCGCGGCGATCGACAAGCCGATGTGAAGGGCCTTCGGCCAGAAGTCCAGTGATTTGACGTCGCCCATCACGAAGCCTATCGCCACTATGCTCGCGCAGGCGGCGGTCGTGACCAGCAGGAAGATGACGTGCGCGGCCTGATCGTACGTTCTCGCACCTCGACGGGTCAGATCAGGATCGGCATGCAGGATCGTCGTCCAGTACAGGATCAGGTAGCTCAACGATGCTGCCGTCCATGTGACCAGAACGCGATTGGCTACCGGGGCGACGGTCGGTCCGATCCAATAGACTACCACGCCGATGGCCGCCACGATGGCAACGCGTTGCGGCGCCGACAGGTGAAGGGCCTGTGGCAGGCGTCCCGTGCGATTCGCCCGCCGCAAGCGCTGCAGCATGCGACGCACGCTAGATGCGACGGATGTGCCCATCATCCAGGCGCACGCGGTCGCCCACGCGCAGGTTGAGGTCCCGCGTATCCTCGACGATCAGCGAGCTTCCGGAATCAAGTTTCACCGTGATGCGGTAGCGCGAGCCCTGGGTCTTATTCTTCTCGATTTGGTTGCCGACCACCGCGCCACCGATCGTGCCGACGATGGTCGCCGCCGTATTTCCGCCGCCGCTGCCGATCTGGTGGCCAATGATGCCTCCGGCAATGCCGCCGAGCACGGTTCCGGCGTTGACCGGCTGGTTGTTGTCGGTCACGCGATAGATGTCGATGGCCGTCACCGTGCCGATATCGCTTTGTCCATCGGCGATCGCGCAATTTTCGCCAAGGGTCGCTAACAGCAGGCACACCAGGAGGCCACGAAGTTGCAGAGTTCGAGCCGACATTTCAAGTCTCCTTTGCTTTCATGCTGGTCTATGGTCGACGGCAGCGTGTGTCGTTTGCCGTCGACTCATGCGCTCGATCTTAGAAGCAACCAAGCTCGCAATGGTTGGCGAACGGTCTAAATTTCGTCCGGCTTGGGTTTTGGCGCCATCCGGAGGCCCAAGCGACGAACGCAACGTTGGGGCTCTTCGGCGCTAAATCGGGACGCTGCAGGCGCTCGAGGATCCAGAAACAGCGGTCCCACGCCTCAAGCATCGACCGCCCTTGATTTATATCAAAGGCTCATCTACGCAGAGCTTACAATTAGGTGCGAATCGGCCCTTTGCTTACAACTCGCCCTAGTAACGGGCGCACGTGAGGAAGACCCTATGCAAGTCACCGGCATGCTGTACGGGTCCAGGATGCTGCAGTTCGTCGGGTTCCCGAGCGCGGAAGTGCTCGGGCCGGATTCGAGCGAGGAGGAGATCAAGGCGCTGATCGACAAGTACGGGATGATCTTCATCAAGCCCGTATTCAAGGGCGGTGTCGGCAAGAAGGGCAAGGCGGGCCTCCTCGGGCGGGCAACGAACTTGAAGACGGCTCTCAGGGAAAAGGAGCGTCTCTACTTCGTCGAGCATCGGCACGGCAACCAGACCGCAAAAGCCAACGGGGTCACGTACGAAGGCGCGGTACCTGCAGAGCACGAGGTCTATTTTTCGATCAGCGATTCGACGCACTTCCGGGCCCCGACCATGACGCTCACGCATCACGGTGGGATGGACATCGAGGAGCTCGACAAGAGCCTGGTGGCGCAGGTGCCATTCGATCCGCTGACCGGGATGAAGGCCTTCGTCGTCGCCAATGCACTGTCCAAGCTCGACGCGCCCAAGCAACTCATCTCGCCACTGGTCCAGCAGCTGCCGAAGCTCTGGGAGCTCTACCACGACTTCGGGATGACCACGCTCGAGCTCAATCCGATCCGCATGCGGCCCGAACGAGAGGGAAGGCTCGCACCGATCGCCTGCGACTTCAAATGCGGCTTCGATCGCGACGACCCGCGCTGGCGCAGACTGAACCTGCCGGCGCATCTCTTCGCCGTCGACTTTTCCGATTTCGAGCAGGAGATCAACCAGCTTCGCACCTACCAGGGCCAGAGCGATGTGTACGTGATCAATGCCAAGGGCACGATCCTCGCGCCGACGTTCGGCGGCGGCGCCAATTCGCTGGTCACCGAGCTGCTCGGCGATGACGCGATCATCTCCTCGGATTTCGGCGGCAATCCGCCCTATGAGAAGATGAAGGAAGTCGCGCGCATCTGCTTCAAGCACTGGCTCGCTCAGACGAACGTGCTCTTCATCATTGGCGGTAAGTCCAACAACACCGATATCTTCGAAACGTTTCGCGCGATGGCGGACGCGCTGCGCGAGCATTTCAGCCAGCACGGCGCGACGCCGCTCTACGTCGTGATTGGTCGAGGCGGGCCGAATCTCGTGCGGGGCATGGGTGCAATGCGCGACACCTTCGATGCGCTCGGTCTGCCGTACCGCATGTTCGGCTTCGATTCCGATATGAGCGAGGTCATCAACTATGCCAAGGCAGTGGACGCATGGATGAGGAGCGGCGGACGCGAGCGGGTGGCCGCGAAGCTCGGCCTGGCGCCATCGACGTCTTCGACGCCCGAAAGGGCGCACTCGAGAGCGGCGTAGCGGCGACGCGTCAGCGAGCCGATCGGAGGACAGCATGTACAAGCAGGGCGTTGGCGACTTCAAGTATTTCGTAGGCATCAGCTCGCTCGCGCAAGTGGCCACGCGCGAGGACCGCGTATGCGTCCTCAATATCCTCGGAGGCGAGTCGAGCGATGTGACGCCCGTGGGTCACGCGTATTCGGGCGGCAACGTCGTGTTCGGCACCTCGCCGGGGCGCCGCGGGCAGGTGCTGGAGACGCCGATCGGCAATGTGCCCGTCTATAACAGTGTGCTCGAAGGTCTGCAGGACGGACACGGCTTCAATTGCGGTGTCATTTATCTCCCGCCGTCCGCCGCGCGCGACGGGGTGGCGGAGCTCATTCGCGTCAATCCGGGCTTGAGGAAGATCTTCATCGTCACCGAGAAGCTCTCCGTCCACGACTCGCGCGAGATCCGGGCGATGGGGCAGCAGAACGGTGTCGACATCTTCGGCGGCAACAGCCTCGGTGTGGCCGACGCCTGGAACCGGGTGCGCATCGGCGGCGCGCTCGGCGGCGACAGCCCCGCGGAGGCTCTGCGCAAGGGCTCGATTGCGATCTTTTCCAACTCGGGCAATTTCACGACCACGATCGCCACGTACCTGCGCATGGCGGGCTGGGGCACGACGACGCTGATATCGAGCGGCAAGGACGTCTACATCCACTTCGCCGCGCCGGAATTCGCCTTCGCGCTCGCCAACGATGCCCGCAGCAAGGCGGCTGTGCTCTACGTCGAGCCGGGTGGCTATTACGAGCTCGATGCGGAATTCACCAAACCCATCGTCGCCTGCGTCGTGGGCCGGTGGAAGAGCAAGCTCACGCGGGCCGTTGGACACGCCGGAGCGATGGCGGGCGGCTCCGACGATGCCGCGGGCAAGGAACGCTGGTTCATGGACAAGTTCGGCGTGGAGTCGATCTTCACGCCTGAGAAGCCGGTGTTCTCGCCCAAGGGCGCCGTGGTGACCAACATCGCGCACATCCCCGCGGCGCTAGCCGCGGTCATGCGGGAAAACGCAACGCGCCCGGATTTTGCCCCGGAAGGCAGCCTTGCGCTCAAGGCCTGGTTCGGCGTCGACCGGGGCCTCGATCTGCCAGACGCGCTGAGGCTTCCCGTCGTCGTGGCCATGCCTCCGTACAACGAGCAGATCGCCGCGCTGAATCGACAGATCGGCGCAGTGTTTCCGCGCCAGTCGATGAAAGATACCTCGGGCGCCTCGCAGATGGATCCGAAGACCCAGGTCACGAGCCTGCACGGCGTGACCATGCTCGACGCGGCGCTGCGTCCGATCGAATCGAACGTCTGCCTCGCGCTCCTGCACGAGCATGGCGGTCCCAACGACTGCAAGCTCGTCAACGTGGCGATCGGGGCGGAGGTCGACCTGGCTGGGGACGCCACACTCGCGGCAGCTCAGGCGTCGCGGGAGGCGGGCAATGCGCCCAACAGCGTGCTTGCGGCGGCGATCAGTATCGTCGGACCACGCCGACAGGAGGCCGCGCGCAAGGCGCTAAGCGAGCTGATCGAGCGCTTCGCCGAGGCCGGCCTGCACGACGCGATGGACGAGTCGTTCGACGTCGGCAAGCTGAAACCGGTCAATCGAGCGCTCCTCGTCGGGGAGAAGCCGGATGCCAAGGCGGCCGCGATGCTGGCCGGCCTCGAGGAACACGGTGCCAAGTCGCCGTTCGTGCGCTACGTGAAGGGGCTTGGCGGGCACCCGACGGCCGACTCGGTCCTCGCGGCGATCTGCGCAACGCTCGCTTGGGGTCCGCTGATGCGCAAGCGCATTTCGAAGCAGACGGCGGAGAGCCTGCCCTGGTGGATGCGGCTTTTCGGGACGATGATCGGCGCCTCGGTCGACGCCGGCAAGCACACCGCCGAGAGCTTCTGCGGCATCTCCGTTCCCGATCTCGTAGGCACACGATCGCTGACCGACGTCGCCTGTGTCGCGTTGATCGGGCAGGAGCCCAAGCCTGCCGACCTGTTCGCGTTTCAGACGCTCGTGGGCCTGCTCCTCACCAACGGGCCCGGCGCGATTTCAGCCCAGGGCGCGAAGGGTGCGACCTCCGCCGATGGCCCCGAGGCGCCTGGACGTGTGCAGTTCAACAAGGCCCTCGTCGGATTTCTCACCCACTCCGGCTACGCCCACGGAGGCAACGGCTACGAAGGCGTGGCCTTCCTGCTCGAGCGGTTCAAGGGCGTGGAGCTCGCCGACGCTGGCGATCCGCAGCACGGTCTGGATCTCAAAGCCATGGCGACCGAGTTCGCGCGGCGCTACGGTGAAGAGCGTATCCAGCGCAAGGAAGTGGGCGCGGAATCGGCCCAGGCGCTTCCCTGTATCAACCATCCGGTGTTTAAAGGCAAGCCGGTGAACGTGGATCCGCGCGAGGAGTTCGTGCGCAATCTCTTCAATGGCCGGGGCGAATACAACGTATTCCACGACTATTACCGCACGTTGGTGCAGGCGCTCTACGATGAGAACGTGACGCGGAACGTGTTCTGCGTCAATGTCGACGCGGTAATCGCATCGCTGCTCCTCAAAATGCTGTGGCCGCGCTATCGGGCCGGCGATCTCCCGGACCGGGCGCTGGAAACGGCCGCGTTCACCGTGTTCCTCTACGGCCGCATGCTCGGATGCGCGGCGGAGATCGACGATCACCTGAATCGGGGGAAGAACATGGACACCCGGACCCCGCAGTCGGATATCCGTTTCGTGGCGTAACGCGACGAGCGGATCGATGCGTCGGGCCGGCCGGGAGAACTGTTGCAGAGGAGGGAAAAATGAAGAACAGATGGCGCATGCTCGTGCCATGGCTAGTCTGGCTGGCGCTTTTCGTGGCGCCCGCTCCGGCCGGGCTGAACAGCAACCAGTGGCACTATTTCGCAATCTTTGCCGCGGTGATCAGCGGCCTCGTCGTCGAATCGATGTCTCCGGGGGCGGTCGGCCTCATTGGCCTCACGGCCGCCGGAATCCTGGGCTACATCGACCCGGATCCGAACAAGTCGCTGCGCTGGGCGTTGAGCGGTTTCTCGGACTCGACCGTCTGGCTCATCGTCGGCGCGTTCGTGTTTGCCATCGGATACCGCAAGAGCGGCCTCGGCAAGCGGATCGCGCTCTTGCTGGTTCGTGCGCTGGGCCGGCGCACGCTGGGCCTGGGCTACGCGGTAGCCTTCGCCGATCTGATCCTGGCGCCGGCGACGCCGTCGAACACCGCGCGCAGCGGCGGCACCATCTACCCCATCATCAGCAATATCCCGAAAATCTACGGCTCGGAGCCCGGGGCGACCGCGGGAAAGATCGGCACGTACGTGCTCTGGACGGCGTTCGCGGCGACCGCGGTGACGAGCTCGCTGTTTCTGACAGCGCTGGCCCCTAACGCGGCGGCGCTCGCCATTGCAAAAAAGACTGTCGGCGTCGACGTCGGCTGGTCGCAGTGGTTCGCCGGGATGGCGCCGTTCGGCCTGGTAATGATCCTGCTCGTCCCGGCGCTGAGCTATGTCGTCTGCCGGCCGGAGGTCAAAACAAGTCCGGAAATCCCGAAATGGGCCGCAGGCGAACTCCAGGCCATGGGCCCGATGTCGCGGAGCGAATGGATCATGGTGGGCCTCATCGTGCTCGCGATGTTACTGTGGATCACCGGCTCCAATCCCAGTATCAGGGTGCCGGTCTTCGGCAGCAACTTCATCAACGCGACGATGGTCGTTCTGCTGGTCATTTCGCTGATGCTTATCACGGGCGTCGTCGATCTGGCCGACATCGTGGCCGAGAAGAGTGCGTGGGACGTGTTCCTCTATTTCACTTCGCTGCTGACTCTCGCGTCGGGCCTCAACGAGATCGGGTTCGTCAAGTGGATCGCGGAGGCGTTCGCGAAGCCGCTGGCGTCGATGGCGCCAATGACCGCGATGATCATGCTCGTCGCGTTGTTCTTCTGGATCCACTACTTCTTCTCGAGCATCACCTCGCACACCGCCGCGGTCCTGCCGGTCGTGCTGGCCGTGGGCGCAGCGATGCCGGGCATGTCGGTGCCTACGCTGACCCTGCTGTGCGTCTACTCGCTCGGCATCATGGGCGTCATTTCGCCGTACGCGACCGGGCCGGCGCCGATCTACTTCAGCAGCGGCTACATCGGCCGCTCGCAATTCTGGAAGTTCGGCCTGATCTTCGGAATCGTGTTTTTCGCGGGCCTGCTGCTGATCGTGCTTCCGTGGCTGGAAGTGATCCGCTGACCGAGGTCACGGCGATAGCGCGCCATAGCCCTCGAAGCCGGTGAGCCGCGCTCGCGAGCCGCCCTTGCGGCAGACACGCGCCACGTAGCAACGGCCCGTCGCGGCGAGCGGCGCGAGCGTGCCCGGGCGCGGTGGCGGTCTTCCGGTTGACGATTAGCACCTCCCGTATCGCTGCAATCGGGGTTGTAGGCCTCGCCGGAAAGCGGCGAGGGCGCGATCAGCGGCTTCCGCCATTTCCATGGGCCCGACGTCAACGTGTTCGACGATGGCGATCGGGCCAACGCGCTGATGGTGCTCCAACTGGAGGGCGCAAGGAACGAGCCTGATCTGCCCGCGGCCGCCGATCTCCCATAGCGCGATAGCCGCGATCGCCGAAGGCACGTCCGGAATGGACCAGGCGATTTCCTGAAAATTACGTCGCTAGCCCGAGGCTCAATACGACACGGCGGATGCCGCCCTCCACGCTCTGTCGCAGGGGCAGTCCGGAGTTCTCGAATACCTCGAGCATCTCTCGGTTGTCCTCGAGCACCAGCGCGAGCAATTCTCGAATGCCAAGGCCCAGGGCGAGGCGAACGAGATGCCGCAAGAGCAGCGTTGCCGCGCCTCGATGCTGATAGTCGTCGGCAACGACGAAAGCCACCTCCGCACAGCTCTCGCCGGGGGCAACGCGAACGAACTGAGCGACCGCGATGAGTCTCTCGCCAGCTTCTTTCCCGACCGTCAACGCGAGGCCAACGTGATCGCGGAAATCGAGCTCGGTCGCCGCCCGGAGGGCTCCCGGCGAGAGATCCGTCATGTGGTGGAAGAATCGCTTGTAGACCGTTTGCGCGGAGAGCCTCTCGAAGGCGATTCGCATGCGCTCCTTGTCGTCGGCTCGCACCGCGCGCACGCAAACCGAGGTCCCATCACGGAGCGCCGCACGGGCGCGAAAGCCGGCAGCATAGGCTTCTGCGCTGGCGCTGCCTGCCGTATCGGGCTCGGTGCAAGGCGACGATTGAAAGCCTGCCTTCACGGGTTCGTGATCGATGACGAAGTCGCTCTTGCGTTCGCCTTTAGACCGAGGGCAAACCCAACCGCCATTGCGCCCTGGAGGGTCAGATCAACAGCGAGCGCCATGCCAGAGAGCCAGACCGTATTGCCAAGCGACAGGTAAATCAAAATGAGTCCGGTGACGGCGCTTACGCAACCCGATATCCCAACCCAACCGCCTCGGGGCAGTGGCGGCATGACCGCGGTCAGCACGATGCGCGCTATTCCTGAGAAGAGCAGCCCCAGAGCCAGAAGTAAGCTCAGCGCTGTCGCAGCAAGCGTTGGATTGACGATCGCGAAGATGCCGGCCGTGCCGTACAGCACCGCGCTCAGCGCCAGGAGTCCAATCCCTCTCCAGGCGGGCACCAGGAGCGTGGTCCCGAGCTGTGCGAATGCCCCGATCAGCATGAATATTCCGACGGCATACACCGAAGTCGCGCCCGCGGGCGGCAGATTGAGAAATGCGAGCGCCCCAAGGACGATGAGCGCCGCCCCGAGGACCATGAACCAGCCCCATCCGAAACCCGTTTCGCGTTCCAGCACATCGGTATCGACGGGAGACGGGGTGGTGGGTCTGTTCATTCGGAATCCTGTTCGGCAAGGCCACGATCGCTGGAGCTCGAGGAACCGGTCGGCAGGGGTGGTGCTTCGACCATGGTCGCTGCGCGTCGAGGATCAGCCATACGCGTGCAACCCGCGTCCTGTCTTCCGTCCGAGATAGCCCGCGGCCACCATCTACTTCACCAGCGGGGCAGGCCGGTGCTTGGAATCGATGACGCCGATTCTTTGCGATGTCATCTTGATGTCCTCTCTCTCTATCCGACAGGAAACGCGCTCTGCGAGGCGTATGTCGCTTCGCGGAAGCCTCACGGGCCGGCCTTCTGCGTGGGAACCGGTCCGAGCTGCACGTCCAGGCCTACCTGCTTGCCGTTCCTCACGACGCCGATCTGTACGTGCGTTCCCGGCTCAGTGCCGATGGTGATATTCATCACGTCTTGCGGATGACGTACGCGCTTTTCACCGACCTGCACGATCAAGTCGCCGACCGCGATCCCGGCCCGATCTGCCGGCCCTTCTCGGTCCACCGCCGCGACCACTGCACCCTCGCGGCCTTGAGGCAGTCGCGCCGACAGCCCGAGCCACGATCGAGCGACGTGTCCCCTTGCCTTGATGCTGGCAGCGACGGTTTGCACGAGGTCAACCGGTATGGCGAAGCCGATTCCCTCGGAACCGCCGCTGTGCGACAGGATCAGGACGTTGATGGCCACCAAGCGTCCCGCCGTGTCGATCAGCGCACCGCCCGAGTTGCCGGGGTTGATGGCCGCGTCGGTCTGAATGTAGTTGTCGACCGGTTTCACGCCCCTGCGCACGACCGCGCTAATGATGCCCTGCGTCACCGTCTGGCCGACGCCGAGCGGATTGCCGACGGCCAGCACGACGTCGCCTACTGCCACATCGTTAATATCAGCCACCGCGATGGGCGGCAGTCCCTCCGCTTCCACCTTGAGCAGCGCAATGTCGAGGTCGGGATCGGCGCCGACGATGCGGGTCGAGTACGACGTGCCGTCCGCCAGCGCGACCGCGAGCTCGGAGGCGTCCTCGACGACGTGATAGTTGGTCACGATGTAGCCATCGCGATCGATAATGACGCCCGAGGCAAGGCTCTTAACCGGCGTCTTGGGGCTGATCGCGAGCAGTCCGGTGGCAGCGTGGGCCGAGTACACCGTCACCACCGAAGGAGCTGCGCGGGCGACTGCGTCGCGATAGCTCACGATCAGGACCGGCTGTTCTGGATGCGTCGGAGGCGAGTTTGCCGCGCCGGCCGGCGGTGCCGCATAGGAGCGCGCCCCGGCGGCCGCGGCGATGGCGAGCACGATCGCGATCAAGACAAGCAACCGTCGTTTCATTCGGTTCTGGTTCTCGCGTAGTTGTCCCGGCCAGCGTAACGTGCCCGGGGCGCCGAGTCGTCAGGGAAACGTCGTCATTGCGTCCGAATTCCATGCGGAGCCGGCTTCAACCCGAGGCCCAACCGCGCATCCCCGGAAGCGACACGAGTTTCAGGAATTCCGAGCTGAGGCCGCGTCTGCAACAACTGCGCCTTCCAGCACAATGTGCACCGCACGCTGGCGAGGGAGATCGCGCGCCAGCGCTCGCGGACGCTGCTGCTCGGTACCGTGCGAGCCGAGCAGCGTCTGGCGGCGTTCCTGCTCGATCTTTCGCAGCGCTACCAGGCGCGCAGCTAGTCACCGTCCAAATTCGGTCTCCGCATGACGCGAGGAGATTGGCAGTTAGCTCGGGGTCAAGCTGGAAAAAGTGAGCCGCCTGCTGTCGCGTATGCAGCAGGAAGGACGCATGGTGAAGGTGCTCTACCGCGCCGAGCTCGAGCAACGGTCGGCCCAGCAGCCTAGCATCTCGAATTACGCGTCACATTCGGAGCATCTGCGTCGGGAAGGCCAACCGATGCCGCCTGGTCGATTCGTGGCCCTCATCCCATCAGCAGGAACGCCGGAAGTACGATGACGGCGCCGATCAGGAGGCCCGCGAGAAAATGGCGCGCGCGGATCAAAGCGCGCAGGTTATCGGTGGCGATCGCCGCCCTCCGTCCACCTTCGCGCCGCGAAGGCGCTTGCTGAAACGAGAGTCTCCACAAGGGCATCTGCGACAGGCCGTGTGAGTGGTTCATTGTCTCAATGACGCATCTCGCTCAGCCGAAGAGCGCGGCGGCTGCGATGACGTAGAGCGGCACCGGCAGGTGGGCGTCCGCCGGGCCTTCATCCGCCGGCCCGGTGCGGCGCTGGGATTCGTTGCCTTTGATGCGGTTGTAGGCTCGGTCGCCGCGTTCCGTCGGCGGGACCACACCAAGCCGCGCGACGAACGATTCGTTGCGGGTTGTCATGACTCTTCACTCTCTGGCTTTGCAAATGCGTTATCGAAGGATAGATGCGTCGGTCGTTGAGGTGGATGACTCTGCCGGCACCCTCCAGAAGGGCCCCGCGATATGTTCGAGCGGCCTGCCCGGGTCGTTCGGCCGCAATCCGTAGCGAAGCAGCGCGATGACATCGGCGCTCACCCTCGGGTTCGAAACGAAGTAACTGTGCCCGAAGAGATCGGTAGCGCCGTGGACTTCGACGATGTCGACGGCACCGAGGCCGCCTATCAAGGCGACCTGGTCGGGAGTGAACATCGTGGGATCGATTCTTCCCAGCCTCGCGATGCTGCCGAACAGCCAACCGGCGATCGCAAGTGCCTTGTCGTCGCGCGAGGCATAGATGGTCAACCTGAGCCCTGGCGACGGCGGGATGACGGTGTCTGCGTCGGGCTTCCCGCCGAATGGCAGGTCGGGATCGGAGAAGACTTTGAAAATCTTCATCACCGCGACATCGCCGTCGAGGTCGGGCGCAACGAGCACGACGTTGCCGATGTGGAATTCCCGAGTCGGCGAGCTTTTCAGGAAGTAAGCCTCGACGCCTAGCTCGGCCAACGCCGAAGCCAGAGTGTCACAGCCACGGCTGTGCGCGATGAAGTGAATCTTCTCGAGACCTGGCGTCGCGGCGATGATGCGGATAACCTTGACCAGGTCCTCGATCGCGTACTGGGCGGATTCACGGTCGACGTCGTATCCGAACAGGATGCCGCCGTGCCCGCCGGCGGGCCAGGAGAAGACGCCGCACACGAACTCCCGTCCGAGGAAATGGCACATCTCGCCCATGGTGAGAACCGCACTCTCGAAGCTTTCGTGATAGCCGTGCACGAACAGGACGACTTCCTTGCGAGGCGCGCTTGCCAGGCGCCTCGCCACCTCGTCTTGCAGCTGTCGTTTCGCCCGTTCGTAGGCTTCCACGACCGCCGGCGCCCGTCTCTTGCCGTCGCGGGGGCCCACAAGCTCGTACGGTATCGGCGGAAATCGACCGAGCTCCGTTGTTGCTCCGAGGCTGAGGTGGACCGACGCGGGGCGCTCGGCTGCCCCCTGTCGAAGTGCCAGCATGTCGAGGGTGAGGCCTTGACCGAACTCGACCATCGCGGATCCGAAGGCGATCGAGCGCGAGCGGCTGGCGGTGTATGGCGGGTCGCCGGAGTCTTGTGCCGGCGCGCGGTCGGTAACGAACAGCAGATCGAGCGTGGGCGGACGAGATGCCGGCGGCGGGTGGGCGAAAAGCGGCCTGGCATCGGGTCCCGTGTAAAGCACCGGTGTCGGCATCAATGCGTGCTCCGTCGCACACGCCGCCAGGAGGCATGCGAGCAGACCGATGCCGATCCTTGCTGCTCCTATTTTCAGCCGATCCGTCTTCACTTACAAACCTCGCATCGCTTCATGGGGTATTCAGACACCAGAGTCTGCCGAGTTGATCGGTCGGTTGGCGACGAGCGGCGAAGCAGGCCGCCTTGCGAGTGCCGTCCGGAGCGCGGCTCGCATTGGCAAGACTCGCATGTCCTCGATGCCCCAGCTCATACGAACTGCCCATCGCGTCCCGGCGGGCGGCGCAGCTTCCGGCAGTCCGCGAGCGACGACGGATTGAGACTTTCTTCGCCCGCAGTCCGGAGCAACGCGCTCAGGAACACACCAGCGCAACCGCCGACTGCAAAGGCGGCGACGACCCACCACACTGCAATCATAGAGCCATCCTTTCACAGTTGCCTTAAGCTTGGCTTGGCGTCGCAGTCCAGGTCCGTGCACCGTCACGCTTCCGGTTGGCGTTAAGGGCTGGATTCGCCATGTACCGCAGCCTATCTCGGTGCCGACCGGAAGTCGTCAAGGATGTGTCCGCGTTCGGTCCGGATTTGGTCCCACCGGATTCAGCGTCCAGCGCGCCCGCCGCTGCGGCGATTGTTCGATGTCGATACCGGCGCCGGGCGCGGACTTACAGAATCCGGACCGAATGTCGACGGTTCGCCGACGACTTGCGCAGTAAGTCGGCGTTACGATGCACCGTCACTCAATGGACCGGTTGTTACACTGACAAGACAACAGATCTCGAGCTTGGACCAAAAATCGAGCGGCCCTCCCGTGACATGTGACGGAACATCGATGAGATTCGTACAAGCCCTGGCAGCCACGCTGGCCGCGATCGCGGTCTTGACCCTGTCCGGAAACGAGGCCGGGGCGCAAGGCCCGGGGTCGAAACGCTCGTCACTGTGGCCGAGTCAGGAAACGTCGACGCGATGAATCTTCTCGGCGTTCTTTATACAACCGGAACGCAAGTTCCACGCGACACGACAATGGCGCTGTACTGGTTCCAGAAGGCGATCGACGGCGGATCGGCCGACGCGATGGACAACCTCGGGACGATGTATTTCTTCGGGATCGGCCTGTCGCGCGACCCGGTCAATGCGCTGCGCTGGTTCCAGCGCTCGGCCGTGCACGGCAATGTGCACAGCACGTACAGCGTCGCGGTCATGGCAGAGAAGGGCTTGGGCACCGAGCGGAACTTGCCGCTCGCTCAGACCATGTATCGGCGAGCGGCCGAGTCGGGCTTCACGCCGGCCCGGATCAGCGAGGGCTACGTCGGCGGATCGGGCGGGAAGCGCGACCTGGTCGAAGCGTACGCCTGGCTGCAGGTAGCTATGCAATCAGGTCTACCGGAGGAGCTGCAGATCGCGGCTTTCGCGAGCATGGAGGATCTCGAGCGGCGTCTGGTGCCGCAGCGCCGTGACGACGCACGCGTGCGTGCAGCCCGCATTGTCGCGCTGTTGAAAAGGCGTGCGCTTCCGGCTGAACCTAAGACGGCCGCGGCGACGCACTTGTCGAGCCTGTGAAATGGCTCGGCGCGCTCGGAATGCTCATTCTTCTTGATGGTGCACCGCTATGAAATCGATCCTCGATCCGACCTTTAAGTACTACCCTTCGGTAGACACGGACCTGCGTCGCACGTTCCAGAGAATACGTGACGAAATGCTCCAGACGAGCAGCGCGCGATCCGAGAAACGAAAACCTGTCGCGCCGGGGAAGGCCGCCTACTTGGCGGCATCGCAGCTACGGTGCGTGGGCGAGTGAGGCGCGGCTCGTGATTGATTGGCCGATCAGAACCGCGCTTCCATTCATTCCTCGGGATGAAGCTCCTCCTCGGA
>Ga0335081_10012197_pt1 | contig 13925 bp, 16 predicted proteins | sample Lox_Sample_35_FD_206713 | JGI IMG/M metagenome (GOLD analysis project Ga0335081, IMG submission 206713) | Soil microbial communities from Loxahatchee National Wildlife Refuge, Florida, United States - Lox_Sample_3.5 | ecosystem: Environmental > Terrestrial > Soil > Wetlands | place: USA... | reverse complement strand
GTCTACCGGAGCGACAAATGACCGGCGCTACCACAATGCGAACGCTCGGCGACCGCGACGAGGGGCAGGAATCGCCCGGCGCCCGGCGCTTTTTCGACGCCGCCAGCTCAGCCTGGATGGTGAAGGTCTTTCCGGGCGAATTCCACGTCACCGACAAGTCCGACGAGGTGCTGGTCACCGTGCTCGGATCGTGCGTCTCGGCCTGCATTCGCGATCCGCATGCCGGCGTCGGCGGCATGAATCACTTCATGCTGCCGCATCACAATTCCGGCACCTGGGGCGACGATGCGCGGTCCACCCGGTTCGGCAATTTCGCCATGGAAAAGCTCATCAACGAGCTGATCAAGGCCGGCTGCTCGCGCGAGCGCATGGAAATAAAGGTGTTCGGCGGCGGCAACGTCACCGACACCAGCAACGCCATCGGCAGCGACAACGCCAGATTCGTCATGCGTTATCTGCAGGCCGAGGGTTTGCGCTGCGCCGCGCAGGATCTCGGCGGCACGCTGCCGCGGCGCATTCACTATTACCCCGGCAACGGCCGGGTGGTGCGGCGGCTTCTTGGCAACGCCGAGCGCCACGCCGTGCACCGCGAGGAGCACGACTACGAAAGCAGGCTGCTCCACCAGCAATCGTCCGGCGACATCCAGCTCTTTGGGGAAACCTGATGAACAGTCGAACGCGACCGGTCCGAGTCCTTGTCGTCGACGATTCCGCGGTGATGCGGCAATTGCTGTCGAGCCTGCTCGAAGACGATCCGGAGATCGAAGTGGTCGGCACCGCCGCCGATCCGCATATCGCCCGCGAACGCATCAAGGCGCTCAATCCCGACGTCGTTACCCTCGACATCGAGATGCCGCACATGGACGGGCTGACGTTCCTGCGCAAGATCATGGCATTGCGGCCGACGCCGGTGGTCATGATCTCGACGCTGACCCAGCGCGGCGCCGACGCCACCTTCGAGGCTTTGGAGGCCGGCGCGGTCGACTTCATCGCCAAGCCGAGCGAAGGCCTCGCCGATGCCATGGCGGCGCTTGCCGGCGAGTTGCAAGCCAAGGTGAAGGCCGCGGCCGGCTCCCGGGTCGGCGTGCGCCGCGCCTCGGCCGCGCCCGCAGCGCCCGACGGAGAAGCTGATCTTCATCGGCGCATCGACCGGCGGCGTCGAGGCGCTCAAAGTGGTGCTGCTCGGCTTGCCGGCCGATTGTCCGCCGGTGCTGATCACTCAGCACATGCCGCCGCGTTTCACCCTGGGATTCGCCGAGCGGCTCAACCGCGAATGCCCGATGCGGGTGTCGGAGGCGACCCACGACGAGGTCATCGAGCCCGGCCACGTCTATATCGCGCCCGGCTCCCATCATCTCGAGATCGCCCGCCAGGGCAGCCGTCACGTCTGCCGCCTGTCGGACGGTCCCAATGTCAGCGGCCACAAGCCGTCGGTCGACGTGCTGTTTCGCTCGGCCGCCCGCGTGGTCGGCCGCAAGGCGGTCGGCGCCATTCTCACCGGCATGGGCAAGGACGGCGCCGAGGGTTTGCTTGAAATGCGCGAGGCGGGCGCCGCGACGCTCGGCCAGAACGAAGAGACGGCGCTGATCTACGGCATGCCGCGCGTTGCCTTCGAGCGCGGCGCGGTAATGCGCCAGGTCGCGCTCGACCACATGGCGGACGCCATCCTCGATGCCTGCGAGATCGACGAAGCTCACCGCCACCACGCCGGCGGCGAGGCCGCATGAGCCGCGCCGGGCCGGGACCGAGAGGATGATCGACATGGACGGCAACGCGAATGCATCGGCGCTGAAATTGCCCGCGGTGCTCGACATGGCCGCAGCCGAAGGCCTGCTCGGCGCCATGCGCGATCGGCTGCGCTCCGGCTCGCCGCTGATGCTCGATGCATCGGCGGTCGAGACCATGACGCTGCCGTGCATGCAAATCATCCTGGCCGCTCAGCGCAGCAACGATGGCATCGCGATCGCGCAGCCGTCGCCGGCCTTCGTCAGCGCCTTCGCCGATCTCGGTCTCGATTGGGGCGAGCCTTGCGCGGTGAACGAGGCCGCGCCAGCCGGCGAAATCGAACAAGACAACGAAGCAGACTCGCAAGGCCAAGGGGACGCGCAAGGCCAAACGGAAGCACAAAGTGCACCCGACGATCAAAGCGAAGCCGTCGCTGCAACCGAACCGGAGCAGCCGGCGGTGACCAGCGAACCGGGCGGCGAAGCCGTTGGCCTCGCCGCGCCAATGGAGGAGGGCCCCGTGGCCAAGCGCATCCTGACGATCGACGATTCCAAGACCATCCGCGACATGCTGTTCCTGACGCTCAACGAAGCCGGCTTCGAAGTACTGCAAGCCGTGGACGGGCAGGACGGCCTCGACGTGCTCGACAAGGAGCAGGTCGACGTCGTCGTCACCGACATCAACATGCCGCGCATGGACGGCTACGAAGTGATCCGGCAAATGCGCCGCAATGCCGCGTACAAATCGACGCCGATCCTGGTGCTCACCACGGAAAGCGAAGCGGCGAAGCGAAACATCGCCCGCGAAGCCGGCGCGACCGGATGGATGGTCAAGCCGTTCGATCCCGACCGCTTGATCGCGACCATCAACAAGGTCGCGCCGTAGACCGAATCGCTGACGCGAAAGCAAGAACATGGCGAGCCTGGAACAACTAAACTGACCTTCTTCGACGAATGCAGCGAAGCGCTGCAGCAGATCGAGGCAGGCCTCACCGAGCTGCGCGAAGGCTCAGGCGGCGAGGACACCATCAACGCCGTGTTCCGCTCGGTACACTCGGTCAAGGGCGGCGCCGGCATTTTCGGCTTCGACGGCCTGGTCAATTTCGCCCACGTCTTCGAGACCGTGCTCGACGCCATGCGCAGCGGCAAGCTGCAGGCGACGCCCGACGTGGTCGATATCCTGCTGCCGGCGAACGACGTGCTGACCGATCTGATCGCCATGTCGCGATCGGGTGAGGCGATACCGGAAAATCTCGGCAACGAGTCGCGCTCGGCGCTCGAGCAATTGCTGCACGGCGTCGACGGCGGCGGCGGGGACGATGACGGCGCGGCGGCGCCGGCCGACTTCGAGGGCCTCGATTTCACGCCGGTGCGTATCGATGACATGGAAGGTGGCGCGGAAAGCGGCGAGCAGACCTACCGCATCGTGTTCCGGCCCAAGCCGGAGCTTCTGCAGAAGGCCAACGAGCCGCTCTATATCGTGCGCGAGCTGCGCAAGCTCGGCACGCTCGAGCTCGCGGCCGAGCTCGATCGCTTGCCATCGCTTGCCGAGATCGAACCCGACCGGCCGTATATCGGCTGGACCGGCACGTTGCGCGCCGCCGCCAAGCGCGAGCGGATCGACGAAGTGTTCGAGTTCGTGCGCGACGATTGCGAGCTGGCGATCGAACGGCTGGGCGCGGAGCCCGCTTGCGGTCCGCAACCACCAGAGCCAGATCCCGCTGCGGCAAATGAAGTTGCCAGCGCGGCGGCACCGCCGCTGCAGCCGGACATGGCCGCGGCGACTACGGGCGATCCCGGCGCAGCCGATCCGTCGGGCACGGCGGCGCATCCGGCCGCCGAACCTGGCGGCGCTGCGCCGGCACCGCGTTCGGCGGCGGCCAAGGCGGCGCCCGCCGGCGCGACCACGACCCGCGTCGAATTGGAAAAGATCGACCGCGTCGTCAACATGGTCGGCGAGCTCGTCATCGCCCAGGCCATGCTCGGGCAGGTTGTGCACGGGCTGCCGGAGGAGGTCAGCGGTCGGCTGGCGCAGGTGCTCGAGGAGGTCACCCATCATACGCGCGAGCTCAAGGACAGCGTCATGTCGATGCGCGCGCAGGCGGTCAATGCCGTGTTCCAGCGCATGCCGCGGCTGGTTCGCGAGCTCGCTACCAAGACGGCGAAGAAAGTGCGCCTGGAAATGGCCGGCGAGAACACCGAGGTCGATCGCTCGATCATCGAGCGGCTCGGCGATCCGCTCACCCACATCATCCGCAATTCGATCGACCACGGCATCGAGGCGCCGGCCGATCGGCTGACCGCCGGCAAGGCCGAAGAGGGCACCATCCGGCTTTCCGCCGAGCATCGCGGCGGCCGCATCGTCATCGAGATCAAGGACGACGGCGCCGGCATTAATTCCGAGCGCGTGCTGCAGAAGGCCAAGGATCGCGGCCTGGTCAGCGCCGACGCGACGCTGAGCGACGACGAGATCAACAATCTGATCTTCCTGCCCGGCTTCTCGACGGCGGAGAAGGTCTCCGACATTTCCGGCCGCGGCGTCGGCATGGACGTCGTGCGCCGCAACATCCAGGACGTCGGCGGCCGCATCTCGCTCAAATCCGACCGCGGCCGCGGCATGACCATCCAGCTCGCTCTGCCGCTGACGCTGGCGGTGATGGACGGCATGGTGATCCGCGTCGGCGTCGAGACCTACGTCATGCCGATGTCGGCCATCGTCGAATGCTTACGGCCGCCGGCTTCCGAGATCCACAACCTGGTCGGCACGTCGGGCATGCTGCGATTGCGCGGCAACTTGGTGCCGCTGGTGCAGCTTTGCGAGCTGCTCGACGTCGGCTCGACGGCGCAAGCCGCCGACGAGCGGGTCGTCATCATCACCGATGCCGGCGAGGGCGCGCGCTTCGGCATCGTGGTCGACGAGCTGTGCGGGCATCAGCAGGTCGTCGTCAAGAGCATCGAGGAAAGCTACGGCTCGGTTCCCGGTATCGCCGGCGCCACCATTCTGGGCAACGGCCGGGTCGCGTTCATTCTCGATGTCGAGAAGCTGTCCGACATCGCCTGCAGCCGCACCGTCCAGGCCGAACTCACTGGCGCCGCGCGCTACGCAGCCGGAGCTAGCCGATAAAGGTCGATACACAGCGTCTCTGGAAAACAAGAGGCGGTTTTTGAGGAGTGATGACAATGCCAGTCGCAGCGGTTCTTAAGGTCCTGGTGGTCGACGATCAGAACAGCGTCCGGCAGATGACCCGCATGACGCTCGAGCAGATCGGCATCCGGCATATCCACGAAGCCGAAAACGGCAAGGACGCCATGGACACCGCGTCGCTGCAGCCGCTCGATCTGATTATTTCCGACTTCAACATGCCGGAAATGGACGGGCTCGCGCTGTTGCGTGCGGTGCGCGGCCATCCGGCGGCGCGCAAGGTGCCGTTCATTCTCTTGACCGGCCGCGGCGACCGCGAGCTGGTGACCAAGGCGGCGCAGGCCGGCGCCAACAACTATCTGATCAAGCCGTTCACCGCCGACATTTTGCGCCAGAAAATCGAACAGGCGATGGGGAAGCTGTCGTAATGCATGGTACGCAGGTTGCCGTTCCGAATGAGACGCTGGTCGATGAATTCGCCACCTTTCTCGCCGCCACCGGAACGGTGCTGCGGGAGACGCTGACGCGCTTCGAGCGCACCAGCACGCGCATCAGCCAGCGCGTGACGGCGGAGCCGCGCCTCGCCGACCGCGCGCTGATCGTGATGTTGCAGGATTTCGACCGCCTGCAGCAGGAGTTCGCCATGATGGTCCAGGTGCTGATCCGGGCGGCGGAGAAGTCCGGCGAATCCTGGCTGCGCTGCGAAGGCGGCGGCCATCCGGCGGCAGACGCGATCGCCAAAGTTTCGGTTGCCGAGCTCAAGGAGCGGCTGCAGTGCCTGCTCGACGACACGACGCTCAACGTCGTGCCGACGACCGAGGAGGTCGAGTTTTAGCTCGCCTTTTAGACGGTGACGCGTTTGACGACGCGGTGCAGGCCTTTGGTCAGTTCCGGAACCTGCTCGGGCCTCAAATGCCGGTAGCCCGCCTTGCGCGCCAGCATCAGCGCGTCGAAATGGCAGGCGATCGATGCCATGTTGCACTCGCCGCCGGCCTCGATCGAATCAAGGATCTCGCACAGCGAGCCGGCGATGAAGGCGATGAGCTCGAAGCCGAGGATCGCGGCGCTGTCACGCAATTGGCGGCTGTGCGAATTGGCGTCGGCGATCCAGCCGGGCTCGGCCGTGCCGGCCTGGGCGCTCCCGATCAATGCGGCGAATTCGGCCAGCGCGCCGTCGAGCCATTCGTCGAACTGGGGCTTGGCTTCTTCGACCTTGGCCTGCGCCTCCCGGATCGCCTTGTCGCGCGGCACGCCGCCCTTGCGCCGCGCCATCTTCTGAAACCGCGTATCGACGGGAAAAATGCGCGCGTCGGGAGATTCCGGCTTGGTCATCAGTCTTGCCCCGTGCGCACCGCGCTGAACAGGCTGTCGATGTCGTTTTGCGCCAGCGCCGGGCCGCTCTCCTCGGCGACCTGGAGCGCCTCCTGGTCACTTTTGCGGCGGCCGACGCCGCCCGGATAGCCTTCGATCTTGAAGCGCCGGTCGGGGCCGAAATAGGTCTCGGTATCGACGAACTTGCGCGGGTTGAAGGCGATCCAGGTCAGGCGGTCGTAAAGCGCGGCCGGCGAGATCGGCTTGGCGATCACCATGTTGGAGCCGGCGTCGCGCGCGCGCTTGATGGTGGTCTCGCGGGCGTCGTTCGACATCATCAGGATCGGCATGGTGCGATGCTCGTTGTCGACCTTGCGGCGGATGGCGCGGGTCAACGACAACCCGCCGTGCGGCGGCAACCACAGGTCGCAGATCATGATGTCGATGCGCTGCCCGGTCAGCGCCTGCAGCACGCCGACCGAATTGCGCACCTCCAGCACCTTGTTGGAGCCGAAGCCGCGCAGCATGCTGTGAATGAGCAGCGAGATGTATGAACTCGGATCGGCGACCAGGATCACCAGATCGCGCAAGTTCATTTCGGGGTCAGCCACAGTGCCTCGTCGGATGCACGGCGCAACGCCGGAAACGGCCGGCCGATTAGCGCTTGAAGATCGACCGCCGCAGCAATCCATCCGATTCGCAATTTTGTGCCCAGGTTTTTTTGTTTAATCGAAAACGATAAAGTCGAATAATAAACGATGCCAATCGGCGGCGGCGATCGTCTCCGCGATCTCGATCCTCCGCGATCTTGTTATTGTGGAATAACGAAACAATGGTACCGCGTTAAGCGGCATTTTACTCGGACTGTTCAGGATGCGTTTGCGTCAGTAGCACGCATCACGTCTGGGCAATCCCGGCTCCGACATTCAAATCAGTACTGGCGATGATCGGAGCCGGGATTTTCCCCTGTGGACGCGGTCATCGGCGCAACAGCCTCCTGGCATCGGCGACGATTTTGCCGTGATCGAACGCCAGCGCCTGGTCGCGCCAATCGGCGACGAATGCCGCGACGCTGGCGTCGTCGCCGGCCGCAGCCCCATCGCCGGCGACCGTGACCAGATAGGCGATGCTGATCACGTGTCCGCGCGGATCGCGGTGCGGGTCCGAATAGACGCCGATCAGAGCGAGGTCGTTCGCCACCAGATTTGTTTCCTCGCGCAATTCGCGCGCCGCCGCCTGCTCGGCGGTTTCGCCATAGTCGACGAAGCCGCCGGGCAGCGCGTACCGGCCCTGGAACGGCGGATTTTTACGGCGGATCAAAAGCAGCCGGTCGGCCGCGTCAAACACGACGCAGTCGACGGCGAGCGATGGCCGCTTATGGTCCAACAATGGAACCCTTCGGTGCGCTTCTGAGAACACGAGGGCGCGCAACACCCACGGAACTGCGCCGCCCTTGTCGCCCGCCGCTGCACTCCGCTATTCTAGCGAAAATGCGGGCGTAGTTCAGTGGTAGAACATCAGCTTCCCAAGCTGAGTGTCGTGGGTTCGATTCCCATCGCCCGCTCCAACGCTTAGCGGGTGTTCGCCCGACTGGTTTTGCTGTCGGTTTTGCAAGTTATGTTCCTTCTTTGGACTGGTTGAGCCGCCGAATGAGGGCTTTCGTTGCAGCCGAGCGGCCAACATAGCGGCGGATGATGCGGTCAACTTGGGTCTCGCTCCAAGCCAGAATTTCGGCGATCTCGCGCTTCGACAGATCAGCGAGATAAAACTTCGTTGCGGCAGTGCCGCGTAGGTCATGAAAATGCAGATCAGAGTCCTGCATTCCTGCTTTGATCTTCGCCCGGTTGAAAGCAGTTCCGAATCCAGCCTGCTTCCATGGGCGCTGTCGGCTATTCGTCAGAATTGTCGTAGATTGCTTTGGGATACGCGCAAGGACTTCACGCAGTCCATCGTAAAGCGGGATGATCGCTTCACGACGACCGCCGCTCTTGCCCGTGCTCAAAGTGATGGCATCTTCTCCGACGTGCGACCACGATACACGCAATAGATCGCTAAGTCGCAAACCAGAATAGGCCGCGAGATCGACTGCATTGGCTATCTCTGCTGGGCAGATCTTTTTTAGGGTAGCAATATCGGCGTCAGTCCAAATAATTTCGCTGCGATCATTAGAATACAATTGTGCAATACCCTTGCAGGGATTGCCAGCAATGTCACCCTCTTCAACCGCGAAAGCGAGCACGCGGGACAGGACCTGCATTCCATAATCGGCTGTCCTCGGCGTAGCCGACCAATTATTGCGCCACTGGCGAATTACTTTACGAATTTTCTCGGGCCGATCAAACTGCGCGATGCGAAGCTCGCCGAAATGGGAGGCAATGCGATCAAGCCAAGGTGACCAGTGTTTGCGCGTGGAGTCTGCTAGACCTTTGTAGTCATGGCTTGCCCGATAGCGAGTTACCAGCGATTTGAATCGGCCCGGCTCGGGAATTCGCCGATCCTCGATTGCTTGGTTGTAGGAAGCAATAAATTCAGGAGATCCAGGTTGTCCACTCAGTCGGGGACCACCTCGCCAAGCATACCAATAGACTTTGCCTTTCGCGGTAACCCTAGCAATGCCGCGTAGGTCAATCTTGACCATGCTTCCCCTCGAACTCCGCCAGTTCGCGATCTAAGTCGTTCTCGGACGTGGAATTGCGAGAAACCTTTGCCGGCAGCACCACGATTGTACCATCCTTCCCAATCTCGACCCGTGTAATTTCCAAGCCGGCGGCTAAAACGGCCTTGGCAGCTCGTGTGACATCGCGCTCTTTAAATAAGCAAGGTCGGCGCATTCGGCTGTCCTTGGTTTGCAGATTCGTGCCGCTTTTGGCTGCGGATTTCACTTATACGGCCGAAACCTTCTTTGCATGATGGTCATTTCAAGGTTTGATTGAACCACCTTAAATACCAGTTTCGCCTAATCGGTCGCCTAACGGTGCCCTGGCGTGCCCTCCGAAGCTCCGCCTTTACCGCATTATTGCTGAACGCATTCGCTTTTCTAAGCATCAATTCACCAACGGCATTTGCAAATCTGAAAAGAGGTCCGTATTCGGCAAAACCCACTTTTTCGCTTGCCTCGATATAGAGCCGCACCGCCATTCCGAGCACACTTTGATCGATACCGCGCTGGCCAGATCTGCGATCTCCTCCTTTTCCAATGTTGCGTCCCCGCTTAGAAGCTAGTACTTGCAAATTTCGCAAGAATGATTCGTCAAGCCCGCCGAGACCATCCAGCTCCGTTACCAATTTTGCTGCGCTTCGTCCGATGCTTGCGCGGCGCTTTAAAGCGATCGACTCGATCAAATTGCAAAAGCTCTGAATCTCGCGAAGACGATCGCATATTCGTCGATCGCTCCAACCTAAAGCTGGCACCTGAATTAGGGTACAGATCCTCAAAAAATCATCGTTCGCCTTAGTAGATTTCTGCAGGGCATTATTAACTCGCCGAGCGCCGCGGTGCACTGGCTTGGCGATTTTTGGGCCAATGTTTTGAGGCAACGGCTACCTCCACAGCATTAACTTAGGGTCCTGGCCACGCGAACCTCTTTTTCCTCATCCCAGGCGATCCACGCCGAGCCGCCAGATTTTCGGCCGCCGGTAACGAAACCCTCAGAGTGGCCACATTCACAGAAGCGGCGACCGACATGAATGTGTTCGCTAACTATGAACACCCGGCCACAAACCCGGCAGGTGAAGGCGGCATTGTTGCCCTGCCAATCATCCTTTTGCCCGATTGCTTTAGGGTCCAACTTCTCTTCCTTCAGCATTTATGCCTCATTCTCAATTCGGCCGATCTTGGCCATTGACTGCACTCGGGCCGTCCCTTGAGACGTGCACAGTCGCCTCATAAGTGTTCCGTGGGATGGAAAATCACTGGTACACCCCCAGCCCTTTTAGCTAATGTTGCGCCTACTCTTACGTGCATTCAAGGACAGGACAATATGCTGGCCGGGAGCCATCAAAGACTTGCCGACAAAATTTGGGCGGTCGCCAAAAAGCTTCGCGGTCCCTACCTGCATCCTCCCCCGCGCTAGCGGGGGGTATAGTGATATCCGCCAAAGTAGGCCACCCATTGGGAGTGAATTGTAGATGGCTACCGCAGAGTTTTGCGACATGGGCCATTTGAAAGAATGAACGCTCGCCTGCACAGACAAAAAACTGGGCTCTTCAGCTTCTCTCGGCTGTGATAGCGCCGAGCTAAATGCCAGATGGTGTCTTGCGTGTAACTACGAGATAGCGCATCCTAAGCTTGCTGTGACCAACACAGGCGAGCAATGCGACCAACGCAAATAGCTGGCAAATCAAAGCGCATCTTCAACACGCAATTCTTGGCTCACTTGCGTGGGAGTGGCCGCTATGGCGACTATCGGGCGGCCGTAAGATGACCGCATACCGACTACTACCATATGCGGTCCTGTTATTGTTGGTTGTCGGCATGATCGCCGCAGCGGCATCTTTGTACGAAAACAGAGCTTCAAAAGACGGCACTTTTATAGTTAGAGATGGGGAGCTTGTTCGCAAAGCGGAGATTCGGCTCCTCGATCCTCTGTTAGACATTAAAACGAGAATATTGGCTGATTATCCCGTCAGCATACTCAATCGCTCGCGAGACAAGGACATTCAGCAGGTCAATGATTTAGAGACGTTGCGAGCTGTTTATTATAATCTCTTCATCCAGTCCGATTGGTCTGAAATCAAAAAACTCTTCAACGCCATTAAAGCCAACAAATCTTTGGACCTCAAAAACAACAATCAGTATGTAGGGCCAATAGTTGAAATGTTGGACTCGACGATATTGGCTGCGGCGTATTTTTATGAGCGGCTGAATATGAACGACGCGGCTTCTTACTACTATTCATTGTACCTAGATTGTCTGCGTCCTGTAAGCTTCTCATCGCCAGGTTCTATTGATCGAATGCTGGGCAGAAGATTGATGGTAAGCAGGCTGAAGTACTATTATTTAAGAGACTACGCCCGCTATATGGCGCCTGAGTATGCGAGACATTCCTACTTAAATTGGATCTTGGACGACACCTTATATTTTATGTCAACATACTATCGATTTAAGCGCTATTGGAGCATTGTAGAGGTGGACTCTTTTACCGACGGCGATTTCCTTGATCTTATTCAGAGAAGTGACTCACGTGCCCTGCCTTTCCTTAAATACGAGCGGTGCATAGCCCTTATTCGGCAAAGCGATTGGTCTGAAGACGCGGCTAAAACGTTGAACGACGTTTGCGCGGTTGCTCCGCTCGCTACAAAGGATGATTACCTAGCCAGTTTCACAAGCGCCGCTCATATTTTTTTTCGAGTAAGGTGGTACTTGGCTGAGACGGAGAAAACTGGCGCGCCTGATGCGAGCAAGTTTGCCGAAATAGAGCGGGCGATGAAGACTTTTTACGACCGACATGCGAAAGAAGCTGATTTTCTAGTTGACGATATGAAAATCAAATATGCAATGCTTCCAGGAAATGCCAAGGAGCGCGATCGCACGCTCTGTGACGTCGCTAAATTTCCCTATCCGAACTATGATTTCGCTCCCTACGCGGGAAGCTTAGTAAAAGAAATGGGTATCAAGTGTGATTAGATTGTCAAAATGGGGCGTGTTAGCGGCTGCGCTGGCCGCAGTCGTCGCTTTTGTCGATAACTTATCTAAGGTGTTTGGAACGCTGACTCAGCTGCCGCTACCGGACTGGGCTGTGGTTTTGTCCCAATACAAGATGGAACTCGCAGCTGCGATCATGTTGGCGGCGGTGGCTTTTACCTTAAATTGGAGTACGGTGACAACGCGGTACGGATTGTACCGAAAGCTCTGGATAAGTCGGCGGCTCCAAATCAGGTTCATTAGTGTTTATCCAGAAGAGTTAGCTTTGCTTGTTTGTTTCGCTATATTCGGCGTTGCGTTTTTCGCCTTTGAAATTGAAAAGGCTCGAAACCTGTACACATCTTACGGTTTCGGATACATTGTGAATACGCGGTGCGATGGCGATTTTTTGGCGGCGCACGACAGATCGGAGGCGCTGGCCAAGAATCGTTTGTGGAATAAATACTCGGATGTGTTGAATAATCTTAAGGACCGCTACGAATATCTCAGCGCCATAGGTCCCCGCCGAGTATCGGTATTTGGTAGATATAAGGACGAGCTTCCCACGGAAATATTGCAAGGTGATAGTTATGAACTTCGTGTGCTATTTGGAATTAATATTGATGCAGGCGCAAGGGCACGTGAGCCGAAAGGTGGGCTGAGCAAAAGCTGGCTGCAAAGTCCCGCACCATGCAAGAGTTTCTAGCCTATTGGGTCCGCTCACCCACCGTGTTGGAGGCTGCCCCGTATCGACCCGCCAACCATCTGTGGAAATCCGGCGGGGCGCGCATGATAAGGGCATGCAGCGGAACTTCGTTCGCCGACCGGTATTTCTTGCGGCTAGCTTTAGAAGCGCGCAATAGCACTCCCAAGTGACCTGTACGTCCTGGCGGGTTTTCGCAGGTCGTTTATTGCGACTTCCTGTCAATGTATCCGACGATGTTTACGAGAACGCGCTTGTGGGCGCTCGTCATTTCCAATGGATTGAAGTGGCGGGAAAGTAAAAACGAAAGCGCGGATTTTCTGAGGTCTGCCACACTCGGCGATTTCCAAAAGCCCGAAGCCTGGTCCAAGCTCACCACCCTGGTGCAAATTGAGCCTGATGATGACTTGGTACCGATAAGGGCCGATTACGGTGGAAACCAGCAAAGCACAATTGGCCTGAATATCCTTGCGGCGGGCAACCCGCCCTTTTGGTACACGTTGCCGGATATTGTTGGCTCTAAGCTTCAGACCGGGAAATTCCCGAAGGTTTTAAGAGCAATCACCTTTGAACCCGATGGCGTTCAAACTGATCTGCGGCCTGTCGATATTTGCGGAAATCCTGAATATCGTATCGACCCCTGCGAGGACGATTTTTTTCGCCGTCTAATCGATATGCGCAGCGCGGTAAAGGCCTGCATGAAAGCCGCTATTGCCGAACAGCTGCCGAAGCTCGATAGCACGCAGCTGACCCTCAAAATCCTGGCCAATTCGATGAGCTATGGGAGCGCCCAGAAAATCGAACCTGCTATGGTTACACTGGAGAGCCATTCCCCATTGTCACGGATAAAGTCGAGGAGCCCGGCCGATATTTTCATCCCTTGATCGGCATCCTTATTACTGGTGCGGCCCGCTTGATGCTGGCGATAACCGAAACGCTAGTGAAGGATCAGGGGCTAGACTGGGCATTTTGCGATACCGACAGCATGGCAATTGCCAGACCTTCAAATATGGCGGAGGCGGACTTTCTTGAACGCGTCGATAATATCCGCGCCTGGTTTAATCCCTTAAATCCGTATTCGAAAAAGGGACCACTGTTAAAGCTGGAGGATGTAAATTTCGCAATAAAGAACGGCAAGCCGACCCCGCAGCGTCAGACGCTGTGTTGCTTCGCCGTGTCAGCCAAACGATACGCTTTGTATAACCTCGACAAAGACGGTCGAATTAGCATTCGCAAGGCATCAGGGCACGGGCTAGTCCAATTGCTATCGCCATACGGCGAAGATACTGCCCCGAAATCAATTCCCGCACCCCAAGTCCCTCTAGCAGTTTGCGGAAAAATCGAGAAACTGAGCCATCGTGTGGGCTCTGCCGTGACGGTCGGTGTGGCGCCGCATTCGATGGTTGGAGGCACTTTAGCTGT
>Ga0335081_10012195_pt1 | contig 13929 bp, 11 predicted proteins | sample Lox_Sample_35_FD_206713 | JGI IMG/M metagenome (GOLD analysis project Ga0335081, IMG submission 206713) | Soil microbial communities from Loxahatchee National Wildlife Refuge, Florida, United States - Lox_Sample_3.5 | ecosystem: Environmental > Terrestrial > Soil > Wetlands | place: USA... | reverse complement strand
TTCGATGGAATCCGCTGGGGCACGGACAGTGTTCTTGAAGAAACCAAGAAAGCCTTTAATGGGGAAACCCTGACCGTTCATACCCTGAAACCTTTGAGGGACATCGATACCGTCGAGGATCTGAGGACCCGAGCGCTCCGGAAAAAAAGAGAATGACGCCGGGGAGGAGGCAATTTGGGAAAAGAAAAAAGCCTGCCCCAATCGGGCAGGCTTTTTTTGTAGCGCAACGTTACCGCTCTGCAACTCTCACCATTGAATGCCCAGAATTTTCATCGTGAAGAAAACTGAGAAGAAGAACCCAAAGAAAATGAAAGCGAGGATTAGGATCGCTTCTCGCCATACCGCCGGTCGATATTCCTTGGGGAGGAACTTTCTATTCAGTCGGATGGTCGCAACCGCTGAGAGCGCCATCGTAAAGTTTGCGATGTTAGCGCTAATAGCCAGGATGATCAATGGTGCCGAGGTATTCATAAACGTCACACCCCAGATGACAAATATCACCAACAGAGGATAATAGACCTTCCTGATATCCATTTTCGCAAAACTTCTTACCTTCGGCGAGGCAAACCACAGCATATCCGTCGACTGTCGAACGACCAGGTCTACGTTGCTGATGGCGGTGGAATAGAGAATCCAGAACCCGAAGAAGAGGGCGAGGAACCAGCCAAAGCCGCCAAGCTTCTGAATGAGGCCGCTCGCAGAAGAAGCTGCGATGCCCCAGCTCGGAAGGGTTCCCCCCCTTGGGAGGACGCCGACGTAAAGGATCCCGGGAAGGAACATGCCGATCATGGCTCCAAAGAAGAATACGCCCCACTGATCGATATTCAAAAGCTTCCACCACCCCCTCCATCTCGACTTATTATCTGCGTTCTGGATGGGCATTTTCCCGTGAGGAGAAACGTGAATGACCTTCCCTCCAATGGCTGCCGGGATATAACCGATCTTTCCTCCCATGCCGTAGCCCTTGTCCCGGTACCAGTTTGTGATCGCATTATTGCCGAACCCTCCGTAGGCCGAATAACCCACCAGGGCACCTAAGAGGAGCACGTCCACACCCTTCGGCATATATCCAAAAGTGACGAACCCTGTCAGTCCTTCCCACCAGACTGAAGCTGGAACGACGAAGAGGTCGAGGATAAAGAGCCCTCCGAGAACAACGATCATCATAATCCAGTTGGCCCATTCGAGCGTCCTCTCAATTGTTTTGCCCATGCTGATTACGACAGCGCATGAGATAAAGACTACGTAGCCCCAGATCAGGACCGTTCCCTTATCCGGCCCCCCTGGAATTCTACTCAATTGGAAGGCAGCAAGCGCTGTTGCACAGGAAAGGGCCCATCCAGGAAGCCCGCGCTCGCAGAAGCCAACGACAGTGAAGAGCCATCCCCAGAATGCCTTTCCCGGTTTGAGCCTCATAAACCCGACGGTGATCGGCTCGCCGGTATAAAGGGTGTAACGAGTCATTTCGAGGTTAAGAAAGACCTGGAGAAGCGATGAAATGGTTGTAATCCAGAGGAGCGCAAGGCCGTATTTCACAAAGAGAGACGGACCGACCAGCCATTCCCCCCCGCCGATGGTTCCGCCGAGGGCAATGACAGCCGGCCCCAGGATCGCGAGGAGTTTCCTCGGGGTAATCTTCCTTAGAGGCTCCGGGAAATCAGTCGTCTCGAATTCGGGGCCACAACCTCCATTGATGGTCATTGCTTGTTTCTCGTCACTCATAACTTCCCTCCCCTTTTTCTCCATCAATTGCCAATGGAGAAGCTCGTATTTTCTTTATATTTCTCTCAAATCAGTTACCCCCTAACCGATTAAGAAAACCAACCACCTCCTTTCCATGCTTGTCGAGATATTATTCGATTGTTTGACTAAAAGTCAACAAAAAAATACATCAAAAAAATACATCTAAGTTGCTTAGGAAATACACCTCTGGATTTTCCTTCTCCAGGGGGGTGCGAAAGGGGATTTCTGCGGCGCACGAATCGATTCGATGTCCTGCTATACGATCTATTTCAAAAATAGCATAGGATCCAAGGCTTTGTTATTTTTTCGGATTTCGAAGTGGAGGTGGGGGCCTGTCGCCTTTCCCGTCTGGCCCACCTTTCCGATGATCTGTCCCTTTTCCGCCCAGATCCCCTCTTCTACCAGGTTCACCTGATTGTGGGCATAAACCGTTACATATTCTTCGGAGTGGCGTAGAATGATCAGGTTTCCGTATCCTTTGATGCCGTTATTGGAGTAGATGACCTTGCCGGCATTGGAAGCTTTGATCGGGGTTCCAAGGGGGGAGGCAATATCAAGTCCCTGATGTTTCTTGTTCTCGGCCTCCGTGAAAACATCCGTAATCTTTCCGTTGACGGGCCAAATGAAATCAAGTGTCCTGTAAGCGACTCTTGGCTTTTCTCCCTGTTCCGCCGTCACATCATCAATATAAATCTCAACCTTGAGGACTTTTGTCGCTCCGGGGATAAGGATCCTTTGGCCGGTCTCAATCTTACTCGGATCTGCAATCCCATTAAGCGAGGCTACTTTTTTGAGATCAACTCCGTAGGTTTTGCAGATGCGGTAAAAGGTTTGGTGCCTCTCCACCACATGATAGACCCCCTGTGTCCTCGGAGGCGGAGATGGTCTTTCAGAGGGGAATCCATGTCTTTTCGTGCATCCACCCACGAGGAGAATTACGGAAAGAAATGAAACCCAGATAATCAACCCCGTTGATGATTGATGACGGTCGATTGTCGATTGTCGATTAACCATTGACGATTGCCTATTGATCATTGGCCATTGATCGTTTACCAGTAATCATTCGGCTTCCCACCCGTATTTCCCTATCAACTTGACAAACCGGCACCCCCCAAGGTTCTCCTTCTTTGCCCCCTCCTCTGTTTTGGTCACGCGAAACAGGTCCTGAACAGAAGCATCTCCTACAGGAATAACCAACCTTCCTCCCGTGGCCAGCTGATCGATCAGAGGCTGGGGAATATCGGGAGATCCTGCGGTCACCATAATGCCATCGAAGGGACTTTCTTCCTTCCATCCAAAGGTACCGTCAAAAATCTTGATCTCGACGTTGAAATAACCCAATTCATAAAGCAAACTTCGTGCCCGAAGTGCCAGGGAACGAATCCTTTCGATGGAAAAAACTTTTCCAGACAATTCAGCCAGGATTGCTGTTTGATATCCGGACCCTGTGCCGATCTCCAAAACCCTTTCGCCCCCGGTTAACAACAGAGCCTCCGTCATTAAAGCAACCATGTAGGGCTGGGAAATGGTCTGCTTTTCTCCGATAGGCAGAGGATGGTCTGTGTAGGCTTGGTTCTGAAGGGCCTCCTCCACGAAAAGGTGGCGGGGTATTTTCTTCATGGCGGCGATCACCCTGATATCTTTGATCCCCCTCGAGGTAATCTGGTCTTCCACCATTTTTAGCCTTGCCTTCGGGAAATCGATCATATGAATCGATGCCTAAATTGATCTAACGCAATAGGTGATCTAAAGTGACTAAAGTTGAAAGGAGAATTCCAGAAACTCAAGAGGCTCTCAGTTTTAGGCACTTTAGTCATGGATAACTTTAGTCACTTTGGCCACTTCAGTCTTCTTTTTCTGCTTTTTTCTTCAGTTGGTCTAAGATATTCAACGCTTCGAGAGGCGTTAATTGATCGGGCTTAACCTTCTTCAACTCAGACCGTATCGAATCAGGCTGAAAGAAGAGGGAGGGTTGTAAAGGAGGTTTGGGCCTGGACGCCGACAGCTTCGTTGTGGCGATTTTTGGCATCCCCATGGCATCCAATTCGCCCTTCTCCAGGTTCGCGAGGATCTCCTTTGCCCGGTCGATCACTTTCGGGGGAAGCCCCGCCAGGCGCGCCACTTGAATTCCATAACTCCGATTGGTCCCCCCTTCGACAATCTTTCTGAGAAAGATAATCTCCCCGCCCCACTCCTTAACGGCGACATTATAGTTTTTGACCCTCTCCTTGGTCAGGGCCAATTCCGTCAATTCATGATAATGGGTCGCAAAAAGCGTCTTCGGCCTGAGCGAGGGATGATCGTGGAGATACTCGGCCACAGCCCAGGCAATGCTCAACCCATCAAAGGTGCTCGTTCCTCTTCCGATCTCGTCCAAAACAACCAGACTCCTTGAGGTGGCCTGATTCAAGATCCGCGCCGTCTCCATCATCTCCACCATGAAGGTGCTCTGCCCCCTCATGATATTGTCTAGGGCCCCAATCCGGGAGAAAACCCGATCTACCACTCCGATCTTCGCCTCCCCGGCCGGGACAAAAGACCCCATCTGAGCCATTAGAATGATCAGGGCGACTTGCCTCAAATAGGTTGATTTTCCGGCCATGTTGGGCCCCGTAAGGATGACGAGCTGATGTTCCCGGCTGTCCAGTCGAGTATCGTTAGGAACGAATCTTTCCGAAAGTCCCATCCTCTCCAGGACGGGATGCCTTCCTTCAAGGATGACGATCTCATCCCCCTCATCGACCACGGGCCGAACGTAATTATACCGATCTGCAATCTCCGCCATGGATCCCAGGATGTCGATGACGGCAATGGCCGAGGCTGTTTTTTGGAGCCTCGGCGTTTCCTCTGAAACTCTTTTTCTCACCTCTTCGAAGAGCCGGTATTCGAGCTGACAGATCGCTTCCTCGGCTCCTAACACCTTGGTCTCGAATTCCTTGAGCTCCGGGGTGATGAACCGTTCGGCATTAACCAGGGTCTGCTTCCGGATGTAATGATCAGGGACAAGGTGAAGATTGCTTTTGGTCACTTCGATGTAATACCCGAAGACCTGATTGTACCGAACCTTGAGAGAGGAAATCCCTGTTTTCTTCCGTTCCTCTGCCTCCAGTTGAAGGATCCATCCCTTTCCCTCCCGACCGATCTCTCTCAGGACATCCAATTCCTTGTCATAGTTCGGCTTGATGATCCCTCCCTCCTTGATCGTCAAAGGCGGGCTGTCCACGATGGAAGATTCCAACAGCCGATAGAGATCATCGAACTCCTCGATTCGCAGGGCCGATGCCTGGATGATCGGGGCATCCAGGGGCAGGAGATTCGCCTTGACCAGGGGCAGGCTTTGGAGCGAGTTTTTCAATCCGATGAGATCCCGGGCATTGGTATGCCCGAGGAAAATCCGCGAGGCCAGCCTTTCGATGTCCTGAATGCCAGCTAAAGATTCCCTCAGTCGCTTCCTTTCGATCTTTTTCTCTCTTAATTCAGAGACCCCTTCCAAGCGGCTTGTGATCTCCTGGACGTCGACGAGCGGATAGTTGAGCCACTGTTTGAGGGTTCGGCTCCCCATCAGGCTTACGGTTTCATCCAGAAGCCAGAACAGAGATCCTTTTTTCCCCTGTTCAAAGAGGGATTGGGTCAGTTCCAAATTCCTCTTTGTCACCTCGTCGATGACCATAAAATCCTGGACCCGATAGAGGGAGAGGGGCCGGATATGGGAGAGAGTTTTCTTCTGGTTCTCCTCCGCATAGTGAAGAACCAGGGCGACCGCGTGAGCGGCAAGAGGTGCCTTCTGCATCACCGAATGGCGTTCTTCTTCGGAGAAAGTGGCAAGGGCGTCATACTTCAGGTCGTCCAGATAGGTGACCAGACCGTTCTCAAAATTCTTCTTGAATCCCTCGAAGCAGGGATGTTCCTGAAATCTCTTGAAGGATAGAATTTCTTTCGGTTCGTTTCGAAGGGCTTCGCTCAAAAAGGGCTCCAGTCCCGAGATCTGACAGGCCTTCAATTCTCCCGTGGAGATGTCCAAAAAGGCAAGCCCGAAAACCTCTCCCTCCGCATCGAATCCCATCAGGTAATTGTTTTCGCCCGTTCCTAGTTGAATTGCGTCTGTGACCAGGCCAGGCGTAAAGACCCTGACCACTTCCCTTTTGACAATTCCCTTTGCGAATTTGGGGTCTTCCACCTGGTCACAAAGGGCAACTTTATATCCCTTTTGCAAGAGCTTGGAGATGTAGGTCTCGACCGCGAAATAGGGAACTCCGCACAGCGGAACACTGTCCTTCTGGCCTTTATCCCTCGACGTCAATGCAATATCCAGCTCCCGAGAACCCAAACGAGCATCCTCAAAGAACATTTCGTAGAAGTCTCCCATCCGAAAGAAAAGAATAGAATCCGGATATTGGCTCTTGATCTGGAGATACTGCTTGATCATCGGGGTTACGGGTTTGGTCGTCATGTCGAAAATAATCTAACAGAATCGCGTGGGGTTTGTAAAATGGAAATCGGGAGGACAGTTCGGAGCAACGAGTTCGCCTGCCCGTCCCACAAGTACTTCGGCAGGCGGGGAGTTTGGAACTGATCAGAGTGAAGTTTCTTGCCTTGAGCCTTGAGCCTTGAGCCTTGAGCTTTGCGTCTTACGGGAAGAGCGGGATGACGTCGAGTCCCAGAGTCTCGGGAAATCCCAGCATGATATTCATGTTTTGAACGGCCTCGCCCGAAGCCCCTTTAACCAGATTGTCGATCGCCGTCACGATTACGGCCCGGTCCTCCGACTCGTGAACCTTCACTCCGATATCGCAATAGTTGGAGCCTCGGACATTCTTCGTGTTGGGGAGTTTCCCTTGAGGGTAGACTCGAATAAAGGAGTCCCTCTGATAATGCTCTTGAAAAGCGTTTAAAACTTCTTCCGGCTTCGATCTTTTCGTAAGGTGAACATAAATGGTCGTCAAAATGCCTCGATCCATCGGAATCAGGTGAGGGACGAAAATGACGGAAACCTTCTTCCCGGCGATAGCGCTCAGCTCTTGGTCAATCTCGGGAAGGTGTCTGTGCTCGAAGATCTTATAGGCTTTGACCCCTTCATTGACTTCGCAAAAGAGTGAATCTAAAACAACGTCTCGCCCCGCTCCACTCACGCCTGATTTCGAGTCGATTACGATATTGTCTACGGAGATCATCTGCTTCTTGGCCAAGGGAATGAGGCCAATCAAGGCGCCCGTGGGGTAGCAACCCGGGTTCCCGACAATCTTCGCGCTCCGAATCTTCTCCCGATGGAGTTCGGGGAGACCGTAAACCGATTCCGAAAGCAAATCCGCACTCGTATGTCTTTGATACCATTTCTCATAGGTGGCCGCATCTTTCAGTCGAAAGTCCGCGCTCAGATCGACCACCCGCTTTCCCTGGCGGTAGAATAATGGGACAACTTCCATGGCAGTCTTGTGAGGAACAGCCGTAAAAATAAGATCCGTCTTTTTTGAAATTTGATCGGCCTGCAATTCTTCACACAACAGCTGAAAACTCTTCGTCAAGGAAGGAAAAACCTGGTCTATGGGAATTCCGGCATATTTTTGAGAGGTCAGCGCGGTCACCTCCACTTGGGGGTGACGAAGGAGAAGGCGAAGTAGCTCCACCCCCGTATAACCCGTTGCTCCGACGATGCCTACGCGCGTTTTCAATTCGTCTCCTTTTCTCCTATGTTCGTCCGTTCCGAATGTGCCGCCCGAAGCTCATCAGCAAAATCCCAAATACGAATACCGAAACCCGAAGCAAATCCAAAATTCAAAAACCAAAATTCAAGAGTTTATCTGTTTGAAACATTTGGATTTCGAACATTCGTATTTGTTTAGAATTTCGTGCTTCGAGTTTAGAATTTCTCGCCCAATTCCAGTCAGAGAAGGTCTTAGGTCGCTAGATGGTAGTCGGTGATTAAGCGCCCTTCCCCCCAAAAAAAAGGGAGGTCCCACGACCTCCCTTTTAAACCAATCCATGCGGTCATGGAGTTATCTTTTCGAGAACTGCGGTCTTCTCCTGGCTCCCCGTCTCCCGTATTTCTTGCGCTCTTTGACTCTCGAATCACGGGTGAGGAATCCCGCCTTCTTCAGAACATCCTTAAAATCGGCGTTGTACTGGAGCAGAGCTTTTGAAATTCCATGGCGAATGGCCACGGATTGCCCGGAGATGCCCCCTCCCTGAACGTTGACGCGGATATCAAATTGGTTCCGAGTCCCGGTGAGGTCCAAAGGTTGAAGGCTGACCATTTCACAGGTCTCTCTACCAAAATATTCTTTCATCACTCTTTCGTTGACCACGAACTTTCCTTCTCCGGGCTCAAGCCAAACCCTTGCGATGGAAGTCTTCCTCTTGCCTGTGGCATAGATGGGTTCTGTCACTTCTTTCTCCTTATGGATTATAATTCAAGGGAAACGGGTTTCTGCGCCTCATGGGGATGGCTTGGGCCCGCATAGATCTTCAATTTTCGAAGCATCTGACGGCCCAGACTGTTTTTGGGAAGCATGCCCCTGACGGCGATCCTGATCATCTCCGTAGGCTTCTTGGCCAGTAGCTTTTCAGCGCTCATTTCTCTAATTCCACCCGGATAGCCCGTATGGTGGTAGTAGATCTTGTCCTTCAGCTTCTTTCCGGTGAGGGTCACTTTCCCCGCGTTGACGACGATGACAAAGTCTCCTGTGTCCAGATGGGGCGTATAGGTGGGTTTATTCTTTCCCTTCAATATCTTGGCCAGCTCCGTCGATAGCCTTCCCAAGACCTTCCCCTCGGCATTGACCAAATACCATTTATGGTCGAGCCCTTCCTTCTTGGCTTGATAGGTTTTCATTCCGCCACCTTCAAAAAAATTATTTTAATACAATCCTCTTGCCGGTGTCAATAGGAGATGATTTCAGAGATGGTTTCTCCTCCGCAGCCGGAGTGGCAGGGAAAAGACGCCGCCTAGGTGTTCCTTCTCTTTCTTTTCGATATGTTTTGTTCCCAGAAGAGGACCACAGGGCTCGCGATGTAGACGGTCGAATAAGTTCCGGTAATCAACCCGACGATCAGAGCAATCGTAAAATCATGGATGACCTCCCCAGCGAAGAAGAAGAGGATTAAGACCACCATCATGACCGTTCCGGTCGTCAGAATCGTTCTGCCGAGTGTCTCATTGATGCTGACGTTAAAAATTGTTACCAGGTCGTCTTTTCTCATTTTCTTGATGTTCTCTCTGACCCGGTCAAAGATAACGATCGTATCGTTGATTGAAAAACCGATGATCGTCAGAATGACAGCCAATACATTTAAGGAAAATTCGATGTTGAAGACGGAGACCGCGCCGAACGTAACGACCACGTCATGAAACAGGGCAACGATGCCGCCCAAACCGTAAGAAAATTCGTGGAACCTGAAGGCCACGTAGATGAGGATGGCTAAAAAAGCCAGCCCTACCGCCCACATGGCTTTTTCTTTCAGATCTCTCCCGACCTTCGGACCGACGACTTCCACTCTCCGAATCTCCAAAGGCTTTCCTTTGAATTGGTCCTGGAGGGAGGTTTGGATCGATTTTGAAATAGCTTCCAGATCGCTGGAGCTTTTTTCTATCCGAATCAAGAACTCATTCTCGCCTCCGAATTTTTGGACCACGGCATCCTTCAGGCCGATGGCATCCGTCGCGCTGCGGAGTTCGGAGACATCGGTGGGTTGAGAGAATTTGATCTCGGCCACCAGACCTCCCGAAAAGTCGACTCCGTACCTTAATCCGCCGTGGAGCAGGATGGAGCCAAAGCTGACCAAGATGGCAATGGCTGAAATCCAAAGAGTGAATTTCTTCTTTCCGATAAAATCGAAATGGGTATCATGTGGGATCAATTCCATAAGAGTTCCGCACCTCGAACCCCCGCAGCCCCTCCAGGGAGGGAAAGAAGGGGAGACTAAATACTGAGCGTTTTCATTCCCGGTCGAAGGCTGATGAAATCGAAGATCACCCTTGTGATATAGACAGCGGTGAAAATGTTGGCTAAGATGCCGATACTCAGCGTGACGGCAAATCCCTTGACCGGACCCGTCCCGAATTGATATAGGATGATTCCCGAGATCAACGTCGTTAAATTCGAGTCGATGATGGCAGAGAAAGCCCGGTGATAACCCTGGTCGATCGCCGCCCGGACCGTCTTTCCGAATCTCAACTCCTCCTTGATCCTCTCATGGATCAGGATATTGGCATCCACCGCCATCCCGACCGAAAGGACCAAACCGGCAATGCCCGGGAGGGTCAGGGTCGCACGGAAGAGGGCAAGGACGGCCAGGGTAATGACGATATTCAAAACGAGGGCGACGTCTGCAATCACCCCCGCGAACCTGTAGTAAACGATCATGAAAAAAACCACCAGAGCCGCACTGATCAGGGTGGAGACAATCCCCTTATGGATCGAATCCTGTCCAAGAGAGGGCCCTACGGTCCGCTGTTCGAGGATGCTCACAGGCGCAGGCAGCGCACCCGACCTGAGAACAACGGCCAGATCATTGGCCTCCTCCGTCGTAAAACGACCGGTGATCTGAGCCCTTCCGCCGGCAATTCTTTCTCGGATCTCGGGCGCCGAATAGACATTATTATCAAGGATGATGGCCAATCTTTTCTTCACGTTTGCCCCGGTGATTTGTTCAAAGAGTTTGGCTCCCATGTCCGTAAACTCCATCGATACATACGGCTCATGAAATTGCGAGTCAAGCGCCACCCGGGCATCCTTGATGAACTCACCGGTCATCAAGGTCTTCTCTCTTAGCAAGAAAGGAACTCTGCTCACGGCGCCTGTCTTCCGGTCCACCGATCTCTGGTACAAAATGACGTCTCCGGGAGGGATACTCCCTTTTAAGGCTTCATCAATGTTCCCTTCATCGTCGACCAACTTGAATTGCAAAAAGGCCGTCTCCTGAATCAACTTGATTGCTCTTTGAGGATCTCTCACCCCGGGAAGCTGGACAAGGATCCGATCCTTCCCCTGAAGGGTAATCTCGGGCTCCGAAACTCCGAACTGATCGATTCGGTTCCGGATCACCTCCAGGGCCTGATCGATGGCCCTCTTCTTAATCTCTTCTATCTCTTTGCTGTCGAGAACGAGTTGGTATTTCCATATTCCACCTTCTCCCGAAGAGGAAAGTTCACGAAGCTTGCCATACTGCCCGCTCAGAATGCCATCCACTTTATCTTTGTCCCCCGAGAATTCCAGAACGATGCGGTCTTTCTCCGTTTCCAATTTTCCAACGACAATTCCCGGGATCTTCAGGTCGTCCTTCAGATTGTTCTTTATCTGCTCCATGGAACTCTCGACAGCCTTATCCCCCTGCACTCCGAGGAGGAGATACATTCCTCCCTGAAGGTCGAGGCCAAGATGGATTTTCTCGGCAGGAAAAATCTTACTCCACCATGGTGGCAACTGGGAGGTCGCGTTTGGCAAGAGGAGAAGAATGCAGAAGGCCGTGATCGCACCGTAAAGAATGAATTTCCACCTTAAACTTTTTGACATCGAAAAGCGCTCCTATTTTTGCACCTTAACAAAATGAAACCAAGGGCGATTTAACCCTTGGTAGGCTTCAACATATCTTTTTAACATATCCCACGATCAGCTATTTTGCAAGAAAAAATTGCCTTTCCCTATAACCCCTTAGAAGTCAGTGCGCGGACCCGGTATCCTTAAATAAGAATGGCATCTCTTTAAGGTTTCGGGGAGAGACCAGGCAATCGGTACCAAGAGGGAGGGGAGTTCCCCTCCCTCTCAAAAGTTGGCCCTGCTTCTCCCCCTATTTTACATCGCTCCACTTGCCGTATTTTTCTCTTAAGATTCGATGGAGGATCTTCCCCGTCGGAGTCATGGGCATCTCTTCATCCTTGATGAAATCGACCGATTTTGGAATTTTATATCCGGCGATCTTCCCTCTGCAATGTTCGATGAGTTCCTTGTCGGTGACCGTTTTTCCTGCGTGGAGGGTGACGACGGCCTTGACCGACTCTCCCCATTTCTCGTGGGGCACTCCAATCACTGCGACATACTTGACGGCGGGATGGGAACCCAAAATATTCTCGATCTCAGAGGGGAAGACATTTTCCCCTCCTGTGATGATCATATTCGCCTTTCGGTCGACGAGGACATAATATCCGTCCGGATCCCGGTAGGCCATGTCGCCCGCTGAGAACCATTCTCCCTGGAAGACCGAGCTTGTCCTTGCAGGATCCTTCCAGTATTCTTTAAAAATGCCCGCGGTTCGTGAGTATAGTTCTCCTACCTGTCCATCCGGGACCTCCTTGCCGTTTTCATCCAGGATTCTTATTCGATCGGACCCCCAGATCTCCCTTCCGATGGAGCCTAGCTTCTTGAATTGTTCCTCCGGCCTGAGTAGCGTCACGAGACCTGCTTCGGTTGAACCATACGCCTCCCAGAGTTCGGCGTTTTTGAAGTACTCCATGATAGCCATTTTGGTATCTTTCCTGGCAGGAGCGGAGGAGATCAAGAGCTGGCGTATCGAACTTACATCGATTTTCTTTTTTACGTCGTCGGGGAGGGCCAGCATCATGATGTAATGCGTGGGAACGAGCGAGGTAAAAGTAATCTTCTCTTTTTCAATCGTCTTCAATAGGTCGAGTGGCTCAAAGCTGGCCATGTTGTAGACAAAAACCCTCCCGCTTGCGTAGGTATAAGCAAAGGAATAAAAGATCGAATTGATGTGGCACATGGGCATGACGAGCATGACGCAATCGTCCGGCCGGATGCCCATGCAGAGATCGCTTAACAGATACTGGCCGAGGTTGCCCTCATGGGTTCGAACGACCCCCTTCGGCTTGCCCGTCGTCCCTGAGGTATACATGAGGTTCCAGGGATCGTCCGCATCGACTGAGACCTCCGGCTCCGCCGGGGAAGCCTTCGCAAGGACCGATTCGTAGTGCTCATAACCTTCCGGTGCTTTTTCATCTCCCCAGTAAACGTAATTCGCCTTCGGAATGGTCGAAAGTTTATTTCGAATGGAATTAACCACAGGAACAAAATCCTTTGCAACGAAGAAGGCCTTGCATTCCGAATGATTGATCACATATTCCATTTCCGGAGGCGCAAGCCGGAACATAATCGGAACCGTGATCTGCCCCCCTTTGGCAGCTGCTGCATAAATCTCCATCCATTCGACGCAGTTATAAGCCAATATGGCAAAGCGATCTCCTTTCTTCACCCCCATTTTTGTTAAGGCGTTGGATAGTCGACAGCTCCTGTCGTTCCACTCCTTGAATGTCATTTGACGAACCTTATCTCCGGCGCCCGGCTTGTTGGGGTATTGCATGGCCATCATTTTGAGAACTGTTCCCGCGGTCATCCATTTGCTGATCGTCATAAAGGCCCCCTTTCTTAATCCCAGCCCGTCCCTAATGAAAGTGGAAAGACTGAAGATTAATCTATATATTTTAATGGTTTGTGATTTTTTTTACATTTCATTATCATTATGCCAAAATTTTGTCAAGGAGATCTTAAAAAGAACTTGTCATTATTTTCTTTTTAATGTATATAGGCCCTAAAATAGGGAAAGGGGGACTTTTCACAATGGAGATCGAAGGATACGTTTTCCCAGATGATTTGTATTATCATAAAGAACATTTTTGGGCTAAAGTCGAGGGAAATATCGTCATCATGGGCGCAAATGATTTTGCTCAAAAATTAGCGGGACAGATTGTTTATGTCGAATTGCCATCTCGGGGAAAGGCGCTCGAACAGGGTAAACCCTGCGGCTCGATGGAGTCGGGAAAATGGGTCGGAAGAATTTATGCGCCTATCTCCGGAAAGGTCGAGGCCGCTAATGAGGCACTCGAAGACACGCCCGAGTTGGTGAATGAAAGCCCCTATGAAAAAGGATGGATATGCAAAATTTCTCCTTCCAATCTTCAAGAAGAGCTAAAGAACTTATTAAGCGGAAATGGCCTCGTTGAATTTATAAAGTCCGAGATCAATCGCGTCAAAAAGGTGGAAAAATAAATTATTGCAAAAATCGAACGGACGTGATATAAGGCTCGGCTAGTGAAATAATTCGCAATCTTTTTTTAAGGTGGTTGGGGTAGTTTTAGGGTGAGTGTAGTAGAGAGAGAGTAGAGAGAGGATTTTTGGGGTAGGAGCGATGAGAAGAGAGGGATGGAAGGGGAGGAGACAGAGAGGGCAGAAAAAAGTG
>Ga0335081_10012194_pt1 | contig 13930 bp, 14 predicted proteins | sample Lox_Sample_35_FD_206713 | JGI IMG/M metagenome (GOLD analysis project Ga0335081, IMG submission 206713) | Soil microbial communities from Loxahatchee National Wildlife Refuge, Florida, United States - Lox_Sample_3.5 | ecosystem: Environmental > Terrestrial > Soil > Wetlands | place: USA... | reverse complement strand
CGTAACCTAGCACTAAGCGTCCCTTGTAGCCACGTTCCTGCTGTACCTTCATCAAGAAGTCATCTGCCCATACATCTCCCATCCCTCGCGCTTCACATCGGATCGTTGCCTTGCCAGCTGCATCTCTCGACACTCCCATAATCACACGCGCATGGACAATTCTGACGATTTCGAGTTACACACCTCTGACGAATTTTTCTCGGTCGTGAAAAAGGGCAGTGTCAATTCATTGCAACAAAAGGACCTAATCCCATTCTTCAAAAAGTATCCGCTTGCCAAGCTCATTCTGACATGCAGAAAAATTGGGACGTCGTCTGTCTTCATCAAACTCCAGGACATTGACAAGAGCAAGGCATTTGAGGAGCTTGATGCTGCTCGAAGTCAGGCAAGGAAGACCCGATTGATACTTACGAATTACAACATTGCCTTTATCAAAGAAATGCCTACGATACTGCACGCAAGAGTGACAAGGTACGTGGAAAAGCAAATCTTTCTCGGCATTTTGCACCATATTACTCTCGATGAAAATGGTGAAACGAGGACCGATGACCTCGAGTTGGCCGGAGACGGATGTAAGTGGCCGTACATGAGACATCTCTCACAACTGTATAGGTCTTACGTTCCCACAATTTAAAGGAGAGCCTGATGGTGGAGTGGCCTTTAAACACCAACGAACCCCGTTCTGCCTCATCGAGACGGGCTATTCTGATTCAGGGAAATTAACACGGTCACGAGCAATGCACTGGATTCTTCGTGGGCGACCGGACGTAGCTCGATCTTCGTATTTTCATTCTAATCTTTAAAGGTGAAAACTTCATTGAGCATCAAAATTGACTCCGTTCAACGGCAACTTACAAAACTTCACCTTCATCTTTATCGCTTCACGACCGAACCTCAAGACGCACTTGTAACAAGATCTTTGGTTCATGGGCGAGCTGTACTTTATGACTCAATTGCATTAGTTTCATATGTCGAAATATTCTAATGTTGCAGGAGTTGTTAAATGGGACCAGATCTTGCCTCAAGTTCCCATTTGAAGACCTTGATCAGCTCCTCGGATCTGTTAATCTCATTCGACCAATTCCACAAATGACAACGGTTGATTTTTCTGGTCTTACCGCTTTGGCACAAGCCGCCGTACTCTATTGATGGCTTGCTACGACATGATGGTTTGCGATATTACATAGCTGATTACCCACAGTATATAATGGCATGGCTCTGATAAAAATCAATCAATCAACTATACTCGCACACTGAGGGCGTGGCTCCATGACTAGCCCCGAAGGGGTGAACTACCACTAGGGTGGGTTGATTTAAATTAGGCTCCTGCTAGCCATATACCATGTGTTTTTATATATATTACTTTGCAGCCTTCTGGTGCTACATACATATTCTGTTATATGAGATACCATATTTTTGTTTCCAAGTAATTATAGTATCTTTATTCATTGTGTTCTAACTTCTTTAAGTTTTTTTTCCTTTTATTTTTGAACTATTAATATTCCAAGAGAAAGTACTGCACTATTTTTGTTACTTGCTCATAGTATAGGCTTACTATTATACTAAAACAATAGAGATAGCAATTGAATATATAATACCTTGTATAACACTATAGAAGTAATATTTATATCTTTCTAGTTTATATTATTGAAATAATAATAACTATAAGTACTTGAAATAATATAAAAGATATTATAAAACTTCTTCATTTAATTGATAATCAATAAAACTAATAATTTTATTATTTATAAGAACTATTTAATCTGTTTCTAACTTTACTCTAAACAGTTATTTAATCTGTAACAGAATCTCTGGAGTAATAAGAGCCACAGAAGCTAAAAGAACTAGTGATAGATAAAAGCTTTGCTTTTATAATATTTCAATAGCTTTAAAATATATTTAAATAATATCTAATCAGACTCTTTTTAACTTCATACTATTTATATATTATTTTACTATTATTTTTTATATTATTTAAATTAGTAATGTCTGCTAGTCAAGCCAAACTAAAAACTGACTAGAGATTGACCAGTAAAACTTGGCTCATTGAGCAAGTTGAGTTTTAATTTTCAGAACCTGACCTGGATCTTGGATCACTAAAACTAAAATATCAGTCTAGTTAATGTTAACATTAGTCCAGTCGAGCTTTTTGATTGCAGTATATTGAGCGGACTAGATTGTACTGTTTTGCTGATTTGAAAACTGGTCATAAACAATTTAGTAGTTAGATATAATGAAAATCGGTCATAAATTTCATGGTTAGAATTTAGTAATTAAATATGATGGAAAAATTCTAACTACAAGGTTTGTTTTGTGATTAATTTTTGTTATATTTGATCGACTATAAGTAAATCTGATTTAAAGTCAGTTAAATTAGGCTTACTAAGCATAAAATCTGATATGAAAAATAGTTGACCTAGTAAAATACTATAATCCGATAGATATATAATTTAGTTAAACTGTTTAGCTGATCCTTATAGTATTGGTTAACTCAGATCAGAAATCAAGCCTAGATCTGACTTAGCCAGCAGATATTACAATTTGAATCAAAATGATATAAAAGTTATATAAAAAACATTTGAATGCAAAAACTTTAATTAAATTTAATATTTTATATTTAATAATAGCTTTAAAATTATATAATATAAGTCTAAAAAATATCTATAAAATAGTAAACTAATTAAATATTAGATAATTTATATATTAATTAATTATTAAAAATAATTACTATTATTTATTTAATAATTATATAAAACTTTATAGTTTTATAGTAAATTTAATAAATTGAGTTTAAAAATACTCAATATAAATTTCAAAAAGTTTTATATCAAACTGATTATTTATTATTAAGTTATAAATATTAATTTAACAATTCATTTTAAAATTTAATATTTAATTAAAAAAATATCTTTAGTATATCAAATAGTATTATATAGTACTTAATTATACAGAGTTTTAATATAGAAAAAAGATTATTTAAATTTAAATTAAGCCTATTTTAATAAATCAAGATTTATTTTTATTGCATTGAATTTGATTAAAGATTTAGACTGATTTTATCATAGAATAACTAATCTTTCAAACTTTACTACTACTATTAAGAAATTTCTATTTAATCAATAAAAAAATGAATATAAATATATAGTAAATAAATTATATAATACATTATTAAGAGAACTAAACTTTTTCAATATTAATATATATAATATATTAATAAGTTTTTAAAAACCTTTAATTATAAATATATATATTAAAGTGAGTTTGAATTTTAAATTTATTAGTTTAGGCTAAGTAAGTATAAGTCTATCTAAGAAATAAATAAGTCAAAGTCAGTTTAAAAATTGCAATCCAAATTAAAATAAGTTTATTTTATACTTAACATAACTTAACTTGAACTTATATCGGATTAAGGATAAAGAATAGTTGTTTCAAAAAGAATGTTTTAACTTGAATTATAATTGAATTAAAGTATGTTAGAAAATGTTCTAACTCTGTCAATTATTTTTAAGCTGTATACAAAATACAATATATAGATACTATAGCCTTACTATTATAGCCATAGCAGAGTTTTAATTATATTAATAAAAATTATATTTGAATTTTAGCTGAAGTACTCAAAGTTTTCCATCTCACTATAAGCTAAATGTCAAAGGTGGCAAATGATATTTCTCTCCTCTATAAACATATTTCCAACGTCTTTCATATCTAATCCTATAACCTTGAAGATATCTGCGCTTCATCAGGGAAATAACCCACAAACTTCTCCCCAAAAAAGTCGCAAACATGATCCCACCGATCGGACCCAAAGAAACTTTCTGTTTCCCCCTTTGAATTGGTAATAATCCACCAAGGAGCCCCAAAGCACCCATCATCCAATGCTTCTTGCGTCAAATCCGTCAACCGCTTCTTCACGGCGGGATCAGAAATAGTCTTACCATGAGCAAAGTCCCATAATCGTCGATGTGAGGAGCAAGGGGAATACATGCTTCCATTTTTCCCAGCCGCCGGGGAGGATGGGGTCTAGTTCTGCTTGCATGACAGCTTCGTCACTTGTATTTTTGTCTTCTCGCCAGAGGGCCAGCCACAGTCTTTTGGCAACGTCGATGGAAATGTCCTTCGGGACTTCACCGCGGACTTCTGCATCTTTAAGGGCGCAGATGATTCGCATTTGCTTGCGTAAGTTGGGGCTTAATGTCCGGAGGCTAACCTTGTAGGATTGGACAGGGAAGATGGTGGGTTGTCGAAGAGGAGCAAGGCCCATCAACTTGGCGGACCGTTGAATATCTTTCTGTGCGTAGATTGCCTTGGCTGGGATTCTGTTAAGGGTGGAGGGTGCGAATGGGAGGCTACCTGGGACAGTAGCAGGAGGGCGATTATTTGCTCCAACCATGATGCCTCCAAGGAAGAATGGGATGAATTCAACGTCAATTTTATTGCCCCAGTGGTCGCGATATCGACACAAGACCGACACCCCCATGAATGCGTATGGGCTTCAATCAGTCGGACTTGGAAGAGGAACATACCTGACAACATCATAGTACATCTTAATCAATGGCTTCCCCATCGTCGAATACAGAGAGGAAGCGAGTTGAACGCTACAAGTCCAGAGTTTTGACGAACAATGTCATGTGTTTCATGAGGGGAATCTCAGGCGGTTTGGGGTTCCTCCGCGCCGCCGAGCGGTCCGGTCCGGTAACCGATTCACCAGCACCTAGATCTATAAACAAAAATTTATATCAATCCAAATTTACTATATACATGATTGGTTGCATGTTACATACAGTCCCTTTCTTCGGATGTAAAGTTCAAACCGTCAAATTAATCCCAAATTTTCTGCACTTGAAGCGCTGCCAGTGCCATTTGTGTCTCAGGGGCCAAACGACAAAAATCAGATACATCGTCCAAGTCGAACTCGGGAATGTGAACAACGGGCTTCTGCAGGGAGAAAGGCTGGGTCTGCTGGGTAGGGTCAAGCATTCCCATGTCGAGTAAGTCCCACGGGATCACTGCATGATCCAAGACACGGCTGCGACTCTGGTACTCAATGTTTGCGATGGGAGGGATGTAGATGGGGAGAATGACAGAAGGCTTGAACTTTGGAGAGGGCGGAGGAGCGAGTCTTGTATTGCCACTGCCTGGGGCGTTGATGATGGGAGGAAAGGGAACCGTCGGTTTCAAATTCTTCAAGGGGGGAATGGGAGGACGACAGCTTGGAATTTTGGCGCTCCAGATGATTTCGATCCCACGAGTCTCAACCTTCTGTGTGTCCTCGTTAGGTGAGGCAACGGGAGAAGGAAGGGGAGAAGGAACACAGGAAGCGGTAAGAGACGCAGAAGGAGAGGAAGCAGGGCCAGGAGAGGAGGCGCAAGCAGGAGCGGAAGAAGAAGGACGAGGAGAATGCCGGGACTTATCGGTAGCTAACAATGGACAGAGCAAGGATTTGTTTGTAGGAGGGGATGAGGAGGGGTGGAATATACTGGTAGCAGGTCTAGTGGGAGAGGATGTCGAGCGTTTGGAGGTGTGAGAGACAGCCTTCAGTGCTGATGCACTAGGAGTCGAAGCAATGTCCTTGATTTTGCAGACAAGTTCTTTGGTGCGTTGTTCGCAGGCGAGAGTAGCTGGAGCCTGCATTGTGACTTGCAGACAGACGAATTGAAGGCAGATGGCGAGGCAGTCACAGCGTAAAATGGTCGAGGAGAGAAAGTGGGGAACCATGAGGGGAGGGGAGCAGGCGATTTTATATTCGTTGCCATACACAACCGAGTTACAAAATAGATGAGATGACCATGCGATTCACGATCAGCGCTAAATTTCGAGTGGGACAAAAGATCACCGCCGAAAATCGATGAAAACGACCGAGTATATGTGAGACGATGAATCAGTTTTCCCCTGGAATTAATAAGATGATAACTAAATAATGTGACAGGTTATTACAAGCGATCAAATACCAGGATGCAGACGCATACAAGTTCACAGACTCCTCCCTAACGATTTCCCTAAGGACTCAAAAAGAATCCCTCTTGCCAAAGCTTCAATCTGCTCCACTGTGTTCATCGCTCTCGTCTTCCCCCTCCTCGCCAACGCCAACGCTATGTCCCGTTGTCACACTCCTCGCCTTGCCTGTCCCCTCCAATTTTGAACTCAGTACACTCCCGATACTCCGCCGCGGACCCGAAATCGAAGGATCATTACTATCCGTTTCCTGCACACTCTCCTCCGAGTCCCGTCGTGAGCCAGGGGCAATAGCAAGCATACTTGCATTTGTATCAAACGAATTCCGTCGCCTAACTCGTTTTGAACTGCTCGCGAGGGTAAGCACGGAAGCATCGTCTGTCAAGCGAGGGCGTAATGAGAATGTCGAAGGTGCGGTGGGACTTGCGGGCGTATGAGGGGGTAGCAATATTGGTGTTGCAGAGAGGGGACGGTTGGGGTGTGAGAACGACGTTGCGGCAGTGTGTTCGGACAAGGTGCTTGGTGGTTTATTTGATGTAGCGGTTTCAAGAGGGGAATGGGTAGAAGTATTACTGGTTGTAGCGGAATCGTATTGTCCTAGATCATGGTCGCCAATAGTAGAGTCTGTGGGGAGAGGGGAATTGGTGTCTCCTCCACTGTCGTCGCCGGGCGATGCGGGTTCACCTGGGCCAACGATGGGTGAGCCAGCACCCACTCCTCCTCCACCCATTCCTATCCCTATGCCCACAGCCCCGCCAGTCCGTTCGGAATTCTGGAGGCTTGTTGTAGAAAAGTTTATGCTGCCGGCATCTCCTGTATCGAGGGGCTGCCGAATTTTACTTTCGCGGACATGCTGTAAACGTTCAGCATCGCGGTTGTGGTTGTGGTCGCCTCCTATTCCGAGAATGCGTGACTTTCGTCGTTTTTCAGAGGACAGAGGAGGTGGAGAAGGGCTAACGTCCTTTTTTGATGTGGAGGTTGAGGGTTTACGATTGGACCCGATGCCCAATAAGCGGAATATCTTGCGTTTCAAGCCGCCTTCAGGACGAAGAGGGATGCGATTTGTTTCTGGGGTTTCACTCAGCACAAAAAGGGGGTCGAGGGAGAAGAGGAGGAAAGGGAAGGCACGGGATTCCATACCATGGACTGCCCAGGAGGGATCTGCCCGGGCCATGACAGACTATTAGAGAATGCCTCGAGACAGGGATGAGGGCCTCAGCTCAGGAGCGAGCAGCTGACAGACGACACTATGAATTTTATTTGCGGCCCCAGATGACAGGCTTGATAATAAATTTTGCATCCGGTCTATTATGAAATTCCCGGGGCGTGTGTCCGAGTTGGTTATGGAGCTGGATTCAAGTCTGTTGAAACTCCCAGTGGTGAAAGCCGCCTGGGTTCGAGTCCCAGCGCGCCCATATTTTTGGGTTTCACATTTTTGTTTTGGACTCGGGTATCGATTCCTCCAGTGTGTTTGCGGGTTATGAACCGAGACAGATGTATTGTTGCCATGCCCGAATGCGAGGCGATGCACATAGCAGTTGACCAAGTTAGGAACAAGTCGAAGCTTGCATCAAACATGCTTCTGATGCCAACTGCGCAATTCGCGAAGCATTATTCGTCATCTATATTTCGGCTTCGATATATTCATGGAGGGTCTTTTCATTTGGCGCACGTTCCAAGGGCTCAAAATTTGTCCCGGTGCACATTGTCGTAGGCGAATTCGGCGACCGGGAGTAGTGCGGTGGAGCCGTGGCGATAAAGACGTGAGGGCGGACGCGTTACTGCACGATCGGACAATCGACCATCTGCCGCTGACTGCCATCCCCGCCAACAGGAAACGGGGCGCGCGGCCCGCTAGGTCCCTGACCCAAAACTGATAAGACAATCGACCCAACTTATTTTGAGAAACGACACTCGCTTACGCCTGAGGGTCGGCAGCAATTCAATTCAATCCAAACCAGAAAAGTCAACTGGGGGTATAAATGAAGGGGGAAAAATTACAACAGTATTTCCGATTCAACCATTAGGTGCCTTTTCGGAACACGTGTGAAGCAACGACTTTGTCTTATCACCTATATGGCCTCAAGTTTCTCATGTCTACGTTTTGCCCAGGGCGTCGTTTGAGATGGGCACGGTGGTCTCTGAGCCTCCTGTTACATACTACGTCACTCAGTGTGTCGGGGCTAGGCGATCGGCAGGACGGCAATAAAATGCGTCAGCCACACGGAGACAGCCTAATCTCCGGATGGTCCTTATATCCTTCTCTGACTGACTTTTATATATTCGTCTCCTTAACCCCACTTTGACCTGCGAGATGTTTCGATTGGACTTCCTCGTGAGGCAATTTTCGCCCCTCCCGCTTGCAAAAGCTGATCTCACCGGCCGCGTTGCTATCGTCACTGGTGTCTACTCTCGCTCTTTCCCAAGATATAGCTGATTTCGTGAGGGGCAAACATCGGACTCGGTCTTGAGGCGGCGAAGCATTTGGCGACATACAACCCCACGAAATTAATCCTTGCCTGTCGTAATCAGGAGAAGGGCAATAGGGGGGTTCGTTACATCAATGAAACGACCAATGTTGCACCTGGTGTCGTCGAGTGTTGGGAGTTAGATCTCGCCAGCTTCGACAGCGTCAAAGCCTTTGCCAAGAGAGGTAGCATCGAATTAAAAGCGGACCTTCCTGATGAATAGTCGAGAGATTGGGGAGACTTGACATTTTGCTTGAGAATGCAGGTGTTGCAAGCTACCAATTCCGAACCACGAATGATGGCTGGGAAGAAATGTTTTTCACCCCGACCACAAGTATACAAAAGTGTAACGTGATAGGGTTCAAGTGAACGGTCTTGCTACCTTCCTTTCGGCACTTTTGCTGCTCCCCCTCCTCCGAAAGACAGTGGCCCTATCGGATGTCCATCCACGCATCGTGATCCTCTCTTCCGGAGTCCACAAATGGGTCAATATGCCGGAATACCGCGCCAAACCGAATATCTATGAGGCCCTCAACGATAAAGAACAATGGGTCCCTCAGGAACGATATCCCGTGTCCAAGCTCCTCGATACTCTCTGGACCTATGAGCTCGGCCAACGTCTGGCTTCTTCCACACATCCGGAAGACGAGAAAATTAGTGTTTCAGGGTATGTCGCCTCGAATAAGGACTTGAATTGACGCGGTGATAGAGTCAATCCGGGGTTATGTCGAACGGAACTTTCGCGGGATGCAAAGTCTTGGAGGTTCTGGTTGATGCTTAGGCTTGTTGCTCGGACGGCGGAAATGGGATCGAGAACGTTAGTTCATGCTGCGGTTGGGAAGGGTGGAGAGAATTGGAAGGGGGAATACTTGTCTGATTGTGCCGTTGACGAGTATAGTCCGTTTGTTGCTAGTGATGAGGGGAAGGCCACGGCCAAGAGGGTCTGGGATGAGACGATCGAGATTCTCCGCAAAGTCGCGCCTGAAGTCGACAAACTCTTCTGATTACTTTCTAGCCGCGTGCTTGGTTTGATAGATCGGCTATGTTTCATTAATGTTAGATTTAGCTTCTATAGCTCTTTCTGGCGCTAGCCCAAGGTTTTGAACTTCAGTTGTCTGTCATCTGAACCGTTGAATACTGGATTTTTCCGCAAAATTTTATGGGGACTTTCTTCTAGTGTTTTCGGAAAGGACTTCGAAAGTTCGAGCTTTGAGATAGCGATCCTTACTTTTGCGGCAAGTATAAGGGCAATTTATCGGGTCCGAAGAACGGGAGCCATTTCATTAATCGGGGAAGAATATAACCCTAACCCTGACGTTATTCCGACGCTCTCGCCTGTAAAGACGACGCCCTTTTCTTCCATCAACGACTGCGGAGGACATGAACAACGGCCACACATTGCCAGCCGGCGGCGTCACAGTCGTTCGTACGTCTTCCTTCCGGCACAGTTTCGGCGTGTGCTAATTTCTCTCTAGTCGGATCGCAGTGGGGCGACGAGGGCAAGGGCAAGCTCATCGACTTTCTCTGCAAGCACGTCAACATCGTCGCAAGGTGTCAGGTACCCTAACCGCCGCTATCTCCAAATCCACCGCCAGAGCTGAGAAATAGGGCGGAAATAACGCGGGACACACAATTGTCGTGGGAGATGCCAAATATAGCTTCCATCTCCTTCCATCTGGTACGCCCCCGTGTGATTCCCTTGCTCTAATGCGGACTAACGCGATAGGACTTGTGAACCCTGAAGCAACCAATCTCATCGGCTCTGGATGTGTCGTTCACATCCCATCTTTCTTTGAGGAGCTGGCAGCACTTGAAAAGCAAGGGCTCGATGCAACTGATCGGATCTTCTTGTCTGATCGATGTCACCTGGTTTTTGACATCCACCAGATTTGCGACGGATTGAAGGAGGCTGAACTTGGCGGTAAATCGCTTGGAACAACAAAGAAGGGAATTGGTCCAGCCTATTCATCCAAAGCATCTCGAAGTGGACTTCGCGTTCATCATTTGTTCGATTGGGAGGAGTTCGAGAGACGTTTCAGAGGCCTCGTTGCCAGTCGTCATAAACGCTACGGAACGTTTGATTACGATGTAGAAGCTGAGCTCAAGCGATACAAAGTATTCCCCCTCCTCTCATCTCACGAGAATCCCGTCTGATGTGTAGGAATATGCGGAAAAGTTGAGAGAATATGTCGTTGATGCCGTCGCGTTCATGCAAACTGCGTTCATCTCAAACCAAAGCATTCTCGTCGAAGGAGCAAATGCTCTTATGCTTGACCTCGATTTCGGAACTTATCCTTATGTCACCTCTTCTGCGTGCTCCGTCGGCGGCGTCTGCACTGGTCTCGGCATCCCACCTCAGCGGATTCAGAAAATCATTGGCGTCGTAAAGGCATATACCACTCGTGTCGGTGCCGGCCCATTCCCGACCGAACAACTGAACGTATCTCCTTCTCTTCTACCTATTTGCTCATGTTTAATAGGAAACTGGTACCCATCTCCAAGAAAAAGGCCACGAATATGGCACAACCACCGGACGAAGACGCCGTTGCGGATGGTTGGATCTCGTGCAACTTCGCTATTCTAACCAAGTCAACGGCTACTCGGCCATCAATCTCACAAAACTCGATGTCCTAGATGAATTGGACGAAATCAAGGTCGGAACCAAGTACACGTACGAAGGTCGAGAAATCGATTACTTTCCTGCCGATCTTAAACTCTTGGAAAACGTTCTGGTTCACTATGAGACGTTCAAGGGGTGGAAGTCAAAAACCGCTGACTGCACTTCGTACGCGCAATTGCCCATTGAAGCAAAAAATTACGTCGAGTATATTGAACAACACTTAGGAGTTAGAATTGAATGGATTGGGGTCGGGCCAGAAAGGGATAGAATGCTTGTTCGCTAGATTCTTTTCGGGTTCCTTTTTTTTGTGTGTGTGTATTTCTTTTTAGTTTCCTCTGTTGGAAAACTAACCATGTCGATGTTCTCTTTTCCTTTGTATCTCACCATCCGATTGCACGGCTTGATTTGTTACTGTACGCATGTTTTTGCGCTGGGACTTATTTGGTCTCCTATATTCTTCAGTTCAACAGAAGGGAAAAGCATCTTGATATCGTCAAAATTTTTATATCTGTTCCAAATGGAATTGGGTTTTAGTAGGAAACTGAGATGAAGCCTTCGTCAACGCTTCCGCTCGTTATGACGCCATCTATGTCTCCCGTACTCCATCCAACAAGACAACCCGAGTTCTATCCGATGCATAATCACAAAAACTCCGATACTCAAATAAAGGCTACTTCTCCACTTCCATGATGACCAGTGCTCGGACTCTCAACTCGCTTGTCCTTCGTAAATTTCACGAGACGCGGTCGTCCGGGGACATTTTGTACGCTACTCGAAGACCAATCGATGTTCGAATTGATCGGACTTAGAGGTCCACTGACTCGTGACACAGGATACTCCTTGATATCGTCGATTGTACCCTTACTTGACGGCTGTTTCTGATACCACGTTCTCCGCTCGTTCTCGTGGTTAGCTTGTTCGTGGGGTTGGAATGAATCAACCGAGTCATGAGATGCGTGGTTGGGATCCCATTGTCCAGGGCCTGATCCCCGTCCAGTCTGTTGGAACATTCGTTTTGTTGATTCCCACTGGATCTCTTCATAATCCACTTCCGATGAACCTTCCGAGAATGTGCCAATGCTATCCTGACTTTTATCACTGTACGCGCGATTGTCCTCAGGCGGAGGATGTACATTGCCGACGGGGGCAGCTCCTCGGGCTCCCAATCCCAGGAATGACGATCCGCCGCCGAGAGCCCGAGATATCGAATTCAATCCACCCGTATTCGGATTGGGAGATTGGACTAACCGTACAGAGAAAATCTCATTCGTCGACACTGTAGCTAGACTCGCATCGGAACGTCGCGCAACAGAAGCCCAATCCCGTCCGTCACTCCGTCGCCACGATCCTCGCGCGGCCTTAGGGAGCCCTCGCGGTCTTCCTACATTCGGTGTCGGCAAAGACTTTTCGTTTACAGAATTCTGATCGTATGGATTTGGTTCGATGCCGACAGTGGGAGCCGTCGGTCCAACCTCCGACGTTTTGAGGGTCAACATTCCCGACATACGTCGTTTATTAAACATGTCCATGTCCCCCAATTGACGCGGTTCTCCCCAAGATCTCTCCGCTTCGAGAGGCCAATCTGCGTCTGGAGTTGTGTTATATGGACGTGAGATGGGAGGAAGCGGGGATCCCGCGCAAATGGTGAGTTTATTTGACTGTTGGCGACGACGGTAGAAATAGACGAAGGCGACGCAAGCCACGATACTGAGGATGGGAAGAGCAACGGAGAGGCCGATGATAAGGGCTTTGTTGCTTGAGCTTGAGGATGAGGAGGAGGTTGTTGAGGCTTCATTTTGGCCCGATGAATTGACGGTGTCGACTGTTAATGACGTACTTTGCTTTTCATTCAGTGAGATGGAAGACGCGTTGATGTCAACTTCCACTGATGTTGCCTGGCCGGCCGACGGAGTGCCTGAGATTGTTCGAGTGTCCGAGTTGTACGTGAGATAGTTGTCCCCGCCGTTGGCTTTGAAGGTTACAGACAGTTGCACATCCGATACGGCAAATAGCGTATCGTTGAGCGGAAAGTAAAAAGGGCGTCCGATGGTTGCATTTAAGATTGTTGGGAGAGTGGTAGTGAAAAGACCATTGTACACGTCGACTTGGATGGTAGTGCGGACGACGTCATCAAAGACATCTTGTATGGTTAGAGTCACGGTGGTTCCCTTGTCGCCTTTCTTTGGTTTGCCGGCTAGCACCAGAGTTGTATTATCAAAGATGAGCCAGGAACCATTATCGCCCATATTTGCGGTTATGGAGCTTACGTTCCTCCTGTCGATGGCCTTTCCATCGAGATTCACAGAGCTGAGAGGGAAGGTCCATGAGAAATTCCCACCCACGGTGGTATTAACGTAATTGATCGTAGGCTCGATTGTTAGGTCGTGAGCGCCAATGACAACGTCGAAAGTCTGACTGGCAGAGGCGTAGCCGTAATGTGATGCGGCGATAAGCGTTATCGTAAAATACTGTGGTGGTGCGATTTGCGAGAATACTTCCGGAGCCGCCCCGACAAATGTGATATTCTCAGGGAAAAATCTTATCCAACTCGGTAGAGGCGTGTGTCCTGCGCATCAATAAAGATACCCCTCCGACCATGAATACCCGTAGACACAGCATAATATGTTATTATTGGGTTATCCGTTGCAATGAACGTGTCCTGAGAAAACTGCCATGAAAAGGGTCGTTCATTTGTCAATACGATTCCTCCTGCTCCATCTACACCTCCAAATCCGACAATTTGTGTCTTAACATCCTTGCCTACAGCGACTCCATCATCTGCAACCACAAGAAACATTACATCCCCCGAGGCTGTCCCTGTCGCATCGTTCGCAGATAACGTAAAAGTAAAATTTCCCACATCGCTGGATTGCGGTGTTCCTGTAAATGT
>Ga0335081_10012193_pt1 | contig 13930 bp, 12 predicted proteins | sample Lox_Sample_35_FD_206713 | JGI IMG/M metagenome (GOLD analysis project Ga0335081, IMG submission 206713) | Soil microbial communities from Loxahatchee National Wildlife Refuge, Florida, United States - Lox_Sample_3.5 | ecosystem: Environmental > Terrestrial > Soil > Wetlands | place: USA... | reverse complement strand
AGTCGTTTACATTGTCGACGTGGTCATCCTCCGCCTGCAGCAAAAACGTAGGCGGAGTCTGATGGGTGACGGGAATATCAGGATTCAAACCAAGAGCTTTATCGGCAGTCGCCGAATAATGAATCACAACCTTCTTGCTGCCTAGCTTTGCATCCCACTGCGCCGCGGACAGCGACAGATGCCCCGGATAAACAGCCACTGCAAAGTCGGGGCGGCAGCTCTCTTTGTCGGCGGCATCGACAGCCGGATACAACCGCTTCGCAAAATGCGTGCTCATCGCCGCCACCAGATGACCGCCTGCCGAAAACCCAAGCACACCAATCTTGTGCGGATCAATACGCCACTCCACCGCGTGAAAGCGCACCAGCCCCACCGTCCTCTGCGCATCTTCCAACGCCATCGGTGATTCCGGATACGGCCCTGATTTCGGATACGGTGCGGGCTTCGGATACCCCGGCTCACCTGGCACGCGGTACTTCGACAGCACACACGTGATCCCCTTAGCGGTTAGCCAGTCGCAGACCTCGGTGCCTTCCAAATCGATAGCCAGATCGAGATAGCCCCCACCAGGGAAGACAACGACTGCAACGCCCGTATTCTTCCCTTGTGGCGAATAGACCGTCATCGTAGGCCGCGACACGTTGCTCACCCCCACCACCGACCTGCCGGCAACCAGAAACTCCTTCCCCGTCGTCTTAGCGACCTCTGGCCCCGCGACAGCTTGCGGATCAGGCACAGCCCCCGGCCATATCGGCACTTGGGTATGCCCGGGAGATGCTTGCCAGGCAGTCTGTTGCGCGCTTAGACCGCCGAACGCAAACACCGCACAGAGAGCAATAAGCAAAGGCTTCATCACAATTCTCACAGCGAGACCATGCGTCGTCGTGCTTCTGCACAACCGGCGAGGATAGCCGATCAACTCCCAACGCCTCGCCATCGTGTATGTGGAGTCCCACAGGCCAGCTTCAGAATGCACCTTTTCCAGCCCTCCAGACCGCTTATGAGACTGGTTTGTTCTGCTGACATCCTCGTCTGGCGCCCCTGAAGGGGCTCAATCTTCATAAATGCAGCCTACCCAGAACTTCGTCCTGGGCTGAACCGAGCCGTCCCGCGCAGCGGGACTGGATTGGCCGCTCTCCCAACTTGAGCGCCCGCACTACCTGTCGTGGGATGTCAACAGAGCCAGACTGGTTCTGGACTTAACCAGAGTTTCCCTGACCACTATCCACTATCCACGATCCACGATCCACTCTCCTACCCCGGAGGCCACTTCATATCTCGGCCGCCGATCAGGTGCAGATGCAGATGAAACACCGACTGTCCGGAGCGCGGGCCGACGTTGTAGACGGTGCGGTAGCCGTCCTCGATGCCGCGCTCGCGGCCGAGTTTCGCAGCTACCAGGTTGCAGTATCCGATGATCTCGGCGTCGTCCGGCGTCGCCTCCTTCAACCCGGCGATGTGCTGCTTGGGAACGATGAGAACGTGCGTCGGCGCTTTGGGATTGATGTCCTCGAAGACGTAGACCTTGTCGTCCTCGTAGACCTTCTTGGAGGGAATTTTTCCGGCGATGATTTTGCAGAAGAGGCAGTCGTCCATGGACAGATGTTAGTCGAGGCGGAAGGCCCACTCAAGCCAAAGCGGCGCGGAGAAGGTTTCATTCGAAAAACCGCGAATGAGTGGGGCGCCCAGCCTAAAGCCGTAGCGATTTCGCAGCCTTTACGGACGGCCTGAAAGGCCGTCCCCTTCGAGGCACCAGACTTAATCAGAGTTTCCCCAAGCGCGAATTGCGAATTGGAATTGCTGGTTGCAGCTAATCGCTAGTTGCTGTCTGCCCAGGTTAGCGCCCCACGGCGGGGACGCGAACGTGGGGCTCAAAGCTTATTGTCCGCCGCTGGGGCCACCGGCCGAGGCGCGCTGCTGGCCGGCGTAATAGCCGTTGCGAGTGCGCACCTGGAGGTTCTTATAGCCCGGGGCTTTGGCCTGCACCTTCACGGTGCGATAGCCGCCGGCGCTCTGCGGGGTCGAGGGCTTGTACTGGATGGTGTACTGGTTGCGAATGTCGTGCGCGATCTGGCTGGTGATTGCCTGGACCTCGTTCAGGTCGCGGGGAAAGAAGGCGACACCGCCAGTGTCTTCGGCCATCTCGCGCAGGGCGCGGCGAGCGCGCTTGGAATGTTCCTCGTCGAGCAAGCCAATGGTGTAGACCGTCGGTCCGTTCTGCTCTTCCAGACGGCGCAGCGCCTGCTCCAGGCTCTCGCGACTGGCGTTGTCCTCGCCATCGGTCACGACCAGCAGAACTTTCTTCTCCAGTTCGCCACTCTTCTTCAGGTGATCGGAGGAAGCGACCACGGCATCGTAGAGGGCGGTTCCGCCGCGCGATTCGATCCGCTCCAGCGCGTCCCTCAGCTTAGGAATGCTGCCGGTGTAATCCTGATCGAGGAAGTACTCTTCGTTGAAGTTGACGATGAAGACTTTGTCCTGGGGATTGCTGGAGCGCACCAGGTTGATCGCCGCGGCATTGACCTGCGGACGCTTTTCGCGCATAGAGCCGGAATTGTCGATGACGATGCCGAGCGCAACCGGAATGTCTTCGTTGCGGAAGGAGGTGATCTGCTGCGACTTGCCGTCCTCAAAGACGGTGAAGTCGTTGCGGGTGAGGCTGGTGATGGGACGGAAGTGATCGTCGACGACAGTGGCGTGCAGCGTGACTTCGTCAACCTCCTTCTTGAAGACGTAGACATCGTCGTGTTGCGCGACCGGAGCTTGTCCCTGATCCGGCACCTGCACGGTGTCGCCGGGCTGATTGGGCGCAGCGGGCGGAGGCGCGGACTGCTGGTCCCGTCCCGTTGCAGGTTGCGGCGCCGCGGTGGTTGCATTGGGCTGCTGAGCCGGAGCGGAAGCATTCTGCGCTGCCAGCCAGCTTCCCAGGGAAAGAACCGACGCGATGACTAGAAGAACGGCACTATTCCGTGGATGCATAGTATCCAGTTTTGGCATACACGTGCAGCGGCGGCAAGCCCTTAGGCGGATTCAGCCGGACTTTGATCTTGCGCCACTTGCCATCGTGTGCTGGATTGGTTGGACGGTATCCGAGCACATATTGGTTGCGCAGCTCGATGCCAATCTTGGTTGCGACGTCGGCCAGCTCGTTGGGCGAATCGATAACAAAGGTCCTGCCGCCAGTAGCTTCCGTGATGTCGCTGAGCAACGCCGGGCCCTCGCGTTCCTCCGGCGTCTTGCCCTCGCGGTCGAACAGGCCAATGCCGTAAATCTGCACGTCGGCCTCGCGCACCATGGACTTGATCTCGCCTTCCGTGTAGCGGCTGTGATTGTCGCCGCCGTCGGAGATGATCAGCAGGGCTTTGCGCTCATACTTCGCCTTGGTCATGCGGTTCATCCCGAGATAGATCGCGTCCAGCAGTGCCGTGCGCCCGCGCGGGATCGCGTAGACCAGCTTGCTCTGGATGTCCTCGATGGAGGAGGTGAAGTCGACCAGCACCTCGGGCTTCTCGGAGAAGGTGATGAGGAAGAACTCGTCCTGCGGATTGGCGGTGCGGAAGAACTCGACCACCGCCTGGCGGGACTTGTCGATCTTGTCGGACATGGAGCCGCTGATGTCGAAGATGACGCCCAGCGAGATGGGCGCGTCTTCACTGGAAAAGTGCTTAATGACCTGCTCCCGGCCGTTGTCGGTGAGCAGGAAGTTCTCCTTCTCCAGGCCAGTGACCAGCCGGTTCATGGGATCGGTGATGGTGACCGGAACCAGCACCAAATCGACTTCCTTCTTCAGCGGCTTGGTGTGGGTGCGCAGCGAAGGATCGATCGGGCCGCCGGGAATGTCGGGCGCGGGAGTGGCGTCGGCCTTCTTGGTTTCGCGCGGCGTGATGTGAACGTCGTCATTCTGCGCCAGCGCCGGCAAGGCGAGCCAGGCCAACAGACAGAGTCCGAGCACGAGCAGCAATCGGCTGCGGAGACGCACGAGGGGTTGGACGGGCGGGAGGGGAAAATGTCCTGCCACAAGATTTGGATACCGGGGGTGGATCGTCGAGCCGCTTGACCCGAAACCGTTACCGCTACCGCGGGCCATAAGATCCTCGGAGTGTCAGAAATGTTATCACAGGCGGAGCAAAGAACTCACGGCCGGCGGCGAACCGGATCTCCAGCACGTATGGATGTGATTCCCGTCATGCAGGTTTTCCGAGTGCGACTGCTAGAATTTGGCTTCCCCGAAGGACGCAACCCGACTCTCCTCCGGGGAACAAGGACTTTATATGGCAGACATACTTCCTTTTCGAGCGCTTCGTTACAATTCCGCGAAAGTTTCCGCGGGCGAGGTCATGACACAACCCTATGACAAGATTACTCCCACCATGCAGGACACGTACTACGAAACCAGTCCCTACAACTTGGTGCGAGTGATCCTGGGCAAGCTGCAGCCCGGCGACAACCAGCAAGACAGCGTCTACAGTCGCGCTGCGAACTCGCTGCGGCAGTGGCAAGCCGAGAAGGTGCTGGTGCGCGACGCCGAGCCTAGCCTCTACGTGTACTCGCAGATCTTCAAGGTGCCGGGCGATGTGACCGGAGCGGAGGCTGAGCGCCGTGGCTTCATCGCGCTGGGCCGGATCGAGGACTACGACCGGCTGGTCGTCTTTCGCCACGAGCAGACCCTGACTGGGCCCAAGGCGGACCGACTGAAGCTGCTGCAGACCACCAAGGCGCACTGCGAGCTGCTGTTTATGGTCTACAGCGACCCCCAGGACGAGGTCGGCAAGCTGCTGAAGAAGGATGGGCCGCCGACAGTCGAGCTGCGCGATGAATATGGCGTGCTGCATCGCATGTGGAAGGTCTCCGATCCGGCGATCGTCGCCGCCGCGAAGCAGAAGATGGCCGACAAGAAGCTAATTATTGCCGATGGCCATCATCGTTATGAGACGGCGATGAACTATCGCAACCAGCGGCGGCAGAGCGGCAGCGGCGATCCACAGGCTCCTTACGAATACGTGATGATGACGTTTGTGAACATGGACGTGCCCGGACTCGTGATTCTGCCCACTCATCGCGTGGTGTTCGGGTTGGAGAAGTTCAGCATCTTCGAGATGATCGCCGAAGCACGCGATTACTTCGAGGTCGAGGACATCGGCGAGATCACCGACGTGCAGGTGACGGTGCGGCGCCTCGCCGAAGTCGGCAAGGATCGCACTGCGATCTTGGCGGTGACGGCGCATAGCGCGTTTCTGCTGCGCGCGCGCAAGGATGTGCAGCCCGAGAGGCTGAAGAATCTCTCCGCGCAGCAGCGCGCGCTCGACGTGGTGCAGCTGCACAAGCTGGTGCTGGAGGAAGCGCTGGGCATGTCGGAAGAAGACATTCGCGCCCAGAAGCACCTGAAATACATTCGCGATGCAGGCGAGGCGATCGAGATGGTGCGCAACGGTGAGGCGCAGGTGGCGTTCCTGATCAATCCAGTGAGGATGGCCGAGGTGCGCGACATCGCCTTCGCCGGCGAGGTGATGCCGCAGAAGTCAACCGATTTCTATCCCAAGATGCTGAGCGGGCTGACGATTTATTCGCTGGAGGCCGAAGCACAGAAGGCCGGTCGGAACGCCGGACTTTAGTCCGGCGAACACGGGAGCAAAACTTAGCGGCTTTCAGCCGCGGTGGAGCAGACAGAAACTTATCGCCGCCGACGCGGCTCCGGATTTTTCCTGCTTCCACCCGGGGCTTACGCCCCGGGCTCACCCCATCCCGCCGCTGCGCGGCTGGTGTGGTTCCGTTTCACGCCGGTGTCCCACGGGAAATCCGTTTCCCCCGCTGCCTCGACTGCCTCTTTCCCCTCCTGCTCCATTGCATTTATCGTGGAAGAGATCTCCGCTCTTCCCAATGACTCTGAGACCGCAGGCTGACAAACGTCTTCTCTGGTTTGCGCTGCTGGCGCTGCCATTGCTCATCGCGCGCTGGGCGACGGTTCACGCGCAATCATCGCCCGAGCAGCTAACGGTTTACTCGCCGCAAACTTCCTACTCGGTCTCGCTGCTGGACTTGCAGGGTCGCTCCTACATCGGCATCGTCGACCTGCTGGAGCCGCTGGGCTCCGTCGATGCGCGTCCCGACGGCAAGAAGTACAAGGTGCGTTTTACGCCGCCTGGAGGCCGCACGGTCGAAGCGCAGTTCAACGACGACAAAGAGAAAGCCAAAGTGCTGGGCGAAACTCTCAAGCTACCGTCGAACTTCTTCCTGCAGAACGGCCGCGGATATGTGCCGTTGAGCTCTGCGGCGGAGATCGTGGGCAAGCTGCTGGCCAAGCCGGTGCAACTGCATCCTGCGGCGCGGAGGCTGTTCATAGGCGAAACCCCGATGCGCTTCTCGCTTGACCTGGACAAGAGCAATCCGCCCAAGCTGGTGATCAGCTTTCCCGCGCCGGTGAATCCGTCGATTGCGACCGAGCCCGGCCGTGTGCGCTTCACCTTCCGCCGCGAGCCGGTTGTCTCCAATGGACAGGACAGCGTCAGCTTCGACGATCCGGTGATCACGGGCGCGAACTTTGCCGAGCATGATGGATTGGCTGAACTGGACGTGATGGCCACGGAGCCGCTGGTGCCCAGCTTCGCCGACGGCGGCAGGAGCATCATCCTGTCGGCGCTTCCACCACCGCCGCAGGTGACGACCGTGCCCGTGCCACAGCTGCAGCTTCCAGCGCAGATCATGACGCCGCAGCCGAAGCCGCCCGCTGGACCGCGCTTTCTGGTGCTGATCGATCCCGCGCATGGCGGATCCGACAGCGGCGCGACGATCACGCCCTCGCTGGTGGAGAAGGATGTCGCGCTGGCGCTGGCGCGACGCGTCCAACGCGAGCTCACCGCTAAGGGCATTGCCGCCGGAATGCTGCGCAACTCCGATATCGCCATTTCGCTGGACCAGCGCGCGGTCTCGGTGAACGCGGCTCGACCGGCGCTGTACATCACGCTGCACGCCGCCAACACCGGACGCGGCGTGCACGTCTTCACCTCGATGCTGCCGGCGGCGAACCTTTCGCGCCAGGGCTTTCTGCCCTGGGACAGCGCGCAGGCGGCCTTCCTCGATCTGAGCGGCGTGGTTGCGGGCTCAGTTGCGGCGGAGCTGGAAACGCGCAAGTTGCCGAACACGACGCTGGTGGCGCCTTTGCGGCCGATGAACAACATCGCTGCGCCGGCCATAGCGGTGGAGATCGCGCCCCCCGACGATAAGGTCGAAAACATCGCGAGCGCCGAATATCAGGAGCAGGTCGCGCAGGCCATCGCCGCCGGTATCGCCGCGGTCCGCTCCAAGCTGCCGGAGGTGCGGCCGTGACACGGCGCATCCTCATCATGTTCGCTATACTCGCCGTGGTTGCGGTCGCGCTGGGATTTTACGCTCTGCACCTGAAGCGCAAAGTCGCGCGCGAGGAGCAGGCCGCCACGCCGCTGGCGGCAGGTGTGCCTGCCGGTAATGGTCCGCCCGAGCCGGTCACCTTGTACGTTGCCAACGACAGCGACGGCACGCTGCGCAAGACGCAGCTCAGCGTTTCCTTGCCGGTGGAGCGCAGTGAGCGCGCGCGTGCGGTGCTGCGGATCCTGATGGCGCAATATCTAAATTCTGGGTCGCCGCATCCTGTCGGCGACAAGTCCGACGTGCGGCAGGTCTACCTGATGAACGACGGCACCGCGATTGTGGATACGAACTCCGCCTTCGCCGACGCGCATCCTTCAGGCGTGCTGGCGGAGGAGCTCACGGTGGCGTCGCTAGTCGCCACCCTGAACGCGAACGACGACAAGATCACGCGCGTGAAGATTCTGGTCGACGGGCAGGAGCGGGACACACTTGCCGGACACGCCGACCTGCGGCGGTTCTACGAGGCCGGCAACATCGGCCAGGTCGTAAAGGACATGCAGTGACTCTACCGCGCATTGGCGTCTTCGATTCGGGTGTTGGCGGACTGACCGTGCTGAAGGCCATCGCCGAGCAGTTGCCCGCGCACTATCTCTACTTCGGCGATACCGCGCGGCTGCCATATGGAACCAAGTCGGCGGAAACGGTCGCGCGCTACGCCATCGGCGCCACGCGCTTTCTGGAGAAGCAGAACATTGATCTGCTGGTGATCGCCTGCAACACGGCGACGGCCCTGGCGCTGCCGCAGATCAAAGCAGCGGCGCATGTGCCCGCGGTCGGCGTGGTCGAGCCGGGCGCAGCCATGGCAGCGGAAGTGAGCCAGAGCCGCGCCGCGATCGTCATCGCGACCGAGGCGACGGTCAGCAGCCATGCCTATCGCGACGCCCTGGCACAGCATGGAGTGCAAGCTCTTGAGAAGGCATGTCCACTGTTTGTGCCGCTGGTGGAAGAGGGATGGATTGAGCATCCCGTGACTGAGCAGGTGGCGAAGATTTATCTGGGAGAGGCGACAGCCGCAGCGCCGGACGGCGCCGATGTGCTGGTGCTGGCGTGTACGCATTATCCGCTGATCGCGCCGCTGCTGCGAAAAATTGTGCCGGAGCGAGTGAAGATCGTGGACTCGGCGGAGTCGACCGCGCGTGTGGTGAAGCGGATGATCGGCGACGGCGAAGACTCCCCTCTGCTGCCATCCCGAATGAGGAGCGAAGCGACGAGTCGAGGGACCCCTATAGCGGCAGGCACGTCCATGCAAGCGCATCGCACCTTCCGTTTCTACGTCACCGATTCGGTAGACAAATTTAAACGGCTTGCGACTCGCTTCCTCGGGCGGCAGGTCGACAACGTCGAACACGTGGACCTCGGGGGTTAAACTGATCACTGGCCTAGCCACTGGCAACTGCCTTTATGATCTTTCGTTCCGACAATCGCTCGCCCGACCAGATGCGGCCGGTGAACATCGTTGCCGACTTCATCTCCACCGCGGAAGGCTCCTGCCTCATCGAGCTGGGCAACACGCGTGTGATCTGCACCGCGACCATCGAGGACTCGGTGCCGCAGTTCTTGCGCAACAGCGGCAAAGGCTGGGTGACCAGCGAGTATGGCATGCTGCCGCGCTCCACGCTGACGCGCACGCCCCGCGAGGTGACCAAAGGCCGTGCTGGTGGCCGCACCCACGAGATCCAGCGCCTCATCGGCCGCTCGCTGCGCGCCGTCGTTGACATGGAGAAGCTGGGCGAGCGCACCATCTTCCTCGACTGCGATGTCATCCAGGCCGACGGCGGCACGCGCACCGCGTCCATCACCGGTGCGTTCGTCGCGATGGGGCTGGCGATGCGGCGGATGGTCGAGTCGGGTGCGCTGACCATCGCGCCCATTCGCGACTATGTTGCCGCCACCAGCATCGGCATCGTTGATGGCGAGATCATGCTCGACCTGTGCTATGAGGAGGACGCCCGCGCCGAGGTCGACATGAACGTGGTCGCCACCGGCAGCAAGAAGCTGGTGGAAGTGCAGGCCACGGCCGAGCGGCGTCCGTTCGACGACGCGCAGCTGGCGAAGATGATGACGCTGGCGCGGCAGGGAATCGAGTCGCTGGTGGGACGCCAGCAGGCCGTGCTAAGCGGCCTGCCGCTGCGACAATAACTGGCGGCCGCAGGCTGGGAGATCCGAACGGCTAGCACACGCCGGCCCTAATTATTTCATTATTATTTTGCATTACTTGTGATCATTCTGTATCATTTTGCATCAGGAGGGAGCGAGACTATGCCGAGTAAGAAAGATCTGGTTCGAGAGATGCGATTGGATAAGAGGCTCACACAAGCAGAAGTCGCGACCAAAATGAAAATTAGTCAAGGTTCGTACTCAGCCATTGAGCGCGGAGAAAAGCCGCGTGCCGTGGAGGAAGCTCTAGGAACAATCAACCGCATGCGCACCCGTACTGACAGAACAGATGGCGGGTCCGAAAAAGCTGGCAGACTGAAAGACTGATGGCCGAAGAGTCTATCAAGCTATTTTCAACGAGGGCCGAGCGATATCCGCAGCCCGACGCTAGCGACGCAGTGTACTCGGCGCTAGAAAAGACCATCGATCAAGTGCCCGTCTTTGGCCCCGCGACAACCTTGATGATGTCGCGGTTTTGGGTACCAAGTGCAAGCCGCAGACTCGAAGAGTGGTTGAAGGAATTTGCAAGGGACTTCGACGAACATTGCAGTCACTGCAATATAGAGAGCCTCGTAAATGATGAGGCTTTCGTCTCGGCATCAATTCAGGTGGCTCGGATTGTCGTAGGGACCCACCAACAGGAGAAATGGGAGTATCTGCGAAACGCCTTGCTCAGTGTTGCCGGAGGGAAGGGGCCGGACGAAGTGCGGCAACAGATATTTCTAAACTCAATAGAAGCGTTCTCCCCCGCGCACGTCAAAGCCCTAGACGTCATATGGCGAGGAGGCGGTCGGAAGATTCCGTGGGACGAGAATGCGATTCCCATCCCTCAGCGGAACTACGGCGCGGCAATCGGGCTCATCGCTCCAGAGCTCAAGGGACAGCCTAGTCTCCTCTCGGCTGTCCTCGGCGACCTCAGGACTAGGGGCTTTTCAACTATTGCTGGGCCGGATCTTTCGTTTCCGCAGGGCGGAGTAATCACCAATCTGGGAATCGAATTCCTAAACTTCGTTCTACGTCCGCCAGAGATTAGATCCAATCAAATGAAGTAGCTCCCACCTCCCCGCCCATTTCGTTTAGAATCTCCTGTCCTGCACTTCTCAGCGCCCCTTCGAACTCTGCGGGACTGCACGACCATCCTTTCTATTGAACCGGGCCATTGCGCCCGTGGAGGTCTCATCATGAAGTTGACTCCTGGAAAGCTCGCGGGCATGAAGGCTGTTTCCAACGATCGCGGCGTAATCGCCGCCGCTGCCATGGACCAGCGTGGCTCGCTGAAGAAAGCCTTGGGCGCCAATGCCGGCGACAAGGAACTGGAAGAGTTCAAGATCTACGTGGCCGAAGTCCTGACACAACACGCCAGTGCGATCCTGCTCGATCCCGAGTGGGGGCTGCCGGCGGCCAAGCGCCGCGCCAAGGGTTCCGGCCTGCTGCTGGCCTACGAGAAGACCGGCTACGACAAGCAGACGCCCGGCCGGCTGCCCGACCTGCTCGACCTGTGGTCGGTGAAGCGGCTGAAGGAAGCCGGTGCTGACTGCCTCAAGATCCTGCTCTACTACTCGCCCTACGACGATCAGAAAATCAACGACCACAAACATGCCTGGGTGGAGCGCATCGGCGATGAGTGCGTTTCCAACGATATCCCGTTCTTCCTCGAGATCGTCGGCTACAAAGAGGGCATGGACGAGAAGAGCGCCGACTATGCCAAGATCAAGCCGGAAGTGGTGACCAAGTACATGCAGGAGTTCTCCAAGCCGCGCTACAACGTCGACGTGCTGAAGCTGGAAATTCCCATCAACATGCAGTACGTCGAGGGGTCGCGCTCGTTCAAGGGGACGAAGGTCTACAGCAAGAAGGAAGCGCTCGATCATTACCGCTCCGCGGCTTCGGCGACCCACAAGCCGTTTATCTATCTGTCGGCAGGCGTCAGCAATCCCGAGTTTATCGAGGACCTGGAGTACGCCGCCGAGTCGGGCGTGAAGTTCAACGGCGTGCTCTGCGGGCGCGCGACATGGAAGGACGGCATCCCGGTATACGCGCAGCAAGGCGGCAAGGCCTTCGAGGCGTGGCTGAAGGATGAAGGCGTGAAGAACATCAACAACGTGAACAACGCGCTGAAAGCGGCGACGCCGTGGTACAGCATCTACGAGGTGCAGGAAGCCGCGGCCACGCGGTAGATAAACGTTTCGCTCGTGCGGTTTGGCGCGCAGAGATTAGCTGCGCGCCGTTGTTTTTGTGCGAGGGACCTGCTAAGCAGATCCTGCTGGGCGGGCTCGGTCGGGATGACACCCGTGAGCGGGGAACGGCTCTACCTCTAGAACCCCATCAAATTCTGTTCGGTCTTCTTATACCCATGCCCCGTCGCCCACAGGTCCAGCGGGACGGTTGCGACTTCATCCACCAGCGGGACGGCATGGCCGTCGATCGTCAAGTCGACCGACTTGAGATAGTAATGGCATGTATCGCACGCTTCCACGCGGACCGCGTCAAACTCCGACGCCGAGTACCGCGGCAGCTTCTGATAGTCCTTCTCGTCGCAAACTGGGCAGAGAATCCGACGAAACTCCCACTCCGTCAGACATAGCGAGCAGAGCAGGAAGCGCTTTCCGCCGTCGCCAGCAGGACGCAGCACTGCCGCCTGGGGACGAGCGCCGCAAATCGGACACACCGCTCCCGCCGATCCCTCCGGCAGGGGCGGATAGGCTCCGGCAAGCCACTCCGCGTGCGGTTGCAGAAGAACGCGCGCGAAGAAGGAATGCGGCGCATCGGCTCCCGATGTCAGATACTCGGTCACGATCGGCTCTGGTTGCCACTGGTCGCCGGCACGCAGCTCCCGGGCTTCCTGCGCCAGCTTCGCCGTGCCTTTTTTCTCGATCAGAGACAGCAGCTCATCCCATCGCCGTACTGCCTTGCGCGTGTCCAATTGCGCACGAAGCGACAATCCCATTACTGGCGCCGGCGCTGGCGCAGAAGAAATCTCGTTGTAGATCGCCCGCTGAAACTCGAGGATCGCCTGATACAAGGCCAGCACCTCGGCGGCATAGGAGAAGCGCTCGGTAAGCTCGGCCGCGCGGCGAACGCGCCGCTCCCACTCCGATCGTTTCACCGGGGCTTCACTGTAGGGCATGGTTCACGATCTGCTGCGCTTCCTCCACGATGGCCTCCAGATGCGACTCGTCTTTGAAGCTCTCAGCGTAGATTTTGTAGATGTTCTCCGTACCCGATGGCCGCGCCGCAAACCAGCCGCTCGCGCTGACAACTTTCAGTCCGCCGATCGCCGCATCATTGCCCGGCGCACGCGTCAACTTGGCGATGATCGGCTCGCCCGCCAGGCGCGACTCCTTCACCGACTCCGGCGAGAGCTTGCCCAGCTTGGCTTTTTGCTTGGGAGTTGCGGCGGCGTCGATGCGCGTGTAGTGCGGCATGCCGAACTCGGCCGCCAACTCGCGAAAGTGTTCGCCGGGATCTTTGCCGGTCCGCGCCAGAATTTCCGCGGCCAGCAAGTCCATGATGAGTCCATCCTTGTCGGTCGTCCACACCGTGCCGTCGCGCCGCAGAAAGCTGGCACCGGCGCTCTCTTCGCCCCCGAAGCAGCAGCTGCCATCGAATAGTCCGGGAGCGAACCATTTGAACCCGACGGGAACTTCCCACAGCTTCCGTCCCAGCTTCTTCACCACGTTGTCGATCATGCTGCTGCTGACCAGCGTCTTACCGACAACAACCTCGTTCGACCATTGCTCACGATGCGTGAGCAGGTAACGAATCGCCACGGCAAGATAATGGTTAGGGTTCATCAGCCCCAGCGGCGTAACAATGCCATGACGGTCGGAGTCGGTATCGTTGCCGAAGGCGACCTGAAATTGCTTCTTCAAACTCACCAGCCCTGCCATTGCGTATGGGCTGGAACAATCCATGCGAATCTTGCCGTCGTGATCGACGGTCATGAAGGAGAATGTGGGATCGATCTCCGCATTGACGATCTTGATCTCAAGAGCGTAGACCGAGTTGATTGGCTCCCAATACGGTTGCGATGCGCCTCCGAGAGGATCGACTGCCAGCCGGAGCGTGGCCTCGCAGATGGCCTCCATGTCAACGACGCTCGCCAGATCCTTGACGTACGCCGTCACGAAATCCTGTTCGTGGGTCGTAGAAGCCTTCATCGCCGCCGGCAACGGCACGCGCCTCACGCCGGCATTGTTGCCGCGCAGCAACTCGTTGGCGCGGTCTTCGATCCAGCGCGTCACATCGGTATCGGCCGGTCCGCCATTCGTCGGGTTGTACTTGAAGCCGCCATCCTCGGGAGGATTGTGCGAGGGCGTCACCACGATACCGTCGGCAAGATGGCCGCGGCGCTCGCGGTTGCAGGCGA
>Ga0335081_10012192_pt1 | contig 13930 bp, 10 predicted proteins | sample Lox_Sample_35_FD_206713 | JGI IMG/M metagenome (GOLD analysis project Ga0335081, IMG submission 206713) | Soil microbial communities from Loxahatchee National Wildlife Refuge, Florida, United States - Lox_Sample_3.5 | ecosystem: Environmental > Terrestrial > Soil > Wetlands | place: USA... | reverse complement strand
CTTTGCGGCCGCGACATGCGCCGGCTTCAATCCCCGATCCAGATGATTTTCCAGGATCCGATCACGGCAATGAATCCGCGAATGTCCGCCGCGGAAATCATCGAAGAACCATTGTTGATTCGGAACCAAGGCACTCCAGTGCAGCGGCGAGCCCAAGCCTTCGAATTGATGCGCGAGGTTGACCTCTCGCCCGATTGGCTGGATCGGTCCATCGGTCAATTCAGTGGCGGGCAGCGGCAAAGGATTGCGATTGCGAGAGCGCTTACGCTGAAGACGAAGGTGCTGGTGCTCGATGAGGCGCTCGCGAACCTCGATCTCTCGACGCAAGCCCAGATTATCGATTTGCTGCGCCGGCTTCAGGTTCTGCACTCGATCTCCTACCTTTTGATCTCGCATGATCTTGCGCTGGTCGCAAGCATGGCCGAGAACATTGCCATTTTGTCGGGCGGCCGGATTGTGGAGCAGGGCCCGACGAGGGAACTGATCTCGAATCCGATGCACACTGCAACCAAGGAGTTGGTGCGCGCGACCCAGGAGCTTCGAAAGGGCTTCCCGCTGTCTCGACGAGCTTTCGCATGAAATTCCTCCTGCAACGGCTGCTGCGAACTCTGCTCCTCCTGCTGGGATTATCGGTGCTGTGTTTTCTTTTCACGGAAATGGCGCCCGGCAGTTTTTTCGATGAAATGCGCCTGAACCCGCAGATTTCGCCAGAAACGATTGCTTTATTGCGTTCGCGCTATGGCCTCGACCAGCCGCTCCCGATCCGTTATGTGCGATGGACGCTGGCCGCAGCTCACGGCGATTTTGGCTACTCCCTCGCGTATGACGCTCCTGTAGGCAAGCTTCTGTTGCCGCGGGCTAAAAACACCCTGCTTCTCACTTCTGTGGCTACTGTTCTCAGCTGGATCCTGGCTTTACCTCTCGGTATCTGGAGCGCGAGCCGGCGGGGGAGATTGATTGATCGGGTGATCGGAACGGGAACTTCTGTGGTGATCTCGGTTCCGGAGATCGTCATGGCGATTGCGCTGCTCGCTTTAGCTGTTCGATTCCGGTTAGGACCGGTCGGCGGAATGATGAGTTTATCGTTGGAAGACCAATCCCTGTACGAGAGAATTGGCGACGTCTGCGCGCACATGATGTTGCCGGTCTCGATCCTGGTGCTGGGAAGCGCGGCAATCATTGAACGGCATGTTCGTGCCGGCGTCCTGGAAGTTCTGGATTCGGCCTGCATCCAGGCCGCGCGCGGCTTGGGAATCGGCCGAATGAGGCTGTTGGTTTATCACGTACTGCCGCTGGCTGCCAATTCGGCGATCTCACTCCTGGGGTTCTCCCTGGCTGGTTTGCTCGGCGGCTCCCTGCTGGTCGAAGCGATCACGGGGTGGCCTGGACTGGGTCCATTGATCCTGGAAGCGACCCTGTCCCGCGACCTCTATGTCGTGATTGGAGGGGTCATGCTCTCGGGCGTTTTCATGCTCGGGGGAAACTTCGTCGCCGACGTCTTGTTGCTGGCCTGCGACCCCCGAATCCGCAGTGGAGAATCCAATGAAGCTTAGGGTTCGCACGATGGCCGTAGTTCTGGTCGGTCTACATTTGGCTATCCTGCTGGCGGGATTTGTCGCACCCTACAACCCGGCAACGCAGAATCGTGACTTTGCCTATATACCACCCGCACACATCCACTTCCGCGACTCTCGAGGCTTTCATCCAGACCCGTTTGTTTACGCCGCCGTACCCCGGTTCGATGGGTACGGGCAAGATTCGAGCCGCGAATATGCACTGCACCTGTTTGTCAGGGGCGACAGTTACAGACTACTTGGTGTGCTCCCGACCAACCTTCACTTATTCGGAGTCTACCCTCCAGCCCGGATTTTTCTGATGGGAAGTGATGCTTATGGCCGTGACGAACTTTCGCGGCTGTTATACGGAGGACAAATCTCTCTGGCTTCTGGACTGATAGCGACTCTCATTACTCTGGCGGTTGCGACTATCGTGGGTACGATATCCGGCTACTACGGAAAGTGGATCGATGAAACCCTGATGGGCTCAGTCGATTTATTCCTATCCTTACCGTGGTTTTATTTTCTATTGGGAGTGCGCGCATTGTTACCACTTCATCTCAGCCCTGCCAGCACTTTCCTGCTGATCATCTCGATCATCGGGATTATCGGATGGGCGCGCCCGGCACGCCTGGTGCGAGGCCTGATCCTAAGTGCCCGAAGCCGCAATTATGTGTTGGCCGCTCGCGGATTTGGGGCGACAGACTTCTATTTGCTGCGGCGTCACGTAGCCCCGGAGGCATTTGGAGTTCTATTGACTCAAGCAGCGCTGCTGGTACCGCAATATATAGCTGCGGAAGCAGTGTTGTCTTTCTTCGGTTTGGGGGTGGGCGAACCCGTCCCAAGCTGGGGGAATATGCTGAGCTCGCTGCAGCAGTATCAAGTGCTGGTTTCTTATTATTGGCTTCTTGCGCCAGCCGCCGCGTTGGTAGTTACTTCGGTTATGTATTGGCTTCTGGCCGATACGATTCATCACTGGTTACAATCAAAATCAATCTGAATCCGTTCTGTGGGAAGGCCGCTTATGAAAACCATAGCTCGTCTTGCCCTATTTCTTGGTCTGCTCGGAACGGTTTGCGCGGCTGAAGGGCCGGCGCCCGAGCCGCTGAAGCCCTCGGAACAGATTCAGTTCGTAGACGGCGAACTCGGCCAGTACGGCGGAAGGCTTGTCATTGGCCAGCGTTCGGAGCCGAAGACCCTGAATCCGGTGACTGCGACCGATGCGGTCTCGCGAGAGGTGATTGGCCGCTGTAATGCCGATCTGATCAGCATTAACCGGCTTTCACAGAAGACGGAGCCTGCGCTTGCCGAATCGTGGAAGATTTCTCGCGACGGGCGTGAATTTATCCTGCATCTGCGCAAAGGCCTGCGTTTTTCCGATGGCGAACCTTTCACCGCCGATGATGTCGTTTTCTCATTTGCGCTATACCTGGACCCAGCAATCGGCTCTCCACAACGGGATCTTTTGATCATCGACGGCAAGCCTCCCGTCGTGACCAAAATTGATGACTATACTGTGCGCTTCGACTTGCCCCGGCCGTACGCGGCGGCGGAGCGGTTGTTTGACGGACTGGCGATGCTGCCGAAGCATCTGCTGGAAAAATCGTACAAAGAAGGACACTTTGACCAGGCCTGGTCGTTGAATACACCACCCTCGCAGATTGCGGGGCTCGGACCTTTCCGGGTGAAGCGATACCTGGCGGGCCAGAACATTGTGCTCGAGCGTAATCCTTATTATTGGCGGGCGGATCGTGAAAAGCGGCGGCTGCCCTATCTGGATGAACTCGTATTCGTATTTGTTGGAAGTGAAGACCAGCAGGTGATGCGTTTCGAGGCGGGCGAGACCGATGTGATCAGCCGACTGAGCGCAGAGAACTTCGCCATGCTGTCGAAGGATCAATCCCGCGGAGGGTGGCAACTGGCCGACCTCGGCCCCAGTCTCGAATACAACTTTCTCGTCTTCAATCTTAACGACCTGGATGCAAAGAGGCTCGGGGATATTGCCGCCAAACAGGTGTGGTTTCGGAATCTAAGATTTCGTCAGGCGGTTTCTTCGGCGATTGATCGCGACTCCATCGTGAAGCTCGTCTACGGCGAGCGAGGCACGCCACTCTGGGGCAACGTGGGTCCGGGAAGCAAACTGTGGGTTGATCAGAAGATCCCCCATCCAGAGCGTTCTTTGGATACGGCCCGGGAACTGCTGAAGTCAGCCGGATTTTCATGGAACACCGGCGGTGAACTGCTCGACACCTCGGGCAAGCCGGTGGAGTTTTCCATCATGGCGAGTTCATCGAACACGCAGCGCACAAAGATGGCGACCTTGATCCAGGACGATCTCGCGCATCTCGGAATCCAGGTCCACGTGGTCCCACTTGATTTCCGCGCTATGCTCGACCGCGTCTTCCAGAACTTCGACTATGAAGCAGCGATTATGGGCTTGGGTGGCGGCGATCCCGATCCTAATCCGGAAATGAACGTATGGCTTTCGAATGGTGCGACACACCTTTGGCATCTCAACGAAGCGCACCCCTCCACACCCTGGGAACAGGAGATCGATCGCCTGATGCAAGAGCAGATGGTCACGATGGACTATGCGACGCGCAAGCGCCTCTATGATCGGGTGCAGCAATTGATCGCGGAGAATCTGCCATTCATTTTCCTGGCCAGCCCGGATGTACTGGTGGGCGCTAAGGACGAAGTGCGAAATTTTCATCCTGCTGTGCTCGACAACTACACCCTATGGAACTCCGATCAGCTTTATCTGCGGAACCAGAAACCGTCGGAGCGAGCTGGTCTCCAGTGAGTGTTGGGGTCAAACTGAAAGCCGTGCTTCAGACCGATTGGTCTGACGAGCGCCTTGTTTCCGCGTGCTTGAAAGGCGATGCGGAGGCTTGGTCAGCTCTCATTGCCAAATACAAGAATCTCATCTATTCCATTCCGATCCGCATGGGAATGTATGAAGAGGCAGCAGACATTTTTCAGTCGGTTTGCCTCGAGTTGCTCAGTGGACTGAGCCAACTACGCGAACCCCGCGCTCTGCCAAAGTGGCTGATGCAGGCCTGCTATCACGTTTGTCTCCAGCAGCGAAGAGAACCGAATCGGGAAGTGCCTCTCACCAACGAAACGGGAGAAGACCTTCCCATCGCTTCTGATGAGCCGATCCCCGAGCAACTGCTGGCAGAACTGGAAAAGGAGCAGATGCTCCGCGATGCCATCGCACAACTGCCGGAGAGATGCCAGCGGTTGGTCCACAAACTCTTTTACGAGAGCCCCCCGCGTCCGTATGAGGAAATCGCGCGCGAGCTCGAATTAGCAACGGGTTCGATCGGATTCATCCGCGGCCGTTGCCTGCAAAAGCTGAAGAAGCAGCTATTGAAGATGGGGTTCTAAACATGAGCCTCAAGGCGGCGACCCAAACCGAAGTTGCGGCGATGGTGGAGCGCCTGCTTGCCGCCGAAGGCGACTCGCAGCGCCGCAGTCTGATTAGCCAGCATCCCGAGGCGGACTGGGAGGAGGTCATCTCGATTCTAAGTGATCGGGTTCGCGAGGAAATCCATGTCAACACGACAAAGGCGCAATTGCTTGCCGATCTCGCAATGCTTGCGGCCGAGACCATCCACAGTGACATCGGGCTAGCCAGGAGCCACCGCGCCAAAGCCAATGCCCTGTATGCCATGGATCGTCATGCCGAGGCGATCGAATTACACCGTTGCGCCGCCGAACTATTCGAAAGGATCGGAGAAAAACAAGAACTGGCGCGCACTCTAAGCGGGTCGATCCAGCCTTTCCTGCTGCTTGGTCGATACGACGAGGCGCTGGCGGCCGGGGAAAAAGCCAGGGCGATTTTTTCCGAAGCCGGCAACGCATGGCGACTGGCCCGGCTCGAGATCAACATCGGCAACATTTTCCAGCGCCAAGACAGATTTGCGGAGGCCTTCGAGCACTACACGCGCGCTTATGAGGAACTGATCAAACGCGATGATGCTGAGGGTCTGGCCGCAGTTCTGAGCAACCTATCTCTCAGCTGCATCTTTCTCAACGACTTTCCCAAGGCACTCGAATTCCATCGGAAGGCTCGCGGCCATTGCGAGGAGAAGGGATTGTCAACCCTGGTCGCCTACGCGGATTACAACATCGCGTATCTGTACTTCCTGCGCGGGGAGTATGGCCGGGCGATTCAGATGCTTCGCGGAGCAGCCACCAGCGCCAAGAAAGCCGGAGATGCCTATCAGCTGGCGCTGTGCGACCTGGATTTATCCGAAATCTATATCGAATTGAATCTGAATGCGGAGGCGACTGAACTGGCTCGCCGGGCCCACGTGCAGTTTCAGAAGCTCGGCTTCGGCTACGAAGGGGCAAAGGCGCTGGCCTTTGCCGCCATCGCAGCAAGTCGTCAGGGGCAAGCCTTCGAGGCCGTCAAACTGTTTACCCAGGCGAAGGAGATGTTCCTGCGCGATGACAATCAGGTCTGGCCTGCGCTCATTGACCTCTACAAGGCGTTGGTTCTATTGAACGAGGGCAGATTGTTCGAGGCGCGCCAACTCTGTATCAATGCCTCGGAGTTCTTTCGGACTTCGGCTCTACAGCGGAAAGCGGCATTTGCGGAGTTGCTTCTGGCCCGAATTCTTTTTCGCATGAGTGATCTTGCCGGAGCACGTCAACGCGTTCAAGCGGCTTTCGAACATGTCGCTAAGCTCGACTCGCCAGTGCTTATCTACGACGGCGAGTTTCTGCTGGGAGAAATTGCACGAACGGGTCGAGACCAGAATGAAGCCTATGCGGCATATTCGCGGGCGCGAGGGGCACTCGAAACGCTGCGAGGGAGCCTGCGTAACGAAGAGCTGAAGATCGCTTTTTTCAGCAACAAATCCGAGGTGTATGAACGCCTTGTTGAATTATGCCTGCAACGCCCGGATGGAGCCGAGGAGGCGTTCAGTTACATCGAACAGGCCAAATCACGGACTCTTACGGAACTCCTGGCACAACCTGTGCACAACGATCAGGATAAGCATACCGAGAGCGACCCGGGACAAAGCGATCTGGTGCGATCTATCCGCAATCTACGGGAAGAATTGAACTGGTATTACAACCTGATTGAGCGGGAGCAATTGCAGCCTCAAGAAAGCTCGCCGGTGAGAATCGAAAACCTGGAACGGCAGGCCCGCACACGGGAAACGGCACTGCTGCGCAGCTTGCAGGAGGCCACCGATCTGGAAGCGACTCAAGCGGGCTTCCAACGGACACCGAGCGTTGCGCTTGAGCAGGTACAGGCAGCACTTCCTGAAGGCGCAGCCATGGTCGAATATTTCTGCGCCCACGACCGTGTGCTCGCCTGTATTCTGAACCGCTTGGAACTCCGGATTGTTTCGGTAACAGTGCAATCCCGGATTCAGAAGCTGCTGCAGTTGCTGCAATTCCAGCTTTCGAAATTCCGGCTCGATCCCCAGTACGTTGCGGCATTCCACGATTCTCTCTTGCAATCGACCCAGGCCCATCTGAAGAATCTGTATCAGGAATTGATCGCCCCGTTGCCTCCGATCCAAGCCGAACATCTGGTGTTTGTGCCCCACGGCTTACTGCATTACGTGCCTATGCACGCCTTGCACGATGGAGAGAAGTACCTTATCGATCAATTTGCAATCTCCTACGCTCCGAGTGCCTCCATCTTCACGATCTGCCAAGGAAAAACGGCGAGTGCTGAGCGCGGCGCGCTGGTTCTCGGAATTCCGGACCCGCAGGCGCCCGCCATCGCCGAGGAAGCGTCGGCGCTCGGCAAAATACTTTCGGAGTGCCAGGTCTTTTTGGGCGAAGCCGCGACCCATCGTGTGTTGGAGGAGTATGGACGACACAGCCGAATTATTCACATTGCGACTCACGGTTACTTTCGGCAAGACAATCCAATGTTCTCTTCGATCCGCCTGGGAGATTCGTACTTGAGTTTGTACGACCTATACCAGCTGAAATTGTCCGCAGAACTGGTTGTGCTGAGCGGGTGCGCAACGGGATTGAATGTGGTGAAAACAGGCGACGAACAAATCGGGCTGGTGCGCGGACTGTTGCAAGCCGGAGCGCAATCGATGATCTTGAGCCTGTGGGACGTTCATGATGCCAGCACCAGGGACTTCATGGTCGCCTTCTACACCGCGCTGCAGCGGGGAATGTCTAAGCCCCTGGCCCTGCAGGCCGCCATGCTGGAGCTTCGCAAAAAACACCCCCATCCCTACCACTGGGCTCCTTTCCTATTGATTGGAAAGGCTTAAGTCCGACCCCAGATTTTTCTTCGCGACCCTATATTTTTTCGCTTGTTGCGGCCCCTTATTCACTATCCCCCCCGATATCGCTGCCGCGGTCAAAAACGCAACCATTAGCAAACACGAGGTCGAGATGGAGCACTTTTCCAATCAGGCGTGGGCTGATCTGATCCGAGGGATCAACCCCCCGCAACAGAAGGAGATGGAATTGCATCTCGCCAATGGATGCCTCGAGTGCATGGTGTCTCGCAACACCTTCACGAAAGTGCAGACCATCGCTCTTCGGGAAAGCAAGTTCGCTCCTCCAGAGAACACGGTCCGCATGGCAAAGCTGATGCTTGCAGAGAACTCGCGCGCAGCTCAGGCTCGCACAGAGGTAGCCAAACTGACATTCGATACGTACGCACAGGCTGCGCCGGCCGGCGTGCGGTCTGCCGGCGCACCGGCAGCGCGACACATGGTCTATGAGGCAGATGGGCTCGCTGTTGACCTGCATTTCGATGCATACCACCCGTCGCAGTTGCTGAATCTGACCGGGCAGGTTCTGGACAAGCGAAGGCCATCAACTTTGATCGAAAATTCAGAAGTGATCCTATGGACGCAGAAGGGTCTCCCCGTCGCAGAGACGAAGGCGAATGCTTTTGGCGAGTTCAATCTGAGGTTCGTGCCAGAGAATAACCTGAGACTTTCGATCCGGGTAATGCAGCGTGCTCATTTTCATATTTCTCTGGCAAATTTTCAGCCCGACCCCGATTCCGAGATGACTCAATCGGAAATTAGTAACTAGTGAAGAGGTTACAGCTGTAAGTAGCGAAAGGGCAGCAGCAAACATAGACTTTTCAGAACTGCCCTTGGGGGGAGTGGGGAGAATGAACATCAATTTTGTCAGTCGGCGCGAGACGCTCTCGTGGAGCCGATATATCGCGGTTGTTCTGCTGCTGTTTGTGATGGCGGCGGGTGCGACTCAAGCCCAGGCGCAAACGCGACTGGTGGTGCGCGATTCTCTGGGTCTTCGCGGACTGAATTTGACATGTCTGCTTACAGGCTGCCAGGTGGTTCGCGGACTGGGAGACCCGCAGGGGCAGTTGTTTCTGGTGACGTTTCCTCCGATTTTGAATCCTGTCACCTCCATCCTGAAGCTGAGTCTGCAGCTTGGCATCGTGGACATTGAAATTGACCAGACGGTGAACTCTACTGATCCGAACGCCGGGGCCGTCCCGTCGTATCTGACAGACGAGACACCGACTGCCTACTACGGCGCTACTGTGTGGCAAGGATACCTGACGCAACCCGGAAATCAGCTGGTAGAAACCTCCAAGGCGCAGTCCTCATTCCGTGTGACCGGTTCCGGCGCGACGGTGGCCATTATTGACACCGGGGTTGATCCCAACCACCCGGTTCTTAAGGGTGTTCTGGTGAATGGGTACGACTTCACGCGAAACGTGGCCGGTGGATCGGAGGATGCCGATGTGAATGCTTCTCCGGATCCCAGCGATGCGCAAACCGCAGACGTGAATCAGCGTACGGTGGCCGTACTGGACCAGCGCACGGTTGCCGTGCTGGATGGTGGAGATTATGACGCGTTCGGCCACGGGACCATGACGGCCGGAATTGTTCACCTCGTCGCACCGCAGGCCAAGATCATGCCGTTGAAAGCGTTCCAGGCCAGCGGCGCCGGATACGAATCCGACATTCTCCGGGCGATCTACTATGCCGTGCAGAATGGCGCGAACGTGATGAGCATGAGCTGGGATTTCCCAACTTATTCCGGCGAATTAGCCAGTGCCGTCAAGTACGCACGGGGCAAGGGTGTGGTCGCAGTGGCTTCTGCCGGCAATGACGGCGAATACGAGTTTGTTTACCCGGGGGCATTGCCGGGAGTGATCAACGTCGCTTCCACTTCCAATCAGGATGTGCAATCTACCTTTACGAATTACGGAACGCCTCCTGTGTTCATGGCTGCGCCAGGCGAAGGCATTATGACGCTGTATCCCTGGGGAACCTATGCCGCAGGCTGGGGAACTTCGTTCAGCACACCGTTCGTTGCCGGAACCGCAGCCCTCATGCTGGGCAAGAACGGCGGCTGCAATTCGGCGAACGTCGCCTCCGGCTTAACGCATGCGGATGTGATCTTTAATCCGCAACTGGGATGGGGTCGCCTGGATGCATATTCGGCGCTGACCGCTTGCCATGGTCTGCTCTAAGGCCATGAGGGCAAACTCAGGAACTACGTTTTCCGAATCCGGATTGTTGCTGTTTCGAGTGAAGGAACTTGAGGAGCAGCAATCCGCGTTTCGCGACTCGGTGGTTTGCGCGTTCAATCAACTTCTCGATCTGAAAGATATCGGGACCGGCGTTCACAGCACGCGGCTCGCCGAGTGGGCGATCCGGGTCGCGAGAAGACTTAACATCCCCGAAGACCACATGCATGACGTGGAGGTGACAGCGTTGTTGCACGATGTGGGGAAAGTCGGCGTGCCCGACGCGATTCTGAAAAAGCAAGGCCCGTTAACGGCGGAGGAGCGAACGCTGATCAACCGTCACCCGGAATATAGCTGGTCGATTCTGCGGCTGTTTCCCGATTTGCAGGATGCAAGTTTATACGCCCTGCACCATCATGAGAACGTGGACGGCACTGGCTATCCCGCCGGCTTACAGGGCAGCGACATTCCGCTGGTGTCGCGCATTGTTTCCGTGATCGACGCCTATGATGCCATGGTGTCCAACCGCTGCTATCGCGACGGACTTCCACATTCCGAAGCGGTTCGCCGGCTGCTTGAAAGTTCAGCCGCGCAATTCGACCCGGATGTAGTCCACGCGTTTATTCCAATCGCGGAGCAGGAATCGGCCGATGTTTTTGCGGCCGTCGGCACCAGTTCCTCCGCTAAATTGTAAGGCCCGCAGAATCCCCGCCGATTCCCGGTTTCACCCCTGCTCCTCCAGTCGATGCTGGTTAGAATTCGACGTTTGTCGATGCTTGACGATCCCGGTAACAGGAAGCCGAGGCGTTCCGCCCTCCTAGGTCCAAAACAGCCCGGAATTGGCGTTTGCCGATCCAAACCACCCTTGATTTTCATTCCTTTCTTGAATCCGGTCCCGTCAAGGATGCGTGCCCAAACCAAAGTAAGGCGTTTGTGATTCTAATCACGAACTTGATGACGGGATGGCCATACTCTGCCTTGAACCCGGCCGTTCGTCCGAACCGGAGGAGCTAATGGGGAAAATGCTGATCGCCGGGCTCGATGAGAAAGGATTTCTTGCGCTGATAACAGAGGATTCCAGTGCAGGCTGGGAGGTATGCCGTGACGCGATGGTCTCAGTATGCCTGGTGGACTGAAGTTCCGAGGGAGGAACGATTCTTGAGGCGCGAAAGGCCGGGATGGGCATGCGATTGCGACAGAAATCATGATACCACTGGGAAGTCAGCGCTAATGAAGACGGCAAAGGCCGCACGAGGTCCCAGCCTGTCCGGATTTCGTGACAGAGTCTGTATTTTGGACGGCGTCTTCCCGACGTATCCGCCAGAGCTGGGTTTGCGATGGAGGACCGCGCGCGGGATGAATCTGGTCTCCGAGTCGCGAAAATCGGTTTACCGCACGCTAAGCGAAAGGCGTGCTAAACCGATTATCTGCAACAGAGCGGAATGAGTACCACAAATGCAAAATGTGATCCCGAGTCCGGATGGCTCAGGCTTCGAATTCGACACCCATAAGCCGGCGCCTGCCACGCTGTGCAATTGGAAGGAGATCTCCCTATTCAAAAGATACTTACTATCCGTGCTTTTCATGATCGCTTTCCTCATTCTCGATGGTTCCTCCACGACGGCGCAACGTTGGGAAGGAGCTCCGCCTTGGTATCTGCCGGTAGGACTCAGCTTGGCCCTGCTGCTATGCGCAGGAGCTTGGTCTATCCCATTGGTTTTTTTGAGCAGCGTAATCGCCGCGTATGTGAACTACCATTGTCCGCTGCTGTCGTGGTCCGGAATTCCGGGCGCGGTCGGAGTTTATGTCGGATATGTGGCGGCGGCGATCGTTCTGACACGCTGGTGGCGCACCGACCTTGTTCGTGCAACGCTGTCGGATGTGGTGAGATATCTGCTCGCCGCGCTCGGTGGATCTCTGGTTAGCACGATTGTGGGCGTTTCCGCAGTGTTGGGAGACGGAAAAATCCAGCGTTCGCAGTTTCTCAGAACGGCTGCAGAATGGTGGGTCAGCGACGCGCTGGCTTTCGTCGTTTTTACCCCGTTTCTCATAATCTGTGTGGCCCCAATCGTCGCCAAATGGCTGAATCCCGCCGGCAGAGGACCCGCTCGTTCGCGTTCTGCACGGAGCTATGGGGCTTCTCAAGTCATGGAAGTAAGCGCGCAGTCGCTGCTCGCCGTAATCGTTATCTGGCTTGTTTTCGGTTGCAAGCCTTTGATTCCCTACCAGCCTCTTTACCTGTTATTCATTCCTGTGATCTGGGTCTCGGTTCGACGCGGGTTGTGGGGGGCAACATTTGCCTCTTTCGCGATCGGCGCGGGAATGACGGTTGCGGCCTGGCTCACACAAGCCCCCCGTGGGTCACTCCCGAAGCTGCAACTGGCAACTCTTGCCTTGGGGCTGACAGCGCTCTTCCTAGGCGCAGTTGTGAGTGAGCGTCGCCGAGGCGAGCAGGCGGTCCGCGATTCTGAGACGCGTTACCGGCTCCTGTTCGAACGAAATCTGGCAGGAGTATTTCGAACGACGCTCGACGGTCGAGTTCTCGAGTGTAATCCCGCCGCTGCGCAGTTGTTCGGTTATGACTCAGCAGAGGAACTTCTGCAAGTATCGGTCGTCAGCCTGTATCAGAATGCTGCTGATCGCGAAGCGTTTCTGGGAAAACTGAAATCCGAGACTCATATCACAAATCACGAAATGAAGTTTCGCCGAAAAAATGGAGAAGTGGTATGGGTGATGTTGAATGTAACTCTTGTGGGGAGTGACGCGGGCACAGAACCGATCGTAGAGGGAACCCTGGTTAATATAACCCCACGCAAAGATGCGGAAGAGCACGTTCGAGAGCTGGCCTACTATGATTCGCTGACCGGCCTGCCCAATCGTACCCTGATGCTGGATCGCTTCTCGCAGGCTTTGGCCGCCGCCAAGCGGCGGAAACATAAGGTCGGACTTCTCTTCCTCGATCTCGACCGCTTCAAAACGATCAACGATTCTCTAGGCCATTCGGTTGGGGATCTTCTGCTCCAAGAAGTCGCGGCCCGCCTGAAAGCCTGCATCCGGGAACAGGATACCGTGGCCCGGCTGGGAGGAGACGAATTTCTCATCGTACTTGGGGATGTGAAGGACGTGCCGGACATCGCCGTTGCGGCAGAGCGGTGCATGGATGCCATGTTTGGCAGATTTGATATTCGCGGGCACGCTCTTTCTGTTGGCTGCAGCATCGGCATCAGCATCTTTCCCGACCATGGTACAGACACCGAAACCCTGATCAAGCATGCCGACTCCGCAATGTATACGGCAAAGGAAAAGGGCCGCAATACCTTCATGTTCTTCACCGCTGAAATGAACCGAGAAGCGCTCGAAAGGCTGGAACTCGAGAATGCGCTTCGCGGGGCCCTGGAAAAACACGAATTGTTCCTGGTCTACCAACCACAGATGGATATTCCGAGCGGCACGATCCTGGGATTGGAAGCATTATTGCGCTGGAATCATCCTGAATTAGGGCTGGTGCCACCGGATCGATTCATCCGAATAGCGGAGACCAGCGGGCTGATTCTCCAGATCGGAGAATGGGTGCTGAAGACGGCATGCCAGCAAGCCAAGCGATGGCAAGATCAGGGTCTCGTGGTCCCAATCGCGGTAAACGTTTCAGCGGTGCAGTTTCGCCACGAATCCTTTTGTGCCAAGCTCCGCGCGACACTGCTCGAATCCGGCCTTCCCGCTCAGTTTCTGGAACTAGAGCTCACTGAGAGTCTCCTGCTCGCGAATGCAGACTGTACGCTGTCAACCATTCAGGAGCTGAAGAACATGGGTGTGAAGCTGGTCATTGACGATTTCGGAACTGGCTACTCCAGCCTCAGTTACTTGCGGCGATTGCCAGTAACCAAACTCAAGATCGATCGTTCCTTTATTCGCGATCTAGGCG
>Ga0335081_10012190_pt1 | contig 13932 bp, 7 predicted proteins | sample Lox_Sample_35_FD_206713 | JGI IMG/M metagenome (GOLD analysis project Ga0335081, IMG submission 206713) | Soil microbial communities from Loxahatchee National Wildlife Refuge, Florida, United States - Lox_Sample_3.5 | ecosystem: Environmental > Terrestrial > Soil > Wetlands | place: USA: Florida... | reverse complement strand
GCTATGAACGCGAATCGATTCGCTCTTGCCGCGGCCGCCCTGCTAGGGGCGTGGATCGTTGCGGCGCAGAATTCGGGCGATGCCCTCGAGCGCGGATTCCTGAATCCTCCCGACAGCGCGAAGCCGCGCGTCTGGTGGCATTGGATGAACGGCAACATCACCAAGGACGGAATCAAAGCCGACCTGGAATGGATGAAGCGCGTAGGCATCGGCGGCTTCCAGAATTTCGATGCCGCGCTGAACACGCCGCAGGTGGTCGAAAAGCGGCTGGTGTACATGACGCCGGAGTGGAAAGATGCGTTCCAATTCGCAGCCGCCACGGCCGACCGGTTGGGTCTCGAGATGGCGATTGCCGGATCGCCCGGTTGGAGCGAAAGCGGCGGGCCATGGGTGCCTCCGGCGCAGGCCATGAAGAAGTTCGTGTGGAGCGAGACCCGCGTGCAGGGCGGCGCACCGTTCCACGGCGTTCTTCCCAAACCGCCAACGACCGTCGGACCGTTCCAGAACATCCCCGGCGGCCGTGGCTTTGGAGCAGCCAGCGCGCCTCCGCCGGAATTCTACGCCGACAGCGCGGTGGTTGCCTACCGGGTGCCCGAGAACGATGTGCCGATCAGCGACCTGCAGCCGAGAGTGACTTCGAGCGGCGGCCAGTTCGACCTCGCGGCTCTGACCGATGGCGATCTCGCCAAGGCCACGCTGCTGCCGGCTGCCCCCGTCAACGAGAAGGCGTGGATCCAATTCGAGTTTTCCCGGCCCCAAACCATCCGAGGACTCACGATGGTGGCGGCAGGAGGCGGCCGAGGGGGCCGGGGCGGAACCCCGGACACCCAGGCGGTGGAAGCGAGCGACGACGGCCAGGAGTTTCGCGTCGCCTCGGTGATTCCCGGCGCTGCATCGTCCGAGCGCACCATCGCGTTTCCCGCGGTGACCGCCAGGTTCTTCCGCGTCACCTTCAAGACCCTTCCGCCGCCCGAGGGCCGGCGTGGCGGAGGCGAACCCCAGTCTGGAGGAACCCGCGGCGGCCCCGCCGCGCCCGCTGGAGTGCAGATCGCCGAGTTGGTGTTGCGCCCGGAAACGCCGGTCCACCGGTTCGAGGAGAAGGCCGCGTTTGGGCTCGGCGCGGACCTGTTGTCGCAAACAACGCCGCCGGCGCCTGCCGCGGATGCCATTCGAAGAGCCGATGTCATCGACGTGACCTCCAAAATGCGCCCCGATGGCACGTTGGATTGGACGCCGCCGGCGGGCCGCTGGGCCATCTTGCGGCTCGGATATTCGCTGCTGGGAATCACCAATCACCCGGCATCGCCCGAGGCCACCGGCCTGGAGGTGGACAAGCTCAGCCGCACCTACGTGAAGAACTATTTCGACAAATATCTGGATCAGTACAAAGACGCTACCGGTGGCCTGATGGGCAAGCGCGGCCTGCAATATGTGATCACCGACAGTTGGGAGGCCGGCGCACAGAATTGGACCGACGACCTGATCGCCGAGTTCGCCAAACGCCGCGGATACGACATGCATCCCTGGCTGCCGGTCCTGACCGGTCATCTGGTCGAGAGCTCCGAAGCCAGCGACCGGTTTCTCTATGATTTCCGCCGGACCCTCGCCGACCTGGTGGCGGAGAACCACTACGATCAGCTCACTACTCTTCTGCACGCGCGCGGCATGGGCCGTTACAGCGAGTCGCATGAGAGCGGACGCGCGTTGATCGCGGACGGCATGGAGGTGAAGCGCAGCGCCGATATCCCCATGAGCGCGATGTGGACGCAACTGCCGGGCGTGAACGCGGAACAGTATGGCTACAACGCCGACATCCGCGAATCGGCGTCCGTGGCCCATATCTTCGGGCAGAACCTGGTGGCGGCGGAATCCTTGACCGCAGCCAGCGGCGCGTGGTCGTGGTCGCCCGAGACATTAAAGCCCACCGCCGACAAGGAGCTGGCCATGGGGCTGAACCGCTTTGTGATCCACACGTCGGTGCACCAGCCGGTGAACGACAAGATCCCGGGGCTCGGCCTGGGACCGTTTGGGCAGTGGTTCACGCGGCACGAAACCTGGGCGGAACTTGCTAAGCCATGGGTCACCTACCTGGCGCGGAGCTCTTACATGCTCCAGCAAGGTAAGTTCGTGGCCGACGTAGCCTACTTCTACGGGGAAGACTCGAACGTAACTTCATTGTTCGCCGGGAAGTCGCCGGACGTGCCTGCCGGCTACAACTACGATTTCGTCAACAGCGATGCGATCCTGCATCGTTTGTCGGTCGAGAGCGGGCGCCTGACCACTCCCAGCGGCATGAGTTACCGCGTGCTGGCGCTCGATCCCAACACCCGGCACATGGTCCTGCCGGTGCTTCGCAAGATTCGCGACCTGGTCAACGCTGGAGCGGCCGTCGTTGGACCCAAACCGGCCGATACCCCCAGCCTGAGCGATAACGAAGCCGAGTTCCGCACGATCGCCAATCAACTCTGGGGTTCGGGCACAGGCGAGCGCACCGTCGGCAAGGGCAAGGTTTATGCCGGTCAGACGCTGGCCGAAGCGTTGGCGGCCATGCTGGCAGGTCCGGACTTCGAATACACCAGGCCGCAAAGCGACACGAACCTGCTTTTCGTACACCGCAAGCTGGCTGACTGCGAAGTCTATTGGGTTGACAACCGTAGCAACCGCCGTGAAGCTGTGGAAGCCACCTTCCGCGTGCAGGACAAAGCCGCCGAAGTCTGGCATGCCGACACCGGCGTCATAGAGCCCGCCACCTATCGCATCGACGGCGGACGCACCGCCGTCCCGCTGCGCTTGGAACCGTTCGGAGCGGTGTTCGTGGTTTTTCGAAAGCCGGCAGCCGAGCCGTCGCGCGCCGTGCCGCAGCCAGTCGAGACTCCGCTTGCCACCGTCGAGGGATCGTGGGATGTCGCCTTCCAGTCCGATCGTGGGGCGCCTGCAAAGGTCACGCTCGACAAACTCGGTTCATGGAGCGATAACTCCGACACCGGAGTGAAGTATTTCTCCGGGACGGCCACCTACACCAAGACTCTGCAAGCCCCGGCCGGCTGGTTCAAGGCGGGCGCGCACGTGTGGCTCGATCTGGGAGACGTCAAGAATCTCGCTGAGGTCTTGGTGAATGGCAAGCCCCTGGGAATCGTCTGGAAAACGCCGTTTCGCGTGGATGCGACCTCCGCACTGAAGCCCGGCTCGAACGCCCTGGAGATCAAGGTGACCGATCTCTGGGTGAACCGGCTCATCGGCGACCAGCAACCCGGCGTCGCCAAGAAGTACACCTACACCACGCAGCAGTTCTACCGTGCCGATTCGCCGCTGCTGCCTTCGGGATTATTGGGGCCAGTGCAGATCGTGAGCCTGGCGACTCCGTAGCCGCTGGTCCGCCTCTATTGCTGCACCAGCTCCACACGGCGGTTCTTGGCCCGCCCTTCTTCCGTCCCGTTGGAAGCGACCGGAGCCAATGGGCCGGCGCCTTGGGCGACAAGCCGCGCTGCGGCGATGCCGTGCTTGCCTGTCAACACCTGAACCACGGCGGTGGCGCGGCGCAGCGAGAGATCCATGTTCGCGGCCAGAGTCCCGACATTGTCGGTGTGTCCCACCACCAGCAGTTTCAGCGCGGGATCCTGTTGAAGCAGCTTGGCGATCTCTTGAATGGCGGCATCGGATTCCGGCTTGACGTCCGCTCTGCCCGTGTCGAAGTAGATGCCATAGACCGCCGAATGGCCCGTCCGAGTGATATCGCCAGCGAGAGCCGCCGCATTCACGGTGACAAGCCCTCCTTCCATCGGCTTCACCTCCACGACATAGAGGTTCACCGAGGACCCTCTCGAAAGGTCGCTCCACTGCCCGACCAGCAGGCTCACGTACACGTCACCTTCCGCCCTCGCCAATTTGGCTGATACTACCCGCATGCCGGCCGACCAACTCCAGTCCTCACGGCCAGCCGCCGCGTACAACGTGGGTCCCGAGCTTCCGCACCCGTCGGTATTCACGCAGGAAAAGAGCACTGCAAAGCCGCCTCTTTTCAGGGCAGCTTCATAGTTGCGGTAGACCTCCAGCATGGAGCGGCCGGGCGGCGCATCGTACACGATGTGGGTGATCTTGCCTTCCAGGTGTTGGCTCTTTAGGGGAGCGCTGCCGTCTTCCTTCATCCTGCCCAGCGGCAGCGTGAACTCATCGAATTCGATGAAGCTGTACTCGCTGATGAACGAGCCCGGGTACCGCGTCAACAGGGGATGATCCTTGCTTCCCTCAATGTCTTCGGTTCTTTGGGCGATCCCTGCCGTCGCGGCCAGGACAGTCAAAACGCCGATTCGAACCAACGTCCACTTCATGCGTTCCTCCTTACGCCGAAGCGTGGCGGACGGCGCCGGCCCGCCTCGTGCTCTTGTCGCGCAATTGCGCCGATTGCGCTATCTTATATTTTCAGACCTGTAACTCTCTTTAGTATACCTGCAACTGGCGGTGTCCTTCGTCTTCAGTGCGTCATGGCGTAAATCAGGTAATTAATCCCGTACCGGTACGCCAGCGCCGTCATCTTTTCAGGGTAGTAGGGCACGTCGGCGAATTCCCACGCATCCCCGACATCCGTGTCGTAATTTATCGCCACCACCATGTGGCCCTGGCCGTCCTCTATGGCGCGCCACGCGGGCGCCGTCCCGGCGGGCTGCACCACCTGCACCGATCCGTCGTAGCCCCGGCGCAGATGGCGGGAGCCGGGAATGAACGTGAGGTCCTTCTGCTCGATGTCGTAGAGAACGTGCATCACCGGATCGGCGAGCGCAATGTCCGTGATGGGCTGGCCGGGCAGGACGCGGTCCATGGTGCTGCGGAACACTCCCCACTGCGTCGGATCGGGCCCCCAGAAATCGTCGGTCACCAGGTAGCCGCCCCGCAGCAGGTATTCGCGGAGCCGCTTGCACTCGGCATCGCTCAGATCCCACCAGCCGGTCTGGGTCGCGTAGATCCAGGGGTAGTCGAAGAGATGGTCGTCGGTGAGGCGCAGATGGCGCGGGTCGCCGGCGTCGACGCGGGTCAGTCGCTCGACGCCTGCGGTGAAATGATTCTCTGCGGCCGGCCAATCCACCACCCACCATCCGCTGCCTTGCCCCTCGCGCGAGGCGTAGCCGAAACGGCGGTGGAACTGTGGCAGGTCGGTGTATTCGAGACGGATGAAATGGAACTCGGCCGCGCGTGGGGAGGCGACGGATTCGTAAGGATCGTCGGCGTCCTGTATGCGGCCTCCACCTCGCTGGAAGCCTCTCTGCGCGAGGCCCACCATCGAAGCCACCGCCAGCAGGGCCATGAGCGTGGGCAGGCCGCGCTTCATAGAATGCCCCTATTGTAGCCCGCGCCGCAGGAACTCCAGCACTTTCGGCATCGAATCGATGGAGGATTGGGCATCGCCTTTCGGCGAGCCGCCCAGGTCATTTTCCCTTCCGGAAGTTGGATTCCGCACGCGCCCATGCCACGCCGGTAGAATGTCTGGCCGGCCCGCGAAGTGGCCCGCGTGGGGATACTTGAGATTCTCGAAGCTGAAAGCGAAGTGTGTCCGCCGGAGGCGCGCCACCACTTCGTCGGCCATCTCCCACGAATGCCACAGGTGATCGTCTTCGCCCGAGATCAGCAGGATCGGGCCATGGGTCTTCTCCACTTCAATCGCCGCCGCCTCCGCCACGCTTCCCATCCGGCCAGCCCCTGGAATCAGATAAGGCAGAGCCCGTCCCTGCCACGTCCAGGCGGGCGCTCCATCGCCCCGGCAGCAGGCGGCGTACCGCACATTCGCCGGAACATAAGCCACCACGGCCGAAATGCGAGGGAACATGGAGCCCAATTGCAGCGCCAGTTCCCCGCCGCGCGAGGTGCCCATGACACCATAGCGATCGCCTGCAATTTCCGGCCGGCGTGACATCCACTCCAGCCCTCGCTCGAAGTATTCCAGCGGGATGGCTTCGAGCTGCCGGGGCAGGTCTTCATATCGAAAGTAAGCCAGCGCCAGCGCGGCGAATCCGTGAGAGGCCAGCCATACGGCCTGGCGCAGCGGCAGGCCGCCGTTGGATCCGCCGACCACCAACACCCCGGCATGCCGCTCCGTGCCAGCCGGCACCCAGAAAACGCCGCGCAGCACACCCTCGCGCACGGGAATGCGCTGCACTCCGTCTGCCAGAGCCACTTGTTCGAGATGCGCGGCCGAAACCGGTTGACCTTTGCGCAGCAGATGGAACTCGATGGGTTGGCTTCCCAGATCGCGAACCGCCGTGTAGACGCTGACGTTCTTGGCCACCGGCATCATCGACCAGATCAAGCCCATAGCGGACACTTCCTTGTAAGAGCCGCCGACCGGCGCTTGCCGCGATGCGTCCACCGAGCCCTGTTGGTCGGCAAGGAACTCGGCCTGTGAGGCCCAGCGCTGCCCGGCGCCGTCCGTCAGCTCCGCGCGGATGGCGACGCGTTCGCCCGGATCGAGTCCATTGGCGCGGATGACCACCAACTCATCGGCCAACGCGCGCGCGGGCGCAACTTCGATGGATTGCGCGGAAAGAGCGCGTGTCAATCCAAATAAACAGACAGCGGTAAAACAAACCGGCTTCATGGGAGCGATCTTGAGCACTTACACAGATATTACAAAAGCCCGCGGGCGTCCCGGTTACAATATATTCGGCACTCAAATTCTGAAAATGCCCATTCATCCCAAGGGCTCGAACGCCCGTATTCTGCTCACCTCCGTCTTTGGTCCGTACGCCCAGGACGATGAATTCGGGAGCCGTAGAATCAACCCGATGGAGCTGTACCACAACCAGGTGACCCGCGCACAGGGGCCCTTTTCGTTGCGCATGTTTCACCGTTCGTGGGGCATTCTGATGATCCAGCAGAATATCTCGGCACCGACCACGGTCCTTGATTTTCCGACCCGCCAGGCCTTCGAAGCCGAGCTGCTGGCGAACGATTACGATATCGTTGGTATATCGTCCATCATCGTCAACGTCGGCAAGGTGCGCGAGATGTGCAGAATGGTGCGACGCCTCGCGCCCAAGGCTACTATCGTGGTGGGCGGGCACGTAGCGGCCATTCCCGGCATCGAAGCCCTCATTGACGCGGACTACGTGGTGCGCGGCGACGGCATCTCCTGGATGCGCCGCTTCCTGGGCGAAGACGAAAGCGCGCCGGTGCGGCATCCCGAGATCATCTCCGGCTTCGACGCCCGCACGCTCGGAATGAAGCTGCCACAGAAAAAAGGCAACACCGCGGCTACGATTATTCCGTCGGTGGGCTGCCCGATGGGCTGCAACTTCTGCACCACTTCGGCATTCTTCGGCGGCAAAGGGAAGTATCTGAATTTCTACGACAGCGGCGCCGAACTGTTCGGCGTCATGGCCGAGATGGAACGGAAGCTGCACGCCAAATCGTTCTTCATGATGGACGAGAACTTCCTGCTGCATAAGCGGCGCGCCATGGAATTGCTCGACCGCATGAAAGCCGCGGGGAAACCGTGGTCGCTGTATGTCTTCTCCTCGGCTAATGCCATCAGCCAGTACTCCATGCGGGAACTGGTGGAGCTGGGAGTTTCGTGGATCTGGATGGGCCTGGAATCGCCGCGATCTTCCTACGTCAAGCTGAAAGGCACGGACACGCTCAAGCTGACGCGCGAACTGCGCCGTCATGGCATCAAGCTGCTGGGCTCGACCATCGTTGGACTAGAGCACCATACGCCGGAGAATATTCAGGATGAAATCGAGCACGCGGTAGCTCACAATACCGACTTCCACCAGTTCATGCTCTACACGCCCGTGCCCGGCACTCCGCTGTTCGCGGAGATGTCACAGCAGGGACGCCTGCTCGATGGCGTCAACCTGGCGGACATTCACGGCCAGCACCAGTTCAATTTCCAGCACGCGACGATATCGCGTGAGGATTCCAAGCGGTTCCTGGACTGGGCGTTCCGGCGTGATTTCGAACGAAACGGTCCCAGCATCTATCGCATCTGCCGCACCACTCTGGAAGGCTGGCTGCGGTACAAGAACGACCCCGACCCGCGCGTGCGCGCGCGCTTCGCCTGGGAAGCCCGGTCGCTCCGCGATGGGTATGCCGCGGCGTTGTGGGCCATGGAAAAGCACCTCAAGCGCACCAACGTTGCCGTCAGCGAGAAGATTCGCGCCCTCCGCAAGGAAGTGGGCCGCGAATTCGGCCTGGCGAGCCGCGTGGTGACCCGCGCTCTGGGGCCGGTGCTGCTCTGGTCGGCGCGGCGGGAAGAGCGCCGCCTTGCGGCAGGCCGAACCTACGAGCCGCGGACCATCATCGAACGGCGGAACTGGAAGGCGCCAGAGTTGGCGGATAGCCCGGAACTAAGCCTTCTTAGACCGCTGGTCGGGGCCGAGTAAGACGCTATGCTGCGTCGCCGACTTCGACGGCAAGCCGTTTCCCAAGCACTGCCAGCGCGGCTTGAATCTTCTCCGCCTTGGTTTCGTGGTCCGGGTTCAACATACGCCGCACCACTGTCTCCCGCACTCCAAGACGGCGGCTCAGTTCGCTGTTGTTGATACCCTGCTCCCGCATGGCAAGATAGAGCGCGAGTTTAGGAGCGATCCACAAGGGAACCGGCACCAGGCGCTGGCCTCGCTTGGGAGGGGACGCGGCCGGAATGTCCTCCTTGTGAATGATGCGATGAGCCAGGTCCGATCCGAGACAATCGATCGCCTGCTCCATGGCCTCGGGAAGATCCTTGCCGTCCGTCAGCGCTTCCTTCAGGTCGGGAAAGCGCACTAGCACTCTGCCGTGGCCGTCGTTAGAGAACACCGCTGGGTACACGAACGATCGCATTACGCCTCCTCAACCTCATGGTGGTCGAATCCCAACTGGTTGCACATAGCCTTGAATAGCCCGAAACCCAACTCGGCCCTCAGATTCTTGACCCTGGTCTGCCGGTTGCCAACGCGGAGCGTGCCGTGGCTGCCTTTTCCGTGGGAAGGGTCCCACTCGCAAAGCAGTCCTCTGCGCCTAGCCAGCCTTTCGACTTTGCGCTTGAACTCACTGCCATTCACCTGTTTAGTATCGCACAGAAGTGTGCGATGCCCTACTGCCCCACAATGAACTTCTGGTAGTTAATCCCGTCGCGGATCTGGATAGTCCGGGAGCTCTGCTTCCCGTCCTTCCATTCCACCGTGATGGTATAGTTCCCGGGTGAAAGCTGAATCTGCGCGGGCGTGAGCTGGGAGTAGCGCTTGCCATTCACGAGCACGGCCGCGCCCACCGGATCGCTCGAGAGCATCAGGGTTCCCAACATCTGGCGCAGCACCACGGCCGGGAGCTCCAGGGGGCTGTTAGTCACATCCACCTCGCGATTTTCCAGTGAGTACCCCGTCTTCCTGATCTCGATGGTGTGCCTGCCCGGAGCGGCATCCATCGTGCACGGGGTAGTGCAGGCGGTATCAGCTTGCCCATCCAAAGTCGCGATCGCGCCGCCAGGGCTGCTGATCACCGTAACCGGCTGCGGCGTCGTAATCGGGCGAGCCACAGGAACGCGCCTCACCGGCGGCGTCACGGCGGCCACCTTCTTGGGCGGTGGAGTGACCACCGCCTCTTCGGCCGTAGATTTCTGATCGGTAGCCGGGGGAGTCGTGGTTGGCGCCGGAGTGGTCGTTGTCGGAGGTTCCGTGGCGGCAGGCGGCTGGTTGGCCGCTACTGTCGGCGGCATGGGGCTGGGCTTGGTTTCGGCGGGAGCCTGCGGCGGGGTTGCCGGCCTCGGATTCGATTGCTGCTGCTCCTGTGCCTGAGTCGCCGGCGGACCGGAAGGACGGGTGAAGTTGAGCCACGGCTTGGCCTCCCATCCGACGATGGCCAGCAGCGCGCCAGCCATGAGGACCGCCAGCAGGAACGGCAAGAAGCTGGATTTCTGTTGCGGCCGCCTTTCGGCCGTGGAAGTGGTGAGTTCCGCGCCACGCGCCCGCCGGCTCGGCGGTAGGGCGACCGATGGCACCGCTTTGTCGGCGACTGTAGGAGTGTTCAGAATTCCGCCGCGCGGCATGCTCTGCCATCCTTTGCTCGTGGCGCAGGCCTTCTCCAGCGCTTCCGCGAACTCCTGGCAGGTGGCAAATCGTCCTTCCGGCTTCTTGGACAGGCCTTTCCGCAGCACGCTCTCGATGCTGAGGCTCAAGGTGGCATTGATGCGATGCGGTGGCGGCGCTTCCTCGGCCACGATCTTGTAGACCACGGTGGTCAGGTGCTCGCCGGTGTACGGCTTTTCACCCGTGAGCATTTCATAGGCGATCACGGCTAGCGAGAACTGGTCCGACCGCCCGTCGATCTGCTGCCCCTGCACCTGCTCCGGCGACATGTAATGCGGCGTGCCCACGATCGAGCCGGTCATCGTGAGCTGTTCCGAAGTGTTGATCTTAGCGATGCCAAAATCGGTGATCTTGGCTGTACCGTCCGCCGCGACCATGATATTCGCCGGCTTGATATCGCGATGGACAATGCCCTTGCCGTGGGCGTAATCCAGAGCTGCGGAAGTCTGCCCGAGGATGCTGAACATCCGCTCGGGGGACAGTGGCTGGGGCTCGGAAAGCATCTGGTCGAGAGTCGGCCCGTCTACGTATTCCATGGCGATGTAGGCCACGTCGCCCTGCTGCTCCACGTCGTAGATGGTTACGATGCCGGGGTGGGACAGGATGCCGGCCGAGCGGGCTTCGCGGAACAGGCGCTCCCGCATGCGTTCCTGTTCGTCGGGCTTGCGGCCCGCGCCCAGGTTTATGGTTTTGATAGCCACTGGGCGGCCGATATTCGGATCGATCGCGTGGTAGACCACTCCCATGGCTCCGCGGCCAAGTTCCCTGACGATCTTGTATCGCCCGATGCGATCCATTCCAGTTCTAGTGATAGCACACCGGGGAGTTGCCTCCCTAGACCTGGGCCGCGCCGTGCAGTAACTCGACGATCACTTGAAAGAGATGCGATTTCACCTCGTAACGGCGAGGCGCGCGTGTGATGTAACGCACGATCACGGTCAGACTGTCGCCGCTGGGACGCAAGTCCACGGCAGGCCGGGCGGAGAATGTCGAGACCCCGTATTGGTGCGTGACGCGCTCCCAATCGGCGGCCGCTTCGGCTGCATCGGCGTCCGTTTCGCGCTCGACGGTCTGGCGGATTTGCTCGGCCACCTGGTAGGGCTCGCCGCCTGAAGGCAGCGTCACTTGCAATTCGTCCCAGAGCCACTGTCCAACCGTGGAGAAGTTGAAGTAGTGGCCCTCGATGGCATAACTGTTCGAGAACGATACGCGGCGGCCGGTGGGATGGCCCGTGCTGGTCCAGTTGCCCATCTCCAGCAGGACCGTTTTCAGAATGCCGATTTCAATAACTTCGCCGCCCACGCCGTTGATTTCCACCCAGTCGCCAATGCGCACGCCGTTGCGGCCCATCAGCACGAACCAGCCGATGAACCCGACAATGAAGTCCTTCAACACCACCGTGAGACCGGCGGTGGCCAGACCGATCATGGTGGACAACTGGGTGGGAGGTCCGAAGATGATTAGCAGGATCACCGCCGCGGCCACCAACTGGCTGCTGATGCTGGCGATCACCTGCGCGCGATGTTGCGTCGGGCGGTCCTGGTTGCGTACGGCGTGCCGGACGCCGAAATTGAGCAGCACCGCCGCCAGCAGAATCGCGAAGATGGCGATGAGGGAACGCAGCAGCAAATGCAGGGCGCCGCGCTCGCGAATCTCCACCAGGGCGCTCCAGCGCTTGTACACATCGGCCAGTTGCTGGCAGTCCTGAATCCGCTTGTCCAGCTCCATCATGGTCTTCTTCTGATCGGACAGCTTGCGCAGTCGCGCCACCATGGCCGCGGTGTCTTCCGTGTCGTCGCCGCCGCTGTCTCCGCCTGGTTGGGTGGTGCTGGTTTTCGATTCCAGGCCGTTGTGTTCCCGTTCGAGCGAGGATGCTTTGGCGGCCGCTTGCTGCGCCGCAGCCAGCAGTTCACGCTTCTTGCTCCCCAGGGAGAGGCAGCTCCCCGCCTGTTCCTTCATGGTCGCCACGGGCGGCAGAGCGCTGGGTTTGGGCAGTGGAGCCGTGCCTTGCTGGGCGGCTTCGTGTTCCTGGAGCGCGCGTTCCAGCCTGGCGTGTCTGTCGCCGCCCTGGCGGGCCAAGTCCTGGGTGGCATCGTCCAAGTCATCCTGATCGAGCGCAAGCTGGGCCTTGACGAGTTCCAAGCGGTCGGCGGCGGCGGCCTTGGTGGCGGCCAGCTTGGTGAGCTGCGCGACTTGGTCCTGGTCGGCGGCGACCTTGGCTTTTCCGCGCGCGACGCGGGCAGCCAGTTGCTGCACCGCGCCACTAGCAGTGGCGGCGCTCTGCGCGTCGGAGGTCTCCGCTTCCCGCAACGCCGTGGCGAACGCCTGGTCGAGCTCATGATCGGAGAGCCGCAGCGCCTCCCGGGCCAGGTCCTGCTCATCGTTGGTCTCGGCCGACGCCGCCATCTGCCTAGCGGTCTGCAGCAGCTTTTCATCGATGATCGAGGGCAACTCTACCGACGCCGCCGGCTTCGCGTTGGTTCTGCCGGCTGTGTCGCGGCTCAAGTAGTACCCCGCAATGGAGGCAATCAACAGCACGGCCAAGGCGGCGGCCAGCAGGTACTTGGTCCGTTTCATGAGAAGGCGCTCACTCCTGAGATTACGACATGTGGCGGGTAGTAAACTCGAAGGGACGTGCGGAACAGCCCCGGGGACTGGCCGCGGAGAAAAGCCTATGAAACGAGTGCTTCGGATCGTAGGGATCATCGTTGCGCTGCTCGTGGTGATCCTGATCGCGCTGCCATTTCTAATCGACGCCAACGACTTTCGACCCATGCTCGAAACGAAACTGAGCCAGGCCCTCGGCAGAGAGGTAAAGGTAGGTAATCTGAAAGTGGCCCTCCTGGCCGGCGGCGTGACCGCCAACGATCTTTCCATCGCCGACGATCCGGCGTACAGCCACACGCCGTTTGTCCAGGCCAGATCGTTCAGCCTCGCGGTGGATCTGCCATCCCTGGTTTTTTCTCACAAGCTGTCGGTGACCGGCTTGACCATTGACCAGCCACAGATCGCGCTGATGCAGTCGCCCGCGGGGGATTGGAATTTTTCGAGCCTCGGTACGAAATCAGCCGCCAGGCCGGCGCCGGCGCCCGGCTCTGGATCGCCGGCCGCCAAATCCAATCTCGATCTCTCAGTCAAGCTGGTGAAGATCAGCAATGGCCGCTTCACCATGGGCCACACCGGCAGCCATTTGAAGCCGCTGGTGCTCGAGAACGTGAACGCGGAGTTGCATGACTTCGCAGCCGCCAATGCCTTTCCTTTTTCACTCTCCATGAATGTTGCAGGCGGCGGAACCATCAAGCTGGCCGGCAAAGCCGGACCCATCGACGAGACCGACGCGTCCATGACGCCCGCAAGCGTCACGCTCAACGTGGCTCAACTCGACCTCGCCGGGTCGGGCTTGAATGAGACCGCGCCCAGCGTCTCGGGGCTGATTTCTTTCGATGCCACCGGCGAATCGAACGGCAAGACCATCGATCTCAAGGGAAAGCTCAAGGGCGACAAGCTGCGATTGTCGGCCAACGGAACACCCGCCAGGCGCGTTCTGGAGCTCGATTTCGCCGTGACCCACGATCTCAAGAAGCGCTCCGGCACGGTGGACCGCGGCGACATCCACATCGGCGGCGCCCTCGCCAGCCTCACCGGGACCTATGCACCGCAGGGCGAATCCACTCTGCTGAACATGAATCTCTCCGGGCCTGAAATGCCATTAGTGGAACTGGCCGAAATGTTGCCGGCCATGGGTGTGGTGCTGCCGGCGGGATCTTCCCTGCAGGCCGGCACCGCCGCGGTCAAGCTCTCGATGCAGGGCGTGGTGGAGCGGCTAGTCACCACAGGCTCGGTCGGTCTGAACAATGCCAAGCTCGCCGGCTTCGAT
>Ga0335081_10012189_pt1 | contig 13933 bp, 9 predicted proteins | sample Lox_Sample_35_FD_206713 | JGI IMG/M metagenome (GOLD analysis project Ga0335081, IMG submission 206713) | Soil microbial communities from Loxahatchee National Wildlife Refuge, Florida, United States - Lox_Sample_3.5 | ecosystem: Environmental > Terrestrial > Soil > Wetlands | place: USA: Florida... | reverse complement strand
GAAAGTGCCACGACGGCGAGTTTCAATTGTACAAGAACTCGGTACATGGCAGAGAGGTTCTGCAGAACCACAATCCGAAAGCCGCCATCTGCGCCGATTGCCACACCAGTCACGATATCGGATCGCCGCAGCTCGATGCGACCAGGCTTGCGATCACCCAGAATTGCGGGAGCTGTCACGAAGCGAACCTGCGATCGTATCTCGACACTTATCACGGCCAGGTCAACAAGCTGGGCTATGCCTATACGGCGAAGTGCTTCGACTGCCATGGCAGTCACGACATTCAGCGCGTCGACGATCCCCGATCCTCCGTCTATCCGACCAACCGCCTCGACACCTGCCAGCAATGCCACGCAACCGCGACCCCGGGATTCGTGACCTTCGAGCCGCACGCGACGACGACCGACTTCGCCCGCTACCCGTACACATGGATCGCGTCGAAATTCATGATCGTGCTGCTGACCGGCACGCTGTCGTTCTTCTGGCTGCATTCCGCGCTCTGGTACTTCCGCGAGCTGCGCGAACACCGGGCTGGCAAGAGCGTCCCGCACGTGCGCACCGAGCAATTGGCTCTCGCAGGAACCACGAAGTACTATCGGCGCTGGCCGGCAATGTGGCGCCTCGCGCACCTCGCCTTCGCGATCGCCGTCATCATGTTGGTCTTCACCGGCATGACGTTGTTCTATGCCAACTCGTTCTGGGCGCCGGTCGTGCAGCACGCGTTCGGCGGCCCGCGGGTGACCGGGACGGTGCACCGGATATTCGCGGTGGCGTTCGTCGCCATCTTCCTTGCGCACCTCGTCTACGTGACGGGCCGCATCGCCCGCAACTGGAGAACATTCGACTGGTTCGGGCCCAACTCATTCGTTCCCAACCTGAAGGATCTCCAGGACGCCTATGGAATGTTCAGGTGGTTCTTCGGCCTCGGACCACGGCCGCTGTTCGATCGATGGACCTACTGGGAAAAGTTCGATTATTGGGCGCCGTTCTGGGGCGTCACCATCATCGGCGTAAGCGGCGCGATGCTGTGGGGCAAGACTTACGTGGCGGAGGTTCTGCCCGGCTGGGTGTTCAACGTGGCCACGATCTTCCACGGCGAAGAGGCGGTCCTCGCCGCCGGGTTCCTGTTCACGGTGCATTTCTTCAACAACCACTGGCGGCCGGAGAACTTCCCGCTCGACATCTTGATGTTCACCGGCTCGATGCCCGTCGAAAAGTTCAGGCGAGAGCATACGATCGAGTACAACCGTCTCGTCGAGTCCGGCCAGCTCAAGACCTACCTGGTGGACGCGCCGTCGCGGCCGATGACGGTGGGTTCCAAGATCCTGGGTTTTGTGCTGATGGCGGCCGGCCTGATACTCCTGACCATGATCTTGACCGGCTTCGCACGCCGCTTGATGGGGGGCTGACATGTCGAGGCTGCCAATGACGCGGCATTTGCGTAGTGTTGCGCTGTCGCTGTCGCTGTCGTTGGCGGTGGCCGCATGCTCGAAGAACGAAAGCTCCAACACCGCGGCGGGACAACAGGGGGCCGGGAACCCCGCCGCCGGCCGGGTGGTGGCGGAGCAGCAATGCAGGGGATGCCACGGTCTCGACGGCAAGGGGGCGGCGCCGGCCATTCCCGACCTCGCGGGGCAACGCGAACGTTATCTGCTTGCGGCGCTGACGGAGTACAAGGACGGCCGGCGCTCCCATGCGGCGCTGCGGGACATCGCGACGAGCCTGAGCGATGCCGACGCGCGCAACGTGGCGAGCTACTATGCCGGCCTGCCGCCGATCCCGCCCGCCGCGGCGGCGGCTCCCAACGTCTCTCCCTATGAGCGGGGAAAGGTCGTGGCGGCCGCTTGCGCGCCCTGCCACGGCATAGACGGCAACAGCAAGACCCCGGGCACGCCCAATCTGGCGGGCCAGCAGCCACGCTACTTCGTTGCCGCCGTTCAGGAATATCTCATGGGGGCGCGGGACCACGCTCCCATGATTCCACTGGTGCGCGACATGAGCCGCGCCGATCTGGACGACGTGGCACTGTATTTCGCCTCGCAAAGTCCGATCGAGCGGGCAGCGCCGCCATTCGGCAATCCGGCGGCCGGCGAACCGCTTACAGCCGTGTGTGGCGGTTGCCACGGCGCTCACGGGGTCGGCGACGACGCGGCGACCCCGAACCTCGCGTCCCAGGATCCCGACTACCTGGTGCGATCGATCAAGGCCTACCGAGCAACCCGCAAGCACGCGGAGATGCAGCGCGTGGTGGCCGGGTTGGCCGACAAGGACATCGATTCCATTGCGGCGTTCTACGCGGTCCAGAAGTCGAGGCCGGCCGAAGACGGGCAACGGCTGATCGAGGACATCACCGAGAAGTGCAACCGCTGCCACGCGGGCAACATCGATAATCCCGCCATGGCGATCCCGAACATCAGCGCGCAGGATCGGGACTATCTCGTGATGGCGCTGCGCGCATACCGCGACAACAAGCGGCAAAGTTCGGCGATGCACATCATGAGCCTGCCCTATAGCGACACCGTCATCGACAGCATCGCGTCCATCTATGCCGCGCAGCCAGCAAATACCGCGAAACCAAAGTAGGCGTTGTGCCGGAGGGGGCTGATGAGGAAAGGTGGGTTTTCGCGGATGCGGATCGGGCAAATGACGCCCGGCACGCGGGCCTTTTTCGTTGCCACATCCCTGTTCGCCGCGGGCGTGGCGATCGTCGATTGCTGGTCGGGCGCGGCCGCTCAACCGGCGCCGGTCAAGCCCGGCGACGAGCTTCGAGCCGTCTATGCCAACTCCGCAGACATTGCCGACGGCAAGCGCCTCGCGGAAACCACATGCGCCGGCTGTCACGGCGCGACCGGCGTCAGCATGACCCCGAGCGTTCCCAACCTGGCGGGCCAACGCGCGCCTTACCTTTACGTCGAGCTGAAGGCCTACCAGTCGGGCGCCCGTGGCGCGAGCGCCATGAAGAATACGGTCGGCTTCCTCAACGATGAGGCACTGGTCAAGCTCGCCGCCTATTTTGCGAGCCTCGATCCCGCGCCGAGCAACCCGAGCAACGTCGCCATGTCCGACCCGGTCAGGTCGGGGCAAGCTGCGGCGGCGGCCTGCGCGGGATGCCACGGCGACGACGGCGTCACCAAGACCGCCGGCTTTCCGAGCCTTGTCGGCCTCGATCCGCAATATCTCGTCGCGGCCATGAAGGCGTACCGGAGCGGGCAGCGCAAGAGCGACCTGATGAAGTCGATGGTCGCGAGCGTCGCCGATGCGGCCATGAACAACATCGCGCTTTATTATGGGCTGCAGAAACCGCGGCGGGCGCAAACCTCCGCCGGCGGCGACAGCGCCGCCGGAGAGGCGGCGGCAGCAGGCTGCGCGGGATGCCACGGCGCCGGCGGTGTGAGCGGAACTCCCGCAACTCCGAGTCTCGCCGGACAGGATGCAACCTACCTGGCGACCGCGCTCGAGGCGTACAAGCAGGGATCCCGCAGCGACGAAACGATGAAGGGCATGGCGGCGTCGCTTGATGCCAATGCGATCAAGAACCTGTCGGCCTATTACGCCGCGCAGGAACCCAAACCGCCGAACGTGCGCAAGCCGCTGACGGCCGACGAGTGGGCGCAGCGATGCGACCGATGCCACGGCGTCAACGGCAACAGCAACGATCCGCGCATACCGGCGCTCGCGGCGCAGCGCATGGACTATATCGAAAAGGCCTTGCACGACTTTCGGACGGGCGCGCGCAAGAGCCCGCAGATGGCCGCCATGTCCGAAGTGCTGACGGACGACGACATCAAGAACCTGGCGGCGTACTATAGTCGGCAGAAGGCGCGGGCAGTCGTGTTCATCCCCGTACCGAGCAAGTGAAGGGAACGAGCCGAATGCGGCCGATGTCCGGATCCGCCTCTGCATCCCGATAACGGGATCCGCAGTGCGGTCCGACACGGCGCGCAACCGATGGAACGAGCATGAACGAAGAGCCGCTGCACCGACTTTATCATCACTATTCCGAGATGCCGTACAGCCAGCGCGCTCTGTACACGGCGACGCTTCTCATCTTGGGAATGGGATATTTCTTCGCCTTGCTGAACGTCTATTTCACCTATGCGGGACGCGCGGGCGGAAATCCGCTCATGCTGTCGTATCAGGACATCGTCGTCGCCTATTCGGGCAGCGGCAAAGGTTCGCGTCTCGAATCGGCGCTGCGCGGTCCCATGGCCACCATGCTTCCGCCCGACGAGCGCGGCGTCTTGATCGCCTGGGCGCAGGAGGGCGCCACGCAGGCGACCTACGAGCGCGACGTGAAGCCGACGCTCGACAAGCGCTGCATGGTTTGCCACGACGGCAGCAATCCGCACCTTCCCAATCTCAACGGCTATGACAACCTCAAGAAGATGACCGAGAAGGACACGGGCGCGAGTGTCGCCACCCTGGTTCGCGTGTCCCACATCCACCTGTTCGGACTGACCTTCATCTTCTTCATCGTGGGCCTCATGTTCAGTCACGCGTATGTGCGGCCCGTGTGGTTCAAGTGCGCCGTGATCGTAACGCCGTTCGTGGCCATCGTGATGGACGTCAGCTCCTGGTATTTCACCAAGATCTATCATCCGTTCGGCTGGGTCGTGATAGCGGCAGGCGCCTTGATGGGAACGTGCTTCGCCGGCATGTGGCTGACGACCATGTATCAGATGTGGTTCTCCGCGCCGCCCCCGATGGTTGCCGATCGGACGCATCGCGATGGTCCCATCGATGGCTGAAGCAAGGCTGCAGCCGCTCTCGTTTGCTGCGCGCTCGCTCGCATTGGTCGGGTGTCCGGACGATGGTTGCCGCGCGGCTCACCGCCGTGCGGCCGATCGTCGATATCGTGGATTGAGCCTTGCCGGGCCGACGCGGAACGCATGCCGCAACGGCCTGCGGCTCCGGCACCATCCGCAAGCAGGCGCGAAGCCCTGCATTTCCTCCATACCGTTGATCCTAATCAATATTCGATGCCCGCGGAGCCGCTAGATAGTTGCCGGCTGTGTTGCGACGGGCCGGGCCGCTTGTCTGTCTGCCCGCCGCGCTTTTGGCTGTGCGACATTCGGTGTCCGGACTTCCAAGGCACATGGAAGACGGAGGGAGCATGCATCGCAGATACAACCAGACGCTCCGGTTCAAACTGGGATTCTACCTCAGCGTCGCGCTGTGGACGACGATGCTCGTGTTCACCTACCTGGTCTCCTGGTATCTGCGCGAGCAGCTGCTCAACGGGGCGGCCGATCACGTCACCCAGCTCTCGGAGGTGATCACCCGGAGCACGCGCTTCGCGATGCTGCAGAACCAGCCGGCCTACGTCGACAGGATCATCCACGACATCGCCGAGCAGGGGGGCATCGACAAGGTCAGGATCTTCAGCAAGGACGGCAAGATCATCGATTCGACCTTCGCGCCGGAGATCGGGCGGACCCTCGACCGCAAGGCCGAGGAGTGCTTCCTCTGCCATTCGAGCGACCAGCCGCCGGCGCGCGACAGCAAGCGCACCTGGACCTTTGCGGGCGCTGACGGCAGGCCGCTGCTCGGCAGCATGGAGCTCATCCGCAACGAGCCGTCGTGCTACACGGCCGCTTGCCATCACCATTCGAGCGACACCCCGGTCCTCGGCATTCTCGGCATCGTCTACTCGCTCAACGACATCGACCGGACGGTGCGCAGCAGCGTGATCGCGGTTGCCGGCTTTTCGCTCGGCTTCGTCGTCGTCGCGGCGTTTGCCGTCGCACTGTTCGTCCACCGCCTGGTCTATCGTCCGCTGCGCGACCTCGAGGAGGGCGCCGGCCGGATCGCCGCCGGCAACCTCGACGAATCGATCCCGGTTCGCGGCATGGACGAGTTCGGGCAGCTCGCGACGTCCTTCAACGACATGACGGCGGCGTTGCGCGGCTCGCAATCCAAGCTGCGCGAGTGGGGTCATACGCTGGAGGAGCGGGTGAAGCACAGGACCGAGGAGCTGCGCCGCGCCCAGGCCGAGACCGCGCGCGGCGAGAAGCTCGCCTCGGTCGGGCAGCTCGCCTCGGGCGTGGCGCACGAATTGAACAATCCGCTGACCGGAATTCTCACCTTCTCGTCGCTGCTGCGCCAGAAGCTGCCGGACGGCAGCCAGGACGCCGAGGACGTCGACCTGGTCATCCGCGAAACCAAGCGATGCGCCGGCATCATCAAGCGCCTTCTCGATTTTGCGCGCGACCGGCCGCCGGAAAAGAAGTTCTCCGATCTCAACCAGATCATCGAGGACACGGTGCGCATCGTCGAGCGGCAGGCGCACGCACGCGACATCGACATCGCCCTGCAGCTCGATCACACGCTGCCGCCGATCTGGCTCGACGCCGACCAGATCAAGCAGGTGGTGATGAACATGGTGATCAACGCGCAGCATGCGATCGCGGACAAGGGGACGATCATCATCACGAGCGGCCGCGTCCCCGACGCGGAAGCCCGCAATGGCGACGGCGCACCGGTGCCGATGGCCGAGTTCGAGGTGATCGATACCGGCTGCGGCATCCCGGAAGACAATCTGCGGCGGATCTTCGATCCCTTCTTCACCTCCAAGGAGGTCGGCAAGGGGACCGGCCTCGGGCTTTCCGTCAGCCACGGCATCGTCCAGGCCCACGGCGGACGCATCGAGGTGGAAAGCAAGGTCGGCGAGGGATCGACTTTCCGGGTCTATCTGCCGATCAATCCGCAGGCGGGAGCGGCGGAATCCAAGGCGACCAGGAGCAACTGATGGGCGCTCGAATATTGATCGTCGACGACGAGGAGATCGTGATCAAGAGCTGCGTCCGCATTCTCGGCGGCGGCGACCTTCAGGTCGACGCCGTGCAGGACGGCCTTGCCGCCCTGCGGGCCATCGAGGAGAACGGCTACGACATCGTGATCCTCGACATCATGATGCCGAAGATGGACGGCATCGAGGTGCTGCGCCGGGTGAAGGAGGCGCATCCGGACGTCGACGTGATCATGGTGACGGGCCTGTCGCAGATCGATACCGCCGTGCAGGCGATGAAGCTCGGGGCGTTCGACTATCTGCCCAAGCCGTTCGACCCGGACGAGTTGAAGCTCGTGGTCAGGCGCGCGCTGGAGCGGCGCGAGCTGCTGCGGGAGAATCTCAATCTGAAGAGCGAGGTCAGCTCGAAGTACCGCTTCGAGAACATCATCGGATCGAGCCCGCAGATGCAGAGCCTGTATCGGCTGATCGCGCAATGCGCGCCGACCAACAGCACCGTCATGCTCACCGGCGAAAGCGGAACCGGCAAGGAGCTGATCGCCCGCGCCATCCACTACAATAGCCTGCGCAAGGACAAGGCGTTCGTGCCGATCGACTGCAACGCGCTGAGCGACAACCTCCTGGAAAGCGAGTTGTTCGGCCACGTCAAGGGCTCGTTCACGGGCGCGATCGCCAACAAGAAGGGAATGTTCGAGGTCGCCGAAGGCGGAACGCTTTTCCTCGACGAGGTCGGCAATTTCTCGCTGGCGACCCAGGCGAAGCTGCTGCGCGTGATCCAGGAGCGCGAGTTTCGCGCCGTCGGCGACACCCGGTCGCACCCGGCGAACTTCCGCCTCATCACCGCGACCAACAAGGATCTCAAGGCGATGGTGGCGGCGGGGACGTTCCGCGACGACCTCTATTATCGCATCAACATCTTCCCGATCCACGTCCCGGCGCTGCGCGAGCGGCGCGACGACATCGCGGCGCTGGCGATGCATTTCCTCAAGGTCTTCAGCGACGAGCTCGGCAAGAAGGTGACCGACATCTCGGAAGGAGCGATGAGCGCGCTCGTCAACTACGGCTGGCCGGGCAACGTGCGCGAGCTGGAGAACACCATGCACCGCGCGGTGATCCTCGCGCAGGACAACGTCGTCCGGCAGGCGCATCTCGTCAACATCATGGAGGCGGAGCCGCGGCTCGAGATCGACGTGCCGCGCACCGGCGAGGAGCTCAAGCGCGTCAAGAAGGCCGCGCGCGAGAATTCGGTCGAGCAGGTCGAGCGGCTGTTCGTCCTCGAGGCGCTCAAGCGCAATGCCTGGAACGTCACCAAGAGCGCGGAAGAGACCGGCATGCAGCGCCCGAACTTCCAGGCGCTGATGAAGAAGTACAACATCCGCGTCCGCGACATCGAGCATCCCCCGCAATCGGATGGCTGCTGAAGCAAGCAACGCCCCGGCGCTTCGCGCGCGGCGCATGCTCGCTCGCCCCCGCCGAGGCGGAGCGAGAGCACAAGCTCGGCTCAGGCCTTGCCGGCGTGTCCGTCCGGCGTCGACTCGGCGCCTGAGGCCTCGTGCTCCTCGACGTCCTCGTAGCCGGTGAGCATCGCCTTGAAGTGGGCGGTGACCGTTTCTCCGAGCGTCCCGAGGTAGGCGTGGAACGGGATGAAGAACAGGAAGAAGATGAAGATCAGGACGTGCACCGTGTCGATGACGCGCACGCCGCCGAGGAAGTCCACCTGCCCGGCGAAACGCTTCACGTTCCACAACAGGATGCCGGTATAGATCTGGATCGGCACGAGCAGCATCATGATGATCTGATACAGCATGCTCTGCAGCGGATTGAACTTCCGGTACGGGGTCACGTGGAACGGATTGGGCTCGCCCTTGAAGATGCCGTATCCGTAGAAATATGCCTGGCGGAAGCTGCCGGCGAAATGCTTCTTCACGTCCAGCTCGGGGTGCCAGACCTTGATCTTGTCGGTGAAGAGGTAGAACGCGAGCCACAGGAAGAAATTGGCGATCAGGACGCAGGCGATCCAGTTGTGCAGCGTGACCGCCGTTCTGAACGACGTCACGCTGATGAGTCCCACGTACCTGATCTGCACGCCGGTCAGAATCATGAGGACGAAGCCGGCCGCATTGGTCCAATGCCAGATCCGCACGGGCAACGGGTGAATGTAGACTCTCGACATGGTCTGATCCTTTGCACGGAAGAACGCGGCTTGGAACGGCGATTCGGGGTCCCGGTGGCGGTGCTCACTCCGTCTTGCCGGGGCCCTTGGCGGCGCTGGCGAGAAGCTGCCGATTGGCCAGCAGATAGCGCTTGAACAGGAAGCGCAGCGTCGCATGCCCGATCGAGGCGCCGACGCCGCCCACTAAGGCGAGGATCGCCAGGATGTCCAGGAACCCGATCCGGGTTGCGCCGATCGCATAGAAGCCGCCGATCGAGTTGGTCGAGATCACCGACGTCAGCACGCCCGGGCTAGCTTCCTGCCTGATGCGCCGACCGTCCGGGCCGGCGATCGAAATCGTCACGTTCTGGAACGCATCCGATCCTTGGCGATGACAGGTGGCGCAGTTGCGCAGCGCCTTGCTCTTGTCGGCGAGCCCGTGCGCTTGCGGCCCGGTGCGCACCTCGAGCCGTCCGCGCAGCGTGATCTTGTCTTGCGCGCCCTTGGGATTGAGGGTGGTGAGCAGCCGCCACAGCGCCACCGCATCGAGGGTGTCGCCCGCCTCGGCCGCGCCGGGCCGCAGCTCGAATTGCGGGACGCCTTCCTGGGTCACCTGCGTCTGCGACCGGCTGTCATAGATCATCAGGTCGACCTGGCGCTCGGCCGCCGGGGCGTGGCAGGCCGGACATGACACGATGTCGAAATGCAGGGCCGCATTGGGGAGCCAGACCTGGTGCTTGTCGAGCGCGTCGCTGTGGCAGCCGAGACAGGCGGCCTTGGGCCCTTCGCTGCTCACCACCGGCTTGATGGCGTGGGCGCCGTGGCAGCCCGAGCAGAGCGGCGCGTAGCTCGTATCCGGGTTGCGCCGCGCGAGCGCGTGCACGCTGCCGATATAGACCTTGTAGATGTCCTGGTGACAGCGCTGGCAGGGTGTCTGCTCGATCGTCGCGGCCGCGCCCTTGATGACGGCGTGCGGGCTGTGGCAGCCGGTGCACAGCGGCGCCCGCACGTTGCCGTCGCGCACCAGCGCGGCGTGAACGCTCGACTCCCATTGCGCGAACTTGTCGGCATGGCAGCCGCGGCAGACGTTGTTCGCGGCGATCGCGTAGTCGCGCGCGCTCTTGATGGTCTTGGTGCTCGGCGGGTGGCTCGCGAGGTTGATGTCCGCATGGCAGGCCGGGCAGCCGATGCTCGCATGCACCGACGTGGCGAAGACGCCGCCGTCGATGTGCAGATTGAGCTTTTCGCCGCCGGGCAGCGCCTTCTCCAGGCCCTCGCTGCCGTGACACGCGAGGCAGGGCTCGGAAGCGGCTGACGGCTGGTTTTCGGCGGCGCGCGCCGCGGGAGCCGCGGCGAGCAAGAGCGCGAGCGACACCAGCGTCGTGGCGACCGCGGCGGCCCTGCGCCGTCGCGTCGTGCCGCCTGCCTTCATCCAGCTGTTCATGCGTGACCCCGCCCGCCAATCATGGCCTACCATCACGATCATCCGGGGAAAGCGGTCCCCGGATGATCAACCTGTTGCTTTGCTCTCGGCCCGGCGTTCAATCGTGGGGGTCACTCGGTTATCGCGCCTTGACGTTCGCCACCAGCGCCGACGCGCCCAACCAAGCCAGCGCGACCAGCCCGACGAACGGCAGCAGGACGATCGAAGCCAATCCGATGAACGGAGCCGCCGCGAGGAGGCCGACCTTCTTGAGAATCAGGGCGGCGTTCCGGACCACAGTATATTTCATGGCCGCATTCAGCGCCACCCAGGCCAGCATCGCGCCGCCGACGATCGGCAAGGCGATGAAGTAGGCGAGCCCGAAGAACGGCGCGGCGAAGAACAGCGCGACGCTCTTGACGACGCTTTCCTTGGGCTCCGCCGCCGCGGTGGTGGCGGGCTCTTCCGGCACGACGGTTTCGGTTGCCTCGCGGGCGCTGCCCTCGATCATCTCGGGCGACAGCGGCTTGTGGATGAACCGGGTGGCACCCGCCGCCTTGGCGCGCGCCTCCTGCTCGGCGGTGCCGTAACCGGTGATGATCACCACGGGCATCCACGGCTTCGCGGCCTTGACCCGTTCGGCCACCTCGAGCCCGTTCATGCCGGGCATCTTGATGTCGGTGTAGACGACATCGTAGTTCTCGGTGCTGAGTTTCTTCAGCGCCTCTTCGCCGTTGGCCGCGGTGATCACCGCATAGCCTTTGCCGGTAAGGACTCGGTCGAAGCTCTTGCCGATCACGGGATCGTCATCGACGACGAGCACTTTGCGCAGGGCGGTCATGGTTCTCTCCTGTTGATACCTTGTGTCGACTGCACCAGCAGTCAGCCTCTGTTCACGAGCCGGCATTCGCGCCGGTTCCGGTTGCTTCCATTGCGGGCACCACGTGAAGGGCCCATTTCTTTCGCTTGATGGCGCGGCCGGTCGCGTTGATCACCTCGACGGGTCCGACCGGTTTGGCGAGGTAGTCGTAGGCTCCCAGCCGCATCGCTTCCTTCGCGGTCTCGATGGTGGGATAGCCGGTGATGATGACGACCTCGCTCTCGGGCCACTTTTGCTTGATCGTGGTCAGGACCGACATGCCGTCCATTCCGGGCATGCGCAGATCGAGCAGAACGACGTCGAACGGGTGCCGTTCCATCATCCGCAGCGCGTCCTCGCCACCGTCGACCGCCTCGGCTTCGCATGAGGCGCTCTTCAACGACCGCAGATGGCTCAGACGGACCACCTCGTCGTCGTCTACGATCAGGACATTGGATTTCGCGCACATGGTCTTGATCCTGATTTGCCTTTTTATCTTGCCCCTATAAGAGCAAGCCCCATGCCAAGCCTCCCTCGGTGCGAAAAATTTTTGATTTATCAATGGCTTATGGGCAGCATGGCGCGCGCGGCTGCCATCCCGGTAGGCTTGCGAAGTATAATTTTTCTTGACTCCCGGGCCCCCGGCAAAACGAGGATTTCTTTTCGGATCAATGGCTTGGGTCTCGTCGCGGGATGCACATTCTTTTCATACAAGGGAGGCGAGGCGCCGACGTTGGCAGCCACGAGGGGCCCACAAGGGGCGCATGAGGGGCCATGAGGGGCCAATGACCCTGCGAGGAGCGTGAATCCCGTCGCCAATCAAGATGAATGATGATGAATAGTGACAGCGCGCGGCCGCTGTGCTCGCGCGTTCGTGACGCGCAGCACGTTGGCGCAACGATCGCTCGTGCTCGCCTGGCCGTGCGGGCGGCAGCCGTGCTACTGCCCCGTGTCCCGCCGACGCGGCGTTCGAGCGCAGGCCGCGGGAATGCCGCATTTGACCGCTTGATGAAATAATATCATGCAAGGACGCATCCGCGCCGGCGCAATGTTCCGACGGCGTGGCGCATGCGAGCCGATGCCCCCCGATTGGCGGACCGACGCATAACGAACAGGATGGGCTTGGTAGCGTGATGATCTGGGTCGTGATGGGAGTGATGACCGCCGCCGCGGTTCTGGCGGTGGTCTGGCCGCTTGCCCGACGCGGGGGCGATCTCGGCAGCGGGAATGACGTTGCGGTCTATACCGACCAGCTCGACGAGATCGAGCGTGACCGCAGTTTCGGTCTGATTGCGCCCGCGGAAGCCGATGCGGCGCGGGTCGAGGTGTCGCGCCGGCTCATTAACGCCGCCGATGCGGCCGCAAAGCAGAAGCCTGCCGCTGCGGCCTCGCCGTTGCGGCGGCGCGTCGTGGCATTGATCACGCTGATCGTGGTGCCAGCCGGCGCGATTGCGGTCTATCTCGCGGTCGGCTCGCCCAATCTGCCGGGCGCGCCGCTCGCGGAGCGCGTCGCGCAGGCGCATGGCGGCAACCGGTCGGTCGAGGAACTTTTCGCCCGCGTCGAGAAGCATCTCGAGCAGCATCCCGAGGACGGTCGCGGCTGGGAAGTGGTGGCGCCGGTCTACATGCGGCTCGGCCGCTTCGACGATGCCGTCAGGGCGCGGCGCAATGCGCTGGGCCTGCTCGGGGCGACGGCGGAGCGCTGGTCCGATCTCGGCGAGGCGCTGGTCGCGTCCGAGAACGGCGTCGTGACCGAGGACGCCAAGGCTGCCTTCGACAATTCGCTCAAGCTCGACGCCAAGGACATCACGGCGCGCTTCTATAGCGGGCTCGCCGCCGAGCAGGACGGGCGCAAGGCCGACGCGGCGCGCATCTGGCGCGCGCTCGCCGCGGATGCGCCGCCGGATGCGGGCTGGCTGCCGTCGGTGCAGCGCGCGCTCGCGCGCGTCGATCCGGCCGCTGCGGCCGAATTGGCAAGGACGGCGCCCGCGGCGGCGCCGCCGGCGCAGCAGAACGACATGGTCCAGACGATGGTGGCGCGGCTCGCGGCGCGGCTGCAGAAGGACGGTTCCGACGTTGACGGCTGGATCCAGCTGGTGCGCTCCTACACGGTGCTGCAGCAGCCCGACAAGGCGAAGGCGGCGGGCGACGACGCCAGGAAGGCGCTCGCCAACGATCCCGACAAGCTCGCGCGGCTCGAGGCCGGCATCAAGGCGATCGCGGCCGGCGCGCCGCCCGCACCGCCAGCGGCGCCGCCCGCGGCGGCCGCGAACAATGCGGCGCCCGGCGGACCGCCGCAGGGCGACATGATCCAGGCGATGGTGGCGCGGCTCGCGGCGCGGCTGCAGAAGGACGGTTCCGACGTCGACGGCTGGATCCAGCTGGTGCGCTCCTACACGGTGCTGCAGCAGCCCGACAAGGCGAAGGCGGCGGGCGACGACGCCCGGAAGGCGCTCGCCAACGATCCCGACAAGCTCGCGCGGCTCGAGGCCGGCATCAAGGCGATCGCGGCCGGCGCGCCGCCCGCGCCGCCGGCGGCGCCGCCCGCGGCGGCCGCGAACAATGCGGCGCCCGGCGGGCCGCCGCAGGGCGACATGATCCAGGCGATGGTGGCGCGGCTCGCGGCGCGGCTGCGGAAGGACGGTTCCGACGTCGACGGCTGGATCCAGCTGGTGCGCTCCTACACGGTGCTGCAGCAGCCCGACAAGGCGAAGGCGGCGGGCGACGACGCCCGGAAGGCGCTCGCCAACG
>Ga0335081_10012188_pt1 | contig 13934 bp, 12 predicted proteins | sample Lox_Sample_35_FD_206713 | JGI IMG/M metagenome (GOLD analysis project Ga0335081, IMG submission 206713) | Soil microbial communities from Loxahatchee National Wildlife Refuge, Florida, United States - Lox_Sample_3.5 | ecosystem: Environmental > Terrestrial > Soil > Wetlands | place: USA... | reverse complement strand
TCCCATAGGCGGTAGGACAAATACTGTCCAAGCCTGAAATTTTCCGGGAGTATGTACTTAACGCAAACGAGCTGCCGCGCTGGCATTGCGAATGGTCTGGGTAATGCAAATGCTCGGAGTTTTCGGTTGCCAACCTTCGGGGTCTGCGGCCTGAAATTGCCAATTTGCGTTATCTACATACTCCCGAAATTTTCGATCGGTTGGCTGCATAAACCCACAGTTAGTTTTTGTCCAGTGTTTTTGGTGTTGAATCAATTTTCATTGGGAGGGACGCGCGCGCCGCGGTGTCCGGATGGCCCGGCGAGCCGTTGCTACCAGAAAATCCGCATCACCCGCGGTCAGACACATTCTCGTCCGGTTTCAGCCGGTCAATTTTTGCTTCCAGCTTTTCGAGCCGGGCCAGGATTTTGTTCTCCTCCGCGGCAATCGTCTTCTCCTTTGCGCCGATGAAGAACGACGCGGCCAGACCGCTCATTCCGCCGAACAGACCCAGACCGCAGAACATCACTATCATCGCCAGCAACCGGCCTTCGGTCGTCACCGGATATTTGTCAGCGGAGCCGACCGTGGTGATGGTGGCCACCGTCCACCACACGGCGTCGTCAGCGTTCCTGATGTTGGCCTGCGGATCCGTTTGTTCGCAAATGAGAATTCCCAGTGAACCAAAGATGACGAGCAGAATCGAAGTGAGAATCACCGAAGCCAGGCCGGTTTGAAACAGGTTCCTCAGCAGCAGGGCGGTGATTTTGTGCGTGGCGCGCAAAGCGCGAAGGAGACGGATAATGCGAAAAATCCGGACCAGCCGCCCCCAGCGCAAGATGGGTAGATAAGGAATGCTCGCAATCAGGTCTATCCAGCCCCATTTCAAAAACGCCAGTTTCGATTTGGCCCGCTGGAACCGGATGCCGACATCGGCGAGGAAAACGAAGCAGACCAGGGTGTCCAGTTTCCGCAGTACGCTGGAGATTTCGGGCGGCAATTTGAAGGCGGTGTCGGCCACGAGCATGCCCAACACGATGAACGACAGGATGAGGATGACGATCTGGAAGACCCCAAGTTCTTCACGCGGATCTGAGGCATCGCTCTGCATGGCGTTGTTATACCGGTTCGGGCGCCGGATTCAAGAAGGGTTGAAGGCCGAGAGTTGAGGATTGATTGAAAAGGCCTTGCCCCAAACCGCCGGTCGGCCGTCATTTCCTCAAATCGCTTATACAAATTTGCCGGCCACGGTGTCTATTCAGTGATATTGAGCAGGCCATGAAATCGTTGAAGCCTGAAATCCGGGCAGCGTTCGGATGGTTGACAATATGGCTCCAACATGTGAGGTTTCCAGCGGGTAAGCTGATTGAACGTTATGGACCAGATCGAGCCATCAACTGAAGTTCAGTCGCCGGCGCAGCGGGCAGGAATTATTGCTTCGTTCGCCTGCCTGGCCTGTTTGGCATACCTTTTCTGGGTCGTCAGACCGGCGGTGGAGTTGCTGGGTGTGGGATGGGCTGAACTGCTGGTTTATACCCTCGTGCCCATCACACTCACGTTCGTCATTCTTCATGGCAGCAATTTCCACCGGGAAATGGCCCGAATGGCACGAACATCCTTTCTGCTTCTGGTTTCGTGCCTGATTTTCGGTGGGACCTTCTTCTTCATGGTGGTGCTGGTTTTCTGTGCCTGCGCCTTCCCGGGGATTGGAAGGACTGGCCCGTGACCAGAAACCGTGATCGGTTCAACCCGCATCCGCTTCGCCCGTCACCAGAACCGTTTGCGTGATTCAGTAATCAAATTGTAAAGCTGCTGCGCCCGTAGCCGTGACGCACGTGTTTTGGCTTTTCCGGCAAATTTGAATCGAGGGCGGGAGACGAGCACGAGGACGATTATTCTATCCCTTTTTTCTTCGAGACAGTGTGCGTCGCGTGGCCGTAAAATGCATCGGCGCATTCCATCAGCGTTTCCGACAGGGTCGGATGCGGATGCACGCTTAACGCAATGTCCTCGGCGGTCGCGCCCATCTCCAGCGCCAGCACGGCCTCGGAAATCAATTCGCCCGCGCCCGCGCCGACGATGCCCACGCCCAGCACGCGGTCGCTTTCGGGATCTATCAACATTTTCGTCAGGCCGTCCGTGCGATCGAAGGTCATGGCCCGGCCCGACGCCGGCCACGGGAATTTCGCCACTTCGTACTCCACGCCGCGCTCCTTCGCCTCGGCCTCGGTCAGACCGCACCACGCCAGTTCCGGGTCGGTGAACACCACCGCCGGAATGATAATGTGCTCAAAAGCGCTGTTCTCGCCGTGGATGACTTCAACGGCAATGCGCGCCTCTTTGTGCGCTTTGTGCGCCAACAAAACACCGCCCGCGATGTCGCCGATGGCGTAAATGCCCGGGTCATTGGTTTGTTGCCGCTCATTGACTTTCACGAACCCTTTTTCATCGAGTTCAACCTTCGTGTTTTCCAAACCGAGATCGGCGCTGTTGGGCGCGCGGCCCACGGCCACCAGCACACGGTTGTAAAGCTCAGACAACTTCTGGCCGTTGTATTCCATTTCAACCTTGATCTGTTTGCCGGCGGTGGACATTTTCACGACCTTGGCCTTGACGCGGATTTCCTGGAACATCTTCTTCGCGTTTGCCACGACGTGCCGCGCAAGATCGGGGTCGGCGCCGGTAAGCACATTGTCAAGCGCTTCGGCGACGGTGACTTTGCTGCCCAGCGCGGCATAAACGGTCCCCAGTTCCATGCCGATGTAGCCGCCGCCCACGACCAGGAGATTTTCCGGAATGTCGGGGACTTCGAGCGCCTCGTTGGAAGTCATGACGCGCGGGTTGCCGAGGTCGAACACTTTGGGCATGGCCGCGAGGGAACCAACCGCGAGAATTGCCTGTTCGAACTGGATAAATTGCTGCCCCTGGTCCGTCTCGACGCGCAGCGTTTGCGACCCCTCAAAATAGCCGCGCCCCTGAATTACCTGCACGCCTCGCATTTTGGCGAGCGTGGCCACGCCACCACTGAGCTTTTCCAGAATGGATTCCTTCCAGGCGCGGAGCTTCGCCAAATCCACAGTCGGCGGCGCGAACGTGATGCCGCGATGTTCGGATTCTTTTGCGCCGGTGATCTGGTGTGTGGCGTAAAGCAGCGCCTTCGACGGAATGCAACCGCGATTGAGGCAGACGCCGCCGAGCCGTTTCTCGCGCTCAACCAGAATGACTTTTTTGCCGAGGTCGGCGGCATAAAACGCCGCGGCGTACCCGCCCGGCCCCGCGCCGACCACAACGATTTGAGTTTTGATGGGGTCCATGAAATCTATTTCGTTCTCGTCCTCGTCCTCGCCCTCGATTTACACTTGTCCTGACTCTCAATCCGGTATTCCACGGGTTCTTCGCGCAACTGTCCGGGCGTATCGAAGCGTTCGACCAAACCGGTCAATGTCGAAACGATCCGCAACAACAACTGTTTCCCGTCTCGAATTCGTTCTGTCGAGGCTGCCTGTTCGGCAACCATCGCATCCAGACCGGCGGCGCATTCCGTCGCTGAACCACGCGCGTCGTCAAAGAACTTCGCCCGCACTGGTCGCTGGCGTTTGCCATTGCCTTCCGCGGTATTGAGCAGGGCCGAAAGACTGGCCCGATCCAGTTGGTCGCAAACCTCGCGAGTCCGGGCTTTGACTGAAACTTCATCCAACAACGGCGTCAGCCAAGCGATAAAGCGCAATTCCAATTGATAGGCATCCAGCTTCTCGTAATCAAAGACCGCAGTCGTCGTCTGCGGCGTCTGGCTGCCTTCGGTTCGATATGTGCTCATACGATTTCGAGGACGAGGACGAGGACGATGTTTACAGCCGCACCGTTTCCTCGCCAAACTTTTCCAAGGCTTTTACCAAATCCGTCACAAACCGCGCCGCTTCGCCGCCGTCAATCACCCGATGATCAAAGGCTAATCCCAGCGGGGTCATCATGCGCTCGACGATCTTGCCGTCGCGCACGACCGGCTTAAGCGCGCCGCGCCCGAGGCCGAGGATAGCCACCTCCGGCTTGTTGATGATGGGAGTGAAATACGACCCGCCGATCGCGCCCTGATTGGAAATCGTGAACGTGCCGCCCTTGAGTTCTCCGGAGGTCACTTTCCGGTCACGTGCCTTTTGCGCGAGCTGTTCCAGTTCCTTCACCAGTTCGAGCATGGACTTTTTGTCCGCGTCGCGGATGACCGGCACAATCAAGCCCTGTTCCGTGTCCACCGCGATGCCGATATGGAAATACTCCTTGAGGACAATCTCGTTGGCCACCTCGTCAAGGCTGGAGTTGAAAATCGGATATTTTTTCAGCATTGCCACCAGCGCCTTGAGCACGAACGGCATGAACGTGAGCTTGGCGCCCTTTTGCTCGTAGGCTGCCGCGTACTTCTTGCGCAACTCGTTCAGCCGCGTGAAATCCGCGTCGTCGAACTGCGTCACGTGCGGAATCGCGTTCCAATTTTCCCACATCCGGCGCGCGATGGTCTGGCGCAACGGCGTCACCGGCTTTTTCGTCACCGGCCCCCACTGGGAAAAATCAATTGGTTCGGCGACTGGTCTCGCCGGCGCGGCCGCGGCGACAGCGGGTTTGGGCTTGTCCGCCATTTTTTGCAGACGCGCGATGTAAGCGCGAATGTCACCGATGCCGATGCGCCCGCCCGCCTCGCTGCCGCGAACCCGGCTTAAATCAATGCCCAGTTCGCGCACGAGCCTGCGCAAGGACGGCGACGCGACCGGCGCAGCCACACGCGCAACCGTGGAAACTTGTTCATCCTCCCCCTCGTCCCCTGCCGGGGCGTAGCGCAGCGAGGATTGATCATCCTCGACAGCAGTTGGCGCCCGGGAGGCTTCAGCCGTTTTCACGGCCGGTGTGGGCGCAGCGGCCGATGCCGGTTCTCCACCGCTCAAGGAAAGCAGACGCTGGCCAACGGTGACTTTGTCGCCGGGCTTCACATAAATTTTGGCGACGACGCCGGCGGCCGTGGAGGGAATCGAGGCCACGGCCTTTTCATTTTCCAACTCCAGAATGGCCTGATCCCTGGCGACGGTGTCGCCTTCCTTTACGAAGACGTTCACGACGACGCCGGAATCCGCCCCTTCACCCAGCTTGGGAAGTTTGACGTCCATAAATTAACAGAGTGAATAGCGTGCAGAAAGACCGCTCTTCTTTCCAGCAATAAATTTGCCGCCGTCGGTTGAACCACGAAACACACCAAACACACAAAATCGAGCGAGACGATTACCGGGCGTCACGAAGTTCCGCCCGCCGGTCTTTCGTTTTTTTTTTGTGTGTTTCGTGGTTAACAATTCACATTACTTGCTGATGCCGCGCTCGCTGGCGCGGATGAATTGGACGAGGTGCTTGATTTCCGGCAGCAGCGGCAATTCCTTCTCGATTTTCGCCAGCGCATTCGGAATGGTCAGCCCTTCGCGGAACAGAATTTTGTAGGCCGAGCGCAGGACATTTTGGACGTCCTCGGAAATTCCGTTGCGTTCCATGCCCACCTTGTTGATGGTGCGCGTCTCGGCCGGGTTGCCGTCGGCAATCATGAACGGCGGCACGTCCTGCACTACCTTTGAGCAGCCGCCAATCATCGCCAGTTTGCCGATGCGACAAAACTGATGCACTGCCGCCAATCCGCCAATTACCGCATGGTTCTCGACGGTCACGTGGCCGGCGAGCGTGGCGACGTTGGACATGATGATATGGTCGCCTAGCGTGCAATTGTGCGCGACGTGGCAGTATGCCAGGATATGATTGTGTGAACCGATGCGTGTTACTTCGCCGTCGCCAGTCGCGCTGTGAACGGTAACATACTCACGAAACGTGTTGCCGTCGCCAATTTCGGTGCGCGTGATGCCGCCTTTCCACTTCAAGTCTTGCGTCTTTAACCCGATGCTCGCGAACGGAAAAATTTCGTTCTCCTTGCGGAGACTCGTGTGGCCGTCAATGACGACGTGGGAATAGAGTTTACACCCGTCGCCGAGCGTCACGTGTTCGCCAATGACGCAGTACGGGCCGATTTCACAACCGGAACCGATTTGCGCTCCGGAATGGATGATGGCCGTCGAATGAACCATGGAAAAATTTATGATTTACGATGGGCGATTTATGATTGAGCGCGGCATCGGCTGTTGCATAAATCGTAAATCGTAAATCATCAATCGTAAATGCTTCAGACTTCGCGAAGCATGAAGGTGACAGCGGCTTCACTTACAACTTCTCCACCGACCTTGCAAATGCCCTTGGCCTTGCCGATTTTGCCCCGCGTCTTCGTCATCTCTACCTCGATAATCAGCGTGTCACCGGGCACGACCGGCTTGCGCCATTTCACGTCCTCGGCGGACATGAAATAGGCCACCTGGCCCCTGGCCTCAACTTGTTGCAGCAGCAGGATGCCGGCGACCTGCGCCATCGCCTCAAGCTGCAACACTCCGGGCATGATGGGATGACCTGGAAAATGCCCCTGAAAATACGCCTCGTTCATCGTCACGTTTTTGACGGCGACGATTTTGCCGCCTTCGATTTTCAGAACGCGGTCCACCATCAGGAACGGCGGGCGGTGCGGCAGCAGCTTCATGATTTGCTCGACATCCATCGCGCCGCCTTCGGCCACCAGCGGCACGGGCGCGGCTACTTTTGGCGGCGGGGCGAAGGTTTGCGCGGCGCGCAAAGGTTTTTGCGCCTGCGCGACGATCTGCCGGACCAGTTCGCAATTCGCTGTGTGGCTGGGTTTGACGGCAATCAAATGCCCGCGAATCGGCCGGCCCAGCAGCGACAAATCACCGACGATGTCGAGCATCTTGTGCCGCACAAATTCCTCGGGATAGCGGAGCGGCTCAGTCGTCAGCACCGCGTCGTCGCGGATGACGATGGCGTTTTCCAGGCTGCCGCCCTTGATCAGGCCGTTTTTGATGAGGAACTCGATTTCCTCGTAAAAGCAAAACGTGCGCGCGTGCGCCAGTTCCTTTTCCCAGCTCTTGGGCGTGATTTCCGTGCTGAAAAACTGGGTGAACCGGCCCTGCTTGTCGGCGCTGGTGCAGGTAATCTTGAAGGCGTCATCGGGAAACAACGTCATCGTCGTCTCACCCATTTGCAGCTCAATCGGCTCGACCGGCGAATACGGCTCGCGTTTTTCCGCCAGCGGCGTGATGCCGCCTTCCTGAATCATTTTGCAGAACTCGCGCGAACTGCCGTCGGCGATGGGCGGTTCGTTGGCGTCCAATTCCACGATGGCATTGTCAATGCCGTAACCGGCGAGCGCGGCAAGCACATGCTCGACGGTGTGAATTTTGACGTTGCCCTTGGCGAGCGTGGTGGAACGGGTCGTTTCGCCGACGTTTTCGATGCGCGCCTCGATTTCCGGTTTGCCTTCGAGGTCCACGCGACGGAAGCGGACGCCGCTGTTGGCGGGCGCGGGCAGGAGGGTCATGTTCACCCGGTTGCCGCTGTGCAAGCCGGTGCCGGAGAAACTGGCGGAGCGATTCAGGGTTTGTTGGTTAAGCACACGCGGATTAGAACAAAACGCCAGCGCATTTGGCAAGACTTTGCGCCAAGCAGTGGTGCCCGAATTTCAATAGGGCGCGTCACTTCGTGCGCGCCGTTCTCCATTTCGTGCGCCGCTAGTCCTTTGACACATCCGGCGCCATTTCCTACGCTCCCGGCATGGCAAAGAAACCAGAGGCTAAAGCTGTAGCGTCGAGCCTGCGGTTCAACAAATCGGCGCGTAGCGCCGACATTGCCGGGCAAAGGGTGGTCTTTGTATTGCGGCGGCAACACTTCACCTTCAATCAGCAGGTCGAACACCGCTTTGAGTTTCGACAGGTTCTTGCCGCGCCGGCCGGCGAGTTTGACATCCTTTTTGAACTGGCTGGTGCGGCTGAAGGTTCTCACAAGCCCAAATCGGCGTAGAGTTCCTTTTTACTTCCAAACCGCTTCACACCCCTGCCTGCTTTGCTCGCGTTAAGCGTTCGCGCGGTCAGGGCATTCGGAATCCGCACATCAAAGGGCAAACCCCGCTGCAGTTTGATCTGCCGGTAAAGCAGATGCACCGTCTGGGAAGCCGTCAGCCCCAAGTCGGCCAGAATGTCTTCCACCTCGCTCTTGAGGCCCGGTTCGATCCGGGTGCGAATGGTAGCCGTTTTGCTCATGGGCGGAATGTAGCCCTGTTGTGGCTACATGGCAAGAAGTTTCCTGAATGTACTGAAACAGCTCGTCCGTCCGGAAAGAATGTTAAACGTTACATCATGTCCGCCGCCAGCACGCGCACGGTTTCTTCCAGGGAAGTCTGGCCTTTGATGACACGGTGCAGGCCGTTCTGCCAGAGCGTGCGCATGCCTTGTTGGATTGCAATTTCTTCGAGGGCAGATGTTGAGTTTTTCTTCAAAACCGCCTCGCGGAACGGTTCGTCCACAACCAGCAACTCGGTCACCGGCAGGCGCCCGGAAAAACCGGTGTTGGCGCAACGCGCGCAACCCACGCCGTGCTGGAACTGCGCCTCCGATCTTAATTCTTCGGGCAAAACCCTGAGTTGGCTCGCCTCCGGTTCATACGTTTCGGAACAATCCGGGCAATTGCTGCGCACGAGCCGCAGCCCGAGGACGCCGAGGATGGACGACGCGAGCATGAACGGTTCGATTTCCATGTTGATGAGCCGCGTGAACGCGCCCGCCGACCGGCCCGAGTGGATGGTGCTGAGGACCAGATGCCCCGTCAGCCCGGCTTGCACGGCGATGGCCGCCGTTTCCGGGTCGCGGATTTCACCGACCATGATGATTTGCGGGTCCTGCCGCATGATGCTGCGCAGGGCGATGGCGTAAGTAAATTCCTGCGCCGGGTTGATTTGCGTCTGGCTGATCATCGGCAGATTGAATTCGACCGGGTCCTCCACCGTGCTGATGCTCACGCTCGTCCCGTCCCGCTGCATGATGTGGCACAGGGCCGAATACATCGTGCTGGTCTTTCCCGAACCGGTGGGGCCGGTGAACAGCAGCAGGCCGCTGGAGCGTTTCAGCAGGCGCAACAGCCCTTTCAACGCCGCGTCGTCAAAATTGAGCGAGTTCAAATCAAACCGCCGGTCACGCGGATCGAACAGGCGGATGACGATTTTTTCGCCGCGGGTCGTGGGAAAAATTGAGATGCGCAGTTGCACACCTCCCAATTCCGGTCCACCCACCGCGGCTCCATCCTGTGGCGTGCCTGCCTGGTAGGTGACCAGGTTGGCCATGACTTTGAAGCGCATGGCGATCTTGTCCAACAATTCCAGCGGCAGATGCGCCACCTCGACCAGGACGCCGTTGACCCGCGCCCGCACGGCGATGGCTTTCTCCCACGGTTCGATGTGCAGGTCGCTCGCGCTGAGCTTGATGGCGTCCTGCACCATGCAGTTGACCAGCGCGCTGACCTCGAAGTTCTGCGCCGCTCCTTCCGAGCGAAGATAATCCACGGTGTAGCTCATACCGGGTGTGCGTCTTGACGAAAGAGTAAGAGCGGCCCGGCTGGATTGCAAGGCGGGGGTTCGGTGTAGCGGCGTCTCGGCAGAGCGCCGCCATAACACGAAATTGAAGAATGCGGCTTTCTGCCGAAAGCCGCTACGCCTTTAATCTCGGGTTATATCCTCCGCCGAATTGCCGCTTGCCCATCGTCCACTGTGGTTTAAGCTGTCAACATGGCTTGGTTCACTGATCGGCATTGCTTTTTGCTTGCTGTGATGCTCTACAGTCTGAGCACGGTGTACTCGGTTTTCCTGTGGCGGAAAGGCTTTCGCAAGGATGACCACGTGAATTATTTCCTGCTGCTGGCCGCGTTCGCGTTGCACACCATCGCCATGCTCAAACGCGGATTCTCCCTCAATCAATGTCCGGTCAACAACCTGTACGAAGCCACGACGTTCGTTGCGTGGACGATTGTCGCGGCTTACCTCGTCATCGGCCTGCTGCCGCGGCTGCGGTTCCTCGGCGCGTTTGCCTCGCCCGCTTTGTTTGCCATCGGTGTATTCGCGCTCATGCCGGAGTTGGACCCGCCCCGCGGGCCAAAGCCGGAATTCTCCGGCGCACTGATCAGCCTGCATGCCGCAATGAGCCTGCTGGCGTACGGCGCGTTCGGTCTCGGCGCGGTGGCGGCAATGATGTTCCTGACGCAACAGCATGATTTGAAATTCCACAAACTCCGCGCCGTGCTGGCGCTACTGCCGCCGATTCAGCGGCTTGAAACCATCACGGGTTGGCTGGTGCTCGCCGGGCTGGCGCTTTTCACGGTCGGGCTGGCCACCGGAGCGCATCTGCCGCGCCGCCCGGACGCGGCTTACTGGACGGACCCGAAAGTGGTCTGGTCCATTTTCATGTGGCTGGTGTATCTGGCGCTGCTGGTCCTGCGCCGGTTGCGGGTGCCGTCCAATCGCGGCTTCGCGGTCAGCATCATCGGCGCGTTTGTGTTCCTGCTTCTGACCTTTTGGGGCACCAGCCTGCTTTCGCCTTTGCACCATCAATGAGCCCAATGTGTCGAGTGTCGAGTGTCGAGTGTCGAGTGTGGCAAAACCATGCCCCGCTTATCTTCTTTGACATCCATGCCACCCGTCACGTGCCTGCCGCGCCGAAACGAAGTGAAGGCGGGTCACATGTCACTTTCTTCGAATGAACATCGTCGTCCTCGGCTTGAGCCACCATTCATCGCCCGTGGAACTGCGGGAGCGCTTCGCTTTTGCCGAGGCAAAGATTCCCGACGCGCTCAAGGCGCTGCGCGAGTCCGGCGTCGCCGGCGAGGCCGTGATTCTCTCGACCTGTAATCGAGTGGAAATCTATGCCGCGACCACCCTCACACCTGACGCCGGGGGCGCTGAATTGAAAAAATTTCTTGCGAGGTGGGGTGAAAAAGCCGGTGAAACGAAACTTTTCCCTCCCTCTCCTCAACGAGGAGAAGGCCGGGGTGAGGAGGCCGTTTTGGCGGAGTCAAATCCCCTCGCTCCCGCCCCCGCCCCGCTCGAGCGTTGCGAGGGAGTTCGGTTTGTTAGTGATGAACTTTACACGCTGGGCGAACCGCAAAGTCTTCACCACCTCTTCAAAGTCGCGTGCGGCCTCGACTCGATGGTGCTCGGCGAGACCGAAATTCTCGGCCAGCTCAAGCAGGCTTACGCGCTGGCCCACCGCCACGGCCACACGGGCGCCCGGCTCAACAAGGCATTCCAACGCGCATTCAACGTGGCCAAGCAAATCCGCACCCAGACTAAAATCCAGCGCGGCAGCGTGTCGGTCGCCTCCGTGGCCGTGGAACTGGCGGAGAAAATTTTTAGTTCGCTCAACGGCCGCGAAGTCATGGTCATCGGCGCCGGTGACACGAGTGAAAAGGCCGCGCGCGCCCTGCTCTCGCGCGGCGCGCGCAGTATCATCATCGCTAACCGTTCGCACGACCGCGCGGTGGCGCTGGCAAATGACCTCGGTGGACGCGCCGTGCCCTTTGGCGATTGGGCGACGGAATTTCAGAAGATTGACATCGTCATCAGCAGCACCGCCGCGCCGCACCACATTCTCGACCGTACGAAGCTCGAACCGTTGATGCGACTGCGGCATCATCGGCCGTTGCTGCTCATTGACATTGCCGTGCCGCGCGACATTGATCCCGAGGTGAATTTCCTGGAAAATGTTTATCTTTACAACATTGACGATTTGCAGGCCATCGCCGACGACTATCTCCGCCTGCGCAAAGAGGAGATTGCGCGCTGCGAAGCGATGATCTCCGAAAAGGTGAAGGGGCTGCTCGAACCCAAAATCATTCAACCACGGATGCGCACAGATGGACACGGAGTTCAAACTTTGACCGGGGTGGCTTGAACGGATTGTTTATGTTTTCTTTTCATCCGTGCCTGTCTGGGTTTATCCGTGGTTGAATATATGCCGGCAGAACGACCAATTGTAATCGCCACGCGGGGCAGCGCGCTCGCGCTCGCTCAGGCCAACCTGATCGCCGCGCAATGCCGCGAGGCGTTTCCCCGGCTGCGGTTCGAATTGAAAATCATCAAGACCACCGGTGATAAATTGCAGAAAGCCTCCATGGCAAAAGTCGAGGGTGGTTTGCCGAAAGGTCTGTTCACCAAAGAACTCGAAGTCGCGCTCATCAAGCGTAAAGCCGACCTGGCTGTCCACAGTTTGAAGGATTTACCGACGGATTTGCCGGCCGGACTGAAACTCGCCGCCACGCCCAAGCGCGCCGATGTGCGCGACGTGTTGATTTATCGCGGCGCCGCATTTTTCGAAACTTTAAAACTTAAAACTCAAAACTCAAAACCGGGAGATTGGACTCCCGGCCAATCAGCATTGCGAGGTTTCCAGCCGCACACGACGCTGAAGGATTTACCACCAAAGGCCACCATCGCCACCAGCAGCACCCGGCGTAAAGAACAATTGCTCGCCGCACGGCCGGATTTCAACGTTGTCGAGATTCGCGGCAACGTCGTCACGCGACTACAAAAAGTTGCCGAACGTGGAGACCTGGACGCCACCGTGCTTGCATTGGCCGGGTTGACGCGGCTGAATTTTCGCATCGAAGCAGCGGAAGCGGGCACTGTGCGGACAAGCTGTCCGCGCTCCGGTAAACTCATCGGTGACGCTGTGCCAGATGGGTTGTTGGCGACGGTTCTGGAGGTAGATGTGATGCTGCCCTGCGTGGGACAAGGCGCGATTGGCATTGAGATTCGCGCAGACGACGAGCGCGTGGCAGCCATTTGCTCACGGTTGAACCATTATCACACTTTGCAAAGTGTGATATCCGAGCGCGCGTTTCTACATGCGATGGGCGGCGGCTGCCAAAGCCCGGTGGCGGCTTATGCCCAAATTGATGGCGATCGGATACAAATGCGCGCGGTGTCGTTTCACCACGGCCCAGCCAAGCGCGCCGAGGGCAAGCGGCTGATTGCTGAAGCAACGGCTTTGGGTGAAGAACTGGCGGCGAAACTGAAATAAAATTGGACGCCAAACCATTTCAAAAACTGGCGTAGCGGCTTTCGATAGAAAGCCGGAAAAAGTTAAACGTGAAAAATGCGGCGCTCTGCCGAGACGCCGCTACGGATCAAAAGAAACAAAAACGGCGCGGACTTTTCGATCCGCGCCGTTCCCCAGCTCCTCCTCCTGAAACACTTTTACACGTCGTAATACATTTCGCCTTCGCACTTGGCGCTTCCGCCTCCGCCAAGCTGCGGCGAGACAAGTCGGCGCGGCGAGCAGGATTCTCTCCGTGGTCTAAACATCGTAATACATGAAGAGTTCGTAAGGATGCGGACGCAGGCGAATAGCGTCATGTTCCTTGGTTTTGTTGCTGATCCACATTTCGATGAAGTCTTCGGTGAACACATCACCTTTGAGCAGGAACTGGTGGTCCTTCTCGAGGGCTTTGATGGCTTCCTCCAGACTGCCGAGGATTTGTGGAATCTTCGCGTGCTCCTCCGGCGGCAGTTCATACATGTTTTTGTCAATCGGTTCACCCGGATTGATCTTGTTTTGGATGCCGTCCAGTCCGGCCATGAGCATCGCAGCAAAGCACAAATAAGGATTCGCCGACGGGTCCGGCGGGCGATACTCGAGGCGCTTGGACTTCGGGCTGTCGCTGTAAGTCGGAATGCGGACGGCGGCGCTGCGGTTGCGCGCGCTGTAGGCGAGATTAACCGGCGCTTCGTAGCCGGGCACCAGACGCTTATAACTGTTCGTCGTGGGGCTGCAAAAGGCGCAGAGGGCCTTGGCGTGCTTGAGCAGGCCACCGGCATAATGCAGCGCCATCTTGCTGAGACCACCGTATTCATTACCGGCAAACATGGGTTTGCCCTTCTTCCAAATGCTCTGATGCGTGTGCATACCCGAACCGTTGTCGCCAAAGAGCGGCTTGGGCATAAAGGTGGCAGTCTTGCCGTGCTTCCTGGCGATGTTTTTGACCACATATTTGTA